>Ga0075436_100000223_pt1 | contig 35328 bp, 35 predicted proteins | sample RhiMethybrSRZTD5_FD_75303 | JGI IMG/M metagenome (GOLD analysis project Ga0075436, IMG submission 75303) | Populus rhizosphere microbial communities from Tennessee, USA - Rhizosphere MetaG P. TD hybrid SRZTD5 | ecosystem: Host-associated > Plants > Roots > Rhizosphere > Soil | place: USA...
CGGCGTGCGCGATGCCTCGGTCGGCCTCGAGGTGGTGCGCGAGCTGCTCGAGCGGGAGAAAAAGCCCGCGCGCCGCGCGATGCTCCTGGAGGTGCGGCGCACGCTGCGCGAGGAGCGCAGCCGGGCGCGGCTGCGATTGCTCGGCGGGAAAAGGCTCGCCGCGATCGAATATTCCCTGCAGGACGCCGGCGAGCGCGCCGAATACTGGCGCTTCCCGCTCCACGACGCGCCGCTCCTGCGCGCGGGGTTCGAGCGCGTCTACCGCAAGGGACGCAAGACGCTGAAGAACGCCCGCTCGGAAGGCTCCGCCAAATCGCTCCACGAATCGCGCAAGCAGGTGAAGTACCTTCAACAGGCGCTCGCAATCGCCGCCGACGGCGGATCCCGACGCCTGAAGAAGCTCTCGAAGCGGGCAGCGAAGGTTGCCGACCGCCTCGGCGACGATCATGACCTGGCGGCGCTGGAGGCAAAAATCCTGGCGCTGCCGTTGCAATCGAAGGCCGAGCGCAAGCTCGTCGCGCACATCGAGGCGCGCCGGGCCAAGCTGCAGAAGAAGGCCTTGAAGCTGGCGCGACGCGTCTACCGCAGGAAGCCCAGCGCCTTCGTCAGGAAGCTGCTGCCGGGGCGGCTGGCCGGCGCCTAGGCGGCCTTGCGCCGCTCGGGGCCGAGCCAGGGCGTGTTGTTCGCCCGCCGCTCGGGCCCGCCGTAGCCCTCGGTTTCGAAGCGACCCTTCCAGCCCTGCTTCTTCCATTCCGCGTCGCGCTCGTCGATGTCCAAAGCGCCGTGGCGCTCCAGGATGGCGTGCGCCCGAGCCGCCAGTCCGGGCTCGTCCGCGGCGACGGTGATGACGATGCCCAGGGCGTCGTCCGCGCCTTCGCCTTCGCTTTCGTTAAGCTGAGCGGTGCCTGGTACGCCATGCCCCTGGTCGGCCATGAAGCCGATGTCGTGCTCGGCGATGCCGTTTTCCGCGAGCTCGCGCAGTACGGCTTGGGCCGCGCTGAGATTGTCGAACAGCCCGATGACGGTCTTGGCCATGGCGCACCTCCTTGGGTCGTAAAGGAAGGATCGAAGCAAGCCGAGTGCCAAGCGGCCCATATCTGCTCGGATCATGCCGGGCGGTGGCGACACGCCATGCGGATCACGAAAATGCCGAACGTCCAAGTTGAAATCCATGCGCATCACGGTTCTCGATCATCCCGCGACGCTCGCCAGCCACTTGGCGGCCTGGAACGACCTCGCGACCGCAGCGCTCGAGCCGAACGTGTTCCACGAGCCCTGGATGATGCTCCCCGCGATCGACGTCTTCGGCCGGGACGCGAATCTTCGGTACGTGCTGGCTTACGCCGACCACGGCGGCGCTCGGCCGCTCCTCTGCGGCCTGTTTCCGCTCGAGCGCGTCGCGCGCTACAGCGGGCTGCCGTTTTCCCACCTGCGGCTCTGGCAGTACAAGCACTGCTTTCTCGGCACGCCGCTCGTGCGCGCGACACACGCGCGCGCCTGCCTCGACGCCTTTCTCGACTGGCTCGAGGCCGATGCGCAAGGCGCTGCGGCGATCAAATGGGGCTCGGTCGCCGCCGACGGCCCGTTCTGGCGCGAGCTCGCCGAAGCGCTCGCGGAAAGCGGGCGGCGCAGTTTCGTGCCCTACCGGTTCGAGCGCGCGGTGATGCGGCCGCGCGGCGGCAGCGAGGCCTTCCTGAGCGAAGCGGTGTCGGGCAAGGGCGCGAAGGAATTGCGGCGCCTCGAGCGGCGGCTCGCCGAAGCGGGCAAGCTTGAATACGCTGAGCTGCAGCGGCCCGAAGAGGCCGAGCCCTGGATCGCGGATTTCATCGAGCTCGAAGCGCGCGGCTGGAAAGGGCGCAACGCGAGCGCCCTCGGCTCGAGCGACTCGGGGCGCACGTTCTTCACGCGCGCGGCCCGCGCTGCGGCGCGGCAGGGCCGGCTGATGATGCTCGGCCTGCGGCTCGCGGGAAGGTGGATCGCATTGAAATGCAACTTCCTGAGCGGCGAGGGCTCCTTTGCCTTCAAGATCGCCTACGACGAGGAGTACGCCCGTTTCTCGCCCGGCACGCTCCTCGAGCTCGAAAACATCCGCCGCTTCCACGCGCGGCCCGAGCTGCGCTGGATGGACTCCTGCGCCGACCCCGACCACTTCATGGCCAACCGGCTGTGGGTGGACCGGCGCCGGCTCGCCGACCTCGTTACCACCACCGGCCGCGCCGCGGGCGACCTCATGGTTTCGTCGCTGCCCCTCCTGCACTGGATGTCGCGCACCTTGCGCCGGGCGCCCGCGGCTGCCCTACGGAGCTGAAGATGAGCCTCGCGATCGATCGAGACACGTTCAACGCGCAGTTCGCCCGGACTCCCTTTCTGGTGCCGCACCAGCTCGCGGGGCACCGGCTCTTCACGCTGGCCTGCCTGGTCGAGCTGTCGAAGCGTCTGCCCGCCTCGCAGGTGGAGTACAACGCGGGCGAGGTGCCGGTCGGTCTCGATCCAGAGCGCACGCCGCGCAACGGGCTTTCGCCCGAGGACACCATCCGGCGCATCGCGGAGTGCCGCTCGTGGCTGGTGTTGAAGCACGTCGAGCACGACCCGGCCTACCGGCGGCTGCTCGATGAGTGCCTCGGCGAAGTGCGGGCCGCCTCCGCGCGGCTCGCTGCCGGCATGCGCGATCCGCACGCCTTCATCTTCGTTTCGTCGCCGGGCGCCGTGACGCCCTACCACATGGATCCCGAAGAGAACTTCCTGCTCCAGATTCGCGGGACCAAGACCATGAGCGTATTCGACCGCGCCGACCGCGTGGTCGTGTCCGAGCCCGACCTCGAGCGCTTCCTCGTCGGCGCGCACCGCAACCTCGCATGGCGCGACGAGTTCCAGAGCCGGGCGCGCACCTTCGAGCTCGCTCCGGGCGACGCGATTCACGTCCCATTCGCCGCCCCGCACTGGGTGCAGAACGGCCCGCAAGTCTCGATCTCCTTCAGCGTCACCTTCAACACGCGCGCCTCGATGCGCATGCTGCACGCGCATCGGCTGAATGCGCGGTTACGGCAGTGGGGTGTGGCGCCGGCTCCGGTCGGCTGCTCGGCGTTGCGCGACGGGCTGAAGCAGCTGGTATCGAGGGTGAGCGCCTGGGCCGGGAAGCTGCGCGCCCGGCTCAGACCTTGGGCAATGCGACGCCGACCAGCGTATCGCGGGTGAGGATCGAGGCGAGCTGCTCCTCGTCCCAGCCCTCGGTGCCTTTCGGCCGCATCGGCACGACCACGTAGCGCATGTCGGCGTTCGAGTCGTGCACGCGGATGGACACCTCGTCGGGAATGACGGTGCCGAATTCCCTGAGCACCGCCCTCGGCTCGCGCACCACGCGGCGGCGGTAGTTCTCGCTCTTGTACCAGGTGGGCGGCATGCCGAGGAGAGCGCGGGGATAGCACGAGCACAGCGTGCAGACGATGACGTTGTGGACGCGCGGCGTGTTCTCCACCGCGATCAGGCGGTCGGCCTCGAGGTCGAGGCCCCATTCGGCGCACGCCGCTTTTCCGTCGGCGAGCAGGCGCTTCCTGAACGCCGGGTTCGCCCAGGCGTGCGCGATGACGCGCGAGCCGCGCTGCGGGAATTCCGCGTCGAAGAGCTCCATGCGTTTTCGCACCTGCTCGGCGGTAAGCAGGCCTTTTTCCTCCAGCAGCTCCTGGATCGCGCGGCTGAGGATCTCGTGCTCGGACGGCGGCCCGTCGTCCTTGGCGGGGTCGTGCGGGTGGGCGTGGCTCATGCCGGCTCCAGCCAGTGTTCGTAGATTTCCACCTCGATCAGGTCGTGGTTCGAGCCTGCGTAGCTCCCCCATACCTCGCGTTGCTTGAACTGCACCCGATAGAGCACGCGCCTGGGCTCGCCGTCGAAGCCGTAGGCGAGCTCCTCCGGGTTGGGAAAACGGCCGCAGACGCGCTCGATCTCTCCTTGTTTGCCGCGGATGTAGGCGGGCGTGCGACGGTGACCCGGCGGGTTGGCGTTCTTCACGCGCACGCGGTCGCCCACGTTGAAGCGCCGCTCGGGCGCCGGCGTATAGGTGCTAGGAGTCATAGCGTTTTCGTACTTCTTCGATCTTGCCATCCAGCTCGCCGCGGGTGAACAACCCCTTCTCGAGAAGGAGGTTGCGCATCGCTTCGGTGGTGCGCTCGAAGTAGCCGAGGCGATAGTAGCGGTCGCCGAGGTCCTCGGCGGCGCGGCGCAGCTCGTCCAGGCGCACGAGCTTGCGGCTGGTGAGCGTGTTGCGCAGCGCGTTCGCCTGCTTCTCCCAGAACTTCATCCCGTGGTCGACGGTGTCGATGGGGCCGGCGGCTTGGCCGCCGATGTCGGCCGGGTTGGGGCTCATTTCTTCGGCGCGGGATGGATGTTGTCGACCCAGTGCACTTCCTCGGGCTTCTCGACCGCCGGGATGTCGAGGTTCACGACCACCGGCTCCTGGCCGCTGCGGCACAGGACGCACGAGAGCGGCTCGGTGTCGCTCGCGTTGATCTCCTGGTGCGGGACGTAGGGCGGCACGTAGATGAAGTCGCCCGGACCGGCCTCGGCCATGTACTCGAGCTTTTCGCCCCAGCGCATCCGGGCCTTTCCGCTCACCACGTAGATGACGCTCTCCACCGGGCCGTGGTGATGCGCTCCGGTCCTGGCCTTCGGATGGATGACGACCGTGCCGGCCCAGAGCTTCTCGGCGCCGGCACGGGCGTGCGTGATCGCGGCGGCGCGGTTCATGCCCGGGGTCTGGGCCGTATTGATATCGAGCTCGTTCGAGCGCACCACGCGCACGCCGTCGAGCTTCCACTTGGAATGGGGGCCGCTGGTCATTCGCTGGTTCTTTCGGCGGCGGGAGTAGTCCGTTCGGAGAAGTGCCAGTGCTTGGGCAGGATTATTGCTGTAGATGCAGTGGACGCGCAACCTCGCGCATCTTCGAACGCTATAGGAGACGTCATGAGATTTGCAAAAACCGTACTCGCAGCAGCGGCCATGGCGCTTGCCTGCGGCGCCGCCGCCGCGGCGGACAAGGACGCCAAGAAGGAGAAGGGCTTCAACGAGATCGACAAGAACGCGGACGGCTACATCACCCGCACCGAGGCGACCGCCGCAGGCCGCAAGGACCTCATCAAGCGCTGGAAGGATGCCGACGGCAACCACGACGGCAAGCTCTCGCGCACCGAATACCTGGAGCTCATGGCAAAGGACGACTTCAACAAGGTGAAAGAGAAAGTGAGCGGGGCGCCCGCGGCGGCCAAGAAGGAGACCGCGGAGGCGAAGCGCCGTGCGCCAGACGCAAACGCGAGCACCGGCTCGAGCGCTAATACGAGCGGAAAGCCGCAGTAGCAGCGCGGAGCTTTGAGTGCAGTACAGACGGGCTGCTCAGGCAGCCCGTTTCGTTTCAGCCCTTCGACCAGGAATCGCGCAGGGTCACGGTGCGGTTGAACGCCGCAGCGTCCCGGTCGCGCACGAAGTAGCCGTGGCGCTCGAACTGCAGGTTCTCGCCGGGCTTGGCGGCGGCGAGGCCCGGCTCGAGTTGCGCGGTGATGCTTTTCATCGAATCCGGGTTGAGATCCTCGATGAAGTCACGCTCGGCGCCCGGGTTGGGCACCCGGAAGAGGCGATCGTACAGATGCACCGTCGAGGCGTGGGCGTGGCGCACGCTCACCCAGTGAATATTGCCCTTCACCTTGTACTGGTCGGCCCCGGGCGTGCCGGATTTCGAATCGGGGTGGTACGTGCAATGGACCACGCCGTTGTCGATACCGGTGCATTTGACGACGTAGCCGAAGCGCAGCCGGACTTCGTTGCCGGGATAGAGCCGGAAGTAGCCCTTGGGCGGCTGGAGCGCGAAGTCGTCGCGCTCGATCCAGAGCTCGCGCGAGAACGGCACCTCGCGCCGGCCCCAATCGGGCTTCTGCGGGTGGTTCGGCACCGACGCGAGCTCCTCCCGATCGGCCGGGAAGTTGTCGATCACCAGCTTCAGCGGGTCGAGGACCGCCATGCGCCGCGGCGCGATTTCGTTCAGGTGCTCGCGCATCGACTCCTCGAGCACGCCGAAATCGATCAGCTGGTTCGCCTTCGAGACGCCGATCCTCTCGGCGAAGCGGCGGAACCCCTCGGCGGTGTAGCCGCGGCGCCGGGCGCCGGCGAGCGTCGGCATGCGCGGGTCGTCCCAGCCCGAGACGTGGCGCTCCTCGACGAGCTGGATGAGCTTGCGCTTCGACAGCACCACGTTGGTGAGGTTGAGGCGCGCGAACTCGATCTGCTGCGGCAGCGGCCGCGCGAGCAGGCCGCCCTCGGCGAGCCGCTCGAGCAGCCAGTCGTAGAACGGCCGCTGGTCCTCGAACTCGAGCGTGCACAGCGAGTGCGTGACGCGCTCGACCGCGTCCTCGATCGGGTGGGCGTAGGTGTACATCGGGTAGATCGGCCAGGCGTCGCCGGTGCGGTGGTGCTCGGCGTGCTTGATGCGGTAGAGCACCGGATCGCGCAGGTTGATGTTGGGCGAGGCCATGTCGATCTTCGCGCGCAGCACGTGAGCGCCGTCCGGAAATTCCCCCTGTTTCATCGAGCGGAAGAGCCTCAGATTCTCGGCCGGCGCGCGGTCTCGGTAGGGAGAATTGCGGCCCGGCTCGGTGAGCGTGCCGCGGTTGGCGCGGATCTCGTCGGCGCTCTGGCTGTCGACATAGGCGAAGCCGCGCTCGATCAGGTGCTCGGCCGCCTGGTACATGAAGCCAAAATAGTCGCTGGCATAGAGCGGCTTGGGGCCGTAGTCGGAGCCGAGCCAGCGCACCGCGTCGATGATCGAGTCGACGTACTCCTGCTCCTCCTTCTCGGGGTTGGTGTCGTCGAAGCGCAGGTTGCAGCGGCCGCCGTACGCCTGCGGCAGGCTGAAGTTCAGCACGATCGACTTGGCGTGCCCGAAATGCAGGTACCCGTTCGGCTCGGGCGGAAATCGGGTGACAATCGCCTTGTGCTTGCCCGAGGCGAGGTCGGCCTCGATCACCTGGCGGATGAAATTCGACGAGGAGGGTGCGCGCTCCATGCTCAAGAAATTGACGGTATTCATCATTTTACAGTGGGCGCTGGCCGCGCCCGGCCTGGCGCAGGGGTTTCCATCCAAGCCCATGCGCATCCTGGTGCCGAGCCCCGCGGGGAGCTCGCCCGACATCCGCGCGCGGCAGATCTCGACCAAGCTCTCCGAGGCCTTCGGCCAGCCGGTGATTGTCGAGAACCGCCCCGGCGGCGCGGGGCTGATCGCGGCGCGTGAGGCGGCGAAGTCGCCGCCCGACGGCCACACGCTGCTGCTCGCCCTGATCAACAATGCGATCGCTGACGTGCTCAAGCCCGACCCCTGCTGTCGGCTCAACCAGGAGCTTCTGCCGGTGTCGCGCTTCACCATGACGCCGCTTCTCGTCGTGGTCAACCCGTCGTTGCAGGTGAAGTCGCTCGTCGACTACATCCAGCTCGCGAAGCAGAGGCGCGGCGCCGTGACCTACGCTTCGCATGGACCCGGCAGCATCGCGCAGCTCGTCGGCGAATGGATCAAGACCGAGACCGGCGCCGAGATCCTCGAGGTGCCGTACAAGGCGGTGAACGCGGAGCTCACCGATCTCGTCGGCGGGCAGGTCATGACCGCGTTCCCGGTGCCGCAGGTCGTGGCAAGCCCGGTGAAGGCGGGCAAGCTCCGCGCGCTCGCGGTGCTTGGGCCCGACCGCATCAACGTGCTGCCCGACGTGCCGACGGCAAAGGAGGCCGGCCTGCCGGGCATGGAAGCGCTCGCCTGGAATGGCATCTTCGTCCCCGCCGGCACGCCGCGCCCGATCATCGACGCGCTGCACCGCGAGCTGGTGCGCGCCTACAACGCGCCGGAGGTGAAGAGCCAGGTGCTGAGCACCGGCTCCTATGTCGCCGCCGACACTCCGGAGGAGTTCGCGGCGTTCATCCGCGCCGAGAACGAGAAGTGGGGCAAGGTCATCCGCGAGGCGAAGATCAAGCCCGAATAGATGGCGCCGGTGCTGCCGGTACTATTTCCGCGCCGGCAGCGCCCGGGCGGCCAATAATGTCACCCTGACCCGTCCATAAGACCGATAAGAACCATAAGACCATAAGGGAGGCGCAAATGAGACGCCAAGATCTCGAGCCCGCGGTCCAGAAAGGGATTCTCTCGGCCCACCAGGCCGACCTGCTGGTCGAGTTTCTCGCCGCGAGCGACGCGCCGCGCTTCAAGTTCGTGCATGTCCTGTACTACCTCGGCGGGATGATCGCCATCGGCGCCATGACGCTCTTCATGACGCTCGGCTGGAATTCGCTCGGCGGCTGGGGCGGGTTCGGGACCGCGCTCCTCTATGGGGTGCTTGCGCTGCTCCTCACGCACTGGTTCCTGGAGGAGAAGCGCCTGCTGATCCCGGCCGGCATCATGGCGACGCTCGCCGTGGCGATGGTGCCGCTCGCGATCTTCGCCGCGCAGATGGCGCTCGGCTACTGGGGCGACGACACGCCGTACCGCGACTACCACAAGTACGTCGACGGGCGCTGGATCATGATGGAGCTCGGCACGTTCGCCTTCGGCGCCGTGCTCCTCTGGCGCTATCGCTTTCCGTTCATGCTGATGCCGATCGCGCTGACGCTGTGGTACATGAGCATGGATATCGTGCCGTTCCTGTTCGGCGCCGACTACTGGGACTGGGAAGTTCGCAAGGCGGTTTCCGCCTGGTTCGGTCTGGCGATGATCCTGCTCGCCTTCTGGGTGGACCTGCGCTCGCGTTTCTCGCGCGACTATGCCTTCTGGCTTTATCTCTTCGGCGTGCTCACGTTCTGGGGCGGGCTCTCGGTCATGGATTCGGGCAGCGAGCTCGCCAAGGCCGCTTATTGCGGGATCAACGTGGCGATGGTGCTGATCGGCGCGATCCTCGGCCGGCGCGTGTTCTCGGTCTTCGGCGGGCTGGGCATCGCCGGCTACCTCGGGCACCTGTCCTGGAGCCTCTTCAAGGACAGCCTCGTCTTCCCGTTCGCGCTCTCGGCGATCGGGCTCGCCATCATCTGGCTCGGCGTGCTGTGGCAGCGAAATGAGGCGCGCTGGGCGGCCAGCCTGCGCGGCCTCGTGCCGGTCGCCCTGCGGGAGCTGATCGAGGCGCGCGCGGTGCGCTGATCGCGCTTTAGTCTGACTTACTTGGAATCGGGGTCAGACCCCGATTTCCGCGCCGCCACGAACCACGGCTCCAGGCGCTGACCGAAGGCCACGGTGGCGGTGTAGCCGCTCGTGTCGCGGCCGAGCACGGCGCGCAATTCCACCGGGACGTTCAGAGCAGACACGCTGAGCTCGCTGACATAGCCGTTCAGAGCCGCCTTGTACTTGTCCGACCAGGGATCCAGGCGGACCTTGCCTCGCACGATGGCGTACGCACTCTTGTCGGGATAGCGCGCCCGAAGTGAATCGTAATCGAGGCCGGCGTCGACCAGAAACAGGCGGCTGAACTTTTCTCGTTCCGAGTCGAGGCGTGTAGCGTCGGCTCGCGTTGCCCCGGGCCGCGCCGCCAGCTCGGCGGCGCGCCGCAGCGCGCCGCGGTACGCCGGCCCGTTCAGCTCCATGACGACCAGAACCTCGCGCGGCAACTGTTTTTCGTAATGGCGCTCGGCACGCGGCTGGTCGAGCGGAACCGAAACGTCAAAGCCAAGTTCCGCGAGCTTGCGTTGGTCAAGCCAGGTGGCGCGAGCGCCGTACCCGGTGAATCCGTAGTCGTCGTCCTGCCTGCTGGCCATGCGCCAGGCAAGCCCAAGCGCGAGGCCGCTGTTCTCGCTTTCGAATCCCCATGAGCCCGGGGCACGCAATTCGCGAGCGCTGATTTGCAGCAGCGCCGTGGGCTCTGCGCTGCGGTTGTATGCGGCGCCTGCGAGCACCACGATGTTCGTAACGGCGATCAGCGCTAGCCCGACGCTCAAGGTGTGCCAGCGGCTCCGACGCGCGGTCATGCCGGCGCCGCCTTCAGCGCCGTACGCAGCCGGCGCAGCACCAGGAGAAAAAGCACGGACGTGAGGCCGAGCACCAGGAAAAAGAGGTACTTCGGCAGCGCTTCCCACCACCAATCGAAGAACTTGGTGTAGAGGAGCACGATGAAGAGCGTTACCCCCGTGTTGACGACGTGCGGCCACTGCCTGCGCACCCCAAGCCAGATCGCGGCCGCGGTACCTGCGAATCCCAGGAGCTGGTAGATCACCTCGATGACACCGTCGCTGAAAGGCAGATAGCTCGCCTCGCCCCAGTTTGCGAGAACGATCATTGGCAGGAACAGCACAAGAAGCGCGAGGATCCGGTAGACGGCAGGGAAATCCGGATGGCGGCGGTGCTGCAGGAGCGAGGGGAAGATGAAGAGGAGCACCGCCGCGGGGAAGAAGTTCTCCGGTCGCTCGCCGAAGTGCAGCCAGTACATTCCACTGATCGTCCCGGTGCGGGCGGCGATGAACGCGACCAGGCAGAGAATCGCGGCGCCGAGGAGGAGCCGCAGGTCGCAGGCGTACGCCAGCAGGAAGCCGTATGCCGCCCACACGATGAACGCCTTGTCGGAGGGGGTGATATTGAAGATGCTGCCGAGCATCGTGATGTTCAGCACGAAGCAGGCGAACGCCACCATCGCCGCGAGCTTGGCGAAGTAGCCAGAAGCATCGCGCCCCCCGATCCACCAGGTGACGACAAAGGAGCCTGCCGCCGCAAGGAGCAGGACTGCGACTTGCGAGGCGGTCGAGAAAAGTCCCCAGAATTGGTAAAACAGGAAGAACACGCTCGCGGCTAGAGCCAGGGCCCCAAGCAGCGAGGCGATCCGCATGCCGAGCGACATCTGCTTCGCATCGATGTCGCGATCGATATCGAATTCGCCCGCGTATCGCTCGAGCAGTCCGCGATGGTACGCCGACACGGCGGCGCGCTGCGGCTCGCTCAGCGCGAGCACACCCTCCGTTTCGAGCGCTTGCAACTCTCGCTCGAAGCTCCGGATCTCGTCAGCGCGGCGCTGCGCTTCGGCGCGCGACGAATAATGTTGATCTGACCCCATTTCCTTCAGGCCGCGCGGGCGACGGCCTCGAAATCGTCGTCGCCGCCGAGGAGGTAGTGCGCGAGGTGGCCCACCGCCTCGCTGAAGGCGCGCGGGCCGAGCTGGTATGCAACGCGCCCCAGGCGGCGCACGTTGGTGAGCTCTACAGCCACCTTGTTCGCCGCGTAGTCGGCCTTCATCTCGATCTCGCACGGCAGCGAGCCGGTGACGCTGATCTCGGCGCGGACCGCCTTGCGGCTCACCTTCGGCAGCACCCGCTGGGTATAGGCGACTTTCAGGAGCTTCAGATACTGCTCGCAGCGCTCGATGTCGTCTCCGACCAGCGTCACGGTCGCGGAGGGCTTCGGGGTGATGCGGAAGCGAAGCCAAATTCGCTCGGTCAGGGTCTGTCCCTGCGGCGCGCGCGGCTGGCTCTCGACCGCCGCTTCCGAGATCGACACTTTCGGCAGCTTGCCGATGTAGAGGAACTCGTAGGGCCGCGCGGCTTTCGGGCGCACCGAGTTCAGCTGCTGCGCGAGGCCGCTGAGCTGCTGCAGGGCGGCGCGCATCGCGGCCTCGAGCTCTGCGCCGCCCGCGGCCGGCGCCGCACCTTGGCGCGAGCGCTCGAAAGCCTCGCGCTCGCGCGCCTGTTCCTCGCCCCAGCGGCGCATCTGTTCTTCCTTTTTGCGCTGCTGGGCTTCCTCCTCGCGCAGGCGGTCGTTCTCCTCGCGGTCGTACTGTTCGACGAACTTGTCGAGATCGTTGATGAGCTGCGAGCGCACCGCATCGACGCGTACGCCGCCCGAGCGCCCGCCGGCGGGCTCCCCGGCGAGGGCGAGGCGCGCCGGGGTCGAGCGCGGCTGAATGTTGCGGAAGTCGCGCAGGTCGCGCGCCATCTCGCCGGCGCGCGCATAGCGCTCGGCGGGCTTCTTCGCGAGCGCGCGGTCCACGATCTGCTCGAAGGGCGCCGGCACGCTCGGGTCGACCTCCCGCACCGGCGGATGCGGCGTGCTGGCGATGCGGTTCATGAGCGCGAAGATGGTCGTGTCGCCCTCGTGCTCGAACGGCGTGCGCTTGGTGAGGAGCTCGTACAGCACCACGCCGAGCGAGAAGATGTCCGAGCGCGGGTCGATCGGCGCGCCGGTCACCTGCTCGGGGGACATGTAGCGCGGCGAGCCGAGCGCGGTGCCGTTGCCGGTGATGGTGGAGGCGGGCACGTAGGCGACGCCGAAGTCGGTGAGCTTCACGCGCCCGGCGTTGTCGACCATGATGTTGGCCGGCTTTACGTCGCGGTGCACGATGTTGTGCTGCTGCGCCATGTCGAGCGCGTCGGCCACCTGGGCGATGACGTTGGCGATGGTGGCGAAGGCGAGCCGCTGCGGATGCTTGAGCACCTCGAGCAGCGAGTGCCCCTTCAGGAGCTCCATGGCGATGTAGGCGATGCCGTCCTGCTCGCCGACGTCGAAGATGGTGACGATGCTGGGATGCGACAGGCGCCCGGCGGAGCGCGCCTCGCGGATGAAGCGCTCGCGCACCTCAGCCATCACCTCCGCGGGAAGGTCCGGCAGCAGCGTCTTGATCGCGACCTCGCGGTCGATGAGCGGGTCGAGCGCGCGGAAGACGGCGCCCATCGCCCCTCGTCCCAGCTCGCCCACGATGCGGTAACGGCCCAGCGTTTTCAGGTCCACCGAAGTCCCGCGCAGCCTGATTATGGTTTGCCGCCATTTTAAGGCCGAAGGCGCGGCAAAAAAACTAAAAAAACTACAGGCCGAGCAGGCGCGCCGGGTTCTTGCGCATCATGATGTCGATGTCGCCGTCGGAGATGCCCTCGCGCTTCATGGCGGCGATGGCGGCCTCGACGCCGTCGGGATGCGTCATATTTCCGGATTGGCCGAGGTCGGTGGAGACCACCACGCTGTTGGCGCCGATTTCCTTCACCGCCTGTGCGACATTTTTGGCATTCACCTGCGTCCAGTGGGTAAGGAAGGGCAGGGGCGCGTTCGGACCGGCGAGGAACTGGAGAAAGCAGATCTCGATCACCGCGCCCATGTCGGCGACCTGCTTCGCCTGCGCCATGGTGAGGCCCGGCACGTTGGTGAGGGCGTGCGTCACGATCATGTTCTTCACGCCGAGCTCGCGCCCGCGGCGTACCACGGCAATGACCTCTTCCGGATGCACGTGCCCAGTCGCGAGGAGCAGGTTCTCGCGGGCGATGATCTTCAGGATCGCCTCCATCTCCGGCGTGACCTGGCCATTGGGCGCGACCATGAGGCCCTTGTCGGTCGGCTTGCCGAAGGTCTTGACGTGCTTGTCGGACTCGAAAGTCGGCAGCCAGACGACTTTGCCGCGGCTGCCGTACACGCGGTGCATCCATTCGACCGCGTCCGGGTTGATGCCGCCCACGGCGCGGTTCAGCACCACGCCGCCGAACACCTCGATGCCCGGCACGACCTTCATCACCAGCGCGGCGCGGCTCGCGGTCTCGCTGATGTGGTTCTTCAGCAGGATGCCGCGCATTCCCTTGGCCTTCGCCAGCTGCGCGACGTCGATGTCGTCCATGTTGCGCCCGAACACGTCCGGGTGCGAGTGCACGTGCATGTCGATCACCCCGGCGGCAGGACTCACCTTCGGCGGCGGCGGCGGAAAGGCCGCCTGGGCGAACGCGTTCGATGCGGCAAGCGAAAAAGCGGCGAGCAGCACGGTTCTCATGCGGGGCCTCCTCCCTGTGGTGGCGAAAAATCTTAGCCGCTCGGCTTCACTTGAACAACTGGGCCGGCTCGACGAGGTTCTCAACCTCGCGCACGCCCGGCACTGCGCGCGCCGCGGCGACTGCGGCGGTGACGGCCGCCTGGTCCTCGGCCACGCCGGTGAGGAGGACCGCGCCGTCGGACGCCTCGGCGCGCACGCCGTGGATCCCGACCCGCTCGAGCGCCTCGGAAACGCTGCGCGCGAGCGCCACGTCGTCGGCATTGAATCCGACACGCGCGAGCATGTAGTCCACCGCTTCAGCGACCTCGGCGTCCGGCAGCTGGGTGAATCCGGCCTTGGGCGCCATGGCCGTGCCCGGCACGCCCTTGATCGCCGAGCGCAGCAGGCCTTCGCGCCCCTTGGAGAAGCGCGCTTTCCAGTCCGCGCGCACGTCGATGCGCGGCGCCTTGTCCGACCCGGCGTCGTGGCACATCGCGCACTTGTCGCGGTAGACCGCTTCACCGGTGTCCGCCAAACCGAGACTTGGGAAGGCGAGGCCCGCAACGGCGATGGCGGCGAGAAACCTCATGCCGTATTGTAGGCGCATGCTCGACCTTCTCGTTCGCGGCGCGTCGATCGTCGACGGCACCGGGAAACCCGCCTTTCGCGGCGATGTTGGGATCTCGCAAGGAAAGATCGTCGAGGTCGGAAAAATCGACTCCGCCGCGCGGCAGGTCGTCGATTGCGGCGGCCTCGCGCTGATGCCGGGCATCGTCGACGTGCACACGCACTACGACGCGCAGATCACGTGGGATCCGACCCTCTCGCCATCCGTCTCGCTCGGCGTGACCACCGCGATCCTGGGCAATTGCGGCTTCGGCATCGCGCCGTGCCCGGCAAGCCTGCGCGAGACCATGGTCAAGAATCTGTCGGTGGTAGAGGGAATGGACCTGGAAGCGCTGCTTCAAGGCACGCGCTGGAGCTTCGAGACCTTTGGTGAATACCTCGATGCCCTGGAGCGAGTCCGCCCGTACGCCAACGTCGGCGTGCTGGCCGGTCATTCCACCATCCGCACGGCGGTGATGGGCGAGGACGCGTCGACCCGCGCGCAGCCCACGCCGGAGGAGCTCTCGGCGATGCAGGCGGTGGTCCGCGACGCGATGCGCGCCGGCGCCGCCGGCTTCGCCTCGTCGTTCTCGCCGAATCACAGCGGCTGGGGCGGAAAGCCCATGCCCTCGACCATCGCCTCCGACGCGGAGCTGAAGGCGCTGGCCGGGGTGCTGGGCGAAGAGCGGCGCGGCGTGTTCGTCATGGCGAGCGGGCCGCGCGGCACGCCCGAGTTCATGGAATCGATCGCCGCGGAGACCGCTCGCCCGGCGTTCATGGTGACCGTGCTCACCATGTACAGTAAGGCGCAGCCCGAGCGCGCGCTTCAGTACTACGAGCGCTGCGCGCGGGCGGTTGCGCGTGGCCACGAGGTGTGCATCCACACGAGCTGCCAGCCCCTGTCGTTCGATTTCACGCTGCGCGAGCCGTACATCCTCTATTCGCACGACGCTTTCGACGCGGTCAAGGCGGCGCCGCCCGGCGCGCGCGCAAACATCTACCGCGACCCGGCGTTCCGCGAGCGCTTTCGCGGTAATCTGCGCAACCCGAAGAGCGGCATCCTCTTCTCGGGCGACTGGTCGCAGGTCGAGCAGGACGGTGTTTCCATTCCGCTCCTCGCCGGGAAAGCCGAAAAGGATCCCCTGGACTACTTCTTCGACCTGCCGCTCGACGCGCAGCTCGTGGCGAAGCTCTACCAGAACGACGACGCCGGCGTCGCGCCGCTGCTGAAGCATCCGGCGGGCGTGCTCGCTCTCTCCGACGCGGGCGCGCACCTCATCTACTTCTGCGACGCCGGCTTCGGGCTGCACTTCCTCGCGCACTGGGTGCGGGACACCGGGCACTTCACGCTGGAGGAAGGCGTGCGCCGGCTGACGAGCGATCCGGCGCGGCGCTACCGCATTCCGCGGCGCGGCTCCATCGAGCCGGGGAACTGGGCCGACTTCGTGCTGTTCGATCCGGCGCGGGTCGGCGTCTCCGGCCTGCAGAAACGCAGCGACCTGCCGGGCGGCGGCAGGCGGATGGTGCGCGCCCCGACGGGCGTGCACGGCGTGTGGGTCAACGGGGTCCGGGTGTTCGACGGCGCGAACTACTCGTCGCGGCGCGACGACGGACCGGGGCGCGTGCTTAGGAACTTTGACTCATAAGCGCCGAGCCGGCGCCCCCGGCGCACGTAATGTGCGCCCCGTACATTGGTGTGCAAGGAGTCGCACCATGGGCGCGCGTCTGCTGCCAAGGAACCTGCCGGAGCTGTTCTCGTATTCCCTGCTGCTCGAGCGCGAGGCGGCCCGGCGCTATGCCGAGCTCGAGCGCTTCCTGCGCGGCCGCGGCGCGCGCGCGGTCGCCGACGAGTTCGAGAAGCTCGGGCGCGAGGAGCGCGAGCAGTACGAGGTGATCGCGCTGGGCACGGCGGGACGGGACCTGCCGCAGCTCGCCGGCTGGGAGCTCGGCTGGTATTTCGACGGCGAGGCGGTGAGCGCCGCGCCGTCGCCCAACGGCACCGCCGACGCGCTCGCCATCGCGCTCGCGTTCGAACGGCGCACGCAGTCTTTCTACAACGACGTCGCCACGAACGCGCGCGCCGACGCTGTGCGCGCCTTCGCGGCGGAGATGTCCGCCGACGAGCAGCGCCACATCGCGCGCCTCGAGGCGCTCCTCGCGCAGGAATGCTTGCGCGCCGGCTTCGGCAACGCCGACGCCGAGCCCGCCGAGGACGGCGGGTTGCCCCCGCCCTGACGCTAATCGGCGCTAGTCGGCGGTGCTGACGCGCTTCGCGTTGGGGACCGACGCGCTCGTCGCACGCGCCTCGAGCACCTTTTGCGTCTGGGACAAGATCTCGATCTCGACGGTGACCCCGGCGGTGCGCGCCACGATGATCTCGCCGGCATCGAAGGCGCCGACGGAGTCGGGCTTCATCCCCATGTTGTCGAGCGCCTCGAGCGAGGCGCTCCTGACCGACGGCGCTCCCGCGACGCCAGCGGCCGAAACCGCCTTCCGAGAGTTTCGAAACGCGGCGTCGAGCGCGGTCGAGAATTCTCGCGGCGGCAGGTAGCCCTCGATCCTGTAGGCGACCGCGCCGTGCTCGTCGAAGAACAAGAGCGTGGGCGTGAACTGCACCTTCAGCGCGGCGGCGAAGCGCTTCTCCGGAAGCCTGCGGCCGTCGGCGAGCGTGACCTCGCGGTCGCCCCAGATATTGATCGCCACCGGCACGAAATGGCGCCGCGTCTTCTCCACGATCTGCGGCTCCCGCCAGTTCACCGTGACGAGCCGCCTGCAGTACGGGCAGCCGTCCTGCATGAAGTACAGCATGAGGCGCCTGCCGTCCCTCGCCGCCTCGGCGGCGTCCTCGCGCACGTCGAGAAACGTCTCGACGAACCATTCGGGCGCCTCCTGCGCGGGAACCGGCAAGGCCCAGATCGCTCCTAGGAAAAGTAGCCACTTCATCGAGCCAGTATAGTAATCCGCATGCTGCGCCTTCTCGGATTGCTCAGCCGGCGCCGCGCGCGTGCCCGCGCGGCGCTCTCGATCGCCGGCATCGCGCTCGGCGTGGCGCTCGGCTACGGCGTACACCTCGTGAACCGGGCCGCCGTGGAGGAGCTCGCCGCCTCCGTTCGCACGGTGGCCGGCGAGGCGGACCTGCAGGTGCGCGGCGGGCGCAGCGGCTTTCCGGAGGCGCTCTTCCCGCAGGTCGCGCGGATCGCGGGCGTCGCGTGGGTCAACCCCGCGCTCGAGCTCGACGCCGGCATCGCCGGGAGCGACGAACGGACCCTCCGCGTGATCGGCGTGGATGCTCTGCGAGAGGGGGTGCCGCAGCTCCTCGCGCCGGACAAAGTGCTGCTGTCGCCGCTCGCTGCCGCCGCGCTCGGCGAGGGGCCGCTGCGCCTCGTGGTGGGGCAGCACGTGGTCGAGCTCGAAGTGGCGGGCGTGGGCGAGCTCAAGGGATTCGCCGCCCTCACCGACATCTCGACCGCGCAGTGGCGCCTCGGGCGTCTCGGCGAGCTGAACCGGCTCGACGTGCACCTCGCGCGCGGCGCGAGCCGTGAACGGGTCCTGAATTCCATAAGGAACATGTTGCCGCCCGGGGTCCACGTCGCCACCGTCGACTCGCTCGAGCAGGCGAGCGGCTATCCGTCCCGCGCCTACCGCGTGAACCTGAACGTGCTCGCCATGGTGGCGCTCTTTACCGGGGGCTTCCTCGTGTTCTCGGCGCAGGCGCTCGAAATGGCGCGCCGGCGGGGCGAGCAGGCGCTGCTGCGCGTGCTCGGCCTGAGCTCCTCCGGGCTCGCGCGCCTCTGCCTCGCGGAAGCGGCGGTGCTCGGCGTGCTCGGCGGCATCGCCGGGGTCGCGCTCGGCTACGGTTGCGCGCTCCTCGCGCTGCGCTATGCGGGCGCGGATCTCGGCGCCGGCCAGCTCCGCGGGATCGCGCCGCACCTTGCCTTTCAGCCGATCCCGGCGAGCCTGTACGTGATCGCCGGCGCGGCGGTCGCCGTGCTGGGCGCGCTCTTGCCGGCGCTCGACGCCGCGCGCACGCCGCCGGCGCGGGCGCTCAAGGCGGGCGACGAGCAGCGCATGTTCCAGCGCGCCGGGCGCGCCTGGCCGGGCCTCGCCCTGCTCGCGGCCGGTGCGGGGCTCTCGCAGCTCGGCCCGGTGAACGGCCTGCCGCTCTTCGGCTATGCCGCCATTGGCTGCCTTCTCATCGGGGCGGTCGCGTTGATGCCCCGCGTTTCAGGCTGGATTTTCGAGCGGATCCCGTTCACGTCGAGAACCTCCTTCGCCCTCGCCGTGGCGCAGCTTCGCGGCGCGCCGGGACAGGCGGCGGTGAGCCTCGCCGCGATCGTCGCCAGCTTTTCGCTGATGGCGGCGATGGCGATCATGGTCGCGTCGTTTCGCCATTCGCTGGACGCCTGGCTCGACGCGGTGTTGCCGGCGCAGCTCTACCTGCGCAGCACCCATGCCGGCGACACGGGGTATCTCGAGCCGGGCTTCGAGGCGCGAGTGCGCGCGCTGCGCGAAATCGAGCGCGCCGAATTCCTGCGCAGCGGCCGCATCATCCTCGACCCGGCGCGCCCGGCGCTCGCGCTCCTCGCGCGCGACCGGGCGGAGGGCGCGTTTCCGGTCGTGGGGGCGCGCCACCAGCGCCAGCCCGGAGAGCCGCCGCTCGTGTGGGTCAGCGAAGCCGCTCACGACATCTACGGCTTCGACGCGGGGAAGACGATCGAGCTGCCCTTGAACGGGAAGAGCGTACGGGTGACCGTCGGAGGCGTCGTCCGGGACTATGCGCGGCAGCATGGCGCGATCGCGATGGAGCGCGCCGACTACGTCGCGCTCACCGGCGACCGGCGCGTGAACGACGCGGCGGTGTGGCTGCGCCCAGGCGTGACGCCGGCGCAGGCGATGGAGGCGATCCGCTCGCTTCCGGGCGGCGCCGGCCTCGACGTCGCCGCGCCGCCCGAGATCCGCGAGGTGTCGCTCGCCATCTTCGACCGCAGCTTCGCGGTGACGTACGCGATGGAGGCGGTGGCGGTGCTGGTCGGGCTGTTCGGGCTGTCGTCGAGCCTGGGCGCGATCGTGCTCGCGCGCCGGCGCGAATTCGGCGTGCTGCGCCATCTCGGCGTTACGCGCTCCCAGGTGCGCGCCATGCTCGCCGCCGAAGGCGCGCTGCTCGCGCTCATCGGCGCGGCGGCCGGCCTCGTCGCCGGAGGTGCCATCAGCCTGGTGCTGGTCTACGTCGTCAACCGGCAATCGTTCAACTGGAGCATGGAGCTCCATCCACCCTACCTGCTGCTCCTTGCCTTGGCGTCGACCCTGATCGTGCTCGCGATCGCCACGGCCGTGGTGTCGGGCAGGGAGGCCATGGGCATGGGACCGGTGCGCGCCGTGCGGGAAGACTGGTGAGGCGGCGTCACTTTCTTTTATCCCTTCCAGGATTGCTCGCCGCGCAAGGAGTGCATGCGGCTAAGGTGACCTATCCGCAGGTGAAACCCGGCTACCGGTTGCACTTTCCGCGCGATCATGGGGCGCATCCCGAATACCGCGTCGAGTGGTGGTACGTCACCGGCTGGCTCGACGTGCCGTACGGCTTCCAGATCACGTTCTTCCGGGCGCGGCCGGAGGAGGAGAGCGCGAACCCGAGCAGCTTCAACCCGCGCCAGATCCTGTTCGCTCACGCCGCGCTCTCCGACCCGAAGCGCGGACGCCTCGCGCACGACCAGCGCGCGGCGCGCGCCGGCTTCTCGCTCGCGCAGGCCGAGACCGAGCGCACCGGAGTGTGGATCGACGACTGGAGCCTGGTGCTCGAAGGCACGCGCTACCACGCGCGCATCGCGGCGCGCGAGTTCGATTTCGACCTCACGCTTTTCGCGCGCGAGCTCGTCCTCCAGGGCGACGCCGGGTTCAGCCGCAAAGGGCACCGGCCGGAAGAGGCAAGCTACTACTACAGCCGGCCGCAGCTCGACGTGGCGGGCAAGGTGAACGGCGCCGAGGTGACCGGAACCGCGTGGCTGGACCACGAATGGTCGAGCGCCTACATGGCGCCGGAGGCGGCCGGCTGGGACTGGGCCGGGATCAACTTCCTCAACGGCGCCTCGCTCATGGGCTTTCGCATGCGCGACAAGAACGGCGGGACGCACTATGCCCCTCCGGGAATCTCGATGAAGCCGCTGCGCGTGTGGAAGTCGCCGCGGACCGGCGTCGAATATCCGGTTTCGATGCAGCTCAACGACTTGAGACTCGAACCGCTGATGGATGATCAGGAGCTCGATTCGCGCCTCTCGACCGGCACGATCTACTGGGAGGGCGCAGTCAGAGCCTTCCAAAACAATAATCAAATCGGGCGCGGCTACCTCGAGCTCACCGGGTACTGGAAGCCGATGAAGCTTTGAGCGACGAGAGCGTGACACCGGCAAGAATGAGACCGATGCCGGCGAAGTGGTACCAGCCCGGGTATTCGGCGAGGAACAGCGCCGACAGGATCACGCCGAACGCCGGCATGAGGTGCATCGTGATGCCCGCGCGCACCGCTCCCATGCGCTTCACTACGTAGCTCCAGCCTGCATAGGCGAGCAGGAACGACCCGATCGCGGAGTAGAGCACGGCGAGATAGCCGCGCGCGTCCAACTCGATCTGCGGATTGAAGACGAGCTCCCAGGCCGCCCACGGCGTCATGAACAGGAACCCGAAGAGGCACACCAGGACGAGAAGCTCCGTCGTGTCGAGCGGGTCGCGCCGCAGCCGCAGCAGCACGGTGTAGCCGGCCCACATCATCATCGAGGCGAGGGCCATGAGGTCGCCGATGTTGAAGGACAGCCGCGCGGGCTCGCCGCGCGTGGCGATGAGGAACACGCCGCAGAAGGACACCACTACGCCGAGCCACTGCCGCGCCCCGACGCGCTCGCCCAGGGGCACCGACATCAGCATGATGAACAACGGGGTGGTCGACAGGTAAAGGATGCCGCTCGTCGCCGTCGTGTAATGCAGCCCGAGCCACTGCAGGCCGAGGTGCACGCCGCCGCCCGTGAAGCCGAGGGCGGCGATGATCTTCCAGTCTCTGGACCGAAGCTCGGGCAGCTTCGCCTTTAGGTTGGAGAAGGCGAACGGCAGCAGGATCGCGAGCACGATGAGAAGCCGGCCGACCGTGGCGAGGCCCGGCGCGATGGCGTCGCGCACCGCGCGCGCCACGATCCAGTTGCCCGACCAGAGCAGGAGGGTCGCGACGAGGACCAGCCAGGCGGTCCGGCGCACCGTGCTCGAGCGCCGCCTAGTCGATGCTCACGCCGTAGCGCGCGACGAGCGCGGTCCAGCGCCCGACCTCGTCCTCCAGGAACCTGCGCTGCTCGGCGGGAGCGATGGCGAGGACGCGGCCGCCGTCGCGCTCGATGCGTTCGGCGAACTCGCGGTCCTGCAGCACCTCGGCGAGCGCCGCGCGCAGCGTGCCCACCGCTTTCGCTGGCGCCGCCGCGGGCGCGAACAGCGCGAACCAGCTTTCGCCTTCGAATTGCGCGAGGCCGGTTTCCATCACTGTCGGTACGGACGCGAGCTCGCGCGAGCGTTGGGCGCCGGTGACCGCGAGGGCTTTGAGCCTCCCCGCCTGCACGTGCGCCTTCGCGGCCGAGAGGTTGTCGATCATCACGTCGAGGCGTCCGGCGAGCATCTCCTGGTGCGCGGCGGGCGCGGACTTGAACGGCACGTGGACCAGGTCGAGCCCGAGGCTCTTGAAGAGAATCGCGCCCCAGACGTGCTGCAGCGTGCCGATGCCCGCCGAGCCGTAGGTGAGCCTGCCGGGCTTCGCCCTGGCATAGTCGACGAGCTGCGCGAGGCTCGACGCGGGAAGGTCGCTGCGCGCGACCAGCACGAACGGATACGCGGAGACGTAGCCCAGCGGCACGAAATCGCGCAGCGGGTCGTAGGGCAGCGACTTCATCAGCGCCGGATTCATCACCATGTTGAAGATGCCGCCGACGAGGAGCGTGTAGCCGTCCGGCGCGGCCTTCGCCGCGTACTCCGTGCCGACGAGCGAGCCGGCGCCCGGGCGGTTCTCGACGATCACGCTTTGCTTCAGGCGCTCGCCGAGCTTCTGCGCGACGTGGCGGCCGAGGATGTCGGTGCCGCCGCCCGGGCCGATCGGCACGATGAGGCGCACCGGCCGCGCCGGATAGTCCTGCGCGAGCGCCGCGGCGGCGAAGAGGACGCCGAACGCGATGCAGGGAAGAGCGCGCTGCGGGCTCATGGGGCCGCATGCTAACCTCGCGCATGCCGGTTGTGAAAGCGGCCGGGCGCTCGCTCAGCTACGAATGGATCGAAGGCGACGCCCGGGCCAGGCCGACCCTGATTTTTCTCCACGAAGGGCTGGGCTCGATCCGCCAGTGGCGCGACTTTCCGCCGAAAGCGGCCGCCGCCACCGGCTGCCGGGTGCTCGTCTACGACCGCTACGGCTACGGCCAGTCCGAGGTGCTCGCCGAGCCGCGCCGGGATGTTCGCTTCATGCACGACGAGGCGCTCGTCGCGCTGCCGGAGCTGCGCCGGCGTCTCGCCATCGAGGACGCGATCCTGGTAGGGCATTCGGACGGCGCCTCGATCGCCCTCATCCATGCCGGCGCGGGACATCGCGCCCGCGGCGTGGTGGCGATGGCGCCGCACGTCTTCATCGAGCCGATCTGCCTCGGTTCCATCAGGAAGGCGGCGAACACTTTCGAGTCCACCGATCTGCCGGCGAGGCTCGGCCGCTATCACCGGGATGCGCGCAAGACCTTTTACGGCTGGGCCGACGTGTGGCTCGATCCGGGCTTCGAGCGCTGGGACATCCGCGACGACTACCTGCCGGGCGTGCAATGCCCGGTGCTCGCGATCCAGGGGTACGACGACGAGTACGGCACCATGGCGCAGCTCGACGAGATCGCGCGCCGCGTGCCCGGGCCGTGCGAGCTGCTAAAACTGGAGCGCTGCGGCCACGCGCCGTTCCGCGATCAACCCGAGCAGACGCTGGCCGCCCTAACGCGCTTTATCCAAACACTGAGCTAGCAAAAACGAAAAACAGGGACAGACCACGTTTTCCGGAAAAAAACGTGGTCTGTCCCTGATTTGGGGTTGCTACTCCGCGTATCGGACGCCGCGGCGATCCAGCATCCTGAGCAGCGCCGGCCAGTCCTTGTGGTGCGCCGGGCGATCGGGGCGGTTGAACTGCTGCGTCGAGGTGCGCGCGGCAGCCTCCGACATGAGCTGCACGTTGTGCATGCCCGCCGAGCAGGCGTCGATCTGGATCTGGCAGGCGCAGTCGAGGTAGTACATGACCTCGAAGGCTTCGCGTACCGTCGCGCCGAGCGCGAGGAGGCCGTGGTTGCGCAGGATCATCGCCTTTGCGCTCTTCCCGAGGTCGGCCGCCATGCGCGCCTGCTCCTCCCTGTAGAGCGCGATACCCTCGTAATCGTGATAGGCGACGTCGGCCTGGATCATCATCGCGTGCTGGCTGATCGGCAGCAGGCCGCACTTCATCGCCGAGACCGCGACGCCGGCGCGCGTGTGCGTGTGGATGACGCAATTGATCTCATGGCGCGCCTTGTGCACGCAGCTGTGGATCACGAACCCGGCCTCGTTCACGCCCATGCCGAGAGGATCGTCGAGGATCTTGCCGTTCCAGTCGATCTTCACCAGGCTGGACGCGGTGATCTCGTCGAACATCAGGCCGTACGGATTGATGAGGAAATCCTCGGTGCCGGGCACGCGCGCCGAGAAATGGGTGTAGATGAGGTCGGTCCACCTGTAGATGTGCGCGAGTTGGTAGCAGGCGGCCAGGTCGACGCGCGTCTGCCACTCTTCCTTGCTCACTCGATCGCGAACCGACGTTTGGATCTTTGGAACGGCGCTCATGGGGGCTCCCGGCGAAAGAGGGATGTTAACGCATGGCCGCAACCGGGGTGAACTCCCGGTAGCCCGGCGCCTCGACCGCCTCGAGCGCCTCCAGCAGGAGCTCGGGACGGTTCGGCCGCAGGCGCTCGGAGTCCGACAGGAGCCGGCGCCAGAGCCGGGCCTTCTTGTGGCCGTGGTACAGGCCCAGCATGTGACGCGTGACGTGGCGCACCGATTCCACGCCCTTCGCGTACTCGTACATCGCTCGCACCACCTGCGCGCGGCTCCTGCCAGGGTCGGCGAGCAGCCACGGATTGTGGTACGCGGCGCGCCCGAGCATCGCGCCGTCGACGTAGGCGAGATGGGTCGTGATCTCGGCCCAGCTGGTGATGCCGCCGTTGATCACGAACTCGAGCGTGGGGAACTCGGCCTTGAGGCGGTACACGTACTCGTACTTGAGCGGCGGAATCTCGCGGTTCTCCTTCGGCGAAAGTCCTTTCAGGACGGCGTTGCGCGCGTGGACGATAAAGGTGCGGCAGCCCGCCTCCGACACCGCGGCGACGAACTCGCGTACGAAATCGTAGCTCTCGATGTCGTCGATTCCGATGCGGTGCTTCACAGTGACAGGAAGCCTCACTTCGTTTTTGATCGCCCTTACACAGGAAGAAACCAGCTGAGGTTCCGCCATCAGGCAGGCGCCGAATGCGCCCTTCTGCACGCGCTCGCTCGGGCAGCCGACATTGAGATTGATCTCGTCATACCCGGACTTTTCTCCCATCCGCGCGCAGGCACGCAACTCATCGGGATCGCTCCCTCCGAGCTGCAGCGCCAGCGGATGCTCTTCCTTGCTGAACGCGAGATGCCGATCGACGTCGCCGTGAATCAGCGCGCCGGTGGTGATCATCTCGGTGTACAGGCGAGCCCTGGCGCTGATCTGGCGCATGAAGAACCGGTAGTGCCGATCCGACCAGTCCATCATCGGTGCCACGCAGATGCGGTGAGGTGATACAGTCACCCGCTGAGTTTACTGCACGACCTTTTATACCCGTCCTATGGACGACCGCCCGGTCATTGGTCAGCGCCTGAAGGAATTCCAGCAGCGGGAGATCGACCGCATCCTGGGCGCCTGCACCGCGTGCGGGAAGTGTTTCGAGGTCTGTCCCATGGCGCAGTACTCTAAGGCGCCAGCAACGGACGGCAAGCAGGTAGTGCCCGGCGTTCTCGCCGTGTTGCAAGGCGGGCAGGGCTCGCCGGAGGCGCTCGGCTGGATCGGTGTCTGCACGCGGAGCGGCGTGTGCGTTCCGGCGTGCCCGGAAAACGTCGATCCGCGCATGATGATGCGGCTTGCGCGCATGACGGCGCTCGGCGGGCGCGGCTTGCCGAAGCAGATCGAGGCGAAGGAGGACCGCGACTACTTCGATCGCGTGCGCGCCTTCGCGAAGCTGCAGCTCACCGACGAAGAGCGGAAGGACTGGACGTGATGGATGAGCGCGTCACCTTCTGGTACGGCTGCAACGTGCTGAGGCACGGCGACATCATCCACGCGTGCCTCGACATCCTGCGCGCAGTCGGCTACGAGCCTCATCCCGTGGGCGGGCCTGACTACTGCTGCGGCACCGTGAAGGACGCGAACCAGGCCGCCGCGGGCGGCATGGCGACGCGGACCGTGGGGCGCCTGAACGAGCGTGATGCGCGCGTCGTCGCCTGGTGTCCGTCGTGCCATTCGCACATGCACGACTTCATGGAACAGGCGAACGAGCGGCACTTCGACATGAGCTACATGGTCGAGGTGCTGCACGAGAGGCGCGAGCGGCTTGCGCCGCTGTTGAAAACCCCGGTGCCGATGAGAGCGATGCTGCACCGGCACGTAGGTTTCAACGACCTCGTGCCGGTGAACCGCATGGTGCCCGAGCTGCTGTCGATGATTCCGGGCGTCGAGGTCGTCGACGGCGGCTACACGGCGCCCGGCTACATGTGCGCCTCGTTCGCCGGCCTGCCAAACGCGCTCCACGACATCCACGCCAATACGATGCACGCTGCGAAGGCCTCGGGCGCCGAAGCCGTGGTGACGACGTTCCACCAGTGCTACCGCGAGATCCTCGGTCTCGACGCCGCCGGCGCCATCCCCGTGTACAACTATATCCACCTCATCGCCCGCTCCATGGGGCTCGCCTACGAGGACGAGTACAAGGCATGGAAGCGGGCGGGCGAGGGCGCGGCGGCGCTCATCGGTCCCGAGCGCATCGCCGCGGTCGGCGTGACCTTCTACGAGCGCGCCATTCTCCCCGAGCTGAAGAAGCGGCCGAAGCTGGGCTGAGGCGCGAGGCGGGCGCTTCTCCTGCATGGGCGCAAATCACCGCCATCACAGCTCGCCTGCGGCCCGTTAGGTCGGGGTGTCAACTAAATCGGGAAGATTGGCGTCGGACAACAACGCGCTGTTAGGTGCCACGGTGGAGTCTATTTTGAACATCCGTCCGCCTTGTCAATTTCGGCCTGATCCGGTGCGTAAAGGTAGACAGGGCTAACCCCAGGACCATCAATCCATACTCGCGCGCAGTCTCCGACGGAAATACTCTCTCGCTTAGATCGAAGGCTAACCTTCTCCCCCATTTCTAGTTGCACGGTATAGCGCTGGTACTTGGTGCCATAGGTCGACGTTAAGCTCTCGACAATTGGTGCACCCACGACGCCGAACGTCGCTTGGTTCTGCGCGCGGACCGAGGGATCTGGGTTTGGCCGCGCCAAGTCGACGTCCGGCGTCTTCTCTATAACGCGGCCGAGATAGCTATACGCGCTCTGTTTAGAGCTGACGCTGCAACCGGCGATAGCAGTCAAAGCAGCGACGGCTACAACAACAGCTGCACACTGGCCGGAATTTGTCGCGGCGCCCACGATATGCCTCCGACGAAGTGACATAGCGCTGAAACGCGTCAAGTGTAAACAGCATGTGGCAAACCAACGAGCGCGAACATCGAGCTACCAACAATGATCAAGATACCGGTCATGCTCAACGCGAAGTCTCAGGCAGCTGCTCGAGCTTGAGTTGCGTCGCGCGGGCGCAGTTCTCTGTCACCTTGAAATAACGCTGCACCTGGCCGGCGCCGATCTCATATGGGTGCGGCCCATCGCCGCGGCCGGCGAGCATGAGGTTCTTCTTCCACGCCTCGTCGAACTCCGAATGGTTCGACAACAGCACGGTCGCGCCGGCCTCCTTAGCCTTCGCGGCGAGGTGGCGCTGCGACTCTATATAAGTCTGCAGGTTCTTGATGCTCCATTCGCGCTGGTCCCATTCGTAGACCAGCGCGGTGCCGCCCGAATAGACCACGTTCACGGGACGGCCGCGGTCGAGCACCTGGAACGTGAACGAGATCGTCCCATCCGTATGGCCGGGCGTGAACCAGATGTTGACCGTCGATTCACCTAGCGTGAGCTTCATGCCGTCGGTCGCCACAACGTCGCGCTTCGGGGCCATGGTCTTGAAGCGATTCGGCAGCTTCTCGACCAGCGCCCAGTCCGGCTCGGACATTACGACACGCGAACCGTAGCGCTTCTGGATCATCTCCGCCCCGCCGATGTGGTCCTGATGGGCGTGCGAGATAACCACGTACTTGATGTTCTTCGGATCGAGCCCTACCTTTTTCATCCCGCCGACGATGAGCTCTTCCGAGTTGTAAGGGTAGATCGTGTCCAGGAGAATGATGCCCTCGCGCGTCGTGAGCGCCCATGCGGAGTGGACCTTTCCACCCACGAAGTAGAGGTTGTCGAAGACCTTACGTGGATCCGCATACCACGCCGCCCGCGGCGGCGCCGTGCGCGGGTCCGTCACATACGGTGCGGGAATATCGCGGAGATCCTCGCTCCTGCTCGGCGGCAGGAAGCAGGTCCGCGCGAGGGTGCCGAGAAATTCGAAGCCGGCCGCGGTCTTTGCGGCCTGCTGTGCCACTTCCACGTCACTCACTGGCCTCGCTGATGCCGGCGCGACCTGTTGCCCGGACGCCGCTCTTGCGACGGTCAGGGCACCGACAATGAGCGCCGCAACCGAAACGGCCCGCACTAACGTTCTGTCAGGCATCGCTACTCCTTCCGGCCAGTTCTGACGGCGTCGGACAACAACGCGCTGTTAGACGGCATGTTTGTCCCCTTACCTAGACCGCATATGGAATCCCGCGACGAAGAACGCGGCTGCCAAGGCTAGCCAGATGCTGCCGCTTAGGATATTTGCGGCTTCCGGGCTAACGAAGCGCGCTGTGAGATCGTGGATCCAGCACAGTCGACGACAAGCACCAGCGCCGCCTGCAGTAAATGACGCCAGCGCCGAGAGGAGTAGTAGCACTCCCGTCGCCGTGAAGCAGTAGCCAAGAAAGTGGGCGCCGAACATTTATGCCGTCTGACGTGGAGTAGATGACAAAATAGATGACGAAATAGGTGACATCTCTTCCTGCCTTGGGACCGCTGCGCCATTAATTTCGTGTCGGTACGTTACGCCGCGGCCGCGGCAGGCGCAAACTGCGCTGGCAAATCGGTCCGGTAGGACGGTTCGGCGGTATTCATCCCGCGTCGGGCACGGTAAACCGCTGCGGCGGGAGCCCCTGGAGGGAGCGTTCGTGCATCGTCGCGTAGGCGGCTTCCATGTGGCGCGCAAAGAGCGCGGTGTCGAAGAGGGGATGCGTCGGGATGTTCTCGTTGAGCTTCCTTCGGATTGCCGCGAGGCGTTCCGGCTCGGTGGCGAGCGAAAGCGCGAGACGCTCGTAGTCTCCGCGTGAGGCTGCGATGAGCTCGGGGAGGCCGAGGGCGTGGAGAAGGCTCGCGCCGACCCGGCTGGCGAACGCCTCGCCCGGGCAGGTGAGGACCGGAAGGCCGGCCCACAGGGCGTCGGCCGCCGTGGTGTGCGCGTTGTAGTAGAACGTGTCCAGGACCAGGTCGGCTACGCGGTGGCGCGCGAGATGCGCCGAGGGTTCGAGCTGCGGCGCGAATACCAGGCGCGTGGGCGCGATACCGCGCGCCTGCGCTTCGGCGCGCAGATTGCGAGTCGCCGCGGCGTTATGATCGAGGAGCCAGAGGACGCTGCCTTCGACCGCCGCGAGCAGGCGCATCCACACGTCGAGCGCGTCGGGCGTGATCTTGGCCGGGTTGTTGAAGCAGCAGAACACGAAGGCGTTTTCCGGCAGGCCGGCCTCCGCACGGCTCGGCGTGCGCTGCGCGATCGGCCTTTTCGAATCGCTCGCCCAGTAGGTATGCGGCAGCCAGACCACGCATTCCGAGTACTGGCCAAGCTCGCCCTCCGGCACGACCACCCGGTCGGCGATCAGGTAGTCGATGTAGGGCGCGCCCATCGTTCCGGGGTAGCCCATGTAGTTGACCTGCACCGGCGCCGTCCTGCGCGCGAAGATGCCCGTGCGCGCGTAGCCGCTCAGGCCCTTCAGGTCGACGGCAATGTCGAGCCCGAGGTTGCGAGCGAGCTGCGCGATCTGGTCATCGGTTTTCTCGCTCACGTCCAGGAAGTGCTCGAAAGCGGCTTCGACGCGCGTGCGCATGGCGTCGATGACCTGCGGGCCGAACGAGAAGGCGAACAGCTCGAATCGGCTGCGGTGGTGTTGCTCGAACAATCCCGCGAGCAGGTAGGACAGGGCGTTGTTGCGGAAATCGCGCGAGAAATAACCCAGACGGATTCGTCGGGCGGCAGGACTGGGACGTGGCGCCGGCGAGGCACGGGCGGGGAAGAGCTCCGCGATGTAGGTCTCGGCGCAGCGCCGCTGCTGGGCGGGCGAGGAAGGAATCGCGAGCAGCGCGAATGGGCTCGCGGCGCGCTCGCCGGCGTCGACCGCGGCGAGGGTGCGATCGCACGCCGCGTCGAAACCGGCCCAGTCGCAGACCTGCATCTTGGTGCGCAGCCAGTCGCCGAGCGCGAAGGGCGGCGATCCGAGGGCGATTGCCTTCTCGTAGCACGTCAGTGATTCGTCATGGCGGCCGAGGTCTCCGAGCGTCACGGCGAGGTTCGTCCATGCCTGTGCCGAGCGAGGGTCGAGCCCGGTCGCGTGACGATGGCTTTCCACGGCCTCGTCGAAGCGTTGCAGTGTGTTGAGCGCCAGGCCGCGGTTCGACCAGGCCTCCGCGTGGGCGGCCTGGAGCGCGATCGCACGATCGCAGCTCTCTAGCGCTTCCTCGGGGCGCTGCAGCTCGAGCAGTGCCGCGCCGCGGCTCGACCAGCCGTCCGGATGCTGCGGCCGCGCGGCGATGCTGCGCTCGCAGCAGGCGAGGGCCTCGACGGGCGCTCCCGCGCGCTTATGGCAGAAGGCAAGGTTGAGCCATCCGTCCGCATTTGCGGGATCGAGCGCCACCGCTCGCTCGGCGTACCGCGCCGCTTCGGCCGTCCGGTCCTGCCGCAGCAGCGCCGCTGCAAGGTTGGTCAGCACGGAAACGCGCTCGGGGACGAGCCGGTGCGCCTGCCTCAGCCGTGCTTCGGCGCCGGCGTAGTCCTCGCGCGCGAGGCATTCGAGCGCATCGGAGAAGAGGCCCCGCGCCTGTTCTTCCTCCTTCTGCTCGGGGCTCACCCCGTCATCTCATGTCCAGCGCGCGGCGGCGCGTGAGCTCGACCATGCACGCGGCGTATACGTCCTCCGGCGAGGCGCCCTTCGCCGCCGCCTCTCGGCGCCGCGCGCACTCGGCGTCGCGGTATTCGCGCCATTCGTCGTTCGCCTTGCGGTAGGCAGCGAGGCTTTTCTCGCCGCGCTCGTTTGCCTCCTGAAAGCGGTACGCGTAGACCTGTGAGAGGTCCTGCTCGGCGGTTACCAGCAGCAGCTCGAGGCAGGCCTGCTCCTTTCCGCGCAGGCTCTGGCTGCGGCCGCACTGCGCGAGCGCGGGAACGTTCGGCCGTGCCTGCCATGAGAAGAACACCGGCCGCTTCTCGTCCGCCAGCAGGCAGATGAACGAGAGCTCGGCGCTCGGCGCGCCCTCGTAGACCACCGCGCCGTTGCCGGTTAGGACCGAGCTCACCGGCTGGTTGCCGACCTTGCCGCTGTAACGCTCGAGGCTGAGGCTCCCGTCGCGCTCGAGCACGACCGAGTCCGCGCTGCCGCCGCCGCGCTGCAGATCCTTCAGCGCATAGGCGCGGCACGCCTCGACCGCGGGGCCGCTGTATTGCGCATTGACCCAAGAGGAGACCAGGTTGAGCGTAACCAGGAGGGCGATTTTCGAAAGGACTGCTTTCATCTCATCGGTTGATACTGACCGGTGGAGATGGCGCGCGCGCGGACCAGCCCGAAGAGCGTCTGCGTGCAGGGCGCCGCGACGCCGGCCTTGGCGGCGATCTCCAGCGTGCCGGCGAGAAGCCCGTCGATCTCGAGCGGCTTGCCCGCCTCGAGGTCCTGCAGCATCGAGGTCTTGAACCGGCCAAGGACTCGCGCCATGTCGACGCGCGCCTCGGGCTCGATGTCGGCGTCGACGCCGACCGCGCGGCCGATCGCCAGAACCTCGCGCATGATGGCGACCATGTAGGCCTTGACCTCGCGGTTCTCGATCAGGCTGTCGGCGGTGCTGACCGTCAGCGCCGAGACCGGGTTGAAGCTCACGTTGCCGAGGAGCTTGACCCAGAAGTCTTTTTCGATGAAGTCGCTGACGGTGACCTCGAAACCGGCGGCGGTCAGCGCGTCGGCGATGTTCTTGGTCCGCAGGCCGTTGCGGCCGCCGGGCTCGCCGAGGATGAGCTTGCGGCCCATGTTGTGGCTGACGAGCCCGGGCTCCGGCAACGAGGCGGCGAGGTGGATCACGCAGCCTACGATGCGCTCGGTCGGCATGGCCCGCGCCAGGTTGCCGGCCGGATCGAGCGTCTCGAGCCTGAGCTTCCCGCCGCCGAAGGGCAGGCGGTCGAAGAACCACCACGGCACGCCGTTCATCGCTGTAATGATCGAGGTCCCGGCGCCGACCAATGGCGCGATCCGCTCGGCCACCCCGCAGAGGCCTTGGGCTTTCACTGCGACGACGACGTAGTCCTGCGGGCCGAGGCGCGAGGGATCGTCCTCGGCGCGCAGGGCCTGGGATTCGACCGGGCCGGCGGCGCCATCGCGCACCCGCAGGCCGCGCGCGCGGATCGCTTCGAGGTGCGCCCCGCGCGCGACCACCGACACCTCGTGGCCGGAACGCGCGAGCCGGCTGGCGATCAAACCTCCGACCGCGCCGGCGCCGTAGACACAGATTTTCATGGTGTTATTCTAGTTTGAGGAGCTGCCATGTTCGGATTCATGAAGAAGTTGACCAAGCTGCTGCCGAAAGAAGCGACGCTTCCCGGCCGCAAGGAGCGTATGCACGTTCCGGAGAGCCACTTCGTGAACGGCAACCGCATCGTCCCGCCCTTTCCGGACGGCCTGGCACTCGCACAGTTCGGCATGGGCTGCTTCTGGGGCGCGGAGCGCGTGTTCTGGCAGACGCCAGGCGTCTACTCGACCGCCGTCGGCTATGCCGGCGGCGACACGCCGAACCCGACCTACGAAGAGGTCTGCACCGGGTTCACCAACCACACCGAGGCGGTGCTGGTGGTATTCGACCCGAAGCAGGTGAGCTACGAGGCCCTGCTCAAGAAATTCTGGGAAGGACACGACCCCACCCAGGGCATGCGCCAGGGCAACGACGCCGGCACGCAATACCGCTCGGCCATCTACGCCTACGGCGAGGAGCACCTCCAGGCGGCGCTCAAGTCGAAGGAAGCGTTCCAGGAAGCGCTCAAGAAGAGGGGCTACGGTCTCATCACCACGGAGATCCGCCCGGCGCCCGAGTTCTATTACGCCGAGGATTATCACCAGCAATACCTGGGCAAGAACCCGAACGGCTACTGCGGCCTCGGCGGCACCGGCGTCACCTGCCCGGTGGGCGTTCTCGCCAAGGCCTGACTTGCGGCTGGACAAGTGGCTCTGGGCGGCGCGCTTCTTCAAGACGCGCGGCCTGGCGCAGCAGGCAATCGAATCCGGACGTGTCACGCTGAACGCGCAGCGGGTCAAGTGCTCCCATGCCTTGAAGCCGTCGGACGCCGTCGTCGTCCGCGTGGGGGATTACCAGTGGCAGGTGATCGTAAGGGCCCTGTCTGACAGGCGCGGACCGGCGGCCGAGGCGAGGAAGCTCTACGACGAAACGCCGGAGAGCCGCGCCGAGCGGGAGCGGCGCATCGAGCTGCGCCGCTGGAGCGCCGAGCCCGCGGCCGGCATCAAGGGCCGGCCGACCAAGCGCGACCGCCGGCGGCTCGACGAGCTCACCAGCGACGATTAGCGCGATTCCAGGCGTAAAGCAGCGCCGCGAAGGCGTTATAGGCGCAGCGCGAAAGCCAGTTCGCGAGCGGCAGTCCGGTCAGGCGGGCGAGAGAGCGTTGTCCGCGCGTGTGCGCCCATAGCGCGCGGAATGCTTCCGCGCCGACGCGAAGCTCGCCGTTCTCGTCGAGGACATGCAGGCGCTCGCGCACGAATTCCTGCGGCGCACCGATCTCCTCCAGCGCCTGCGGCTGCTTATGGATGTCGATCCACTGGATGTCGAGCGCGCATCCGGCCATGCGCTCCCTCTGCCCGCGAATACCGGCATCGCACACCGGACAGGCGCTGTTGTAGAAGACCTTCAGCTTCGCCATACGCGCCTTACGGTGCAGAGCATGTTCGATGCCGCCGGGGCGCCGCCGGTCATGCGGGTGTGCAGGGTGGCGAGATCGCGGCTCGGAAGGTGAGGGTAGAGGTGGTGCTCCCTGTGATAGTTGAAGTTCAGATCGTAGAGGAGCAGGCGATCGAGCCAATGCGGCGCATGCGAGCGCACGTTGCCGGCCATGGCGCCGCCGGCCTCTGCCGCATGCTCGGCGATGCCGCGCAGCTGGCTGAAGAAGAGGCCGAAGGTGGCGGCCGATACGAACGGCAAGACGACGAGCTCAGAATGAGCGCCTGCGCCAGTGACGAGCGCCAGGATCGTAAGCTGGATCGCGGCGAGGACGGGGAGGTCGCCATTGCGCGCGGCGGTGACGAGGTTGCGCGGTCGCACCAGGCTCTCGGCCAGCGCGTAGCGCAGGTTGCACCCGAGGAGCGGCCGCAGCAGGTGCCAGGCGAAGGACGCTCGCGTCGCGCCCTTCAGCCCGAGATAGTGGAACCCCTGCGGGTCGCCCGCGCGTCCGTAGAGCCGGTGATGCAACAGGTGCTGACGCGAAAAGCTCGCGAAGTCGATGCCCGTAACGCCCCCGAGGAGCGTGCCGACCCGGTGATTGAGCGCGGCAGTAGTGAACAGGCTGCGGTGAATGCAGTCGTGCATCACGATGGTGATGCGGTACGCGAAGAGCCCGATCAGCGGGGCGAGCAGCCACGGCGCCTCCGGCCGGTATTCATGGACGAGCGGCGCGAGCGCGAGCAGGACGAAATACGGAATCACGTTCCGTAGCACTGCGCGCCAGCCGTAGCCGTCGCAGGACCTGGACTCGTGCGGGCCCGCGCCGACGCGGGCCGGCTCGCGTCCGAGGAGCTCCGGCAGACGGTTAGGATGCGGCAGGTTGTCGCGCCGCATGAGCTCGATGTGGCCGAACGAGAGCGGCGAGAAGTGGACCAGGTCGAAGACGTGGCTCGCGAGGCGGGCGAGCCAGGCCGGAACCGCGATCCGCGGGGCGCGCCGCCACGCCACGGGCCGCAGTGCGGCGAGATATTCACCGAAGCTTCGTGGTACGCCGCCGCCGAGCTCGACCTCGCGCCACTCGCGCGCGTCGCGTTTCTCGCACAAGACCGCAATGGCCTCGCCGAGCTCGCCGACGTCGAGCGCGTCGATGCGGCCGCGCGCGTCGGCGGGCAGGAGATGCAGCGGCCAGCGCGCAACGCGCCGGAACCACAGCGCGCCGTAGCCGCCTTCTCCGTCGAGCAGCGAGGGCCGCACGATGCTGTAGTCCGCTCCGCTCGCCGCCACCGCACGCTCGCCCGCGAGCTTCGAGGTCAGAAAGCCGCTGCGCGCGCCCGGATGCAGGCCCAGGGCGGAGACGTGGATCAGGCGGAGCATCGCCGGCGCGCAGGCGGCGGCCAAGGCCGCGGGTGCCAGGTGGTGCACCCGGTCGTAGGTTTCTCCGCCGCGCTCGCGCAGAATGCCGACCGCGTTGACCACGGTATCGACGCCACGGAGGATCGGCTGCCACGCGACGGGGGAAACGAGGCGCTCGAGGTGCACCTCG
>Ga0075436_100000224_pt1 | contig 35201 bp, 35 predicted proteins | sample RhiMethybrSRZTD5_FD_75303 | JGI IMG/M metagenome (GOLD analysis project Ga0075436, IMG submission 75303) | Populus rhizosphere microbial communities from Tennessee, USA - Rhizosphere MetaG P. TD hybrid SRZTD5 | ecosystem: Host-associated > Plants > Roots > Rhizosphere > Soil | place: USA...
AGATTCCAGCCAAAGCGATCGAGAAGGAGCACGGCGCGTTCAAGAGCTTCAAAGGCTATGCGGGCTACGCCGAGATGTTCACCGACATGGAAATCGGCCGCATCGAGGCCGCGGTGGCGCCCGACACGGCAGCCGCCAACTTCATCAAGGACAAGCCCGGCGTCGCGAAGATCGTCGGCCAGCCATATGTCGTCCGCTACGTCGGCGTCCCGATGCAAAAGGGCTCGGCGCAGCTCAAGGCCAAGATGGACGAGGCGATCCGAGCCATGCGCAAAGAGGGCCTGCTCGATCGGTGGGCCAAGCAGTACTTCGGCATCGACAACTTCAGCGCGCAGCTGATCGATCAGGTGCCCTGACATGCACCTGGACTTCGGCGTGGCCTGGAAATACCTGCCTATCTTGTTGACGGCCTCGCTGATGACGATCGCGCTGTTCGTGCTGAGCCAGGTGCTCGGCACGGTCGCCGCGTTCTTCGTCGCCCTGGCGCGCATGTCGCCTCGCGGATGGCTGCGGCGCCCGGCGATCGCCTACATCTGGGTGGTGCGCGGCACGCCGCTGCTGCTCCATCTGTTCTTCGTGTATTACGCCGCGCCTGCGTTCGGGCTCACGCTGGACGCGTTTCCCGCCGCTATCATCGCTATGTCGGCGAGCGCGGCCGCCTACAACGCCGAGATCATCCGCGCCGGGCTTCAGGCGGTGCATCGCGGCCAGCTCGAAGCGGCGTATGCGGTCGGCATGCGTTACGACCAGGTGCTTCGCCGCATCGTCGTGCCGCAGGCCGTACGCATCATCATTCCGCCGTACATGGGCAATGCGATCTCGCACTGCAAGAACTCGTCGCTCGCCTCCGTCATCACGGTGCCCGAGCTGATGCTGACGGCGCAGATGATCTACAGCAGCACGTATCGGGCGATCGAGATTCTCACCGTCACCGGCGCGATCTATCTCGTGCTCACCAGCGGACTGAGCGCGCTGCAGATGTACCTGGAGCGCACGACCGCGTATGAGCAGCGTGGGCTGGGGGGTGCGCGCCGCCGGCGGCTGCGACTCGACACGCCGCTGCCGAGCACGCCCGCATCGTGATCGAGATCGAAAATCTCACCAAGCACTTCGGCGCGGTGCGCGCGCTCGACGGCGTAAGCGTGTCGGTGGCGGCCGGAGAGGTCGTGTGCCTGATCGGGCCGAGTGGCTCGGGCAAGAGCACGCTGCTCCGCTGCATCAACTATCTCGAGGAGCCGACGTCGGGTGTCGTGCGTGTCGGCGGCCGACGCATGGGTTGGGAAGGCGAGCGCCGGGCGAGCGCGTTCGAGCTGGCCCGAGCACGCGCCGAGATCGGCATGGTCTTTCAGCACTTCAATCTGTGGCCGCACATGGTCACGCTCGAGAACGTGATCGAGGGGCTGGTGACGGTGAAGCGCATTCCTGTGACGGAGGCGGCCGCGAAGGGCCGCGCGTTGCTGGCGAAAGTCGGGCTCGCCGACAAGCTGGAGGTCTATCCCGAGCATCTGTCCGGCGGGCAGCGCCAGCGCGTGGCGATCGCGCGCGCGCTCGCCATGGAGCCGCGCGTCATGTTGTTCGACGAGCCGACGTCGTCACTGGATCCCGAGCTGGTGGGCGAGGTGCTCCGCGTGATGGAGCAGGTTGCGCGCGAAGGCATGACGATGCTGGTGGCCACACACGAAATGGGGTTCGCACGAAAGGTTGCCGACCGCGTGATGTTCCTGGATCAGGGCAGGATCATCGAGACGGGGACGCCGGCCGAAATTTTTTCTCGCCCGCGCCACGAGCGGCTGCGGCGGTTCCTCGACACCGTGCTCGTATGAACGCCACGGCCCTGTCCGTCAACGGTGCGCGACTCTGGGACACGATCATGGCCTCGGCGCATATCGGCCCGGGCCGCACGCCGAATGGGCTACGCCGCCTGGCGCTGACCGACGCCGATCGCGAGATGCGCGATCTTTTCGCAGGCTGGTGTCGCGACGCCGGGCTTTCCATCACCGTCGATCGGATGGGGAACATGTTCGCCCGCCGCGCCGGCGCCGACGACGCGCTGCCGGCGGTGCTCATCGGCAGTCATCTGGATACGCAGATCGCGGGCGGCCGCTACGACGGGATCCTCGGCGTGCTCGCGGCGCTCGAGGTCGTTCGCACGCTGAACGACGCCGGCGTGCGCACGCGGCGGCCGATCGAGATCGTCAACTGGACCAACGAGGAGGGAGCGCGCTTTTCGCCGCCGATGCTCGGCTCCGCCGTCTGGGCCGGCGTCCGCACGCTCGACTGGGCGCACGCGCGCGTGGACGACGCCGGCCGCACCGTCGGCGCGGAGCTCGAGCGCATCGGCTATGCGGGCACCGCACCGGTCGGCGGCCGCACCGTCGACGCGTACTTCGAGCTGCACATCGAGCAGGGCCCGTTGCTCGACGACAAAGGCATTCCCGTCGGCGTCGTTTCTGGCACGTACGGGGTCCGCGGGATGGCGATCGAGATCCGCGGCGAGACGGCGCACTCCGGGCCGACACCGATGGCCGCGAGACGCAACGCGCTCGTCGGCGCCGCCATGCTGATCGTCGCCGTCAACGAGATCGGCTTCGCTGCGGCGCCCGAGGGTAAAGCCACGACCTCGCGCATCGAGGTATGGCCGAATCTCACGGGCATCCTGCCGGACTGGGCCAGGGTGATGGTCGATGTTCGCCACCCCGACGTGACGACGGTCGAGCGCATGGTGGCCGATGTGCGCCGCGCCATGCGCGAATGCGCGCAGCGGGCGCAGGTCGAGATGGACGTCGTCGAGACGTGGCAGTTCGGCTCCGAGCGGTTCGATCCGGAGCTGGTGAGCTTGATCCGACGCACGGCCGAGCGGCTCAGGGCGCCGTCGCTCGACCTGCCGAGCCAGGCCGGCCACGACGCGTACTACGTGTCGCGCGTGGCCCCCACGGCCATGATCTTCACCCCGTGCGAGCGCGGCATCTCGCACAACGAGAACGAGCACACACGGCTGGAGGACTCGCTGCCCGGCGTGAACGTGCTGCTGCACGCGGTACTCGAGCGCGCGAACCGGTAGCGCGGCGTAGCGTGACCGACGTCACGCCTCCGAGCGTGCCGCGTCCGACGCGGCGACGCCGGCGGCGTCGCGGCCGTAAATCCACGCGAACAGCGGCGAGGTCATCAGCGTGGTGACGACGGCCATCAGGACGAGCACGGAGAACAGCGGCGGGCGGATGATGCCGTGCTGCAGGCCGATGTTGACGACGATCAGCTCCATCATTCCGCGCGTGTTCATCAGCGTGCCGATGGCGAGCGCCGTGCGCTGGCTCTCGCCCTGCCAGCGCGCGACGCCCCAACACGCCACACCCTTGCCCAGGCACGCCGCGGCGAGCACGACGATGGCGATGGCAAGCAGCGTGGGCTCGGTGACGAGATCGAGCCGCGTGTTGAGCCCGGAGTACGTGAAGAACATCGGCAGGAGGAATACGACCGCGAAGGGCTCGAGCTGGCGCGTGAGCTCGCGCGAAAGCACTCCGCGCGGCATGGCCACGCCAAGCAGGAAGCCGCCGAACACCGTGTGCAGACCGATCGTGTCGGTGAGCCAACCCGCGAGCGTGAAGAGAATGAGGATAACAGCGAGCGCCGTCGGTGTGACACCGCCCGCCTGCCGCGCCTGCGTCTCGAGCCCGCGGAGCGCGCGGCGGCCGAGCGTGAGCATCAGGAGCGCATAGCCAGCTCCTGCCAGAATCGTGGCCGCAGGCGACACGGCGCCGGCGCCGAAGCTCGCCAACACCACCGCCAGCACGCACCACGCCGCCGCGTCATCGATGCAGCCCGCGGCCAGCGCCAGCGTGCCGAGCCGGGTACCCGTGAGGCCGCGCTCCTGGATGATGCGCGCAAGCACCGGGAACGCGGTGATCGACATCGCCGCGCTGAGGAACAGCATCGCCTCGGCCGTCGTCGTTCGTTCGGCGAAGAGGCCAGGCATGCGCACGAAGACGACCGCGAGCCCCGAGCCGAGCGCGCACGGCACGAGCATGCCCGACACCGACACTCCGAGCGCGCTGGCGAGACGGCTGCGCAAGAGCTCGGTCTTGAACTCCACGCCGACCAGGAACATGTAGAGGCCGACGCCGAGCTGCGCCCCGACGTAGAGAATCTGAAGCGATTGGGGGGGAAACAGTTGCGCATGAAGGTCCGGCAGAAGCCAACCGAACAAGGACGGACCCAACAGCACGCCAGCGACCATCTCACCGACGACCTGCGGCTGCCCGAGCCGGCGGCCGACGAAACCGACGAGCCGGCACGCTGCGAGGACGATCGCCATCTGAAGGAAGAACGCGACGGACAGCTGCGCGGCGGTCATTGGCCCAGTCCTGTCATCGGGTCATTCTAAGGCGCGCGGTGGCGTTTGCAGCTAAACCGGGCTACGATCACGCCACCTTCAACGCCAGGAGCGATGCCATGGCCGTGACGCAGGATCGTCTGATCTCCGGCGACAACCACATCGATCTCACGTACTGCCCACCCGACCTCTGGTCGTCCCAGGCGCCGGCCAAGTGGAAGCTGATGGCGCCACGCGTGGAAGAGCTGGAGGACGGCCTGCACTGGTTCGTCGACGCGCAGGACCGCGGGATGTGGAACGGCGTCGGTCCCGGCTTCCTGAAGTACACGAAGGGGATGTTCGGCCACATCGACGAGATGAAAGACCTGGGCTTCGAGTGGGGCAACGCCGCTGGCGTGCGCCCGCGCCCGACCACGGCGGAGTTGCGGCTGGCCGACCTCGACCGCGACGGCGTCGAGGCGGAAGTCGTGTATGGCTGCCTGATGATCAATGACCTGATCGACGCGGCCGATCGCCGCTCGTGGGCCAACAAGATCTACAACGACTGGGCAGCGGATTTCGCGAAGCGCTCGGATCCCGCGCGCGTGTTCCCGCTGGCCATCATCCCGAACACGGATCCCGTCGACGCCGCCGCCGAGGTGCGGCGCTGCGCGAAGATGGGCTTGCGCGGCGGCGACCTCGCGTTCAAGCGGATGAGCCCGCCGCTCTACCACAGCGCGTGGTACGCGCTGTGGGAGGCGTCGGCGGAGTGCCGGTTCCCGATCTCGTTCCACTCCACCGGCTTCAAGGGGCTCCGTGCGCCGGACAACCCCGAGATGGAAAAGGAATTCAATCTGCAGTGGCGCCTGGTGCGCTCGGCGCTGTTCCAGCTCGACACGATGGAGGTGCTCGTGTCGCTGCTCGCCTCGGGCGCGTGTGAGAAGTATCCCGACTTCAACTTCGTGCTCGGCGAGTCGGGCGTGACGTGGCTGCCGTACGTGTTCGACCGGCTCGACACCGAATATCACGACCGGGCGCGCGGCCTGGGCTTTTCGATGAAGCCGAGCGACTACTTCAAACGGCAGGGCTTCGTGACGTACCAGCAAGACCAGTATCTCGAGCCGATCATTCCGCTGATCGGCGAGGACAACATCATCTGGGGCGCCGACTATCCGCACCCCGACTGCATCTGGCCGGAGTCGCATGCCACGATCGAAAAGAACCTGGCGGGCATCTCGCCGCGCGTGCGGCGCAAGATCGTGTTCGACAACGTGTGCCGGCTGTACGACCTACCGCAGGGAAAGACGGCGCGTTAGGAAACCACGGCGCGCCGGCGAACGCCGGCGCGCAACCGCGATCCGGTCAGCGAGCGCTGCGCAGGTGTGACGTCGAGCGCCACGCGCGCACGGGAGCCGAGCGATCCGCGCGCAGGCGGCTCATGTACTCGGTGCCGCGGGCCACGGCGGCGGCGATGGTCGGAAACGACTCGCGCGATTCCTGGAGGGTCTCGCCGGCGTAGTTGACGATACGCCAGCGCCAGTCGGGTTTCTTCGGTGTCGAGAACGCCGTGACCTGCATAGGGGACCTCCTCGCCTCGAGGCCACCGGTCATCGGCGACCAAGCCGGGCGGCGGAGAGACTATCACAACTGGGTGCCACGTCGTCCGCTAACGTCAGACCAAATGACGCCCCCACGCCGCTGGCTGTTCATAAGTCTCTGAATTTTTTGGCGACAAACAGCCTGGCGCGGTCCTTGCCAGAGCGGGGTCAGAGGGGGGACATAGCATGAACTCGCCTGCCGACAGCCATGCGCGTCATGTCCTCACGATGTACACCAAGAGCATCGCCGGCTCGACGGGCGACTGGGACGTTTTGCTCAGGCTCATCGCCGAGCAGATCCACAAAGCGGTCAGCGAAGACCGAGAAACTCTGCGCGAAAAGCTGCCCTGCGACACGGGCGAGCCCTGCGCCTTCGATGTCGTGTGCGCGCACCACAAAGCGCTCGCTGACGCGATTCTGGCCAGCCAAGCCGCCGCGCACTGACAGCCTCCGTTTGACCCAGAAGCCACTGTGACGCTAGTCTGCCGCTCTGCATGCCTGCGCCTTCCACGCGCTTCACGCTGATCACGGCTGCTCGCCTGCTCGATGGTAGCGGCGCCGCCGCGCTGCAGCCGGCCGCGATGCTCATCGACGGCGATCGCATTCTTGCGCTCGGCCGCGCCGCCGAGGTGCAGGCACCGGCAGGCGCCGACGTCGATCGACGCGATTACGGCGACGCCACGATCCTGCCCGGCCTCGTGGATGCGCACACGCATCTGGTCGCGCCGGGCGACGGCACGCTCGGTGACGACATCGCGAAAGAAGACGACGACATCCTGCTGCTGCAGGCGGCGAAGAACGCGCGCACGCTGCTGCATTCGGGCGTGACGACGCTGCGCGAGAACGGCGCCAAGGGCAAGGTGGCGTTCTCTCTGCGCGAGGGCATCCGGCGCCGGCTGGCGCCGGGGCCGCGCATGGTGATCTGCGGCCGGCCGATCACGATCACCGGCGGCCACATGGGGTACTTCGGTTCGGAAGCGGACGGCGAAGCGGCGGTGCGCGCCGAGGTGCGCAAGCTGCTGAAGGAAGGCGCCGACTACATCAAGATCGTGGCCAGCGGCGGCTCGACGCGAACCTCGGATCCCAACCGCGCCTCGTACACCGTGTCCGAGCTGGCGGCCATGAGTGACGAGGCGCACCGCCACGGCAAGCTGACGGCCGCGCATTGCACCTCGGCGCAGTCCGTTCAGAACTGTCTGGACGCGGACGTCGACATGATCATCCACTGCATCTTCAACGAGCCCGACGGCACATATCGCTATCGTCCCGACCTCGTCGATCGACTGGCGAAGGCGAAGGCGTGGGTCAATCCGACGCTGTACGTGCAGCGCGCGGGCATCGAGCGGCGTCGCGAGGCGTGCGCGCGCCAGGGGCTGTTGACGCCCGCGCTCGTCGGCGAGCTGGACGCGGCTCGGCGAGCGCTCGACGTGAAGATCGACGCCGTGCGACGCATGACCGAGGCCGGCGTGCGGATGACGGCCGGCTCGGATTCGCCGTGGGGCTGGTACGCGCCCGGCGAGTTCGTGCACGAGATCCACATGCTCGCTCAGGCCGGGCTCACGTATGGGGACGCGATCGTCGCGGGCACCGCAGGCGCCGCCGACTCCATCAGCGTCGGAACGGCGGCCGGACGCCTGGCGCCTGGGCGTGCCGCCGACGCGCTCATCGTGCGCGGCGATCCCACGAAGGAGATCACGGCGCTGTGGGCGGTGCTCGATGTCTATCAGGCCGGTCGTCGCGTCGAGCGGGAGGTGAGCTGAGCGTGAAACGTCGTCCCTTGTTTGTCGCCGGTATCGCGGCTGCTGTCATCGCGGCGCTGTTCTTCGGGCCGCCGCCGAACGCTCAGGCGCAGAGAGAGCCCGGCGCACCGAAGAAGGCGGTACGCATCGGCGTGCTCTATCCCGGCGCCGACAACGCCGTGTTCCGCGGCAACTTCCAGGGGTTCCGCGAAACGCTTGCCGCCAGCGGCTACGTGGAGGGGCGCAACCTCACGCTCGATGTCCGAACCGGCGACGGCCGCGAGCTGGCACGCCTCGCCGGCGAGCTGGCGAAGACCCAGCCGGATCTCCTCTTCGCCGTGGCCCGGCCGGCGACGATCACGATCCACGCCACCACCTCGACGATTCCGGTCGTCGCTCTCGACCTCGAAAGCGATCCGGTGGCATCGGGATTCGTCAAGACGTTGCCGCGTCCTGGCGGCAACGTCACCGGTGTGTTCATGGACTTTCCCGAGCTCGCGGGCAAGTGGCTCGAGATTCTCAAGGGCACCGTCCCGGCGCTCACGCGCGTTGCGGTGCTGTGGGATCCCGCCACCGGCCCGGCGCAGCTCGATGCGGCGCGCCGGGCCGCGCAGATTCTGAACCTCACGCTGCATGCCGTCGAAGCGCGGACGACGGCGGAGATCGACGGTGCATTTCGCGACGCCATGCGTGAGCGGCCGAACGGGATGATCGTCCTGACCTCACCGATTCTCAACTCGGGACGCCGAAGCATCATCGAGCTCGCCGCGCGTCAGCGACTGCCGACGCTCATGCCGTTTCCGGGTTACGCGCACGACGGCGGGCTCGTCGCCTACGGGCCCGACGTCAAGAACATGTACGCGCAGGCCGCGACCCTCGCCACGAAGATCGTCGGTGGTCAGCCGCCGGCCTTGACTCCGGTCGAGCGGCCGACGCGGTTCATGCTGTCGTTCAACCTCAAAACGGCCAGAGCGCTCGGTATCACGATTCCGCCAACACTCCTGGCGCGCGCCGAGGACGTGATCGATCAGTAGAGGTGGCAGGCGGCCTGGCGGCCGTCGTCCACCGCGCGCAGCGCCGGCCGCTCGACGCGACACCGCTCGAACGCGAACGGACAGCGCGGATGGAAGCGGCACCCGCTCGGGACGGCGAGCGGGCTCGCCACCTCGCCTTTAGGGACGATACGCTCGCGCCGCAGCGTCGGATCCGCGACGGGCACGGCCGAGAGCAACACCTGCGTGTACGGATGCTTGGGCGTGCGGTGCAGGGCATCGCGCGGGCCGATCTCGACGATCTCGCCGAGGTACATCACGGCCACCCGATCGGACATATGCAGGACGACGTGCAGGTCGTGTGAGATGAAGAGATAGGTCAAGCCGAAGCGCCGGCGCAGATCCATCAAGAGATTCAGCACCTGCGCCTGCACGGACACGTCGAGCGCGGAGACGGGCTCATCGGCGACGATCAGGCTCGGGCGCAGCGCGAGCGCCGCCGCGATGCCGATACGCTGGCGCTGGCCGCCTGAGAGCTCGTGCGGATAGCGCTCGGCGAACCGCGGGTCGAGCCCGACCACGTCCAGAAGCTCGGCGACCTGGCGGCGTTGCTCCGCGGCGTCGGCGCGCCCATAGATCGCGAGCGGCTCGGCGATGATGCGGCCGACGCGCATGCGCGGATTGAGCGACGCGAACGGATCCTGAAACACGATCTGCATTCGCTGACGCGTCGCCCAGAGTCTCGGCGGCGAGAGCGCGACGAGATCGTGCCCCTCGAAGCGGATGTGTCCGGCCGTGGGCTCGACCAGTCTCAGCAGCAGGCGGCCGGTGGTGGACTTGCCGCAGCCGGACTCGCCGACGAGCCCCAACACCTCGCCGCGCTCGATGGCGAAGCTGACGCCGTCGACGGCGCGAATGACACGGCGGCGGCCGCGCAGCCACGCGCCGCCCACGGTGAACTGTTTCTCGAGTCGCTCGACCTCGATCAGCGCCGCCACGCGCTCACCACGGACAGGCCACGAGGTGCCCGGGGCTGCGCTCCATGAGCGCAGGCTCGTCCACCCGGCAGCTGTCTCTCACGGATGGACAGCGTGGCGCGAAGCGGCACCCGCCGCCGACCCGACGGAGATCGGGTGGCGCGCCGTCGATGGACGACAACGGCTGACCGAATCGGCTCGGGTGCGGCAGGCAGCGCAGCAGGCCTCGCGTGTACGGATGCATCGGCGAGCTGAAGATGCTGCCGACCGGCGCCATCTCCACGATGCGGCCGGCGTAGATGATCGCGACACGGTGACAGACTTCGGCGACGACGCCCAGGTCGTGCGTGATGAGCAGCACCGCCATGCCCCGCTCGGCCTGCAGGCGCCGCAACAGCTCCAGAATCTGCGCCTGGATGGTCACGTCGAGCGCCGTCGTCGGCTCATCCGCGATCAGGAGCTGGGGCCCGGGCGCCAGCGCGAGCGCGAGCATCGCGCGCTGGCGCAGTCCGCCGGAAAGCTGATGGGGATACTCTCGCGCGCGCTCGCGGGCCGCGGGCATCTGCACGTGGTCCAGCATCTCGATGGCGCGCTCCCAGGCCGCGTGGCGGCCGACACCCGCGTGCGCGCGCACCGCCGCCGCGATCTGGTCGCCGATCGTGAAGACGGGATTGAGCGACGTCATCGGCTCCTGGAACACCATGGCCATGCGCGCGCCCCGCACACGCCGCATGGCCTCGTCGTCCTTGTCCAGCAGATCTTCGCCGTCGAGGCGCACGCGGCCGGCGGTGATGCGGCCTGGCGGCGGCACCAGTCGCATGATCGACAACGAGGTCACGCTCTTGCCGCAGCCGGACTCGCCTACCAGGCCCAGCATTTCTCCGCGCTCGATCGCGAAGCTGATGCCGTCGACCGCGTGCACACTCCCGGCGCTGGTGTCGAACTGCGTGCGCAAGCCTTCGACCGAGAGCAACGCCATCGCTAGACCTTCAACCGCGGATCGAGGGTGTCGCGCAGCCAGTCACCGAGCAGGTTCACAGCCAGCACCGTGAGCATGATCGCGAGGCCGGGCAAGGTCGCCAGCCACCAGGCGGTGGCCACATAGTTGCGGCCGTCGGCGAGCATCCAGCCCCACGTCGGCGTGGGCGGCTGGACGCCGAGCCCCAGAAACGAGAGCGCCGACTCGTAGATGATCATGAAGGCGAGCTCGAGCGTCGCCACGACGATGATCGGCGTGAGCGCGTTCGGCAGCACGTGACGCAGCAGCAGTCGCAGCGAGCGGTTGCCTCGCGCGCGCGCGCCGGCCACGAACTCGCGCTCGCGCAGAGACAGGACGTCGGCACGCACGATGCGAGCGAACTGGACCCAGCGCGTGGCGCCCATGACGAGGATGACGTTCAGCAGACTGGCGCCGAGGGCGAAGACGACGCCCATCGCGAGCAGGATGTAGGGGATGGCGAGGAAGACGTCGACGATGCGCATGATCAGCGCGTCGGCGCGCCCGCCGAAGAAGCCGGCGACGAGACCGAAGCTGACGCCGATCAGCGCCGAGAGCGTCACTGCGGTGAGCCCGACGCCGAGCGAGATGCGACCGCCGTAGAGAATGCGGCTGAGGATATCCCGGCCGAGATGATCCGTGCCCAGCGGATGCTCGCGCAGGCCGCGCTCCTGCCACATCGGCGGCCGCAGACGCTTGAGCAGCATCTGCTTGCCAGGATCCCATGGCGCCAGCTGCGGTGCCAAGACAGCCGAGCCACCGATCAGAAGCAGCGCGCTGAGGCCGAAGACGGCGCGAAAGCTGACGCGCCGTCGCCGAGCCGCGGTGACGGCCGGCGCGGCGTCGACCATCACACTCACCGCGCGCTCCGGACGTAGGCGATCCGCGGGTCGAGATACGTGTAGACGAGGTCGACGGCGAGATTGATGACGATGAAGACCGTCGCCAGCACGGCGACGATCGCCTGCACGAGAGGATAGTCGCGGCTGAAGATCGCGTCGACGGCCAGTCGGCCCACGCCCGGCCACGCGAAGATGGTCTCCGTGATCACCGCGCCGCCGAGCAGGATCCCGAACTCCAGGCCGATGATCGTGACGAGCGGAATCGCCGCGTTCTTGAGCGCGTACTTGTACGTCACCACGAACGCGCGGATGCCCGCCGCGCGCGCGGTCCGCACGTAGTCCTGCGCGAGCACCTCGAGCATGCCCGAGCGCGCCATGCGCGCGATGCGCGCCATCGAGAAGGCGCCGAGCGCCGTCGCCGGCAGCACGAGCGAGGCCAGGCCGTCGCGACCCGCTGCGGGAAACCAGCCAAGGCCGACCGCGAACACCATGATCAACAGCAGCCCGAGCCAGTAAACAGGCATCGCCTGACCGAGCAGCACGCCCACAGAGCAGACGGCGTCGAGCAGCGAATTGCGCCGGAGCGCGGCGAGGATGCCGGCGGGCACGGCCACGACGAGCGCCAGGCCGAGCCCGGCGGCGGTCAGCTGCAGCGTCGCCGGCAGCGTCTGGAAGATCAGCGTGAGGGCGGGAACCTGGTGCTTGAACGACAGGCCGAAGTCGCCGCGGACGGCGCGTCCGAGAAAACGCACGTACTGAAGCCAGAGCGGATCGTCGAGTCCGAGGAGCGCGCGCAGCTGTCGCACGTCTTCCTCGCGCGCCTCGAGCGGCAGGAGCAGGCGCGTGGGATCGCCGGTGAGATGCAGCAGCCCGAAGACGATGACGGAGACGCCGAGCAGGACGCCGAGGCTCTGCAGCAGCCGTCGCGCGACGTAGCCCAGCATTACGTCATCGATGGACGTGGGGGGCCCCGACATGGCCCCCCACACCCCCCCGCGCTCGTCGCGCCCCGGCGTAGCCGTGGCGCTCCTCGATCATCAGAACGAGATTTCCGTCAGCCGGATCGACTCATCGCCGCGCGGCGTCCACTTCAGCCGGTTGTTGACGCCGTAAATGTCCATCTGCTGGTAGCCGAAGATGTAGGGCGCCTCGTCGTGGATGAGCCGCAGCAGCTGACTGTAGAGCTGCTTGCGCTTGTCTACGTTCATCTCGGCACGCGCCTGATCCATCAGCTTGTCGACCTCGGGATTGCCGTACTGCGACACCGGCTCGCCGGTCTTGAGATTGGGCGTGACCCAGTGATCGGGCTCCAGGCTCGGCAGGCACCAGCCGTTCATGGCGACGTCCTCGGTCTTGTGATCGAGGATCGTACGCACGTAGGCGCCCCACTCGCCGATGATCTTGATGTTCGTCTTGATGCCGTTCTCGGTGAGCTGCCCCGCCACGGCCTGCGCAACGTCCTTGTCCATCGCCCAACGACCGTTGGGCGCCTGCAGCACCAGCGTCAGGTTCGTCTGACCGGCGGCGGCCAGCAACTCCTTGGCCTTCTTCGGGTTGTACTCGTAGAGCGGAATCGCGGAGTCGTAGCCCCAAACATTCGTCGGCATGAACGAGTTGATGCGCTTGCCGTTGCCCATCAGGACGGCATCGAGGATGCCCTGCATGTCGACGGCGTAGTTGAGCGCCTGACGCACGCGCTTGTCCGCAAGCGGCCCGCCCTTGATCTGTGCGATGGCGAAATTGATGATGCGACAGCTTGGGATCTTCTCCACGCGCACGCTCTTCGTGGCGGCGAGCGTTTGCAGCTGATCGGGCGGCACGTTGACGATCAGGTCGGCCTGGCCGGTCTGCAGGGCCGCGATGCGCGCGCCAAGCTCGGGAATCGGTCGCCACGTGGCCTTCCGCACCGCCGGTTTGCCGCTCCAGTGCGCGTCGTTGGCCTCGACGACGATGCGCTCGTTCTTCTGCCACTCGACGAACTTGAACGGTCCGGTGCCGACGGGCTTGAGGTTCGCCTGCTGATCGCCGACCTGCGTCACGTATTTCGGCGCGAGCTGGTACATCAGCGTCATGCGGGCCGGCATCGCGGGGTCCGGCTGCTTGGTGTGGAAGCGCACGGTGAGCGGATCGACGACCTCGACGCGCTCGATCGTGCTGAACCAGCCCTTCTGCGGGGACTTGAAGTCCGCCCGGTTGATCCGCTCGAACGAGAACTTGACGGCGTTGGCGTCGAACGGCTCACCGTTGTGGAACTTCACGTTCGGCCGCAGCTTCACCTCCCACACCTTCTCGCTGACGTTCTTGTACGACGTGGCGAGATTCGGCACGAGCTGCAGCTGCTTGTCACGGGTGAGCAGCGTGTCGTAGATCGACGTGTTGATGATCAGCGTCACGATGTTGTTGGTCATCTGCACGTCGAGGAACTCGGCGTCGATGCCCTGCGCGATGGTGATCTCGCGCTCGCCGGCGGCCCACGCCGGCGCTGTGACGAGCAGGGCGAAGAGCAGCGCGAGCGGACGGAGCATGGCGGACATGATGGCCTCCTTGACTGAGGTCGGCGCGAGATCCTATGTCCCCCGCGGACAACGTGTCAACGCTGTTATACTGCGCCGCCATGAGCGGCGCGCGACGGCTGAATATCTACGAGCCCTTCCGGTCCATCTTCTATGCGCCGCAGTTCGTCGCGCTCTACGGTCGGCATTTTGCCGCCGAAGGCCTCGACGTCGAGGTGATGACCGCCGGCGCGGGCGCGACGACGACGGGCGCGCTCATGGATGGCCATGCGGAGATCGCGCTCGGGGGCATCATGCGCAGCCTCGATGTGGCCGACCGCGGCGGACCATTTTTGGTTCACTTCGCCGAGGTGAACTCGCGCAACGGGTTCTTCTTGCTCTCACGCGAGCGCCGCGCCGATTTTCGCTGGAGCGATCTCGTCGGCAAGACCCTCGTCGACTTCGCCGAGGCGCCGACGCCGTGGCAATGTCTGCTCACCGTGTTGCGCAAGCACGGCGTCGATCCGGGCGCTGTTCGGATCGAGCGCACGCTGCCGCTGCCGGAGGCCATCGCCGCATTCCGGCGCGGCCACGGCGATTTCCTCCAGACCGGCCAGCCCTTCACCGAAGAGCTGATCGGGGACGGAACGGCGTACCTGGCCGTCTCGATGGGAGAGGCCACCGGCCCCGTGCCGTTTTCGTCGTACATGACGACCGGCGCGTTCCTGCGTGACGGCCGCGACGTGCTCGTGCGGTTCACGCGCGCTCTCCATTCGGCCCAGCGTTGGATGGCGCGTGCGGACCCGAAGGACATTGCGGCCACGATCGCTCCGGCGTTCGCCGAGGTCCAGGCGGACATTCGACAGCGCGCCGTCGCCAGGTATCTGACTCAGCAGACGTGGGCGCGCGACCCGATCATCCGCCGGCCCGGCTACGAGTACTTGCAGCGGATCCTGCTCGACGGCGGATTCATCAAGCGCGCGCATCGGTACGAAGACCTGATCGACACGAGCGTCGCCGAGCAGATCGTCGGCGCCGCCTGATCGGGCGCCGCAGGAGGACATGATGGCCAACGTGCTGGTCGCTCGCGTCGCGCTGCCGTCGGGGCCGGCGTGGGGCGTCGTCGCCGACGACCGCATCGAGATCGTGGCGAGCGACGCCGGAACCAACGGCGGCTTTCTCGCGTCGCTGCTGCAGCTGCCGCGTCCCGCGCGCGTGCTGGCCGAGCGCCGCCGCGGCGCGCCAAGTCTGAAAATCGCCGACGTGTTCGCCGCGCCGTCCAGCGCCGCGGCGCCCCATCTGCTGCCGCCGCTCGACCTGCAGGAAGTCTGGGCCGCCGGCGTCACGTACGAGCGCAGCCGCGTGGCTCGCATGGAGGAGACGGCGGGCGCCGAGGATTTCTACGACAAGGTGTACACGGCCGAGCGCCCCGAGCTGTTCTTCAAGGGCGCCGCCTCGCGCGTGAGCGGCCACAACGGGCCGATCCGTATCCGCCGCGACGCGTCGTGGAACGTTCCAGAGCCCGAGATCGCCGTGCTCGTTTCCGCGCACGGCGAGATCGCCGGCTACACGATCGGCAACGACGTGTCGTCGCGCGACATCGAAGGCGAAAACCCGCTCTATCTGCCGCAGGCGAAGATCTATCGCGAATCCTGCGCGCTCGGGCCGGTGGTGTGGCTGACCGACGAAGACAAGGCACCGGTCTTCGACCTCTCGATCGCGATCCAGCGGCGTGGCGCGGTGGTCTACGAGGGCAAGATCTCGACGTCCGCGATGCGGCGCTCGTTCGCCGATCTCGCGGACTGGCTCGTGCGCGACAACGTGTTTCCGTCCGGCGCCTATTTGCTCACGGGCACCGGGCTCGTGCCCGAGGCCGGCTTCTCCTTGATGCCCGACGATCGGGTCACGATCGCGGCTCCGCGGATTGGAACGCTGTCGAACGTCGTGGTGCAGGGAGGCTAGACGCGTTCATCCTGGCGCGGATCGTCCGGGCGCGGCCGCGGCTGTTCATTTCGCTGGCTCTCGGTGTGCTCGTGGCCATCGTGCTCACCACACTGACCGACTGGCGACTCGTAACCCGCCTGCTCGTCGGCTGGGACATCTATGTCGGCCTCTATCTGGTGTTGGTGGCGCATGTCGTGTCGGTGTGCGATGTGCATCGCATTCGTGTCCGCGCCGCGCGTGAGGACGAGGGGCAGCTGACGCTCCTGGTGCTCACGGTGACGGCCGCCGTGGCGAGCCTGGGCGCGATCGTCGCCGAGCTCGGCTCGTCCGCCGGTGTCACGCGCCGGCCCTCGCACATCGCCCTCGCGGCGCTCACCATCTTGTTGTCGTGGGCGTTCATCCACGCGATCTTCGCGTTGCACTATGCGCACGAGTTCTATGACGATGACAACGGCGGCGGCCTGGCGTTCCCCGGCGGCAGTCCCGAGCCGGACTACTGGGACTTCGTCTACTTCTCGTTCGTGATCGGCATGACGTCTCAGGTGTCCGACGTCGGCGTCACCAGCACGCGCATCCGCCGCACCGTCACCGCGCACGGCGTCGTGGCGTTCGCGTTCAATGCCGCGCTGCTGGCCTTGAGCGTCAACATCGCGGCCAGCGTGATCTAGCCGCGCCGCTTGACACCCCACCGAGGCGTCTCATAATCGCCTTTCACGATGGGCAAGCCGCGCGTGGTGATGGATCCGCAGAAGACGTTTCGCCGCCTCGTGCCTGTCGATCAGCTCGCGTCGCGCCTCACGCCGACCGACGACGTCTACGTCATCGCCCATATGGGCATCGCGCGGGTGGATGCCGCTCAGTGGCGACTCGACGTCGACGGCCTCGTCGAGCGCCCCTTCGAGCTCGACTATGACACCCTGACGGCGTTGCCGGCGACCGACGTGACGGCGGTGCTCGAATGCTTCGGCAATCCAGTCGAGCCCGACGTCGCGACACGCCGAGTCGGCAACGTGGTCTGGCGCGGCGTCCGGCTCGCCGAGCTCCTCCAGCGCGCCGGCGTGAGACCCCAAGCGCGCCACGTGTGCCTCGAAGGGCTGGACTCGGGGACCTTCGCCAACGTGTACAGCGAGCGGTACGTCAAGGATCTGCCGCTGGCTCGCGCGCTGGAGCCGGACGTCCTGGTGGCGTGGGCCATGAACGGCGCGCCACTCACCGCCGAACATGGATTTCCCGCGCGCGTTTTCGTCCCGGGGTACTTCGGCACGAACGCCGTGAAGTGGCTCGCGCGCATCACGCTCACGGCCGAGCGGCCCGAGAGTCTGTTCACGACGCGCCTCTACAACCGACGTGTCGACGGCGAGCTGCGTCCCGTGCGTGAGCTCGATGTCCATGCCGTCATCGTGACGCCGTCCGACGGCGCGCGCCTTCCGCGCGGCGTGCGGACCATCGGCGGCTGGGCGTGGAGCCACTGGCCCGTGACCGCGGTCGACGTGAGCACCGACGCCGGAGCCTCGTGGCAGTCGGCCCGCGTCGCTCCGCGCGGCGCCGATCATCAATGGCAGGCGTTCACTCACGTGTGGGATGTCGAGCACCCCGGCGCGTACGAGCTGCAGGCGCGGGCGGTCGACTCGCAGAAGCGGGTGCAGCCGGCAGCCGGACGCAACCGCATCCATACAATCCAGGTCGTGGTGGAGGAACGAGATGGTCAATGATCTCGGTCGGCGTGAGTTCCTCGCCGGGCTCGGCGCGGCACTCGGCGTCGGCGGCGAGTTGACCGTTGCGGGCGTCGCGACGGCGCAGGACACGGCCAAAGGCCGGGTGCCCGAGACGCCGGTGAAGTTCGGTCACATCACCATCCAGTCGGGACCGGGCGCCATTCTCGGCCTGCCATCGCTCAAGGGCCACACGCTCGCCGCGGAGGAGATCAACGCCGCGGGTGGATTGCTCGGCCGGCGCAGGATCGAGACGATCACGGCGGACGAGGCCGCGGGGCCCGAGGCGACGGTCAAGGAAGTGAAGCGGATGAAGCTGGTCGAGAAGATCGACTACTTCTCGGGTGTCATCGCGGCGCACAACCAGCTCGCCGTCGGCCCCGTCGTCGAAGAGCTGAAGCTGCTCACGATCATGACCGAGGGCTGCATCGACCGTCTCTTCGAGATCGAGGTGCCGAACCCGCACTATCTCTTCGGGATGACGAATATCCTGTCCGCCGACGGCGTCACCACGGCGCTGGCCGTCGCCAAAGCCTGGCCCGACGTCAAGCGCATCGCCGTGATCAATCCCGATTACGCGTTCGGGCGCTGGTTCCAGCTGCACTTCGACGCCGCGCGCGAAAAGCTGCTGCCCGACTCGGAGATCGTATCGGAGGTCTGGGCGCCGTTTCCCAACACCACCGACTTCACCTCGCACATCACCAAGACCATCGCGGCCAAGCCCGACGTCGTCGTGACGTCGATGTGGGGCGGCATGTACGTCGCGTTCTACAAGCAGGCGTTGGGCCAGGGACTGTTCCGCCGAGCGCGTCTGGCCGGCAACATCAACTTCGGCGTCGTGCCCCAGGCGATCGGAAAGGACCATCCGGAAGGTGCGATCGCGGGCGTGCACTCGAATTATCACTTCACCTACGCGCCGACTGCGGCCTCTGTCGCCAACAAGCGGTTCGTCGACGCGTACCGCAAGCGCTGGAACGAGTATCCGACCTACGCGGCCGAGGCAGCGTACACGGGCCTCTACCTCTTCAAGACCGCGGTGGAGAACGCCAACAAGCAGGCCGGCGGCGGCTGGCCCGACGACGACGCGATCATCCGGCAGCTCGAAGGGCTCAGCGTCGAGGCGCCGTCGGGGCTCGTCACGATCCGCAAGGACGATCATCGCGCCTACAAGGACGTCAAGGTGGGCTTCAGCAAGAACCTGGCGGATTACCCGTTCCCCGTGTGGGATCCCGAGCGGATCATGACGATCCCCGTCGCGCAGATGACCGCGCCGCCCAGCTGGCCCAAGCCCGGCAAGGGCCACAGCGATCCGTCGGCGACGGTGAACTGGATCAAGACGACGTGGAAGAAGGCGGGCGCGTGATGCCGACCGCGTATCCGGCTTACAAAGTCGCGGCCGCACACGTGGCGCCGGTGTTTCTCGACGCGGAGAAGACGGTGGCCAAGGCCTGCCGCCTCATCGAAGAGGCCGCGCGCCACGGCGCGGCGCTGATCGCGTTTCCCGAGACGTACGTGCCCGCGTTTCCGCTGTGGTCCGCAGTCGTCGCGCCGATTCACAACCACGAGTGGTTCAAGCGCCTGGCCGCCAGCAGCATCCGCTGTCCGGGCCCGGAGCTCGACCGCATCGGCGCCGCCGCGCGGCGGGCCGGCGTGGTGGTCTCGCTCGGCTTCAACGAGGGCACCGCCGACAGCGTGGGCTGCGTCTGGAACAGCAACGTGCTCATCGGCGAGGACGGCGCGATCCTGAATCATCACCGCAAGCTCGTGCCGACCTTCTGGGAAAAGCTCACGTGGGCCAACGGCGACGGCGCGGGCCTGCGCGTGTGCGACACGCGTCTGGGCCGCATCGGGATGCTGATCTGCGGCGAGAACACCAACCCGCTCGCGCGCTTCGCGTTGATGGCGCAGGGCGAGCAGGTCCACGTCTCGACCTACCCGCCGGTGTGGCCGACGCGCGACCCGCGCGGCGGCGGCAACTACGACCTCGGATCGGCCATTCGGATCCGCGCCGGCGCGCATGCCTTCGAGGCCAAAGCGTTCAACATCGTCGCCGCCGGATTCATGGACGCCGCCATGCGCGACGAGCTCGCGACGCTCGGCCGCGAGGCGGTGCGCGTGCTCGACGAGAGTCCGCGCGGCGTGTCGATGATCATCGGCCCGACCGGAGAGCCGATCGGCGACGTCGTGTCGGATCGCGAAGGCCTGCTCTACGCCGACATCGACACGCGCGCGTGCGTCGAGCCCAAGCAGTTTCACGACGTCGTCGGCTACTACAACCGTTTCGATGTGTTCAATCTGACGGTCGATCGCACCCGTCAGCGGCCTGCCTCCTTCCGGACCACGGACGCGCCGCCGGCCGCGACGACCGACCAGGACACGGGAGAGTGGATGTCATGAGCGCCATCGATCCGATCTGGGCCGGCGTGGCCGAGCTGTCGCGCGCCTTCGAGACTCGCGCGCTGTCACCCGTCGACGTGGTGGACGCGCTGCTCGCGCGGATCCGCGCGCGCGAGGCGCTCCATGCCTACATCGCCGTCTACGGAGACGAGGCGAGGCTCGCCGCCGAGGCGGCCGACCGCGCGATCAGGAGCGGCCATCGTGTCGGCCCACTGCACGGCGTCCCGATCGCGCTGAAGGACCTCATCGATCTAGAGGGTCGCGTCACCACCGGCGGCTCGAAGGTGTGGATCGATCGCGTGTCGCCCGTGACGGCTACGCTGGCGCAGCGGCTCATCGCGGCCGGCATGATCGTGCTCGGCAAGACGCACACGGTGGAATTCGCGATGGGCTCGTTCGGCACCAACACGCATCTGGGCACGCCGTGGAACCCATGGGATCTCGCCGTGCATCGCACGCCCGGCGGCTCCTCGAGCGGATCCGCGGTCGCCGTCGCGGCCGGATTGGCGCCCGTCGCGATCGGCACCGATACGGGCGGCTCGGTGCGACTGCCCGCCGCCTGGTGCGGCATCGTCGGCCTCAAAGTCACGCTCGGCCGCATCAGCACGCACGGCGTGCTGCCGTTGGCGTTCACGCTGGACACGCCGGGACCGATGGCGCGCTCCGTCGAAGACGCCGCGCTGATCTTCCGCGTGCTGAACGGTCCGGATGAGAACGACGCGGCGACGCTCTCGCTCACGCCGCTCGATCCGATGCCCACGCTGCGCCGCGGTGTGCGCGGTCTGCGGCTGGCCGTGCTGCCGGACGAGGAGCGTCTGGACGTCGATGCGGACGTGCTCGCGGAGTACGACGCGTCGGTGAAGACGCTCGCGGGGCTCGGCGCAGAAATCGTCCGGGTGACGTTGCCCAATCGGTTCAGCGATTACGCCGCCGGCGTCGGTCGCATCATCGGCGCCGAGGGCTACCGGTTCGTCGGGCATCTCGTGGACGACATGAGCCTGCCCGTCGATCCGCACATCCGCCCGCGCATCCAGGTCGGCCGCGGCATATCAGCGCGGGACTACTTGATGGCGCTCGCGGAGCGCGAGCAGCATCGCCGCGCGTTTGTGGCCGCGCTGGCCGATGTGGACGCGCTGCTCACACCGACGGCACAGACGGCCGCGATCCCGATCGCGAAGGTGGACCAGTCGGGGACCGCCGCGTTCTTCACGCGCGCCGGAAACTACCTGGGGCTGTGCGGGATCGCGGTTCCGAACGGCTTCACCGCTGATCGTCTGCCGACGTCGCTGCAGGTTCTCTGTCATGCCGGGCGCGAGGACATGGCGCTGCGCATTGGCTGGGCTTACGAGCAGGCGACCGACGACAAGACGCGGAGGCCGCCGGAGCCGGCGCGCTCGTCATAAATTCTTCACGGAGCGAGAACGCAGGCTTCACGGAGCCGGAACGTAGGCTTCACGGAACCGGAACCGCGGCTCGGTAGTTTGTCGATGCGCGGTTTCTTGCGCATCGCAGCTCACTCCCGTCGCGCCACGTGGAGGTCATACCAATGAGACTCGCGGCTCCTACATCGAAAGTCGTTCTGATGGTCTGCATGTTGGCCACCGCCCTGGCTATGGCAGGCATGGCGACCGCGGATGAGCTGTTCAAGGCCACCATGACCGGAGATCAGGAGGTGCCCCCGGTCGCCACCGAAACCTCCGGAAAGGCGTTCTTCAGCGTCAACAAAGACCAGACGGCGATCGAGTTCCAGCTTCACGTCAGCGACGGCGTGAGAATCACGCAGTCGCACATCCACTGTGGGCCCCCGGGCGTCAACGGGCCGATCATCATCTTTCTCGGTGGCCTGCACGCGGCAGGCTTGAACATCGACGGCAAATGGGTCAGCAACGCGACCATCACGGATACCAGCATCGTGAATACAACCTGCGGCGCCACGCTCGCCGCGATCGTCCAGCAGATGCGGATCGGCAACACGTACGCCAACGTCCATTCGTTCGCGCATCCCGCCGGTGAAGCCCGCGGGCTCATCGAGCCGGCCGGCCAGTGAGTCGATCGCCGCATCGCTAGGGTTCACGTCAGGGTGCGGCGGCGCACCCCGCCGCACTCGTGACGCGCGCTCAGCGGCTCAGGAACTCGCGGACGATTTTCAGGAACTCGTCGAGACGGTCGTGGTGCAGCCAGTGGCCGGCGCCGTCGACGCCGACGACCGTCGCGTGTCCAAAGTGCGCCGCGCGGCCGTCGGCTGCCGGATCGCCGGCCCAGCTCTCCTTGCCATGCAGCAGCAGCGTCGGGCACTCGATGCGTCGCCAGAGCATCTCGATATCGCGGCGCGACATGTCGTACGGCGGAAACGCGCGCACATAGTTGTCGAACTTCCAGGAATACGTGCCGTCCTCGTTCTGGTTGGCACCGTGCACGGTGAGATGCCGCGCCTGCTCGGCGGTCAGATGCGGATTTTCCTCCTGCATCCGCCGAAACGCGTCCTCGATGCTCGGATAACGCCGCGGCAGCCGGCCCGCCAGCTTGCGCTGCTCGCCGATCCACTCGTCCATCCGGACGTCGATCGGCTTCGCGACCCGCTCGGCGAGTCGCTCGGGCGAGGGACCGAGGCCTTCGATGGCGACGAGTCGCGCGACGTGCTGCGGGTAGACACCGGCGTAGCGGAGCGCGATATTGCCTCCGAGCGAATGCGCGATGATGCTCACCGGTGCCAGACGCTGCTGATGGATGAGCTGGTCGAGATCGTAGATGTATTCGGCCATCGTGTAGCTGCCGTCGGTGGACCATTGACTGTCGCCGTGGCCGCGAAGATCGGGCGCGATGACGTGCCAGTCGTCGCGCAGCGCCTCGGCGGTCCAGTCCCAGTTGCGACAGTGATCGCGCCCACCGTGAAGGAGCAGCAGCGGCGGCTTCGTCGGGTTGCCCCAGTCGACGTAATGCAGGCGCAGACGTTGCGAGAAGAACGTGTGCGAGTCCATCGGGCGGCACGATATCATGGCGCCCACGCGGGAGGTTCCCATGCGCGCGGATCGCGTACTCTCGACGCTCGATTTCCACACGGCCGGGATCGGTATGCGTCTGTTGACCAGCGGCTTGCCGCGTCTGCCCGGCGCCACCATCGCCGATAAGCGTCGCTGGTTCCAAGAACATCTCGATGATGTGCGGACCGGGCTGTGCCTCGAGCCGCGCGGTCATCGCGGCCTGCTGATCGCCGTGAAGACGGAGCCCGTCACGCCCGGTGCGCAATTCGGGCTCTTCTTCTTCTATCCCGGCGGCTATTACGTCTCGTGCGGCGAGGGGACGATCGGCGCCGCGACGGTCGCGCTCGAAACCGGCATGGTCGCGCGCGAGGGCGATGAGACACGCATCGTGATCGACACGGAGGCCGGCCCCGTCGAGACGATCGCGCGCTCGGACGGCGGGCGTGTGCGCGAGGTCACGCTGCGCTGGACGCCGTCGTTCGTGGCGCTCGCGGATCAGACCGTCGAGGTCGAGGGCGTGGGCGAGGTGCCGCTCGATATCTCGGTGGGTGTCGGCAACGTCTTCGCCGTCGTCGAGGCGTCGCGCCTGGATGTGGCCGTGCGCCGCGAGCACACCAAGCGGATCGCCCAGCGCGGCATGGCGGTGCGTGAGGCGGTGAACGCGCAGCTGCGCGTCGACGTGCCCGGCGTCGGCAAGACCACCGTCGACAACGTTCTTGTCCACGAGCTGCCCGACGCCCAGCGCGTGTCGCCGAATGCGCTCGTATGGGGGCCGGGCCAGGTCGACGCCGCGCCGTGCGGGTCCGGCACGTGCGCGCGCATGGCGCTCTTCCATCATCGCGGGCTCATGAGCGTCGGCTCGACGTTCGTCAGCCGCGGACTACTCGGCCTCGATTTCACCGGTCGCATCGCGGGCGAGACGCAGGTGGAGGGCAAGCCGGCGATTCTTCCCGAGATCACGGGCACCGCATTTGTCACCGGCTCCAGCCAGTTCCTGTTCGATCCGGCCGATCCGGTGCGTGCCGGATTCCTGCTCGACGCGTGAGGTGCCCGGGATGAAGACGCTGGTCCTCGGCGGCGGTGTCGTCGGCGTGACGACCGCCTACTTTCTTGCGAAGGCCGGCCACGAGGTCACGCTGATCGAGGAGAAGGCCGCACTGGGTCTCGAAGCGACGGGCGGTAACGCGGGCATCATCGCGCCCGGTCATTCCTTCGCGTGGGCGTCTCCGCGGGCGCCGCGCATGCTGTGGCAGTCGCTGCGCGGAGCCGAGACGGCGATCCGCGTGCGACTCACCGCCGATCCGCAGCTCTACGCGTGGGGCCTGCGCTTCCTGCGCGAGTGCACGTCCGAGCGCGCAAAGCGCAACACGCTGATCAAGCTCCGTCTCTGCCAGTACAGCCAGGCGGTGATGAAGGAGCTGGTGAAGACGGAAGGCATCGAGTACCAGGCGATCACGAAAGGCGCGCTGTACCTGCATCGCAATCCCATGGACCTCGAGGCGGGTGTGAAGAAAATGGCGCTGCTCGCCGAGCACGGTCAGAAGCAGGAGATCCTCGACGCCGCGGCGCTCGCGCGGCTGGAGCCGGCGTTCGAGCCCGTGCGCAGCAAGATCGCGGGCGCGATCCGCGATCTCGGCGATTCCAGCGGCGACTCGCGCGTGTTTTCGGAAGAGCTCGCGCGCGTCGCGCGCGACAAGCACGGGCTCACGATTCGGCTCGGCACGCGCGTGAGCGGCCTGCGCGCCGACGGCGACCGCATCGCCAGCGTGGTGACGAGCGACGGCGTGCTGGGCGCCGACAACTACGTGCTGGCGCTCGGCGTCGGCGCGGTGAGCGTCGCGCGCACTGCGGGGGTCCGGCTCCCGATCTATCCGGCGAAGGGATATTCGTCGACGTTTCCGCTCAAGGGCGGTGGCCTGGCGCCCACGATCTCCGGCGTCGACGAGCAATGGCTCGTGGGCTGGTCGCGGCTGGGCGATCGGCTGCGGCTCACGTCGACCGCGGAGTTCGCCGGCTACGACTGGGGCTGGACACCGCGCGACTTCAACAACATCCTGCGGCTGGCGCGCGATCTGTTCCCCGACGCGGCCGACTACGATCGCGGCGAGTACCGCGCGTGTCTGCGCCCGATGACGCCGGACGGCCCGCCGATCCTCGGGCTCGGCCGGCACCGGAATCTGTTTCTGAACTGCGGTCATGGTCACATGGGCTGGACGATGGCATGCGGCACCGCGCGGATCGTGACGGATCTCATGCTCGGGCGCATGCCCGACCTCGACCTGGAGGGGCTCACCGTTCGGCGCTGATCCGGCGCGCGGGGCTCGCGCGCGAGGAGGTCCCATGCAATACGGCGTCGTGCTTCCCATCTGGCAGCTCACGGTCGCGGACGCGGAAGCTCTCACCACGCGCGCCGAGGCGCTCGGCCTCGATGCCGTCTTCGTGCCGGATCACATCCTGGCCAAACCGGCGACGACGCAGCACTACGGCGGACACTGGCCCGATCCGTTCTCGTTGCTGGCATACCTGGCGGGGCGAACGCAGCGCGTGCGTCTCGGCGCCAGCGTTATCGTGCTGCCGTACCGCAGCGCGCTCGTCACAGCGAAGGCCGCCGCGACGGTGGACCAGGCGTCGCGCGGACGTTTCATCTTCGGGGTCGGTGTGGGTTGGGACGAGGCCGAGTTCGTGGATCTGCGCCTGCCGTTCCACGAGCGCGGGCGGCTGAGCGACGACTACATCCGCGCGATCAAGGCGGCGTGGGCCGCCGACGTCCCGGAATACCGCGGCAGCTACGCCAGCTTCAGCGGCGCCACGTTCTCGCCGCGCCCCGCGCAGCGTCCGCATCCGCCGATCTGGGTCGGCGGCGCACCGGGCGCCGTGTCGTCTCCGGCGGTGCGACGCTGCGCCGAGCTGGGTGACGCGTGGCATCCGTTGGGACTGAGCCTCGACGACATCGAGAAGGGCTTCGCGACAGTGCGCGATCTGGCCGCGCGGCACGGGCGTCGCGAGCGGCCGGGACTGGCGCCGCGCAATCTGCTCGACATCACCGATTCGGCGAAGGCTAGCGGCCGCGCGGCATTCCAGGGCTCGGTGGCGGAGATCGCCTCCGACATCCGGCGGGTGCGTGGGCTCGGTGCGGAGTGGATGACGTTCGACCTGCCGCGCGCCGGAGTGCCGGCGATGATGCGCGCGATGGAGCGTCTGGCCGGCGAGGTCAAGCCCGCGGCGGCGTGACGCTTCGCATCGCCACGCTGAGCGATGCCGACGCGATCGCCGATCTCGTGCGCCTGGCATTCGGGGCGCAGTCGCGGCCGACGAATCCGCCGTCGGGCGCGCTGAAGGAGACGGCGGAGACTATCCGCGAGCACCTCGTGCACGGCGGCGGCGCCATTTCCGAGTCGGATGGCGCGCTGATCGGTGTCGTGCTTTGGGAAGACGACGACGGCGTGCTGTATCTCAGCCGGCTTGCCGTGCATCCCGCGCATCGCCGGCGTGGCATCGCGCGAGCGCTCATCAGCGAGGCCGAGCGCGAGGCGCGACGACGTGGGCTCCCACGCATGACGCTCGGTGTGCGCCTGGTGCTCGAGGACAATCGGCGGCTGTTTGCGTCGTGCGGCTTCACTGAGACGACGCTCCACCGCCACGAAGGATTCAGCGAGCCGACGTGGGTGGCGATGGAGCGACGACTGGGTGAGTCACCGCGCGGTGGAATTGATGGCGGAGGCGGGGAGGACCACGATGCTGACGATTCTGCTGCAGATGACGGTGAAGCCGGGACGCGAGGCTGAGTGCGCGAAGGTGGCCGCGGAGCTCACCGCAAGCACGCTGGCCGAGGACAAGGGCTGCATCAGCTACACATACTATCGGCGGAGCGATGAGCCGCGGCACCTCCTTCTGTTCGAGCAGTGGGCCGATCAAGACTCGCTGAATGCGCACATCTCTCGACTGCAGCGGGTGCTGGGCTCGCCCGATGACCAGGAACCGTATCCGCCCGCGCATCACCGGCGTCGGCTCCCGAAAGCCTTCCTCGCTCTCTTCGAGCACACGGAAGTTGCGCGCTACGACCCGATCGTCTAGGCGTTACCGATTCGCGCGCGCTACTTTTCGCCCAGATAGGTCTTCCGCACGAGGTCCGAGCGCATCAGCGCGGCGGCCGTGTCGTGCAAGACCACGCGGCCTGTCTGGATGACGTAGCCGCGGTGGGCGACCCGCAGCGCCATCCGTGCGTTCTGCTCGACGAGCAGGATCGTGGTGCCCTGGCGGTTGATGTCCTCGATGATGCGAAAGATCGTCTCGACGAGAATCGGCGACAGCCCCATCGACGGCTCGTCCAGCAGCAACAGCCCGGGCCGCGCCATCAAGGCCCGGCTGATGGCGAGCATCTGCTGCTCGCCGCCGGACAGCGTGCCGCCCTTCTGCTCGATCCGCTCGCGCAAGCGGGGAAACAGCGCGAACACGCGCTCGAGGTCGGGCGCGATCCCGTCGCGATCCGGGCGCACGAAGGCGCCGAGCTCGAGGTTCTCCAGCACGCTCATGCGCGGGAAGATGTGCCGCCCCTCCGGCGACTGCGCGATGCCGAGGCGCACGATGCGGTCGGTGGCCAGCCCATCGAGGCGCTGGCCGTTGAACGAGACGTGACCGCGTCGCGGGCGGACCAGACCGAGGATCGTGCGCAGCGTGGTGGTTTTGCCGGCGCCGTTGGCGCCGATCAGCGTGACGATCTCGCCACGCTCCACGCTGAGCGACAGACCGCGCAACGCTCGGATGTTGCCGTAGTACGCGTGGACGTCGGCCAGCTCCAGCATTGCTACCGCGGCGCGTTCCGGCCCGCCGCTTCCGCCTCGTAGCCGGTGCCCAGGTACGCCTCGATCACGCGTGGATGTCGCTGGATCTCCGCCGGCGTGCCCTCGGCGATGCGCGTGCCGTAGTCCAGCACGCTGACGCGATCCGAGATCCCCATGACGACTTCCATGTCGTGCTCGATCAGCAAGATCGACAACGAAAGCTCGCGCCGCAGCAGACCGATCAAATCGGTCAGCGTGTCGGTCTCGCGCGGATTCATACCCGCGGTCGGCTCGTCCAGCAGCAGCAGCCGAGGCTCGGTCGCCAGCGCGCGCGCGATTTCCAGGCGCCGTTGATCGCCATAGGGCAGGTTGCGCGCGAGATCGTCGTCTTTGCCGGCGAGGCCGACGAACGCGAGCAGCTCACGCGCCCGCTCGCGCGCGCGCCGCTCCTCCGCGATGACGGACGGCGGTCGGAAGACAGCGCCGGGCACCGTTGACGCCAGCCGGCAGTGCTCGCCGACCAGGACGTTGTCGAGCACGCTCATGAGCGGAAAGAGCCGGATCGACTGGAACGTCCGCGCGATGCCGCGCGCGACGATGGCATTGGGCCGAAGTCCCACCAGACTGGTTCCGGCGAACGTGATGTGGCCCTCGTCCGGCCGAATGAGGCCGGTCACCACGTTGAAGAATGTGGTCTTGCCGGCACCATTGGGGCCGATGAGCCCGATGATGGCGCCGCGCGGGACGGCGAGGTCGACCGCGTTCAGCGCCATGACGCCTCCGAAGGCCTTCGTAAGGCCGCGCACGTCGAGCACCGCCTCGTTCCCGTCGACCCCTCCAGCGCGCGCGCGCAGCCACGCTGGAATCGCTTCCTTCCGCGGCGTCACAGCGGGCGTCTCCGGCACCACAGCATCGTCGTCGGTCTCTGCGGCGACCGGCCGTACGCGCCGTCCGGCCAATCCCTGAGGGCGCAGCAGCATCACGAGGACTAGACCCAGGCCGAAGAAGAACCAGCGCCAGAGCGTGAGGTCGATCGTCGTCAGCGCGGATATCCCGCTGGCCCGCCCGATCGCGCGGACGAGGAACGTGGTCTGCGACAGCACAACGCGGTCGAAGATCGTGATGAGCATCGCGCCCAGGATCACGCCGCGGATGCTCCCCGCGCCGCCCAGGACCACCATGCAGAGCAGCATGATCGACACCTGGAACTCGAAGGCGCCCGGCGTGATGGCCTGCAGCTTGGCCGCGTAGACGGAGCCCGCGAAGCCGGAGAACGACGCACCGAGGGCGAAGGCGAGCAGCTTGGTCGAAACGGGGTTCACGCCCGTGCAGTCCGCAGCCGTCTCGTCCTCGCGGATGGCCATCCACGCGCGGCCCAGCCGCGAGTCGCGCAGCCGGCTCATCGCCCACACCGAGAGCGCGCCGATGACGAGGATGAGGAAGTACCACGGTATCGGATCGGTCTCGAACGGCACGCCGGGCAGATGCGGGCGGCCCACGGGATTCACGCCGTTTTCGCCGCCGGTGAGATTGAGCCGCTCGATCGGCCTCCAGCCACCGATCTCGATCGTCACGTCGCCGAGGTTGCGGATCGCCACCGGGATGATCTCGCCGAAGCCGAGCGTGATGATCGCGAGATAGTCTCCGCGCACCCGCAGCGTCGGCGCGCCGATGACGAGGCCGAGCAGCGCTGACACCGCGGCCGCCACCCAGATGCACACCCAGAAGCTCCACGCATGGCCATAGAGCGGCGAGCCGAGAACCGGCGAATTGAGCAGTCCCATAGCGTAGGCGCCGATGGCGAAGAACGCGGCGTAACCGAGGTCGAGCAGCCCGGCGTAGCCGACGACGATGTTCAGGCCCAGCGCCAGCAGCATGTAGATCATCCCGTCCGACACGGCGTGCACGGTCTGCAGGCCGAGCACCCGATCGACGAACGGATAGGCGAGCAGGGCCAGGACGAGGGCGATCCGCGCGAGCGCCGTCATGCCTTGTCGGCGCTCGCCTCGCCCAGCAGGCCGCGGGGGCGGAACACGAGCACGACGATGAGAATCGAGAAGACGATCGCGTTGGTCCAGCGCGCGGAGATGTACTGGTCGCTCCACGCGGAGAGGAACCCGATGACGAGGCCGCCGAGGGCAGCGCCGCTCATGCTGCCGATGCCGCCCAGGACCGCCGCCGTGAAGGCGCGCAGCCCGGCCTGGTAGCCCATCCACCACATGCCGATGTTGTAGTACATGCCCTGGATGAGGCCGGCCGCGCCGGCCAGAGCGCCGCCGACGAAGAACGTGATCAAGATCGTCCGCTCGACGTCGATGCCCATCGCCTGCGCCGTCTCGCGATCTTGAGCCGTCGCGCGCATGGCCTTGCCCCAGCGCGTGCGCGTGACGAAGTAGTGCAGGCCAATCATCAACGGAATCGTCGTCCCGATCACGAGGATGTCTTTGGTCGTGAGGAAGATCGCGGAGTCGATGCCGAACCACTCGCGCAGGATGTCGACGGACGGAAAGACGTCAGGGTACGCGATCGGCGCCGGCCCCTTCCAGAGCAGCGCGACGTTCTCGAGCATGAACGACACGCCGATGGCGGTGATCAGCGGCGCCAGCCGCGGCGAGCGGCGCAGCGGCCGATAGGCGATGCGGTCGATGGCGACGTTGAGCGCGGCTGTGGTGAGCATCGTGAGCACGAACACCAGCGGCAGCAGCGTCAGCAGCTTCCAGCCGGTGAGCACGCCGGTGACGCCGAGCAGCGCGAACCAGGCCAGCGAGATGAAGAGGCCGAGCATGAACACGTCGCCGTGGGCGAAGTTGATCAACTCGATGATGCCGTAGACCATCGTGTAGCCGAGCGCGATCAGCGCGAAGACGGCGCCCCGGGTGAGGCCGTTGATCGTCTGCTGGACGAGGATTTCCCACCCGGTCATATGAAAATGGGGGGCCTGATGCAGGCCCCCCACCGGGGGCTACTCGAGGATGGTCTCGAACTGGAACTTGCAGCCGACCGGCGTGTCAGCCTTCACGACCTTGAAGCCGGACATCGTGTCGTAGTCGACGTCACCGTTCTCGTCGAAGCTCCACTTGCCGTTGATGCCCTCGAAGTTCTTCGTCGAGGCGATCGCCTTGCGGACGGCCTCGCGCTTCTCGGTCACGTCCTTCGCCTTCTCGATCTGCGGCGCCGCGCGCTTGATGCCGTCGAGGATCACCCGGGCGCCCTCCAGGGCGTAGAGGGCGTAGGCGGTCGGCTCCTTGTTGAACTTCGCCTTGTAGGACTCGTAGGTCTTGGCGCCGACTCCGCGCATCTTCTCGAACGGCAGGCCGGCGAACGTGACCCGCATGTCGGTCGCCAGCGCGGCATCGCAGGTGGCGCCTTTGAGCAGCTCCTCTTCCAAGAGTCCGTCCGGACCCAGGAAGCGCGTGCGCGGGGCCGTGAGCCCGACCTCCTTCATCTGTCTGATCACGACCTGCGCGCCCGTCTCGATGACGCCCCCGAGATAGACGAGGTCGGCCCCCGAGGCGCGGATCTTGGTGAGCACGGGCTTCTGATCGGGCTGCTTCCAGTCGATGCCCTCGTTGGCGACGACGGGCAGGCCGATCTTTTTGGCGGTGGCCTCGAAGACGTCCGCGATGCCTTTGCCGTAGAGCTCCTGATCGTTGAGGACGAAGACCTTCTTGGCGCCCATGCGCTTGGCCCACTTCGCGCCGACGGCGCCCTGGATGTCGTCGGCCGGAATCGGGCGGAAATAGTTCACGAAGCCGCCCGGACGATAGATGTCGGGCTCACCGGGCGCGGCGCCGCGCTTCTTCGTCAGGCCGGGATACGTGTTGGCCGGCGTCACCTGCGCCATGTGAGCGCGGTTGGTGATCGGGATCGAGACTTTGGCGGCGCCCGAGTTGTACGTGCCGATGTAGACGATCGCCTGCGGATCGGCAACGGCCTTGTTGGCGTTCTCCGCTTCGACGGCGCCGTCCCACTTGCCGGTCTGCGGGGACGCGTCGTCCAGATTCACGACCTCGAGACAATAGCCCGCGACCACACCGTTGACCTCGGACACGGCGAGATCGACGCCGTTCTTCATGCCCGTGCCTTCCGGCAGCATCGCGCCCTGCATCGGCCACGACGTGTACAGACGCAGCTTGCCCTTCGGACACTGCTGGGCGGCGACATTGCCGCCGGCGGCGATGACGCAGACGAGGACGGTGGCGACTGCAACGATCCGTGAGACTCTCATGGCTAGTCCTCCGAGCTCGGCGATGGCGATCGACGCTCGTGCGCGATGCCGCGTATGAGACTATGCTCGCTCGCTCCTTGTCAATGAGGTGAGGCGATGGCACGACCGCACGTGATCTATCAGGCGAAGCCCGGCTCGGCGCTCGAGGTGGACCGCCGGTTTTACGGGCGGCTCGGCGAGGCCGGCGCCAAGCGCACCCTCGTCGACCGCTTCGTGATTCCGCGCCGCTCAGGACGCGCCTGGCCCGTGCGCGCGGGCCAGATCTTTCGCATCCTTGCGATCGAAGGCCCCCAGGTGGCGGATCTCAATGTCTGGAATTTGAGCAACCCGCGAGAACGCTTCTGGGCCTCGCGGTCTCGCCAGCTTCACCAGGCGCACGTCTCGACGTTCGATCGCCTCTGGTCGTGCCTGCCCTACCTTCGGCCGATGCTCACGATTACGGCAGACACGGTCCAGTACGGGCGCGACGAGGACGGCGCAGGCTGCCACGACCTGCTCGGGACGCGCTGCGACCCGTACGTGCACAAGCTCCTCAATGGCGAAGAGCTGGATGTCTGCTGCCACAGCAATCTCGTGCGCGCGGTCGCGCCACATCACCTCACCGAGCTCGACGTTCACGACGTGCTCAACGTCTTCCAGGTCACCGGGCTCACGGCGGACGGCCGCTACTTCACCAAGCCGAGCCCCGCGAAGGCCGGCGACTTCATCGAGTTCTTCGCCGAGCTCGACGTGCTCGCCGCGCTGTCGAACTGCCCGCACGGAGATATGTCGGCGCCGGTGTGGGGCACGAGCGGCGGCGATCGCACGGACATCTGCCGGCCGCTCGGCATCGAGATCTGGCAGCCGGCGCCGGAGCTGCTCGTGGGATGGACGTCGCCGGCGCCGTCGGACTATCGTGGCGGGCACGGGCTGAAGAGCCTGTGAGCCTCGTCACGATTCCGGCCCGGCGCGGCAAGGCCGCGCGCGTGCGTGCGGGACAGCACGTGCGCGTGGTGAACACGCACGGCACGCAAGTCGTCGACGCGTGGGCGTTCAATGCCCACGACCCGACCGAGTGGATGGCCATGGAGGCGAGCCGCGCCTGGTTCCTCAAGCTCGCGGCCGCCGTCGGCGACTCGTTCGTCACCAATCGACGGCGTCCGATCCTCACGCTGGTCGAGGACACGTCGGGATGCGCGCACGACACGCTGATGGCGCCGTGCGACCCCGATCGCTATGGATTGCTCGGCGTGAAAGACTATCACGACAACTGTCGCGACAACCTGCACGCCGGACTCGCCGAGCTGGGGGTCAAGATTCCGGCGACGCCGCCGTCGCTGAATTTGTTCATGAACATCCCGTGGACGCCCGACGGCCGACTGACGTGGGGCGAGCCCGTGTCGGCGCCGGGCAGCTGGGCACTGTTCAGGGCCGACATGGACCTGATCGTCGCGTTCTCGGCGTGTCCACAAGATATTCTGCCGATCAATGGCCTCAGCGGGCGGACGACCGAGGCCCACTTCAGCATCGAGTAACGGCCCGGCAGGCTAGCGCGTTCGAAGCATCCAGACGCGCACCATCTGCATCGCTTCGCGGACGGTGGCGTCGGGACCCGAGATCCGGAAGGTGGCGCCTTCGTCGAGCTCCGTGGTCTCCAGCCGACACTTCCGTTCGGAGCACCACGCGGCGATGGCGTTCTCGAGCGACTGGATATCTCGCCCGAAGTAGGCGAACTGGTAACTCTCCATGAACCGCTCCTGGACGGACGTGAGAAGCAGGCGCCGACGGCGGAACAGAGCGAACGCTGCGCCGAGCTGCCGCGACAATGACGTATTCATGCGGCCCGGATCACGGTGCGCTCGGCGGAGCATTGCGAGCACACGCCGACCTTCGAGGAAAATGCAATGTTCTGTCGCAGCCGTTGCGTCGCCATGCTCACCTGGCTGGGCGGCACGCCGACCGCGGCCGCGAGACAGTCCGTGCAGATGAATCCGACATGCTGACGCAGGAATCGATCGACCAGGTGATACGACGAATCCACGCGCGCGCCCCCTGCGTAATCGGTTTCCTACCCAACGGAATCGGTTTCCTACCTAAAGTGACAACGACTCGGACCGGTCACAGCAAGCCCGATGCCGCGCCGCGCAGGCGCCGAAATTCGCGGAATGCCAGCGTGTCGCGTGTCACAGGCGCAACGCTGATGTGTGTCGAGCGTCAACGGGCCGTCGCTGGAGGCGACGCGCCGCCCGGCGTTAGTCGAGCAGGCCGAGCCCCCGCGCGACGCGCTCCGCGGTGATCGGCAGCCGCGTGATGCGCACACCGGTCGCGTGCTCGATCGCGTTGGCGATGGCCGCCGCCGGTGGCCCGATGGGCGGCTCACCGATGCCGCGCGCGTTGAATGGTCCGAGTCCTTCGCCGGATTCGACGACGACGGCGCGCACGTCCGGAACATCGGCTGCGGTCGGAATCAGATACGTTGCGAACGACGTCGTGAGATTGATCCCGTGCTCGAGGACGACTTCTTCCATCAGTCCGTAGCCGAGTCCCTGCACGGCGCCACCCTGGATCTGCCCTTCTACCGATTGCGGATTGATGGCGCGTCCGACGTCGTGCGCGGCGGCGAAGCGGAGCACGCGCACGACACCGGTCTCGATGTCGACCTCCACTTCGGCAGCGTGGGCGCCGAACGTGTAGTCGGGGAACACCTTCCCCGAGCCCCGGGCGAGATCCACCGGCTCGCCCGCCGGCGCGTGATACACGCCCAGATGGCTGCGCGGCACGCTGGCGCGTGCACACTCCGACAGGAGCCGCGACATCGGCAGCGTGCGACCATCGGCGGTCACCACGTGATCGTCGTTCATGTCGAGCGTGTCCGCGTCGACACCGAGAATCGTTGCGGCGACCCCGAGCAGCTGTGCTCGCAGCTCGTGCGCTGTCTTGAGGACCGCGTTACCCGACATGTACAGCTGCCGACTGGCCGTCGTCGTGCCGGCCAGCGGCGTCAGCGCGCTGTCCGACACGTGCACCGAGATGCGCGCCAGCGACACGCCGAGCACCTCGGCAGCGATCTGACAGAGCGAGGACGCCTGGCCGCCGCCCACGTCGGGACAGCCGCAACGCACGACGAGGCTGCCGTCCATTTCGAAACCGAGCCACGCGCTCGCCCAGTCGTGCAGCCACACGATGCGCCCGTACGGCTGCAGATTGCACGCCAGCCCGCGGCCCACGCGCAG
>Ga0075436_100000226_pt1 | contig 35139 bp, 32 predicted proteins | sample RhiMethybrSRZTD5_FD_75303 | JGI IMG/M metagenome (GOLD analysis project Ga0075436, IMG submission 75303) | Populus rhizosphere microbial communities from Tennessee, USA - Rhizosphere MetaG P. TD hybrid SRZTD5 | ecosystem: Host-associated > Plants > Roots > Rhizosphere > Soil | place: USA...
CTCGCCGCCCAAGACCTGCAAGTGCCCGCCACCGTTCACGCGGGCTCGGCGTTCACTATTCCGACCTCGGGCAGCGGCAGCGCAACTTTCTATCTCATAGGACCGGCTTCCCGGACCAAGCGGCAAGTTCAAATGGGCCAGGAAATCCAGGTTAAGCCGCAGGAAGTACGCGACGCCGGGCGTTATTTGGCCATTCTGCGCGGCGGAGGTGCCAGCCAGAGCGGAAGCTTTTACGTGCTGGCAGCCACTCCGGCCAGCCTGAGCTTTCTTGCCCACCCTTCGCGAATTCCCGTGGGGCAGCGCGAGGGCATAATCGGTGTGACCTTCGTTTTCGACAAATGGCACAACCTGGTGCGCCAACCGGAGAACGTGGAGTTCCACTTGGCGGTCAATGGTGGCCCTCCTATCTCGCAAACGGTGCGCAGCCGCGACGGGGTAGCCTGGCTTCGCATGAACTCTGCAAGCAAAGCGGGCAACGCCAAGTTCATGGCCACGCTGCGTGGAATTGAGGAGAAGCGCGTGATTCAACAGGTGGCGGCCGATCCTTGCCACCTGCAGATCAAGGCAGAACGGAATGCCAAAGGCGTGCTGGTTGAAACCGCGCCGGTGCGGGACTGCAGCGGCAACCCGGTTTCCGACGGCACGGTCGTGACCTTTACCGCGAATGGCGCGGGCGGCCTGAGCACGGTGGATGTGCCCATCAAGAAAGATATTGCGCAAGCGGAGCTGAAGATTTCCGGGCCAGCTACGATTTCCGTTGCTTCCGGCGTGGTCATGGGCAACGAAGTGAAGGTCGGAGGCCAGCAATGAATCCGACAATGGAAGGTGTGGGCACAGAGTCATGTCTCGGCGGGTCGAATACTCGCCTGCGCGTAATCTGTGCCTTGGCCGCTATCCTCGCCTTCTCCCTTACCAGCTTTGCCGCCCCTGCACCGAGTGTGCAGTTCGACATCTCGCATATCGGCCCGCGACAGATGGAGGAGATCACCGGCCGCAACATTCCCCGTGATTGGGGCCGCGCCTGGCAGACCATGGCCATTGCTTTCGACCAGAACCGCCCCGACCTGCTGGGCCACTATTTCACCGGATTCGCGCAGCGGAAGCTGGCGGCTGCGGTTGCTGCCCAGCGAAAGTCGGGCTTGCGGACCCGCTACATTGACCACGGGCATAAGCTGGCTGCCTACTTCTATTCTCCCGACGGGGGCGCCATCGAGCTGCACGACACTGCCGATCTGGAAATCCAGGTGCTCGATGGCAACGACCTGGTGCACAGCGAGCGCGTCACCCTGCACTACGTCGGGCTGATGACCCCCGCCGCCGATCACTGGGAAGTGCGCCTGTTGCAATCTGTGCCCAGCTTCTAAATCAAACCGCCGAGAGCCGGTTACCAGTTAATCGCCTATACCAACGTTGCCATCCGGCCTCCAGCCCCTCAATGGCAGCTACTAACTACCGCTTTTGCTGCGCTATGATGCCAGTTGCAGGAGGCAAACGTGCAACGTCGGCAGAATCCCCTGGTTGTGCTGATGGCAGTCGTCGTGTTTGGCTGCGCGTGCGCGGCCCAGAACAGCGCTTCGCAGAAGCAGAATGGTCCGGAAGGTAGTCAGAAAAGCGCCGAATCCGGCGCTAGTGACAAAGTTCCTGAAATCAATGGCAATTTAGGCGCGTGCTCGGTGGAAATTCGTGTGATTGATTCCGCGGGCAAGCCGGTCTACGCATCGCAGGTTTCCGTGCACATCCGTTACGGCTTTGGCGGCTTTCATCGGCTGGACCTGCAGATCGGCACCAATGCCGACGGCCTCGCCCGTTTTGTTGGCCTGAGCGAGCGCGCTCGCATGCCGCTCTCCTTCTACGCCGATTATCATGGGCGCGAAACGGTGGTTCCGGTGGACCTCCGGCAGAATTGTCATCAGAAGCAGGACGCCACTATCCCAGATAAGCCGGCGCCGCCCCCGCAGGAATGAGGACCCAGCGCCGCTGTAAAGTTGCAAACGAGGGAGATTGTGCGTGGATTGTGGAAGATAAGTTTTCCCCGACTCCCGACCTCTATCTTCCCGCCATGTAAGCTCCGGTGACGAAGCCGATGGTGCTACCCACCAAAATGTCGGAGGGGTAATGCTTCTTGGCCGGCAAGCGCGACAGGCTCACAGCCGCGGCAAAAGCGTAGGCGCTCCATTTCACCCACCGCTTGTTCGGATATCGGTGCGCGATGACGCTGGCAAAAGCCCAGCTGGCGGCTGCGTGCCCCGAAGGGAATGATTTGCCATTTTCCCAGAATTCGCCGGTACTCTTTACCGCATAGGGATACTGCCGGTTGGCGGCAATCTTGAAGATTTCGTTGATTCCGGCGGCGGCTCCCGCCGCTTCTAATGCGGTAAAGCCGTTTTCGCGGAGGCTTGTGTGGTGGTGAACGCAACCGTCCGCCCACATGAGCCCGGCGGCGCCCAGTTCCATCCCCAGACCCACATTCGACCAGGTGCTGAGAGTGGTTTGCCGGCTGAGCGATTGGTTGTGCGTGACCACCGGCTGGTCCAACTCGGCGATAAAAATTCCAGTAGTGGCTGCGATTGGGAGCTCCCACTTCAGATTGCGCGCTCGGATAGCATTGCGTGGCGCCGATGCCAGGCCATGGCCAAGCGCCTCCGCGTCGTTGTGAAGCTGGGCTCTCGTTGCATACAAGCAACGTTGTTGCTCGGCGTCGCTCCGCGTTTGGGCGGTACATGGTAGCGTCCAGCCCAGCAGAGACAGCACAAGCATCTGCAAAGCCGCGGAAAACTGGCGGTTCACAAAATCCCCCAATGTAGACAGATGACCGGAACTCTGGCCGGCTGTGTGTTGGATGCAGTTGTCCAGCTTTGTGGAACGGCACGTGTGCTGAATTTTCAAGCTGCGAGCCGGGTGGGTGGGGCTGCCGGCTGCGCTTGCAGGCGGACAAACTGCCGGCCGTGACGCCACCATACAAAGCTTCTGATGGCCAGATATCCCGTCCACAACAGTACCGGAACCAGCAGGACGCCGGGAAGAATCCAGATGTTCCAGAACACGATCAGAGCAGCCAGCGTGACCAGCCACTGCGCGGCCACAGCAGCAGCCGCGGCGCGAGCGCGCGCCAAGCCGAAGAACAGGCCTGACCACAAGTTACTGGCTGTGGCCCCCACCCAGAGGCGCGGAGACGTGCTCATGCACAATCAGCCACTCCCGCCCGGTTTTCTCCCAGATCACGGTCCAGCGGAAATCGCCGTCACCCTTGCTGCCATCTTTCATTACATCCGCGTGATGGACGGTTGCGGTGCCCCAAACCAGCTTGCCGTGCCGATGGATCTGGGCGTCGTTGTTCACCGTCGCCTTGAGCGACTGAAAGCCGGAGAGTACCTGGGTGACGCCCCTCTCGTACTCCGCCCAACTGTCGTACTTCAGAGGAGCGATATCGAAAAACACGTGCGGACCTTTGGCGTAATATTTGGCCACATTGGCGGGATTACCTGTACTCCAACCGGCCCAGATGGCATCCATGAGAGCTTTGCTGGGCGCTTGAGTATTAGCTGTTTCCGATTTTGCGCTTTGGACTTTGCTGGAGGTCTGTGGTTGGGGAAATGCCGGGGGCGCCAGAACAAACACCAGAAAAATCAGCACCGCCATACGCATGGTGTATCTCCTAAGCAGAAAATGTTCAGGGGACCGATTTTGGCGGGATTGTCGCACGTGCCGCCCTTCCGTGCCAGGAAAAATCGGGCGTCGAGTCTGTTCTGAACCGGCAATTTAGACGGGCGCAAAGCTCAGGTGTGCGCGCTTGAGTAAAATCGTTCTCATGAATGCCGAATCCAGCACCGCCCCCTGGGGCTCCGCTTTCCGCGTGGCCGCCTCGCAAAAGTGGCGGCGCCAGTCGGCTGCCATGGGTGGCGATGTCACCCGCGCGATTGTGCAGTTCGCCGCTGCCCAGCCGGGCATGGAGGTGCTCGACCTGGCGTGCGGGACGGGCGAGCCCGCCATCAGCCTGGCCTCGGAGACCGGCCCCCGCGGCCGGGTGGTCGGCATTGACATCAACACGGAATTGCTGGAAGTGGCGCGCCGGCGCGCTCAGCAGCGGGCGCTCGACAACATCGTATTTCAGCAGGCAGACGCGCATAACCTGCCATTCCCGGACCACGGTTTCGACCTGATCACCAGCCGCTTCGGCGTCATGTTCTTCGATGACATCGCCCGTGCGTTCGGGGAAGCCTACCGCGTCCTGCGCCCCGGCGGCCGCATAGCTCTGCTGGCCTGGGGACCGTTCGAGCAGCCCTACTTTGTTAGCACCATCGCGGTGGTCCTGCGGCATGTGCCCGGACCCATGCTTCAGCCGGGCGCTCCCAATATGTTCCGCTTTGCGCAGCCGGGATCGCTGACCGCTCTACTGCAGAGCGCGGGCTTTGCTCAAGTGGAGGAACGCACTATTACCGTACCCTGGACGTGGCCGGGTACGCCGGAAGAAGCATGGGAGTACTTTCGCGAGATCACGGCACCGTTTCGCCGGCTCCTGGCTGGCATTCCAGAGGATAAGTCTGACCAGGTAAACCGGGAAGTAGTAGCCGAAATCCGGCGCTACTACGATGGCAAGCAGGTCAACTTCACCGCCGACGTGGTCCTCGCCTCCGGCCGCAAATAGTTCTTTCACCACAGAGGCACAGACGCAGTGAAGGAAATAGCAGAAAAGAACTTTGGGAATGTTCAGGATTAAGGTGCTTCAGAGTGCACCCGCCAAACGTCAACTTATCAGCAGCCAATGTTACTCTGTACCGCTGTCTCTGCAGTGAAACCGGTGCTAGCTTTGGATTATGAAGATCAGGGTGGCATGGATCGGCAAAACCAAGGACCCGGCCATCCAGGCGCTAACTGCGGAATACCTGAAACGCCTCTCGGCCTACAGCCAGCTCGAGCCGCTCGCGCTGGGCAGTGAGCCGGCCCTGCTGAAGCTGGCCGCGCGCACCTCCAACCGGCCACCCTGCACGCTGGTGCTGCTCGACAGCCGCGGCAAGCAGTTCAGCTCCGAGGAATTTGCCTGCTTTCTGGACGAGCAGCAGAACCACGGCTCCCAGCCTTTCCTATTCGCCGTCGGTCCTGCCAGCGGCTTCAGCGAGCAAGCACGCAAGGCGGCTTCACTGCTGCTTTCCTTGGGGAAGATGACTTTGCCGCACGAACTCGCCCGTGTGGTGCTTCTGGAGCAGCTTTACCGTGCTTTCACCATCCTGAAGGGGCACCCCTACCACTTGGGGCACTAAATGGATTGGTAAACCCGACTAGGGGGCCGCTCCAAAATACCGATCCAGCGGAATTTCGAAGAACATCAGATCGGCTCCCCGGCCGTTGTGCAGGTTGGTGAAGAGCACATGTGCCCCGGCCAGACTGCGGATGCCCTCCACGTCAAAGAACAGGAATCCGGAGCGAGTGGTGTGCGGCTCCACTGCCTTGGCGGCAAATTGCGCGCTCTGGATCTGGTCCATGGTTTTCGGGCTGACCGCGCCTTTCACTTTGCGGCGCCGGGGAATGGGCAAGGGCAGGGTTTGCCGGTCGTTGGCCTGGGGATGCGCCAGCCGGCGATAGATGTCGTCGGAACTGGCCGGCATCAGCTTGTCGCGATGTGCGGTGATCAGCTGAATCTGCATCTCGGTGAGCGCAATGGGCTGGTCGCCGTCGTTGGTCACGATCAGGAGCACCGGCATAAGATCGTGCTGGCGGAATTCCACCGGGAAAATGCTTTGCTTCTCCGCAGTGTCGTAGGGTTCCACCGCGATCGCTACTTGCTCATTGGCGTGCTCTTCGTGGGCCGGATAGGTCTGAGCAGCCTTCACTTCTGGGGCTCTGTAGTCTTTTCCCAAGGCCAATGCTGACCCGCAGAGAAAAGCGACTGCCAGGGCTGCTGCCACGACACGGCCGAAAACCGGAGCTCTCATTCACTGATTATGCGTCTCCGAGGCGGCGGCAAACAAGGAGTCTGCGGCGGTTTGACTCCATATTCGGTCCCGCTACTCGCTGCTGCAAGTGCGTGGTCTAATTGGAGGCTCCCGGAGAAAACCATGAACCGCGACCTAAGCAAGGCAGGAATCGGCACCCAAGCCGTTTGGGCCGGAGAAGAGGGACCACTGCTGCAACACTCCACCCAAGTGCCCATTGTGCAAAGCGTGTCCTTCGGCTACGACGATCTGGACGACTGGCAAGCAGTCGCGCTCGGCCAAAAGCCTGGCCACATCTATAGCCGCAATACCAATCCTACGGTCGCCGCACTGGAAGAAAAGGTGCGCGTTCTGGAAGGCGCCGAGGCCGCCACCAGCATGGCCAGTGGCATGGCCGCCATTTCCAACACCATCTTCAGCCTGGTTCGCCCCGGCGACCGCATTGTCAGCGTGAAGGATAGCTACGGAGGAACCAACCAGCTCTTCCGCGAATTCCTTCCCCAGATCAATGTGGTTAGCTTTTTGTGCGACACCACGGATTTTGCCGCCATTGAAGCGGAAATTGCCAAGGGCTGCAAGCTGCTCTACCTCGAAACTCCGACCAATCCCACGCTTAAAGTAATTGACATTGAGCGACTGGCGCACAAGGGCCACCAGGTGGGCGCCACCGTGGTGACCGACAATACCTTCGCCACTCCCATTAACCAGCACCCTCTACAGCTCGGGTCCGATCTGGTGATCCACAGTGCCACCAAATATCTGGGCGGACACGCCGATGCCCTCGGTGGCATCGTTTGCGGCCGCAAGGACCTGGTCCATGCCATTTTTCATTACCGCGAAATCACCGGCGCTGCCCTCGACCCGTTTGCAGCGTATCTCCTGCTTCGCGGCTTGAAGACCCTGGCCCTGCGCATCGAACGCCAGAATGCCAGCACCCTCGAGATCGCGCATTTTTTGGAAGCTCATGCTGCCGTGGCTCGCGTCTTCTATCCCGGGCTGGCGTCCCATGCCCAGCACGAGATTGCGAAAAAGCAGATGCCCGGCGGCTTTGGCGGCATGCTCAGCTTCGTCCTGCACGGCGGCTATAACCAGGTGAAGCGATTTCTTCCCAAACTGAACTATGCCCATCGCGCCGCGAACCTGGGCGCCGTCGAAACTATCGTCGGGCCGCCCGCTACAACCAGCCACGTGGAAGTCAGTGCCGCCGATCGCGCCGCCATGGGAATCCCGGAAGCCCTCGTCCGTTACTCCGCCGGTATCGAAGACGTGGGCGATCTCCTCGCCGACCTTACCCAAGCCCTGGGCTCGGCTTGAGCCCGGCGGTCAGTTCAGTGCTCCCACTGGCCGCCTAAACTACAATGGCCCAGACTCATGTACTTTCTCTACACTCTGGGCCTGGCCCTCTGGCTCCTGCTGGGGACGCCCGTGTGGCTCCTGCAGATGCGCCGGGGCAAGCACCGCGCCGGCCTGCGTGCCCGCCTGGGACGGGTCCCAGAGGCCCTTCGCCATCACCGCAAGGCGCCCATCTTCTGGGTGCACGCCGTCTCGGTTGGCGAGGTGCTGGCGGTCAACGAACTCGTCACCCAGTTGCGGCTTCGTCATCCCCGCGCCCGCATCGTGGTCTCCACCGTCACTAACACCGGCCAGATGCTGGCCCGCCAGCGCTTCGGTGCGGAGAACGTCTTTTACTTTCCTCTCGATTTCAGCTTTGCCATCCGTCCCTACCTGGAAGCCCTGCGCCCTGTGCTGGTGGTCGTTGCCGAAACCGAGTTCTGGCCGAACTTCCTGCGCCTGGCCCACGGGAGCGGGGCCCGCATTGCGGTGGTCAACGCGCGGATTTCCGACCGCTCCTTCCCTGGCTACCGCCGGGTGGCCCGGTGGTTGCGACGCGTGCTGCAGAACGTTGACCTGCTGCTGGCACAAACCCCACAGGATCATGAACGGCTGCTCGCCATAGGCACCCCCGCGGACCGGGTACAGGTGGCTGGAAACCTGAAGTTCGATATCCCCGCACCCTCGCCGCCACCTATTGTTCAGAAGCTGCGTGCCGCTTTTGAACTGGCGCAAGTCGCGCCCGTCATGGTGGCCGGCAGCACCGTGGAAGGCGAAGAACCCCTGCTCCTGCGCGCGTTTGAAGCCGTGCTGACCCGACATCCACGAGCCGTCATGATCCTCGCCCCGCGGCACCCGGAGCGCTTCCAGCACGTAGCTGCCATGATCACCGACCTCGGTATCCGCTTTTGGCGGCGCTCCGAATGGCAGCCCTCGCTCTCCATAGCTGGCCGCGTCTTCCTGCTCGACAGCATTGGCGAATTGGCCGCGCTCTACGCTCTGGCTACGGTGGCTTTCGTCGGCGGCAGCCTGGTGGAGCGCGGCGGACACAACATCCTGGAAGCCGCGCAGTTTGGCGTTCCCGTGCTGGTCGGCCCGCACACCGAAAATTTCCGCGACATGGTCAACCTGTTTCGCGATGCCGGAGCCCTGCGTGTGGTGGGTCCCGCCGAGCTTCCGCTCACGCTAACGGAACTGTCGGAAAATGCAGCTGAGCGCGCCGCCATGGGCGAGCGGGCGCTGAATACTTTGCGCGCGCATCGCGGCGCCACGCAGCGCACACTGGAGGCGCTGGAAAGGCTGCTCTCGACCACGCCCGGGCGGGAACAAGCCGGAGCAGCGGGTTGCGTTTCCGCAGGTAACCGCGAGCCTAAACCCGCTGCGGAGCCGCGGACGTGAACCTGCTCTCAGCCCTGTTTGGAGCCGGCGTAAACGCTCGCAATGCCTTCTACGATCGAGGCGCGTTGCGAGCCCGGCGCCTGCCGGGCCCGACCATTAGCGTTGGCAACCTCTCCGTCGGGGGTGCGGGAAAAACTCCTTTTGTGATTCTTCTCGGCGAGTTGCTGCAGGCTCGCGGTATCGCTTTCGACGTCCTCTCCCGCGGCTACGGGCGTTCCTCGCGCGGCGTTGCCTTTGTGGATCCCAAGGGCACTCCCCGCGATTTCGGCGATGAACCTCTGCTCATTGCCCGCCGGCTTGGGGTGCCCGTGGTGGTAGGCGAGGACCGCTATGCCGCGGGTCTGATCGCCGAGCAAAAGTTTGGCCCGCGCATGCACCTGCTTGACGATGGCTTCCAACACCGTTCGCTCGCCCGCGACTTCGACATTGTCCTGATTAACGGTGATGATGTTCATGACCAGCTTCTGCCTTCCGGCCGCCTGCGCGAGCCGCTCGCCTCCGTGCGCCGCGCCGATGCGGTGGTGCTCTCCTCGGCCGTGAAACCGGAGGACTTGCCGCTGAACAAACAATTGGTTTGGCGTACCAAGCGCGACATCGTGCTGCGAGATCCGCCTCCGGTGCCGGTTGCTTTCTGCGCCATTGCCCGGCCCAAGCAGTTTTTTCTGCAGTTGCGCTTTGCCGGCTGCGAACCCGCCGCCGAAGCGTCCTTTCGCGACCACCACGCCTACACGCCGTCCGACGTCCACGACCTGCTGCAATTGCGCCAGCGCTGCCAGGGCGGCGGATTCATTACTACGGAGAAAGACGCCATCAACCTGGGCGAGTTGAAGTCGCAGCTGCAGCCTTTGGCCGTGGCTCCCGTAAAAATGGAACTTGTGGACGCGCCCGCCGCGCTCGACCGCATGCTTGCTGTCATCGCCGAGCGCCAGTCCCGCGGCCAGATCGCCTGAAACCGGTTTTCACCGCCGAAACACAGCGGCACGGGATAAAAAGCGGTCCGAGCTTTTTCTCCGTGTCTGTTTGATTTAGTGGTAAGAAGATCTTTTAAACGCACGCCTGACAAATTTCGCCAAGTAGAAGGCGTCCAGGTATTTGAAGGGGAACTCGCCGCAACTATAGTGGCCGCAAGGTAAAACGGAAACCTGGTGCGCCAGCCCGCGCCGCTGGCACTCCGCAATAAATTGACGTGAAAATTCCGGCAGGAAGGTCAAATCATACTTCGCGTACACCACCAGGGAGCGCTTGGGGTAGCGCTCAAACTGGTCGAAGTAGGACATGGGGCTAATCGCCAGCCAGGCTTGCCGCAGCCGCTCCAAGTCAATCTGCCCATCAATGCCGGTGCGGACGTGGCGCGTGGACTGGCCGGTCCATACCACGTCGGCGAAATACGTGGACGCGTGGTTAAAGGCGCAGACGCTCAGGCGCGGCTCGTGGGCCCCAGTAATGAAGGCATAGCAGGAGCCCAGACTGGTGCCCACGATGCCGAATCGCCGGTAACCCTGAATTTGCAGCCAATCCAGGCAGCAGCGCGCGTCAACCACCGCCTGGCGCGCGGCATCAATGGTGCGCCCGATATTGGCCGAAACGGCGTAGTCAGCCCGCTCGATTTCCGGCGGCTTACGCAGATCGTGATAGGGCAAGCTGAGCCGCAGCGTCGCCACTCCCAGAAGACTGAAGATGCGGCAAAGGGCGTTGTGGCTCTCCGCGTCCGCATTCCACTGCGGCAACACAACCACCGCGCGGTCGCCCTTAGCCGGGAACCAGCGCGCGTGCGCGGCATTATTCTCGGGGTACGGTGTGACCACCGGCGAAGTGAAGCGGAGAAAGGTCGCCGGCTGAGGGCCTGCGGCTGATGGCGGCTCGCACTCCAATCGGAAATCGTTGGGCGTGCGATAGGAGAAAAAATCATCGCTGTTGGCCAGGATGTGGTGGTTGAGATCGCGCAGAAGCTGTTCCGGATTGCCGTCCGTGCAGCCGTTTCGGCAGGGCCAACCCCGGGTCCACTCCACTCCCCAATCCAGCGGCCGCACCACGCGGTTGTTGTCGCGGGCGTTGAGCCGGGTCTCCCAGCCGTACATCCATTGAGCGTAGGGGTGGGGCACGAAATCTAAGTTACAGCAATCAGCGCTCAGTGGTCAGCCCTCAGCCGGAAAGCAATGCTTTTGGATCTTATTCTACGTACTTCCTGGGCACGCGCTTGGAAATGCTGCACAGCACCTCGTAGGGGATCGTCTCCGCTAAGTTCGCATAGTCCCAGGCAGTAATGCGCAGGCCGCCGCTCGTCCCAATCAGGATGACCTCATCGCCCACCTGCACGCCGGGAACGTCGGTCATATCCACCAACGTGAGGTCCATGGAAATGCGGCCGACCATGGGCGCGCAGGCGCCGCGCACAATCACCTGCCCGCGCGAGGAAAGCCGCCGGCTGAGGCCGTCCGCGTAGCCCACCGGCAGCACCGCGATGCGCGAACGCCGGCGAGTGACAAAGGCGCCGTTGTAGCCCAGCGCGCTGCCCGCCTCAAGGTCGCGCAATGAGATCACCCGCGCCTTCCAGGAAAGTACCGGCTCCACAACCGGCGGCTCGATCGCTGCTTCACCGGCAAACGGCAGATAGTATCCGTAAAGCGAAATGCCGGGCCGTACCAGGTTTTTGCGTGCCTGGGGGAGCGTGACCAGAGCGGCGCTGTTGGCGGCGTGATAATACTTCGGCGAGAAACCCTCGCGCTTCACCAGGGCAACCGCTTTGTCAAAGCCGGTCAACTGTTGCTGAACGTCAGCCGCGCCCACCACCTCCGCCGAAGCCAGGTGCGTAAAGACGCCTTCCAGGTAAAGATGATCGGCGGCGCGCAGCTGCGCCAGCAGCGCCGGGAGTTCATCCAGGCTTGCGCCCAGGCGCCCCATGCCCGTATCCACTTTCAGGTGAACGGAAACTTTACCCGGCAGCTTGGCCGCGGCCTGCTGCAGGCGTTCGATGTGCCACGGCTGCCAGACTGCAGGCGTGAGCTGGCCGCGAATCACGTCCTCCTCATCGCCTTGCCAGAAGCCGGTCATGAGCAAGATGCGGCCCTGGATGCCGGCTTGCCGCAAATCCAACCCCTCGCCGGTGGAAGTCACCCCCAGCCAGCGCGCGCCTTCAGCTTCTAACGCGCAGGCGCACTCCCGCGCCCCGTGGCCATAGCCGTCAGCCTTCACCACCGCGCAGATCTCCACTTCCTTGCCCACAAGCTGTCGCAAGGCACGATAATTGCGCCGCAATGCCCCCAACGACACTTCTGCCCAGGCGGGCCGCGCGTTCTGCATGGTAATTCTTCAGGATTTCTGCCCGCGATTATACGGCAGGCAGAATCACATCGCCTCGTGACCCCTCGTCATGGACTCCTAACTCAGTTCTCCCTGAGCGGAGTCGAAGAAGGCTCCAGAGCACCAATCCTTCTTTTTCGTTAAACTGAATAGCTGTCCTCATTCATTCTTCGGAGGAAACAGGCCCTCGTGATTATTGGAGTGCCGAAGGAAAGCTATCCCGGGGAGCGGCGGGTTGGGCTGGTGCCGCTGGTCGTCCCCACACTCACCAAAGCTGGATTCCAGGTACTGGTGGAAAGCGGCGCCGGCGAACAGGCCGGCTACCCCGATGCGCATTACGCGGAGAAGGGAGCGCGCATTGTTCCCGAACGCGCTGACGTGTTCCGCGAAGCCGACATCGTGGTTCAGATCCTCTGCTACGGGTCCAATGATGTTACCGGCCATGCCGACCTGCCGCTTATGCGCCGTGGCCAGGTGCTGATTGGTTTTCTGCGGCCCTTTGGCTCCGCCGAAGTGCTGCGGGAGATCGCCAGCCGCGGCGTCACCTCCTTCAGCGTGGAACTGATTCCGCGCACGACCCGCGCGCAGAGCATGGACGCGCTTTCCTCCATGGCCACGATTTGCGGCTACAAGGCCGTGCTGGTAGCCGCTGACCGGTTGCCGCGGCTGTTCCCCATGCTGACCACGGCGGCCGGCACGATCACCCCGGCCCGCGTTCTGGTGATTGGCGCCGGCGTTGCGGGACTGCAGGCCATCGCCACCGCCCGGCGTTTGGGTGCCGTCACCTCGGCGTACGACCTTCGTCCCGCCGCCAAGGAGCAGGTACAGAGCCTGGGCGGCCGGTTCGTGGAATTGCCGGTGGAAGCCAAAGATGCCCAGGACGAGCGCGGCTATGCCCGCGCCCAGGACGAGAGCTTTTACCAGCGCCAGCGCGAGCTGCTGGGCCGGGTGGTGCGGGAAAGCGACATTGTGATCACTGCCGCCGTCATACCGGGCAAGAAATCGCCCGTGCTGGTTACCCGCGAGATGGTGGATGGCATGGCGCCTGGCTCGGTGATTCTCGATTTGGCCGCCGAACGTGGGGGCAACTGTGAGCTGACCCGCACCGGCGAGACCGTTATCGAGCATGGCGTGACCATTATTGGCGCTATCAACTTCGCCAGCGGCGTTCCCTACCATGCCAGCCAGATGTACGCTCGTAACCTCACCGCATTCGTGCAATACCTGGTGAAAGATGGCAATCTGCAGCTCAACCAGGAAGACGAAATCATTCGCGATACGTTAGTCACTCACGCTGGCGAAATCGCCAACCAGCGCGTCCGCGACTTCTTCTCTCTGCCGCAGATGGCGACCCGCAGCGCCTCATGAGCGCTCAGTTGACCCAGTCCGCGGCGCAAGCATTGCAATTTTCGGAGGCCTCATGTCCTCGGTTTTAATTAATTCTCTGTTCATCTTCATGCTGGCGGGCTTCATCGGATTCGAAGTTATCCGGCGCATCTCGCCCCTGCTGCACACTCCCCTCATGTCGCTCACCAACGCTTTGGACGCTATCGCCGTGGTCGGCGCCATCATCCTGGTGGGCGAGCACAAGAGCAACTTCTCCGCCCTGCTGGGTACGCTGGCCGTGATCGCCGCTATGAGCAACGTGGTGGGCGGATTTCTGATCACCGATCGGATGCTCAAGATGTTCAAGAGCAGCCAGCCAACCAAGAAGCCATGAGCAACCAACCGGTTATTGAATTCATTTATTTGATCGCCAGCGCCCTGTTCATCCTGTCGCTGAAATGGATGAGCTCCCCGGGCACGGCGCGCCGCGGCGTATGGGCGGGTGAGATCGGCATGGTGCTGGCCATCGGCGGCACCCTGTTGCACCACGGCATCATCGATTACAAGTGGATCGCCATTGCGCTGGTCATTGGCACCATCATCGGCATTCCCCTGGGCATGGTGAAGATGACTGCGGTGCCGCAGCGGACCGCGCTCAGCCACGCTTTTGGCGCCTTCTGCGTGACTCTAGTCGGCACCGCCGAGTTCTACCTGCGCAGCCCGAACGTGCCTCATTTCATGATGGCGGTGCTGTGCTGCGAAGTGATTCTGGGCTCATTGACTTTCACCGGCAGCCTGATGGCCGCAGGCAAGCTGCAGGAAGTGCTGCCGCAGCGGCCGATCACCTATCGCGGGCAGAACATCGTAAACCTCGGCCTGCTGGCCATCGCCATCGGCATTGGCGTTTATCTGGTGCTGCACCCGGGTGCCAGGCAGTTTTTCCCCTTCATGGTCGGCATTCCCCTGGTGTTCGGCGTGTTCATGGTGATTCCGATCGGCGGGGCCGACATGCCCACGGTCATCTCCCTGCTGAATTCTTATGCCGGCTTGTCCGCCGCAGCTATGGGTTTCGTGCTGGATAGCCGGCTGCTTATTATCGCCGGCGCGCTCGACGGCTCTTCCGGGTTCATTCTCTCTGTGATCATGTCGAAGGCCATGAACCGTTCCTTCAGCAACGTGTTGTTCGGCGCCTTCGGGCAGGTGCAGGCTGCGGCCGGAGCAAAAGAAGAGCGCAAGCCAGTGAAGAGCGTGAGTGCTGAGGACGCCGCTTCCATCCTCATGTCGGTGAATAAGGTGGTGATTGTGCCCGGCTACGGCATGGCCGTGGCCCAGGCGCAGCACAAGGTGCGCGAGCTTTACGACTCACTCACCCGCCGCGGCGTGGATGTGCGCTTTGCCATCCATCCCGTCGCCGGACGCATGCCGGGGCATATGAACGTGCTGCTGGCCGAAGCCGATATTCCGTACGACCACCTGGTGGACATGGAGGATATCAACGGCGAGTTTCCCCAGACCGATGTGGCCCTGGTGATCGGCGCCAACGACGTTACCAATCCCGCCGCCCGCACCGATCCTTCCAGCCCTATCTACGGCATGCCTATTCTCGATGTAGACAAGGCGCACATTGTGATGGTCATCAAGCGTGGCATGAGCCCGGGCTTTGCCGGCATTGATAACCCGCTCTACTACATGAGCAAAACGCTGATGTTATTTGGCGACGCCAAATCTTTCGTGGGCGACATTGTCCGCGAACTGGGTGGAGTGCAGGCGGAACTGGCCGGGTCAGCCAAATCTTAATTTGTCATCTTGAGCGGAGAAGGCTGATTCGCTGGCGAATCTGGCTATGAAGCGACTGGGTAGGATCCTTCGAGTACGAAGGCTAAGGAATTCTGGCCGTTCGTGTTTCGACTCGGGCGTTCGCCCTCGCTCAACTTGACAGTTGAGACAATTTGAATGCAACAGGAAGTGCTTAGCCCTTCATCTCCGGCCCCTGCGCCTGCCCGCTGCCCGTGAGCAGAGCATTATCAATGAGCCGGGTGGTTCCGAACTGGGCGGCCACCGCGACCAGCGCGCCGCTGCTTATGTCGGCCACGGGTTCAAGACTATCCGAATTCACCACTTCGAAATACTCCAGCTTCGCCGACGGCTGCTCGTGGATGACTTCTTCGCCGGCGCGAATCAACTCGGCTGCCCGGCGCTCTCCGCGATCGGCCAGTGTCTGCACCCGCATCAGCGCCCGATACAGGACCACTGCCTGCTTGCGCTGTTCCGGCGTGAGATAGGCGTTCCGCGAGCTCATGGCCAGCCCATCCTGCTCGCGCACAATGGGCGCCACCACAATCTGAATATCGAAATTCAGGTCGCGTACCATCTTGCGGATAATGGCGGCCTGCGCGGCGTCCTTCTGCCCAAAAAATGCCACGTCCGGCTCGACAATATGGAACAGCTTAGAGACCACGGTGGTCACTCCACGAAAGTGACCGGGCCGTGCTCGCCCGCACAGCCGTTCGCTCAAGCCCTCCACCGTGACGTGGGTGCTGCGGTCCTGCCCGTACATCTCGTCGGCACTCGGCGCGAATACCAGGTCGACGCGCTCCTGGCCGAGCAGCGCGCGGTCCTTTTCCAGGTCGCGGGGGTAGCGGCTGAAGTCCTCTTTAGGGCCGAACTGCAGCGGGTTAACGAAAATGGAAACGGCCACCACGTCGCAAGTGGCGCGCGCTGCCCGCACCAGGGAGAGGTGTCCGGCGTGCAGCGCGCCCATGGTTGGTACCAGGCCCAGGCGCCGCCCCTCCCGACGTACTTCGCGGCAGGCGGCCTGCATCTCGTCAATGGCGGTGAGAACGCGCATTAAAAAGCTGACCGGCTGCCTGGCTGTCTGCCTCAGAGCGTTTAAAAGTAGCAGTTAGTTAGCCAGTCAGCCAGAAAGCCAGCCAGTTTCTCATCTCCGCATCGCACGTTTGCGATCGCTGATGGTTTCCAGCGCTGCCTGCGTCTCGCGGGGCAGATGGTAGGACTCGCCATCCGAGGGATAGCGGCCCGCGAGCACGTCCTCGCGATAGGCCTGCACCGCGCCCGTGATGACCGCCGCCACATCGGCGTAGCGGCGTACGAATTTGGCGGGCGGACCGAAGGTCAGCCCCAGCAGGTCATGGAACACGAGTACCTGGCCATCGCACTCTGGCCCGGCGCCGATTCCGATGGTGGGTGTCTCCACCTCCGCCGTGATCATGGCCGCGACCTCGCGTGGAATGCCTTCTAGGTAAAGGCAGGCCACACCCGCTTTATCCAGCGCCACCGCGTCGCGCATGAGTTGCTCGATGGCAGAGAGGCTCTTGCCTTGCACCTTGTAGCCGCCCATCACGTTCACCGATTGCGGGGTTAGCCCGATGTGGCCGGCCACGGGAATTTCCGCGTCAATCACGTGCCGGATGAGGTCGGCGCGCTTCTCGCCGCCTTCAATCTTCACCGCCTCCGCGCCGCCCTCTTTCACCAGGCGGGCTGCGTTGCGCAGGGCCTCTTTTTCGTCCACATGGTAGGAGCCGTAAGGCATGTCGGCCACCAGCAGCGCGCGCTTCACCGCCCGCCGCACCGCGCGGATGTGGTGCAGCATTTCGTCCACTGTGACGGGAAGCGTGCTGTCGTAGCCCAGCATGACCTGAGCCAGCGAATCGCCTACCAGGATCACGTCAATGCCGGCTTCATCCACCAGGCGAGCGCTAGGATAGTCGTAGGCCGTCAGGCAGGTGATCGGTTCGTGGCGAAGCTTTTTTTCGTGCAGGGAAGCGGTGCTAATTTTCGGGCAGGGTTGCCCGATGGGGGTGATGCTCATGTCGTCCTCCAGTGCACCCCCACCTCCGGTGGGTAGCGCCTGTACTAACTACGATGCAGCGGCTCTTATTGTAGCCGCAAAGGGCCCGCGAAAACAGAGGCGTCTAAGTCACTGATTATAAGCCAAGTTAGGCGTGTGAGGACGTTGCTGTGCCCCGTCCAGGACAGGGCGAAGGCCCGCTCCACATGGGCAATATCGCCGCTAATTTCTGAGCTCCTGCACCGCCTCCCGAAATACCGCTGTGTGCTGGTCCACATCCTCGGGGCTGGTGGCAGGTGACATCAGCGCCATATTGTGAAACGGCGTCAGCAGAATCCCTCGGTTCAGCGCGTACAAGTGCATGAACCGCTCGAGCTCGAAGTCCATAGCCGCGGCTGCCTCCGCTCCATTGCGCGGGCGTTTGTCGGTGAACAAATACTCCGCCCGGCAGCCCAGCCGGGTTACATGCCAGGGCAATTCGGCGACATGAATGGCCTGCTCCACTCCCTTGGTGAAGCGCTCCGCCAGCGGAATCATGTGTTCGAACACCGCCGGCGTGAGCACCCGCTCCAGAGTGGCTCGCATGGCGGCGAGCGAAAGCGCATTGCCCGCTAGCGTGCCGCCAATTCCTCCCGTATCGCAATCCTCCAGGCGGATACGCTTCAGAATGCGCTCGCCAACTTCGGCGGTAAAGCCGTAAGTCGCCGAAGGCAGACCGCTGGCGATTGGCTTGCCCAGAACGAAGAAATCGGGCTCCAGGCCGTAAGCTCGCGTGTAGCCGCCCGGCCCTGTGCAAATCGTATGGGTCTCATCAATGATGAGCAGCGTGCCGTGCTTGCGGGTCAACTCGCGCAGGGCCTCGTGGAATCCCGGCTCGGGGTGCACGATGCCCACATTGGTGAGTGCCGGTTCCGCCAGCACACAGGCGATTTCCCGGGTAGCCAGTGCCTTCTTCAGTCCTTCAATGTCGTTGAACTCGACCACGCGTGTGGTTTCGGTGGGGTTCACTGGCGGCCCGATGTTGCCCCTACGCGGTCCGGCCACCCCATCCTTCAGCGTGATGAAGGACTCATCCACCGTGCCGTGGTAGCAGTAGTTGAACACCAGCACTAGGCGGCGCTGGGTAACCTCACGCGACAGGCGGATCGAAAAGCGGTTGGCGTCCGTGGCGGTCAGGCAGAACTGCCAGTAGGGCAGTCCGAAACGCCGCTTCAGCTCCTCGCCCACCCAGATCGCATCTTCGGTGGGCAGCATGAAGGTAATACCGCGCCTCGCCTGTTCGATGATGGCGTGTACTGCTGCTTCCGGCGAGTGGCCGGTCATGGCGCCGGTGTCGCCCAGGCAGAGGTCCACGTATTCATGCCCATCCACGTCGGTAAAATGCGCCCCGTGTGCCTGCTTGACGAAAACGGGGAACGCGCCTGCCCACTTCACCATCCAGTTCATGGGCACGCCGCTGAGCAGGGAATGCGTGGCCCTCTGGTGCAGTTTCCGCGACCGCGGATGCTCGGTGGCGAACCGCTCCTGCTCCCGCTGCATGAGCGCCTTCAGCCGCGCCCGGTTAATGCTGCGCACCTGCTTTGTGCTGGTTTGCATGGGTCACCGTAGCGCCGGCGTGTCGCCGGCTGTCACGAGGACGTCCTCGCCCTCGCTCGTTCGTAGCTATCTGGCTGACTAGCTTACTAGCTTAGGCCTCCAGCTAACTAGCTAGCCCGCTACGCAGCTACCCCACCAGCCCCTCCCCACCGTTGATGTTCAGCACTTCACCGGTCACGAATCCCGCATGTTCTGTGCAAAGGAAGAGAATGCCGGCGGCAATTTCTGCCGGCCGGCCCAGCCGCCCCACAGGAATCTCCCTTTGTACCCGCTGCCGCTTGTCCGCGTTTTCCAGCGCCGGTGCCACCATTTCTGTTTCCACCCAACCCGGCGCCACGCAATTGACGTAAATGCCATCGGGCGCAAGCTCAGTCGAAAGCCCCTTGGCCATGCTGATGAGGGCGCCTTTGGTAGCGGCGTAGTCAACGTGCAAAGCCTCGCCCGTCTGCCCTGAGCTGGAACTGACCAGCACGATGTGCCCCGCCGCCGGCCCCCTACGCGGCTGGTGTTTCATCTGCGCCACTGCGTGCTTCACCAGCCCGAAGACGCTCTCAAGGTTGACTGCCATCGTCCGGAGCCACTGCTCCGCGGTCATCTTTTCGATAGGAACATCCTCCGCCGTCCAGATCCCGTGGTTGGCTACCAGGATGTCCAGCCGCCCGAATCGCTGGACCGCCGCTCCAACCAGACCGCTCGCCGGGTCGGCTGAATTCAAGTCGCATTGCACCGCCGAGCAGCGCGAACCGCACTCCCGCGCCAGCTTTTCTGCCGCGTCTCTAGCCCGCTGGTAGCTGAATACGACTTGCGCCTCCGCGGCTACAAACATCCGTACCGTCGCTGCCCCAATGCCTCGTGAGCCGCCGGTGATGAGGGCCGTTTTGCCGGTAATTGATAAATCAACGCTCATCTCGGCCCATCCTCGCGCTGTGAAAATAAACACTGTCATCCTGAGCGAAGCAGGCTGACTCGCTTGCGAAAAGTCTGCCAAGTCGAAGAGCCCCACGCCTGTGGGCACGCGCTCTGCTGTTCTCAGGGAGTTCTGGCGACAAATTCAGGGACAACTGCCATGGGCGGAAAGCAGTGGTGAAGCACAGGGTTGTTTCGACTCGGGCGTGCACCCTCGCACAACATGACAGACGTTGAAGCGTGGCGGAGCCCGAAACCTGTGCCACGAAGTCTACGCGCTGGCCGCTTCCGAGCCCAGCGGCAGGAAATATTGCGTCCCCTTGATCGGCTCCGATACCTTGCGCAGCAGCTCCTGCAGGTCCTCGTTGCGGTCCACGAAGTCAATATCGGAGGTGTTCACAATCAGCAGGTCGGACGCGGTGTAGTGAAAAAAGAAGTGCTCGTACGCCTTGACCACTGCCTCCAGATAATCCTGGCTAATGCCCTTTTCCGCCGCCACGCTCTTCTTCTTCAGCCGCTTCCGTAGCACCTCAGGCGAGGCCTGCAGGTAAACCACCAGGTCTGGGGTAGGCAGTTGCTCGCGGAAGTAGTTGTAGTAGCGGTTGTAGGTTTCCAGTTCCACATCGCTCAGGTTGAGGTAGGCGAACAGCTTGTCTTTTTCGAAGATGTAGTCGGCCACCACGGTCTTGTTCGAGCGGGCGCCTATATCCAGCGCCTTCAGTTGCTCAAAGCGCCGCGCCAGGAAGGCAAACTGCGCTTGGAAGGCGGCCCCGGGCTCGCCTTCGTAAAAGGTTTTGAGGAAGGGATTGTCATCGGGCTCAGCCACCCGTTGCGCGTTCAGCCGCTCGGCCAGGATGCGCGCCAGCGTGCTCTTGCCCACCCGAATCGGACCTTCAACGGCTATGTAACGGGGAAGCTCGAAAAGATTGGCCATGGTTCAGCAGATTTTCCGGGTCGCTTGGCAGCATATCTCGCCTTTGCGCCGGAGGCAATTGGAAGAAAAGCACCCCGGTGGCGACAGCTGGTGGGGGCGGGTTGCCCCTCAGCGATCCCTGCGACCATTTACAATCCCTGCATGCTTGGACTGCTCGCCACGGCCGGCTTGGCCACTCTGGCCGCCGCCGGTTATAACACCATGGCGCCGCGCTCCCAGCTTTTCGGCCGCACCTTCATTGGTGCCGGCCGTGGTTCGCGCCTACTCGCTCTTACCTTCGATGACGGTCCCAACGATCCCTGGACTCCGCGCCTTCTGGAGATCCTCGCCCGCCATCAGGTCCACGCTACCTTCTTCCTCATCGGCCGTTATGTGGCCAAACGCCCCGAAATCGCCCAGCAGGTGGCCGCAGCCGGCCACGTGATCGGCAATCACACCTGGGACCACCCCAATCTGATTTTTGCGAGTCCCAGGGAAGTAGAAACTCAAATCAAACGGTGTGCCCAGGTTCTGCAGCAGACGGTCGGCTCGCATTCCAACCTCTTCCGCCCGCCATTCGGAGGCCGCACCCCCCAAGCCTTGCGTGGCGTGCGCCGCTGTGGCCTAGTGCCGGTGCTGTGGAGTCTCAGTGGCTGGGATTGGGAAGCCAAATCCGCCGGCGAAGTAGAGAACAAGGTTATGGGCAGCGTGGAAGGCGGCGAAGTTATCCTCCTGCACGACGGCGGGCATCGCCAGCTGGGCGCGGACCGTTCCTATACCGTGACCGCCGTGGACCACCTCATCGCCCGCTGCCGTGATCAGGGCTTCCACTTCGTGACCGTGCCGGAAATGATGAAGGCGATTGATGATTGAAGAATACGAGTGATAGGAGTGCGGGATTGAGCCCCGCGAGATCCTTCGAGCCTGAAGCCTCGGATCATCCATTGAATTCTAATCATCATCGGCAATTACTTCGCTTCCACCACCGCGAACGCCTCCCTTGCCGCGGCCACCGTTTGCCGTACGTCCTCGTCGGTGTGCGCCGCGCTGAGGAAAGCAGCTTCATATTGGGAGGGCGGCAGATATACCCCCGCTTCCAGCATGGCGCGGTGGAAGCGTCCAAACGCCTCAGTGTCGCTATTCGAGGCGGTCGCCCAGTTGGTTATCGGTCCTTTCGTGAAGAACCATGTAAACATTGAGCCCACCCGGTTGTAAGTGATTGGCACTCCAGCCTCTTTCGCTGCCTCTGCCACCATGGTGACCAGCGTTCCCGCAGCCCGCTCCATTCGTCCGTACAGTTCGCGGTTTTCGCGCAGGTAGCACACTGTAGCCAATCCCGCCGCCATGGCGAGGGGGTTCCCGGAGAGCGTGCCTGCCTGGTACACCGGCCCCAGCGGCGCCACCATGTCCATGATCTCCGCCGGGCCCGCATACGCGCCTACCGGCAGGCCGCCCCCAATAATCTTGCCCAGGGTAGTCATGTCGGGTGCGGTGCCGTACATCTCCTGCGCCCCGCCGAAAGCTAGCCGGAAGCCGGTCATCACCTCGTCAAAGATCAGTAGCGCGTTGTCTCGAGATGTGATGTAGCGCAAGGCATCCAGATAGCCTTTTACTGGCGGCACGCACCCCATGTTGCCCACCACCGGCTCGACAATAACGCAGGCGATCTGTCCTTTGAATTTCTTGAAGGCCTGGTCCACCGCTTCGGCGTCGTTGTAGGGGAGCGCCAGCGTGAACTGCGTGAACTCCTCGGGCACCCCGGCGGAGCCCGGAATTCCCAGCGTGGCCACGCCTGAGCCGGCTTTCACCAGCAGGGCGTCCGCATGACCGTGGTAGCAACCCTCGAACTTCACCACGTACTTGCGCCGGGTATAGGCTCGCGCCAAACGAATCGCCGACATGGTGGCTTCCGTCCCTGAATTGACGAAGCGAATCTTCTCCATTTTCGGAAAGGCCGATAGCACCACCTCCGCCAGTTCTGGCTCTAGGGGGTTGGAAGCGCCAAAACTGGTGCCCTTGCGCGCCGCTGCGATCACCGCCTCAACAACTTCCGGCGCAGCATGCCCCAGTATGAGCGGGCCCCAGGAGCCCAGGTACTCGATGTACTCGTTGCCATCCGCGTCCCAGATACGCGAACCTTCGCCGCGCACAATGAACGGCGGCTCCCCGCCCACTGCCCGGAAGGCCCGCACCGGCGAGTTCACCCCGCCTGGAATCACCGCCTCTGCCCGCTTCTGGAGCTTGCGCGACTGCTCCGTCTTCCGTCCCATTCCACCCTCCAAAGCCAGTTACTATACCAACCCAGGTCACTGCCAGATATGACGCGCATCACGCAAGCGTTCCCTGGCGAGACGGAGCTGGACCGCCGAGCATCGTTCGAAGCCTCGCAGCATTCCGCAGTGCCGGAAAGGCGGGGACATTCCATTTGTGAGTACCTGGATTCCTACCCTGGAGCGCGCCATCCTTCACCTTGCCCCCTGCCGTCGCGCCCCCTTCAAAACCATAACCAGCTGACCCGCATAGTGTTAAGTATGATCCCCTACTTCTAGCTGGCTTTTGGATTCAGAGTTGCTGGCCAGAGTAGCTGTCTCCGGGACGACCGCTCAAGCTCCAGCTGCTGAGCCCAACGATCCCCGCTCATCGCTTCCGAAGACTCGGGCGTCAGATCTGGACAATCGTTAGGCTAGAGGAGCGTTCGCAATGGCGCAGATCCTGTGTTTTGCCAGGAGTAAAAAGCGGCTCGTGGCGCTTAACCGGGCGGTCTGCAGTGCCGGACACATTCCCATTGGCTGCCGGTCCCTGGCAGCGGCGTTGCGGCGCGCCAGGACCAAAACCCTTGCCGCCGTCATAGTTGAGTATTGCCGGGGAAATCAGAAATTCAGCAATTTTCTACGGAACGCCAAGTGCCGTAAGAATATTCCCGTGGTCGTGGTTTCCCGCCATGTAATCAACGCTTTCCAGGTAGGTGGCAGGTTGGCGGATCTGTACCTGGAGGAACCGGTCAGCCAGGCGGAACTAGCCGGTTTTGTTGAAATCCTGACGGCAGCGGTTGACGAGCCACCGGCGTCAGCTGAGCCACTGGCCTCAAACGCCGCTGCCGCTGGCCCGCCTGCGGTCGCTCCTTCGGTTCCAGAAGAAGAATCCCATCCACCCGTGCTGGCGGCTGAATCCGCGGCTGCTGCTGCTCGTTAAGCCCTGCCGTACCGGGCCTGCTTTTTGCCGCAAGTTGGTTTGAAAGGCTGTGCCGCTGCCCGGCGGGTCCCCTCGGCCGGCACTCCTCGCCCGTGTGAATTGAGTTTTCGCTGATGTGGGGCAGTCCACGGGCGTCCCTCGATCGCGGCGGTGGTCATGACCCACGAAAACAAAAGCCCCTTGCCGAAGCAAGGGGCTCGAGGGGACGTGCTGGATAAGCTTATTGCTGCTGGGGCTGCTGCGGTGTGGCCGGAGCCGCCGGAGCGGTCTGATTGTTTTGCGTGCCAGTCACCGAGCTTAGCTGTTCCAGGTCGTTCTTCATCAGGCTGACTTCCACCCGCCCGCCGCTGATGCGCTTCGCCTTGCCGCCTTCGGCGGCGACAGGAGCGTTGCCCATGCCCAGCAGGTAGATCCGGTACACCGGAATGTCATGGTTCAGCACCAGGTAACGAACCACGGACTCGGCCACCTTCTGCGAATTCTGGATGGCGGCCTGGCCGCGGCCGGAAGAGAAGCCCTGCACTTCGATGATGTAGCCGCGCTGGTTCGCCAGCGGGGTAGCCATCTCGTCCAAAGCCTCCTTGGCGCGCTTGCTCAGCACGCTCTGGCCGGGACGGAAACGGATCTCGGTCTGGGTGCTGGGCTTGTACTGGTCAATGTTGCTGACTACCTGCTCCACCGTGTTCAGGTGGGTGGTGGCGGTGTTGGCCGTCGTCTGCGCCGCCTGCGCCCGGTTGCCAGCGTCAATGGCGTGCTGATCGGCTTCGTTGGCCTTATTGGTCGCGAGCTGGATGCCCTGCTGGGCGCGGGAATCAACGTCCTTGATTTCCTTGGCATTCTGCGCCGTCAGGTCATCGAGTTCGTTCACCCGGTCGCGGACCGGCGAGAGCTGCCGTTGCACATACTTCTTGCGTGCGAAGGGATTCAGTTTGCCCCAGAAGCCCTGCTTCTTGTCCACCACCAGCGGCTGGTGTGAGCCGCTTGCGGTGCTCTGAGTCGCATTTGGGGGGTTGGTGCCCGTTTGGGCGTTCTGGTCCGACTGCATGGCCGGCTGTGTGGTCTGATTGGCCGGCGCCTGCTGGGTTGTCGCCGGCTGCTGCGCTGCCGGCTGAGACTGGTCCGAAGTGGTCGAGCTTTGCTGCGCCAGCACCGGCACCGACAAGGCCGCGGCCAGCAACAGCGCCATCCATACACGATTCTTCATGGGAAATCCTCCGAGTTGGGGAGCTTCGGGGCTCCGCTCCATTGCGCCTTGCAGCGCTTTTAAATTAATCCCGTCCCGAACCTGAGTTCTGCTCAACGCCATAATGCGCCGCGCAAAACCTGGGATGATGTGTCGTCCTTGCGGACGCGCTCGTCCTCTGTGTAATCAACTTAGATGCCAAACTGCTGTTTTGCCGGCAACTGTAAGTTGCTCACTCTCAGTAAATTGTAGCGCCTTTTGCGGCAGCCGGGCGAGCCGGGACATGCCAGCAGAGTAATTTTGATAGACCTGGTATAAAAAGTGCCGATGAGAGGAGAGGCAAAAAGTTGCTGCTCGCCCAAAGAGAACAGGCCAAAAACCCACGCGAGCAGGCAAATTTACGGGATTTTGGGGCAATAACCTGGCCAGCACAAGCTTCAATCAGGAATCCCCGCCAGAAGCCTGCGCCCCTTTCACTCGCGGTTTGCCGTTTTCTGAAAGGTTGCAGCCACGAACTCAGGCAACATCTCCTCCAACTTTGCCGCCAGCCATGTCTGCAACTCCGATTTCCGGCCCTGGGGAAACGAGCCAAACCGCACCCCGACGTGTCCGGTCTTCCACCAGCAAACCGCAGCCTGGAGGGAGAAGGACTCGGCCTGATCCGGCAGAGCGAACTGCACCGAGACTTCTTCTCCCGGGCGCAGCGGGACAAAGGTGCTGAGGGCCATGCCGCCCTCGCTGACGTTGATGCTCTGGCAGCGCAGGGGAGGCAATCCCGACCGGAAAATGATCACCGGGACGGTAAGCGGACAGCGGAAATACCGCCGCCGCTCGCGCAGAATGAGGCCATAGGCTGGTTTCAGTGTGCGGCGGATAGAGGACGCCGAAATCGGCCGTTCGAAGACAAAGCCCGACTGCATATGCAATTCCGCAACAGTTTCGTGGCCGCTGCCAATTACGAAGGTGACCGCAGTGCGATTGGAAGGCGAGAGGCGCACCTCGTTCAACACCGTGGCCGCGTGTTCCCCCAGGCCCAGATCCACGATAATGGCCTCGAACTTGCGGCAGTTCAGCAGACGCTGCGCGGCCGCCGGTTCCCGGCAGAAATCCGGCGCAATCGAAAGCTCTTGCAAGGCTCGGCTGAACTGCTGAACCGTGCTCGCATCATTTGATACCAGAAGTGCGGTCCCAATAGACATAACGAATTCTCCTGATTACGTGCTGGATTGCGTGCTTGCCGCCCCCCCGGACAGAAGGCAGGCGTCGCGTGCGAAAGTGGCGAAATCTTCGGCGTGCAAAGGCTTGCTGAAGTAATAGCCCTGGATTTCGTCGCAGTGATGCTGGCGCAGAAAGGCCATCTGCTCTGCCGTCTCCACGCCTTCCGCGATCGCCTTCAAGTTGAGGCTTTTCGCCATGCTGATGATGGTGCTGGTGATGGCCGCATCGTCAGGATCCAGCGGGATATCGCGCACGAATGACCGGTCCACCTTGAGCTTGTACACGGGAAAGTGCTTCAAGTAGCTCAAGCTGGAATACCCGGTGCCGAAATCATCTATGGAGAGCTTCACCCCTGTCCCTTTTAACTGGCGCAGCATGGAGACGATGGTTTCGGAGTTGGACATAATCAGGCTTTCCGTCAATTCCAGTTCCAGATATTGCGGGCTGAGGCCGGTCTCAGCCAGCACTTTCTTAATTATTTCGAGGAAATGCTCCTGGCGAAACTGGACGGCGGAGACGTTTACAGCTACCGGCACCGCGGGTAGACCCTGCTCCTGCCACTGGCGAGCCTGGGCGCAGCCCGTGCGCAGCACCCATTCGCCGATGGGAATAATGAGCCCGCTGTTCTCGGCGATACGGATGAACTTATCCGGCGGTATGAGCCCCAGCCGAGGATGCTGCCAGCGGAGAAGAGCTTCGGCCCCAATGAGTTTGCCCGAGGCCAGGTCGGACTGCGGCTGGTACATGAGAAACAGCTCGTTCCTCTGTAAGGCGCCGCGCAGGTCACTTTCCAGGTTCAAACGCTCCAGCGCCTGCGAGTTCATCTCCGGGGTGAAGAACTGAAAGTTATTGCGGCCCTTTTCCTTGGCCCAATACATGGCCGCGTCCGCGTTCTTCACCAGGGCCGTCGTGTCGCTGCCGTGATCAGGGAAAATACTGATACCGATGCTGCACCCGATGCTGAGCGGGCGTCCCTCAATGACAACCTCGGTGGTTACGGCGTCCAGTACCCGATTCGCCACTACGGCAACATCCCCTATTTCTTTGAATGCATTGAAGGCAAATACGAATTCATCGCCGCCGAGGCGGGAAACGGTGTCCTGTTCTCGCGCGAGCTTATTCAGGCGGCCAGCAACTTCCTTCAGGACCTGGTCGCCTGCCGAGTGTCCCAGGGAATCATTGATGACCTTGAAGTGATCCAGATCGAGGAAGAGCAAGGCGACTTTTTCCTTCCGCCGGCGAGCGCTGGCCAGGGCTTTCTTCAAACGGTCTTCCAGAAGGGTGCGGTTGGGCAGTGCGGTGACCGCATCGTAATACGCTAGGTATCGAATCCGCTCCTGCGCCAGCTTGCGCTCCGTGATGTCTATGAACGCAACCACCGCTCCCACAACCTCTCCGTCTCTGCGTTGCGGATAAGACCAGTACTCCACCGGCAAGCTGCTTCCGTCGGCCTTGTAGAACACATCATCCTCAGAGTGCGCCGACCGGCCTTTACCCAGAGCTTGGCAAATTGGACATTCCTGTGGTGGAAGTGGGGTTCCATTGGGGCGGGAATGGTGGATGAGCGAATGGAGATGGCGGCCCAGCAACTGATCCGCATTTTGGTAGCCCAACAGGCGGCTGCAGGCCGGATTGGAAAAGGTGCAGTGCCCCTGAACGTCAATTCCGCAAATGGCTTCCGCAGTTGATTCCAGGATCAGGCGAAGCTTATCCTCGCGCTCGCGCAACTCCTGTTCCGCTCGCCGGCGGCGGCTGATGTCGAACGCGGTGCCCTCAATTATCGGCTGTCCGTCCTCGTTCTTCGTCAGGAGCACGTTGTGCAGCGCCCAGACGGGGCTACCGTCCTTGCGTTTGAGCCGAATCTCGTGATTCCTCATCGCACCTTCGGTGGCCAGAACACTCATCAGATCGCGCTCTTCGCCGTCATCGTACAAGATATCCGTAGTCGAGCGTTGCAACAGTTCCTGGCGCGAGCCGTAACCGAGCATGGCGACGAGCGCCGGATTGCACTCCAGAATGCGTCCGCCGACCACCGCCCGGAACACGGCGGAAAGGTTATTTTCAAAAAGGAGGCGATAGCGCTTTTCCGATTCCAGCAGCTTCTGTTCCGCCTGCTTGCGGGCTGTGATATCGGAAAATACGCCGTCGGCATAGCGAACACCATCTTCCACGTGCGTCCGCAACGCCCGGTCGTGGATCCAGATCCACTCCCCGTCCTTGCGCTGCACGCGGTATTCCGCGTTAAACGATTCCTTTCGCAAAAAAAGATTCTGAAAGCTCTGGGAAACACGCGGCAGGTCATCCGGGTGAATGCGTCCAAACCATAGTTCCTCGCCGCGCTCGCAGATTTCTTCGGTGGTATAGCCGTAAACGCTTTCGACGTTGCGGCTGACGTAGGTGGTGTGCCCATCCTCCGCCGCAGTCCAGGTCACGTCGGGCAGGTTGGCTACCAGCCTGCCGTACCGTTCCTCGCTCTGCCGCAGCATCTCCGCGTCGCGCTCATGCTCGGTGACGTCCAGCTTGACGGAAACGAAGTTGGCGATCTCGCCGGCCTCCGAGAAGATGGGAAGAATCGTCATCTCCTCGGTATAGAAAATTCCGTCCTTGCGACGATTAATGATGGTTCCGTGCCAGGCTTGCCCCCGCAGGATGGTCTCCCAAATCTGCTTGTAGAATTCCTTAGGATGCCTTCCGGAGCTCCACAAGCGGGGATTGCTCCCAACGGCTTCACGCGCGGTATATCCGGTGAGGCGGGTAAACGCAGGGTTTACCCAAAGCACGGTGCCATCGCGGTCAGTTAGGACTACCGAGCTACCGGTCAGGGACATGGCGGCAGCGCGCACCGTCCCCAAGGACATGCGATATTCAGGCCGCCCCGACGGGGGCGCAGAGCAGACGGTTTTCAGGGCCAGCGAGTCAGCTGGCCGATGGCCATTTCCGCTGTGCTGGCCTTTGTTATCTGCTAACGGCGCATCAATCTGCTTTTTTTCTGACATCCCGTGTTCCTGCCTCTCACCGTGGCGCATTACTGGCGGTCTGGCAGCCTGGCCAAGGAGCAGGAGCAAGGGAACGTGAGCAATTGGACTCGGCTGCCGAGTTCACCATACGGGGTGCGCGAACAGACCACTGTGATAACGGTCACACCTGGGGCATTACCCCCGTAACCGGGAGCTGCGCTGAAGGTTCGGCCCCACTGGGGCGTTCGGCGCGGCGCGGGCGGACAGCATGTTGCTGACGGGTGGCGTCTTAAAGCGAGGCGTGAAGCCATGCAGGAAATCCGCATCTCCGGCTGGGAAGAGCTGAATCGAGAGCTCTATGCGGGCTCTTGGAACCCCGATCTTCGGCGTTTTCGCTCCAATTTTGCCTATCGCGGCATGGCTGATGCCGGCGAAGACCTTACGACCACCCTCGTGCGCCTGGGAGGCAATTACCGCGAGCTGGAGCTGCACCTGCTGCGCAACTTTAAGAAGTACGCCGCTCAGGGTGCGGCTTTTGGGGACTCGGAGTGGAATTGGCTGGCGCTGGCCCAGCACCATGGCTTGCCCACGCGGCTGCTGGATTGGACCTACTCGCCGCTGGTGGCGGCGCACTTCGCCACTGCCGCGCTGGATTGCTTCCATCGCGATGGCGTCATATGGATGGTGGACTACGTAGCCCTGCACACCCTGCTGCCGCCCAAACTGAAACGCATCCTCAGCCGGGAACGCTCCAACGCCCTCACTGTAGAGATGCTCGCGGAGGCGGCGCCCAGCCTTCGCGACGTGGAAAAGCTGGCAAAAAAGGATTTTGTCCTTTTCCTGGAACCGCCGTCGCTGGATGCGCGCTTAATCAATCAGTTCGCGCTGTTCTCTATGATGTCGAGCCCGGAGGCGCGCCTGGACGAGTGGCTGCTCCAGCAGAAGCCGCAGCTGGCGCGGCGCATCATCATTCCCTCCGAACAGAAGTGGGAAGTTCGCGACAAGCTCGACCAGGCCAACATCACCGAACGCGTGCTCTTGCCCGGCTTGGATGGGCTGGCCCGCTGGCTCAAGCGCCACTACACGCCGCGCGGGTGAGGGGGTGCGATGGAAGAACTACGCGGGTGGCCCACCCACGGCGGGTGGCTCACTCAACCCTGGGTTTGGCTTGAGTGGGGCAGTTCCACTAGCGGCGGCTTTTTGGCACTTGTGATACAAAGCAGCTATGTCGGGGCGACCAGACTTTGGCGGGCAGAACATGGTAGCGCCGCTGCGGCGCCTCATGCTTTGCGCGCCGGAGGCGGCCGGCTGGCAGCATGCCGGCGAGAGCTGGCGGGAGTTGGGCTACCTGCACCGCCCGAACTTCGCTGCCGCTCTGGAGCAGCACGGGGACCTGCGGCGGACGCTCGAGAGCGCGGGCGCGGAGGTGATCGCTCTCGATGGCAATGGTCTCTCGATGGATGCGGTTTACGCCCACGATGCGTCATTTATGACGGACTACGGCGCCATCTGCCTGAACATGGGCAAGGTCGCACGCCGGGAAGAGCCGGCCCGCCACCGCGAGTTCTACCAGCAGTGGGGGATCCCGATGTTAGGAGAAATTCATTCGCCTGGTACCGCCGAAGCCGGCGACATGGTTTGGCTGGACCAGAAAACCGTGCTGGTTGGGCGCGGCTACCGCACCAACAGCGCCGGCATTGAGCAATTGCGAGCTCTGCTGGGCGTGAATGGCGTGGAGGTGATTGCCGCGCCACTGCCGCATGGCGCTGGTCCCGGCTGCTGCTTGCATTTAATGTCGCTGATGAGTCTGCTGGATGAGCGCACCGTTCTGGTTGACCTGCCCTGGCTGGCGGTGGAAACCGTGCAGTTGCTGTGCGCGCGGGGGTTCGGTTTGGTTGAAATAGACGCCGCCGAGCGAGATACGCTGGCGTGCAATGTGCTGGCGCTCGGAGAAAGACGCCTGCTGGCCATCCAAGAAAACCCGCGCACCAACCAACGGCTGCGGGATGCGGGATTTGAGGTGCTGACGTTCGCGGCGGGCGAGATTGGTATCAACGGCGGCGGCGGGCCCACTTGCCTCACTCGGCCGCTGCTGCGGGGCTGAATTTCTCTTATCGCGGCCAAAGCAAGCACCCCGGTGACACAATTTACTCGCAAGTGTGTGTTTGTGGTGAATAAACACGCTTAATGCGCGTGCTCGCCTGGTTGCTCGTGCCCAGGCGTAGGCACGACGCAGCCGTGGGCGACGTCGCAGACCACGTGTTCGAACTGAATGGTGGTGTGATAGATACGAAAGCTATCGCGCAGCTTGTCCCTAACCTCCAGCAGGATGCGCTCGCTGGCGGAAGGCGGAATGTCGGCGATGCTGATGTGGCAGGAAAGCGCGTGCGTATCCGAGCCGATGCTCCACACATGCAGGTCATGGACGTCGTTTACCCCGGGGATGGCGGCGAGGGCGGTGGCAATGTGTTCCAATTCCATGCCGCGGGGCGTGCCCTCCAGCAGGATGTTAAGGCTCTCGCGCACTATGCCAAAGGCGGACCATAGGATCAGGGCGCCGATGCCGAACGAAAGCGCGGAGTCGATCCACACATAGCCGGTTGCCAGGATGGCGGCGCCGCCCCCAATCACCGCCGCCGTGGACAGCGTGTCGCCAAACATGTGCAGGAAAGCGCTGCGGATGTTCAAGTCCTGGCGGCTACGGTAGAGCAGCCAGGAGATGATCCCGTTCATCAGCACGCCCACGGCAGCCACCCAGATCATGGCGGTGGCGTGAATGGCCGCAGGCTCGAGCAGGCGATGGAATGCCTCGTAAAAGATCACAAACGAGATCAGAACCAGGCCGATTGCATTCAGGAAGGCTGCCAGCACCCCAGCCCGGGAATAGCCGTAGGTCTTGGTAGGGCTGGGCGGACGCTGTTGCAGGTACACGGCGCCTAGCGAGAGCAACAGGGCCAGGAAGTCGGAAGCGTTGTGCCCGGCCTCGGAGAGTAAGGCAAGGCTGTGTGCCTTAATACCCGCTACCACCAGCAGGACGACATAGGCCAGAGTCAGTCCTAGGGATATGCGCAGCACGCGGCTGGGTTCATTGCCATGAACGTGACCGGCGTGGGCGTGCATAAAACCAGTTTAATTTTGCCAATACAGCGGTTCAATAGCACCTTTGGGAATTGCAGCGGAATGACGATTGAGGGTCATAATTCACGACCGGAATCCGCAAAAAACCGGCCGGCGGCATAGACGGGCAGGAACTCAGGCCGGCGTGGTCATGCGGGGCTCTGGCAAACCCCGGGAGCAATTGAGCACCTAACTCTAGAGCTACTCAAACGTTGGCCGAAGCTACCCTGGCGCTCCCTTCGTCGCGAGCGGAGACTCGCAATCGCCAAAAATCTTCTAGGAGAAAGGGTGTATGAAATCACATTCGTTGTTGTTAACCCTGGGTCTGGCATTAGCCACAACCTACGGCTTGGCGCAGACCGGGCAAACCGGCTCGCAGGCAGGGCAATATCCCTCGAGCCAGTCGCCCACCACCCAACAACAGCCGAGCACGCAGCAGGTGCCGCCTTCCAACAACCCCGACCAGGGCCAGGCTACCGCTCCTGACCAGAACCAGACTTCCAATACTGCCCCCGATAACGACGCCCTGGCACAGCAAGTACAGCAGAAGCTTTCTACCGAACCCGCGCTGAAAGACGTGCAGGTGGAAGCTAAGAAGGGCGTGGTCACGCTGAGCGGAAGCGTGGCTTCCAAAGCCGACCGCAAGCACGCGGAAGAGCTGGCCAAGTCAGTTCCGGGCGTGAAAAAGGTCCACGCGAAGCTGAAAGTGAACCCCAATGCAGCGGCCACTACCTCGGGAGCGGCCGAGACTCCGGCGCCAAGCGCGGCCGGAAGTGAAGCCGGCAACACCGAAGCCCAGGCCGGCGCCAAGCAGGGAAATCAGGAGCCGGGCAGCATGACCAGCTCCACCCAGGCGCAGAATCAGGGAGGCGCCGAGAACCGCAGCGCCGAGCAAGGGGAAATGAACTCGCAGGCGCAGCAGCAGAGCCCCAGCACTGCGCAGACCGAACCCGGGCAGGCTCAGCCGGGCATGACCCAGCAGGGCGTGCAAACTCCTAATGCTGGCAGCAACAACCAGATGGGCACCAACGCCAACGCAACCCAGATCCAGTCTGAAATTCAGAACGCTATATCTCAGCAGGGCACGCTTTCCGGAAGCAACATCCAGGTAAACGTGACCGACACCGATGTGGAATTGACGGGCAACGTCGCGACGCCGGACCAGAAGCAGACGGCCGAGCGCATTGCCGGTTCCTATGCCGCCAATCGGCGGGTGGTGAACCACATTACGGTTAGCTCACTGAACGGGCAAACGGGCGCGGAAAATCCGAACACCCCGTCCGCCACCCAGCCTCAGACCACGCCGGGACAGGGCAGCGTAAATCCGCAGACCCCGCCGCGGCAGACGCCTCCTTCGCAGCAGCAACAGCCGCCGATGTCGGAGACGCCTCCCCAACCCCAGCTGTAAGTTAGCGTAAAGAAAACATTGGCGGCCCCGGAGGGGCCGCCTTTATTTTTTGATCAGCCGTCAAATTTCACGCAAGCAGGCGGGCGGCGTCCTTGGCGTAGTAAGTGAGGATAATGTCGGCGCCGGCACGGCGGATGGAGGTAAGCGACTCCATCATCACGCGCTCGCGGTCGATCCAGTTGTTGCGGGCGGCGGCCTCGATCATGGCGTACTCGCCGGAGACCTGATAAGCGGCCAGAGGCACGTCGAAGCGGGTACGAGCGGCGGCGAGCACGTCCAGGTAAGGCATGGCGGGCTTGACCATGACCATGTCCGCGCCTTCTTCCAAGTCCAGCTCAATTTCGCGCATGGCCTCGCGCACGTTGGCGGGGTCCATCTGGTAGCTGCGGCGGTCGCCGAACTGGGGGGTTGAGTCGGCGGCCTCGCGGAATGGGCCGTAAAAGCCTGACGCAAACTTGGCCGCGTAGGAAAGGATGGGTGCGTTGATGAACCCGGCTTCGTCCAGCGCCCTGCGAATTGCGCCTACCCGGCCATCCATCATGTCAGAGGGAGCAACAATGTCCACGCCCGCCCGCACCAGCGAGACCGAAGTGCGGGCCAGGAGTTCGAGGGTGGAGTCGTTCACAATCTCGTAGTCATTCGCGGGCGGGAGTGATGCTGCGGCACGGTTGATGGCCCGGGACTTGTCCTTAGCTTTGACGGCGACGACCTTGCCGGCAGCGGCGCCCAGCGACCGCGGCCCGTCCACGCGCTTCACAATGCCGCAGTGGCCATGCGACATGTACTCGCACAGGCAAACGTCGCCCAAGATGAGCAGCTCGGGCAGCTCGCTCTTAATCGCCCGGGAGGCCTGCTGCACGATGCCATCTTCGGCCCAGGCGCCGGTGGCCACCTCATCCTTCTTTTCCGGCAAGCCAAAAAGGATAATCGCCGGAACTCCCAGAGACTTGGCTTCACGCGCCTCTTTCACCGCTTCATCCACGGAGAGGTTGCACACGCCGGGCATGGAGCGCACTTCCTTCCGCACGCCCTCGCCGGGGCAGACAAACATGGGGTAAACGAAGCTCTCCGGGGTGAGCCGGGTTTCGCGCACCAGGGAGCGCAGGGGCTCGCTGCCGCGCAGGCGGCGCATGCGGGTGATGGGGAATGCCATGAGGAAATATTAGCACTCCAGTAAACATGCGGGTGTGACGGGGGTCACAGGCAATGGAAGATTGTCGATTGCTAACCGGCGACTGCGCCCAATGTCGCTGGTATCGATCATGAATTCGTCGTCAATGTTTTGATGTTTTCTCCGTGTCTCCGGGTGAAATCAGGGGTTGATTTACCATGGTGGGCTATGCCGGAGGCGCTAAAACACAGCAGCGGGCGGGTGCTGGAATTTGAGGGCGTGCGGGAGATGCTGCGCGGGTACGCCTGCTCGCCGCTGGGGCAGGGGCGGATCGCCGGGCTGGCGCCTTCGAATGAGCGCGCCTGGATCGAGCGCCAGCAGCAGATGACGGGAGAGGTTCGCGAATTCCGCCGGGTGGGAGGCCGCTTTGATTTTTCTGGCCTG
>Ga0075436_100000232_pt1 | contig 34912 bp, 25 predicted proteins | sample RhiMethybrSRZTD5_FD_75303 | JGI IMG/M metagenome (GOLD analysis project Ga0075436, IMG submission 75303) | Populus rhizosphere microbial communities from Tennessee, USA - Rhizosphere MetaG P. TD hybrid SRZTD5 | ecosystem: Host-associated > Plants > Roots > Rhizosphere > Soil | place: USA...
GGCTTGGCGATGGCGAGCTGGTCGAGCTCCTCGTAGTCGCCCTGCTGCAGGTCGACGATCTCGCGCTCGCTCGAGCCGCTGATCAGGATCATCGGGAAGCAGTTGACCGTGGCGTGCGCGAGCGCGTTGAGGCCGTTCAGGAAGCCCGGGGCCGAAACGGTCAGGCAGATGCCCGGCTTCTGGGTCAGGAACCCGGCGATCGAGGCGGCGTAGCCCGCGCTCTGCTCGTGGCGGAACGAAAGCACCCGCATCCCGGCGGCCTGCGCCCGGCGCGTGAGGTCGGTGATGGGAATGCCCGGCAGGCCGTAGATCGTGTCGAGGCCGTTCAGTTTGAGCGCATCGATGACCAGCTGAAAGCCGTCGCTGGATTGTTGCGCATCGGCGGTCGGGCTGGCGGCGACTTGAGGTTCGACGGTCCCCATGGGCGGACTCCTGATTTGCGTGCGATTTCGGAGGGAGCGCTATGGTAAGAATCGCCCCCGCGGGGCGGCCTTGACTCAGGTCAAGCCGACTAAAATCGACCCCGAATGACGGCCTTCCTCAGCCATCCCCAGCGCAACAGCATCCGCCTGCAGGTGCGGCAGAACCTGCTGCTGCAAGGCATGAGCCAGGCGCAGTGGGCCGAGCTCGAGCCGCTTCTCTTGGTCGCCGATTACCGCAAGGGCGACCCGCTGGTGCGCCAGGGCGACGAGGACATGGAGCAGTTCTTCATCCTCGAGGGCATGGTGAAACGCGTGGTGTCCAACCCCGAGGGCCGCGAGATGATCCTGCGCTTCGCCGCAGAGACCGAGATGGACCATTCCTACGCGGCGTGGCGCCTGAGGACCCCGGTGCCGTATTCGATTGTCGCGGTGACGAAAGTGCGCGCCGCCGAGCTGCCGTTGCCGGTGTGGGCCGAGTTCCTCGAGCACTATCCCGAGCTCAAAGCGCGCTTCGAATACGAGGTGATGAAGCTGATGTCCGAGGTGATGGCGCACACGATCACGCTGCACCTGCTCGATGCCCCCGGGCGACTGTTGCGCTTCAAGAGGAAGCATCCGGAGCTCGCCGGCCGCATTCCCAAGAAGGAGCTCGCCGCCTACCTCAACCTCACGCCGGAAACACTGTCGCGTCTGAAGCAGAAGCTCGGCTAGCGCCCGACGTCATGCCCAAGTCCAAGGCCTATCAGATCAGCTGGTTCGACGAGCCGGAAGAGCACAACTACCCGGCCGCCGAGTCCTACCTCACCTTGCTATTCGACGAGAAGGCTGTCGCCGACTACGCGAAACGGTTGCGGCGGGCGAAGCTGGAGAAGTTCAAGGCGAAGGATATCTTCCGCGCTTCAGGGCTGTCCCTGCTCGGCGTGAGCAACCACCACGTCGAGCGGGACCGGCGCAAGATTCTCGACGGCAAGAAGCTCTCGCCTCTGCTCCTCGTGCGCGACACCGTGCGCAGCAGGCTCATCATCGCCGACGGATACCATCGCCTCTGCTCGGTGTACCAGTTCGACGAGGACGCCTGGATTCCCTGCAAGATCGTCTGACCGGCGCGCCTGGCGGAGGTCGAGCTAGCGGCTCCTGAGGAGCCGGGCCGTCAGCCGCGCAAGCAAGTCTTCCACGAAGTTCCTTGCCTACGCGAGCGCGCCGCGCCGCCTCTTGCCGGCAGGGCCTTCTAGCCGCGGCGCGCCTTGGCGACGATCCAGGCCACGAGTGGCCAGAGGAGCAGCACCAGCGCGAGGCTCGTGAGGCCGCCGACCAGCTTGTTCGTGAAGAAGATCGACAGGTCGCCCTGCGACACGAGCATCGCCTGCCGGAATGAGGCTTCGGCGTTGTCGCCGAGCACGATCGCGAGCACGAGCGGCGCGAGCGGGTACTGGAGCTTCTTGAAGAGATAGCCCAGCACGCCGAACACCACCATCATCCAGACGTCGAAGCCGGCGTTGTGCACGGTGTAGGCGCCAATCGCGCACACCACGACGATGATCGGCGCGATCACCGAGAACGGCACCCGCAGGATCGCGGCGAAAAGCGGCACGCAGGTGAGCACGACGATCAGTCCGGCGATGTTGCCGAGGTACATGCTCGCGATCAGGCCCCAGACGAAGTCGGGCTTCTCGACGAAGAGCAGTGGACCGGGCTGCAGGCCCCAGATCATCAGCCCGCCGAGCAGCACCGCCGCGGTGGGCGAGCCCGGCACGCCGAGGGTGATCATCGGCAGCAGCGCCGAGGTGCCGGCGGCGTGCGCCGCGGTCTCGGGCGCCACCACGCCCTCGACCTTGCCGGTGCCGAACTTGTCGCCGTCGCGCGAGAAACGGCGCGCCACGCCGTAGCTCATGAACGAGGCGGGCGTGGCGCCGCCCGGCACGATCCCCATGAAGCAGCCGACCGCAGAGGAGCGCAGCGACGTAAGCCAGTAGCGCGGCAGCTCCTTCCAGGTGTCGAGCACCACGCGCATGTTGAGCTTCGCCTTGGCGCCGCGGAACGCGAGCCCCTCCTCGAGGGTGAGCAGGATCTCGCCGATGCCGAAGAGCCCGATCACCGCGACCAGGAAATCGAAGCCGGTGAGGAGACTGGTGGAGCCGAAGGTGAGCCGCAGCGTGCCCGTCACCGGGTCGGTGCCGACCGCGGCGAGCGCGAAGCCGAGCATCATCGCGGCGAGCGTCTTGAAGGGTGGCTCCTTGCTGGTGCCGATGAAGGCGCAGAAGGTGAGGAAGTACACCGAGAAGAATTCGGGCGGGCCGAACTCGAGCGCGAAGTTGGCGATCACCGGCGAGAGGAAGGTGATCAGGATCACCGCCACCAGCGCGCCGATGAACGAAGAGGTGAACGCCGCGGTGAGCGCGTTGCCCGCGCGCCCCTGCTGCGCGAGCGGATAGCCGTCGAAGGTCGTCGCCACCGACCAGGGCTCCCCCGGGATGTTGAAGAGAATCGAGGTGATCGCGCCGCCGAACAGCGCCCCCCAGTAAATGCAGGAGAGCAGGATGATGGCCGAGGTGGCGCCACCCGGGGTCTGCGCCATGGTGAAGGTGAGCGGCAGCAGGATGGCGACGCCGTTGGCGCCGCCGAGGCCCGGAAGCACCCCGATGATCACGCCGAGGATCACCCCGATGAACATGAACAGCAGGTTCTTCAGCGAGAACGCGACGGCGAAGCCCCCGGCGAGGGCCTGGATTTCTGCCACTTCAGCTCACCCCGAGGAAAGCTTCGATGGGGCCCTTGGGCAGCGGCACCAGAAACCAGCGCTCGAAGACGAGGAACAGCGCCACCGCGGTGCCGACGCTGACCGCGGCCACCTTCCACCAGGCGAACTTGCCCAGCCAGCGCATGAAGAAGGCGATGAACACGATCGAGGAGACATAGATGCCGACCTGGGAGATCGCCCCGACGTAGATCGCGGTAGGAACGAGCACCGTCAGCACCATCTTCAGCTGCTGAGTGAGGACGAAGGGCCCATTCTTGTCCGGGGGAATCATCACGCCGCGCGCCAGGTTCACCAGCGCCGCGACCGCCATGATCAGCCCGATGTAGAACGGAAAGTAGCCCGGCTTGGGGCCGTCGTCGCCCCAGGTCGAGCCCAGGCGCACGCTGTCGTACATGACCAGGGCGCCCGTGGCAAGAAACAGCGCCGCGACCGCGATCTCGGCGCTCTTGACGCGGAAGGCAGCTCGCCCTTCGCGCTCCTCGGTCATTTGCCGGCGATGAAGCCGGCGGCCTTCATCAGCGAAATGTGGCGCTGCTCTTCTTTTGCCACCCAGTCGGCGTACTCCTTGCCGGTGAGCGCGGTCTTGTTGAAGGCGCCCTCTTCCATCAGCTTCTCCCACTCGGGCGTCGCCATCACCTTCTTGAAGAGCTCGGTGTAGTACTGGACCTGGTCGGGCTTCACGCCGGGAGCGGTGAAGATGCCGCGCAGCATGAGGTAGTCGACGTCGAGCCCGGACTCCTTGCAGGTGGGAATGTCGGCCCAGGACATGTCCTTCGTCACCTTCTCCTTGTAGGGCATGCGCTTGGTGTCGAACACGCACAAGGGCCGCAGCGCCCCGGAGCGCCAGTGAGCCACGGCCTCGATCGGGTTGTTCACCGTGGAGTCGACGTGCCCGCCGACGAGCTGCGTCGCCACCGCGCCGCCGCCCTTGAACGGGATGTAGGTGAACTTGGCTCCGGTCTTCTGCTCGATCGCGGCGGTGATGATCTGGTCTTCCTGCTTCGCCCCGGTGCCGCCCATCTTCATCTTGCCCGGCCCGGCCTTCTTGGCCGCCTCGATGTATTCCTTCGCGCTCTTGTAGGGCGTCTTCGCGTTGACCCAGAGCACGAAGTTGTCCAGCGCGAGCATCTGCACCGGCGTGAGATCGCGCCAGTTGAACGGCACGCCCGTGGCGAGCGGCGTAGTGAAGAGGTTGGAGAGCGTGATGATGATCTTGTGCGGGTCGCCCGATGCGTTCTTCACGTCGAGGAAGCCCTCGGCGCCGGCGCCGCCCGCCTTGTTGATCGGCAGCAGCGCCTGCTTCATCAGGTTGTGCTTGGCGACAATGCCCTGGACCGCACGCGCCATCTGGTCGGCGCCACCGCCGGTACCGGCCGGGATGATGAACTCGACGCTCTTGGTGGGTTCCCACGCGCTGGCGGCGGGAACGTGGATGAACGACACGGCGAGCGCCGCGCTAAGGGTAGCGGCCGCCGAAATGATGCGTTGCATGCAACCTCCTATAAGTACTTAGTCTCCGGGGGCGCGCCCTTCGTCCGGGGCGCTGCCGGCGGGATTGTCATTCTCCCTGAGGGAACGCGGCCTTGACCTCGATCAAGACTCGCTACGGTCCGGCGCCGCGGTTTCGACCGCCACGCTCCTCCGCCTGGCGAGTAACGTGCCCAGGGCCACGACGATGACAATGCCGACGATCCCGGCGAGGATTTCGAGGCTGAACCCGGCGACCTTCGGGTGTCCGTCCACGTACTGCACCCCCAGGCCGGTGAACCAACCCTCGAGCGCACTGTCTGCCACCGACATTTCCCCCGCTACCCAGCCGATGAGCCCGGCGCCGACGGTGATGATCACCGGGAAGCGCTCCATCAGCTTCAGGAGCAGCGTGGCGCCGAAGATCACCAGGGGGATCGAGATGGCGAGGCCGAGGATCAGCAGGGGCCCGCTGCCCCCGGCGGCTGCGGCCACCGCGATGACGTTGTCGAGGCTCATCACCAGGTCGGCCAGCAGGATCGTCTTGATCGCGGCGAGCAGCTGATCGCTCGCCGCGATCTCCTCGTCGCCCTCCTCGGAAATCAGCAGCTTGATGCCGATCCAGAAGAGCAGCAGGCTGCCGATGATCTTGAGCCATGGCAGCGTCAGCAGCGCGACGGCGAAGAACGTGAGCACCACGCGCATCACGATCGCGGCGGCCGAGCCCCAGATGATCGCCTGCTTCTGCTGCTTCTGCGGCAGAGAGCGCGCCGCGAGCGCGATCACCACGGCATTGTCGCCCGAGAGGATGATGTTGACGCCGATGATCTTCGCGAGGCCGATCCAGAAGGCCTGCGAGGCGAGCTCTTCAAGCATGAGGCCGGGGATTGTACACGGGGGTCGGCGACGGCCATGTCTCGAAAACGGCCTCGCACGCGCCTCCGAAACACGGATTCGAACCTGCAGCGCGCTGCTGCTTGTGCGGCGCGTTCGGGTGCCACCCGAGTACGGCCAGGAGCACGAAGAAGCCGACGACGTAGGCGAGCGCGACGTGCCAGCCGTGTCTGAGCCATAGCCCGACCGACTTCGCCTGCGGATACATGCTGCAAAGCGCAACTCCCGCGCTGGAGCCGAACCAGATCATCGAGCCGCCGAACCCGACTGCGTAGGCGAGGTAGCCCCAGTCGTAGCCCCCTTGCTTCAACGCGAGCGCGGTAAGGGGAATGTTGTCGAATACCGCGGACACGAAACCGAGCCCCAGGGCGGTGGTCCAGGACGCCACGGGCAGCTTCTCCACCGGCATGAACGAAGCGCAAAGGATGAGCGAGAGCAGGAAGATGCTGCCCTTCAGCGCGCCGGGAAGGACGCTCCAGTCGGGCTTGCGCCAGGGCGCGGTCACGATAAGCGCAGCCCAGACGGCGGCGCCGATCAACGGAAAGTTGCCCACGGCGTCCGCCAAGCCCACATTGAGGACCACGTTCGCCGCGATGGCCGCAAGAAGGATGATGATCACGATCAGGATTCGAGCCCAGTCGACTTTCACGCCCTCGGCGGCGTCGCGCACGATGGGCGAGTAGCGGTGCTGCTGCAGTGCGGCCGGCACGCCGAAAAGCGCAAGCGCCGTGCCCGCCGCGACGAAAGCTTCCAGGACGTCCAGCGGATCGACGCCGTCGATCCACATCATCGTCGTGGTGGTGTCGCCGATAACGCTGCCCGAGCCCCCCGCATTGGACGCGGCGACGATAGCGGCCAGGTAGCCGATATGGACCTTGTGGCGAAACACGGTCCGGGCGACCGTCCCGCCGATGAGCGCGGCGGCGATGTTGTCGAGGAACGAGGACAGCACGAAGATCATGACCAGCAGCACGAAGCCGCCTTTCCAATCGTCGGGAAGCCACCGCGGCAGCAGGGCCGGCACCTTGCCTTCTTCGAAATGCCGCGACAACAGCGCGAAACCCAGCAGAAGCCCGAGCAGGTTGGTGAGAATGACCCACTCGTCCAACAGATGGACGCCGAGCCCCGGGAGACCCCCGCCCGTTTTGAATCCGGTGAACGCGAGCTTGTACAGTACGATCGCCGAAAGCCCGGCGAGGGCCACCTGAAGGGTGTGGCGGTGAAACACCGCGACCCCGGCGAGAGTGGCGCCGAAGAGCACGAACTCGAAGGGGACGCCGAGCGCGGCGCAGAGCGCGGCCGCGACGATCATGCCCACGAAAAGCGCCCGCTCGTGGAAGACCAGCCGAGCGATGCGCGAGGCCATGCTCTAGAAGAGTCCCACCACCTTGCCGTCGATCAGGTCGATCTTGGCCGCCGAGGGGACCTTGGGCAGCCCCGGCATGGTCATGATGTCGCCGCAGATCATGACGATGAATTCCGCGCCGGCGGCGAGCCGCACCTCGCGCACGTTGATCACGTGGTTCACCGGCGCCGCGCGCAACGCCGCGTCGGTCGAGAACGAGTACTGGGTCTTCGCCACGCACACCGGATAGTGGCCGTAGCCGTCCTCCTGCAGCTTCCTGATCTGGCCGCGCACCTTCGCGTCCGCGGTCACCTCCGAAGCGCGGTAGACCTTCTTCGCGATCTTGTTGATCTTGTCCCACAGGGTGTCGGCGTCCTCGTAGACGAAGCTCGGCTTGGACGGCTGCTCGCACAGCCCGACCACGATCCTGGCCAGCTCGGCCGCGCCCTTGCCGCCATCGGCCCAGTGCGTCGCCATGGTGAAAGGAACTCCGAGCCTGGAGACGCGCGCCTTGACGAGATCCTGCTCCGCCTGGGTGTCGAAGGTGAAGCGGTTGAAGGACACGACGCACGGGATGCCGTAGACCTTCTGCACGTTCTCGACGTGGCGTTCGAGGTTCACCAGGCCCTTTTCCAGCGCGGCCAGGTTCTCCTTGTTGACCTCCTTCACGTCGACCCCGCCGTGGTATTTCATCGCGCGGATGGTCGCCACGATGACCGCCGCGTTCGGCATCAGGCCGCTTTTCCTGCATTTGATGTCGAGAAACTTCTCCGCGCCGAGGTCGGCGCCAAAGCCGGCCTCGGTGACCACGTAGTCGGCGAGCTTGAGCGCGCTCTGCGTGGCGATGACGGAGTTGCAGCCGTGCGCGATGTTCGCGAACGGACCGCCGTGGATGAAGGCGGGGCTGTTCTCCAGCGTCTGCACCAGGTTCGGGGCGAGCGCGTCCTTGAGCAGCACCGTCATCGCGCCGTGGGCCTGGAGATCCTTGGCTTTCACCGGCTTCTGATCTCTGGTGTAGCCGACCACGATGTTTCCCAGCCTTTGCTTCAAATCATCCAAAGACGTGGAGAGGCAGAAGATCGCCATGACCTCGGAGGCGACGACGATGTCGAAGCCGTCCTGCCGCGGGTAGCCGTTCGCGGGGCCGCCGAGCGCGATGGTGATGTCGCGCAGCGCGCGGTCGTTCATGTCGAGCACGCGCTTCCACTGGATGCGGCGCACGTCGATGCCGAGCTCGTTGCCGTGGTTGATGTGGTTGTCGATCAGCGCGGCGAGCAGGTTGTTCGCGAGCTGGATCGCGCCGAAATCGCCGGTGAAGTGCAGGTTGATGTCCTCCATCGGCACGACCTGCGCGTAACCGCCGCCGGCCGCGCCGCCCTTCATGCCGAACACCGGCCCGAGCGAGGGCTCGCGCAGGCAGATCACCGCCTTCTTGCCGATATGGTTCAGCGCATCGCCGAGGCCGACCGTGGTGGTGGTCTTGCCCTCGCCCGCCGGGGTGGGGCTGATGGCCGTGACCAGGATCAGCTTGCCGTTCTTCTTCCCCTTCAGCGTGTCGAGGTACTTGAGCGAAACCTTCGCCTTGTAGTGGCCGTAGGGGTCGAGATGCTCCTCGGCGATTCCGAGCTTCTCGCGCGCGACCGCGGAGATGCGCTGCATCTTGGCTGCCTGTGCGATTTCAATGTCCGAAGGCATGTCGACTCCTGGAGCTGCTTGTGGGAAGCCGCATTGTCCAAGACCGGCAGCCGCGCCGGCCTTGACGGAAATCAAGCTACTCGGCTTGCAGCTCCTTCAGGGTGCGGCCCTTGCCGTAGCCCGGGTCGGCCGGGCGAGCGCCGCCCTTGCTGACCTTCACCGCGCAGTACTTGAACTCGGGGATCTTGCCGAACGGGTCGAGCTTCGGGTTGGTGAGGATGTTGGCCGCGGCCTCGTAGTACGCGAACGGGATGAAAACGCTGCTGCGCGGCGTGCCGGCATCTTCCCTCGCGTACAGGGCGATCTTTCCGCGCCTGGATTCGACGGTCACCAAGTCGCCCGGATTCACGCCGAGGCTCCTCAGGTCGGAAGGGTGAAGCGAGGCCGTCGGCTCGGGCTCGATGGCGTCGAGCACGCCGGCGCGGCGCGTCATCGCGCCGGTGTGCCAGTGCTCGAGCTGCCTCCCGGTAATCAGCACCATCGGGTATTCGGCGTCGGGCCGCTCGTCGGCGGTGATCAGGTCCGCCGGCACGAACTTCGCGCGGCCGGTCGGCGTCGGGAAATGCGTGGTGAACACCACCGGCTGGCCCGGGTCGCCTTCGTTCTCGCACGGGTAGGTCACCGTGGAGTCGCGCTCGAGCCGCTCCCAGGTGATGCCGCGGATCGAGTCCATGCAGGTGCGCATCTCGTTGAAAACGTCTTTCGGATGCTTGTACTTCCAGTCGAGTCCGAGGCGCTGCGCCAATTCGATGATGATGTCGAGGTCGGGCCGCGCCTGCCCCGGCGGGTTGAGCGCCTTGCGGCCGAGCTGCACCATGCGGTCGGTGTTGGTGACGGTGCCGTCCTTCTCCGGCCACGCCGTGGCCGGCAGCACCACGTCGGCGAGATAGCAGGACTCGGTGAGGAAGATGTCCTGCACCACCAGGTGCTCGAGCTTCGCCATCGCGGCGCGCACGTGCTCGAGGTCCGGGTCCGACATCGCCGGGTTCTCGCCCATGATGTACATGCCGCGGATCTTGCCTTCGTAGGCGGCGTTCATCACCTCCACGACGGTCAGGCCCGGCTTCGTGTCGAGCGTGGCGCCCCAGATCTTCTCGAAGCGCTGGTTCGCTTCCGGCGCCGCCACGCGCTGGTAGTCGGGGAACATCATCGGAATCAGGCCGGAGTCGGACGCGCCCTGCACGTTGTTCTGCCCGCGCAGCGGATGCAGGCCCGTGCCGGGGCGGCCCACCTGCCCGGTCATCAGGCAGAGCGCGATCAGGCAGCGCGCGTTGTCGGTGCCGTGCACGTGCTGCGAGATGCCCATGCCCCAGAGAATCATCGAGGCCTTCGCGGTGGCGTATTCGCGCGCCACCTCGCGGATCGTTTCGGCCGGAATGCCGCAGACCGGCGCCATCAGCTCGGGCGAGAAGTTCTTCGCGTTCTCCTTCAGCGCCTCATAGCCGGAAGTCCGATCGTCGATGAACTTCTGGTCGACCAGCCCTTCCTCGATGATGGTATGGATCATCGCGTTCAACAGGGCGACGTCGGTGTCGGGCTTGAACTGCAGGTAGCGCCATGCATGGCGCGCGAGGTCGCTGCGCCGCGGGTCGGCCAGCACGAGCTTGGTGCCGCGCTGCGCCGCGTTCTTCATCCAGGTCGCCGCCACCGGGTGGTTGGAGGTCGGGTTGGAGCCGATGACGATGATGAGCCCCGAGTTCTCGATGTCGTTCACCTGGTTGGACACCGCGCCGGAGCCGATGCCCTCGAGCAGCGCCGCGACCGACGAGGCGTGGCACAGGCGCGTGCAATGGTCGACGTTGTTGGTACCGAAGCCGGCGCGCACCAGCTTCTGGAAGAGATAAGCCTCTTCGTTGGAGCCCTTCGCCGAACCGAAGCCCGCGAGCGCGTAGCGGTCTTCGTCCCGGATCTTCTTCAACCCGGAAGCCGCGAGCTCCAGTGCTTCTTCCCAGGTCGCCTCGCGGAATACTTCCGACCAGTTCGCGGGATCGACTTGGAAATCCGCCGTCTTCTTGACGCCGGGTTTTCTGATGAGCGGCTTGGTGAGGCGCTGCGGGTGGTGCGCATAGTCGAAGCCGTAGCGGCCCTTCACGCACAGCCGGCCGTGGTTCGCCGGGCCGTCCTTGCCGGTGACGAACTTGATGACGTTCTGCTTCTCGTTGACGTGATACGTGAGCAGGCAGCCGACGCCGCAGAACGGGCACACCGAGTCGACCTTCTTGTCGACCACTTCCATGCCGACGTCGCGCGCCGGCATCAGCGCGCCGGTCGGACAGGCCTGCACGCACTCGCCGCAGGCGACGCAGGTCGATTTGCCCATGGGGTCGTGCATGTCGAACACGATGCTCGAGTGCTCGCCCCGGTAGGCGTAGCCGATCACATCGTTCACCTGCTCCTCGCGGCAGGCGCGCACGCAGCGCGTGCACTGGATGCAGGCATCGAGGTTGACCGCGATCGCGGGATGCGAGATGTCGGCCTGCGGCTGCTTCCTGGCCTCGAACCTGGGCAGGCCCAGGTTCATCTTCCTCGCCCAGAGGTCGAGCTCGTTCTCCTTCGAGTACTGCCGCTCGGGCATGTCCGAGAGCAGGAGCTCCAGGACCATCTTCTGCGAGAGCTGGGCGCGCGGGTTGTCGGTGGTGACCTCCATCCCCTCCTTGGGATAGCGGCAGCACGAAGGCGCAAGCGCGCGCTCGCCCTTGATCTCGACCACGCAGGCGCGGCAGTTGCCGTCGGGCCGCATGCCGGGCTTGTAGCAGAGGTGCGGAATCTCGACGCCGTTCTTCTTCGCCGTCTCGATGATCGTCTCGTCGGGGCGGCCGATGACGGTCCTGCCGTTGAGCTTGAACTCGATCGGCATCATCGCGAGCTGCTGCGTCGTTACCCGTTCCATCGCAAACGCCTTTCTACCCTTCTATCTCGTGCGGGAAATACCGCATTACCGTCAGCGCCGGATTCGGCGCCGCCTGCCCCAGGCCGCAGATCGAAGCGTCCATCATGGCCTGAGAAAGCTCTTTGAGCAAAGACTGGTCCCACTTGCCCTGTTCCATCAGCGCCAACGCTTTGGCAGTGCCCACCCGGCAGGGCGTGCACTGGCCGCACGACTCGTCGTGGAAGAATTTCATCAGGTTGACCGCCGCTTTCGCCGCCTTGTCCCTGTCGGAAAAAATCACGATCGCGGCCGATCCGATGAAGCAGCCGTGCGGCTGCAGCGTATCGAAGTCGAGTGGAATGTCGCCTTTCGACGCAGGCAGGATCCCGCCCGAGGCGCCGCCCGGCAGGTAGCCATAGAAGACATGCCCGTCCAACATCCCACCACAAAACTCATTGATTAGTTCAAGCACGGTAATGCCCGCGGGCGCAAGATGCACGCCGGGCTTCTTCACGCGCCCCGATACAGAGAAAGACCGCAATCCCTTGCGTCCGTTCCGCCCGTGCCCGGCGAACCACTGCGGCCCCTTCTCCACGATCTCCCGCACCCAGTACACCGACTCCATGTTGTGCTCGAGCGTGGGGCGGTCGAAAAGGCCCACCTGCGCGACGTAAGGCGGCCGCAGCCGCGGCATGCCGCGCTTGCCCTCGATCGACTCGATCATCGCCGACTCTTCGCCGCAGATGTATGCCCCTGCTCCTCGTCTCAACTGAATCGGCGGCAGCGCGCACGGCGGATCTGCCTTCAGTTTCCCGAGCTCGTCCTCCAGGATCTTCCTGCACCCGGCGTACTCGTCCCGCAGGTAGATATAGATCTCGCCGATGCCCACCGCCCAGGCGGCGACCAGCATGCCTTCCAGGAAGCGGTGCGGATCGCGCTCGAGGTACCAGCGGTCCTTGAAGGTGCCCGGCTCCCCCTCGTCGATGTTGACCGCCATCAGGCGCGGCTCGGGCTCGGCGGCCACGCTCCTCCACTTGCGGCCCACGGGGAAGCCGGCGCCGCCCAGGCCGCGCAGCCCCGAGTCCTCCATGATCTTGGTGAGCGCCTCGCGCGTGTGCTTGCCGTCGAGGCAGTCGGAAATCAGCTTGTAGCCGCCGCCCTTCTTATACGCGGCGAAGTCGATGTACCTGGTTTCGGCGCAGAGGACCTGCTTCTCTTCGACCGCTTTCTTCACCGTGTCCACGGTGGCGTGGCCAACGGGATTCTGTCCCACCACCGCCACGGGCGCGACTTCGCAGCGCCCGACGCAGGGAGCGTGCACGACCCGCACGTCCTTGCCCAGGATCGAAGGAAGTCTCTCGAGCAAAGCATCGGCGCCGGCCAGCTCGCACGCGATCGAATCGCAAACCCGCACGGTCAGCGACGGCGGGGGCGCCTCGCCCTCTTTCACGACCTCGAAGTGGTGGTAAAACGTCGCCACCTCGTAGACTTCGGTTTGCGAGAGGGCCATCTCCTGCGCGAGCGCCGCGAGATGCGCGGCCGAGAGGTGGCCGTATCGGTCGTTGATCTTGTGCAGATGCTCGATCAGCAGGTCGCGCCGCCGCGGCTCGTCCCCGAGCAGCACACGGACTTCCTCCAGCGCGCCTGCATCGACCGGCCGCCCTTTCGGATACGGCCGGACCTTTTCTTTGCTTTTCATCTAGGGACGTATTATCGACCCTCGGCAAAGGCTTGATTCTTGACTGCGGTCAAGCGTTTAGCCGTCCATCGAGTACACTGCCCGGCATGAAGTACAAGCTTCTCGGACGTACCGGCGTCCAGGTTTCCGAGCTCTGCTACGGCTGCATGTCCTTCGGCGGCGATGCCGACGAGGCGATGTCGGCGCGGATGTACCGTGCCAGCCGCGATGCCGGCATCAACTTCTTCGACACCGCCGACCAGTACAACAAGGGCCGCTCCGAGCAGATCCTGGGCGAGCTCGTGCGAGGCCACCGCGACGAGCTGGTGATCGCCACCAAGACGTTCAATCCGACCGGCGAAGACGTGAACGCCCGCGGCAACTCGCGGCGCCACATCGCGCGCGCCGTCGACGGGAGCCTCAAGCGGCTGCAGACCGACCGGGTCGAGATCCTGTACCTGCACCAGCAGGACCCGCTCGCGCCGCTGGAGGAGTCGATGCGTGCGCTGGAAGACCTCGTGCGCGCCGGGAAGGTGCTCTACCCGGCGCTCAGCAACCACTCGGCCTGGCAGACACAGCTCGCGCTCGGCGTGCAGGAGCGTGCGGGATGGGCGCGCCTCCAGGTGATCCAGCCGATGTACAACCTGGTCAAGCGCCAGGCCGAGGTCGAGATCCTGCCGATGGCGCGCGCCAACGACGTCGCCGTCGTGCCCTACAGCCCGGGCGCCGCGGGCCTGCTCTCGGGCAAGTACCTCGAGAAGCAAAGCGGTCGCCTCGTCACCAACAAGATGTACGAGGCGCGCTACGGCGAGCCCTGGATGCACGAGATCGCGGCCAAATTCGTGGCCTTTTGCAGGGGCCGCGGACTGCACCCGGTGGGCGCCGCGGTCGCCTGGGTCGCGACGCACCCGGCCATCACCGCACCGATCATCGGCGCGCGCAACATCGACCAGCTGCAGGCCTCGCTCGACTCGGTGAAGATCGAAATGAGCCCCGCGCTGCGCGCCGAGATCACGGCGCTCTCGCGCACGCCGCCGCCCGCGACGGACAGGAGCGAAGAGCAAAGGAAGTGAGGCGGTTCGCAGCAGTCCGCACGCGCGCACTGGAAAGCTGCGCGTGCCCACGGTGTCGACGGCGCAGCGCTCGGCGCTCACCCCCGAGGTCCCGACCATGGCCGAAGCCGGCGTGCCCGGCTACACCTTCAGCATCTCGGTCGGGTATCTCGCGCCGGCGGCCAATACGCCGGCCTGCCAGCCGCGAAAGTGTGCAGGAGTGCACAGTGCCGTGAGTTGGGAGCGGATACCATGCTGAAAGCAACAACAACAGTACTTCGAAGAACAAGAACCGAGGGGATGCCGGGTGATACGCGAACTGAAGATTGTCTTCTTCATCACGCTTGCGGTCATCGCGTTCAACCTCGTCTTCGTAATTTCCGGATTGACCTCGGGCCCATTTGCCCCGTACTTCAGCTCGGCCGCCGTGGGCAATGTGAGCCTTCTATTCATGCATGCGGCTCTGTTGGCTCTCTTTTCGCGCCCGAGCCGTCGCGAGCTGGCCACGATATTCGGCGTCGGCCTGGTTACCGCGCCACTCTTCCTGTGGATGGTGCCCGTTCCGTGGAACGACCTTCCGGTGGGTACCTGGATGATCATCGGCGCCGCGGGTATCGGTCTCGCGGGGTTCGCGGTTCTCGTGCTGAGGCTTCGTAACTCCCGATATGATTTCGCGGCCGCACGCACTCTGCTGACGGCATTCCTGCTGGTCCCGCTCATCGGCGTTGCCGCGGACTTCTGTCTTGACCTCACCGCAGCTTTGCATCCCACGACGCTCGACCTGTACCTCTATGCATTTGACAGGAGCCTGGGATTTCAGGCCTCGCAAGTCTACGCGATGGTCGTGGACGCGATTCCGGGTCTCCGGGCGGCCGTCTCGACCATGTATGTGTACCTACCATTTGCCGTACCGATCTTTTTCGCGATCCAGATTGCACGCCGCACCACCGCTCCGGCGAACATCGTTCTGGTGCAAGTAGTGAGCGCCGTCGTGGCGCTGACACTGTTCCAGGTGTTCCCGGCCACGGGCCCCAAGTTTGTATTCGGGACGTTGTATCCGTATTCCTTGCCGCCGGCGCACGACTTGGCGGCGAGCTGGGTCGCGGTGATGCCGTTTCCGCGCAACGCCATGCCGTCGATGCACTTTGGCTGGGCGCTCGCGCTGTGGCTGAACTCGCTGTATCTGGGCAATCGCCGGCTGCGGGCTGCGATGGCGCTGCTGGTCGGGGCGAACGTGCTGGCGACGCTGGGGCTGGGGGAGCACTACCTGATCGATCTGGTGGTGGCGGTGCCCTGTGTGATGGCGGTGCAGGCGCTGTGCACGCACAACCTCGCCTGGGATGATCCTGCGCGGCGCCGGATGCTGGTATGGGGCAGCGCGCTGACGCTGGCATGGTTGCTGGCGCTGCGCTTCGCGCTGGAAGTGTTCCTGACGGTGCCGGGGCTTTCCTGGGTGGCGGTCATCGCCACAGTGGCCGGCAGCCTTGCGTTGTATCGACCTTTGCACCGTGCGGCGGCCGCGGCGCTCGCGCGCGCGCCAGCGGGGCTGGTGCTGGAGCCGGTGCTGCGGCCGATTCGCCCCAGCATGGGCCGGCGCATCGCGGGGCTCTTCGTGCTCTCGGGGTTCGCCGGGCTGGTGTACCAGGTGCTTTTTTCCAAGGCGCTGGCGCTGACCTTCGGCAGCACCTCGACTGCCACCTACACCGTGCTGGCGACCTACATGGGCGGCATGGCGGTGGGGGCATGGCTGGGTGGGGCGATCGCCGCGCGGCGCACGAACCCTTTGGTGCTCTACGCGCTGTGCGAGCTAGGCATCGGGCTCTACTGCCTTGCCACGCCATGGTTCTTTCCCGTGATCCGCGACGCTTACGTCGCGCTGGCCGCGGGAGTAACGCCGGATGCGCCCGTGCTTCTGGCTGCCCGCTTTGGTATCGGCGCCGCGGCGCTGGTGGCCCCGACCGTGCTCATGGGCATGACGCTGCCGATCCTGGTGCGCTTCTTCGAGCAACGCAACCAGGCCTTGGGCGTTTCGGTCGCCTGGCTGTATGCAGCGAATACCGGAGGGGCGGCCTTGGGCGCGTTGCTGGCAGGGTACGCGATCCTCCCTGCGCTGGGCATGACGCGCACAACTTTGGTTGCCGTGGCGCTCAACCTGCTAGCCGCCTATCTGGGTTTCAGACTGAGCAAATCCGCGGCGCTGCTCGAACCTGCCGCGCCCGCAGCCGCAGCCTCCAAGGCCAGGCCCGCCGCACAGCTCGATGGGGTTTCGAGCCGAGCGCTGTCCTATCTGGCGCTGGCGATCCTCGGAATCGGCGGCATCGTCACTCTGGCGCTGGAAGTGAAGTATGTGCACCTGCTCTCGGTGGTGGCAGGTAACAGCGTCTACGCGTTTTCCCTGATGCTGTTCGCGTTCCTGTTCGGACTGGGCTTGGGGGCGGAGGCGGCGCGGCGCCTGTTGCGGCGGCAGTGGCCGCTCGCGAGCCTGCTCGCGGGGCTGGAGCTGGGACTCGCCTGCGCGATCGGACTGGGCATCTTTTTCTGGGACAGCCTGCCGCAGTACTTCGCCTCCTTCGCCGGCTATGCGCTCACTCCGGGATTCGGCGGGCGCGAGACGATCCGTGGAATCGTTTGTCTGGTGGCAATGGTGCCGGCGGCGTTTTTCATTGGTGCGATCTATCCGGTGGCGATGGAGGCGGTCGCGCGCGCCGCGCCGCGCTCGCCGGTGGCCGCCTTGGGACGGGCAGCGGCGCTCAATACGGCTGGCAATATTCTCGGCGTTCTGATCGGCGGCTTCGTGCTGCTGCCAAAACTCGGGGCGCTGCTCGGCCTGAAGCTCCTCGCTTCCGTGTGCTTCGCGCTGGGCGTTTCAGCGCTTGCCCTGGGCCGCGGCAGCGGTAGGCCGGCGCTCGCATGGGGAACGGCGGCGGCCGTGGCGCTGTTGCTGCTCATCACGCCGCGCTCGTTCGACTACAACAACCTCGCCTCGGGGGCAAACGTGTATTTCAGACCCCAGGGCTTCGGCAAGGTGATCGATCACGCCGAGAGCGTCGACGGAGGTTTGACCACCGTGGCCTTGAGCGAGTACGGCGGCGCAAAGCAACTGACGCTGCTCACCAATGGCAAGTTTCAGGGCAACGATGCCTGGGAAGGGGAAGTCAAGGCCCAGGTGGGTTTTTCCCTGGCGCCACTGCTGCACGTGAGCGCTCGCGATCGGGCATTGGTGATCGGCTACGGCACGGGCATGAGCGCGCGCGTGCTGCACGACGCGGGTTTCGCCCGTATGGATATCGCCGACTTGAGCGCGGACATCATCCGGCTGGCGAACCAGCACTTCGGTGACCTGAATGGGCGCGTAAGCGAATTGCCCGGGGTGCGCACCTACGTGACCGACGGGCGCAACTTGTTGCTGCTGCAGGGCGAGCGCTACGACCTCGTGTCAATGGAGCTCAGCTCGATCTGGTTCGCCGGTACCGCGTCTTTGTACAACCGGGACTTCTACGAGCTGGTGCGCGCGCGATTGAAGCCCACTGGAGTGCTGCAGCAATGGGTCCAGCTGCACCATCTGCGCCCCGTGGACTTGCTGTACGTCCTGGGCTCGGTGCGCAGCACCTTTCGCTACGTGCGCCTCTACTACATCGGCGGCCAGGGGATCATCGTCGCGAGCAACGACCCCGCGGTGGCGCACACCGCGGAGAACATCGGCAGACTGGACCGCACCCCCGCGCTCAAGCGCTTCCTCTCGCTCTACGGGAACAGCTCCAAGGTCCTGCTAGACACGCTCGTCCTGGATCCGCGGGGCATAGACCGCCTTCTAGGGAGCGGCGGCGTGCCGCTGGAGCTGTTGGTGTCCACCGACGACAACCTCTTCCTCGAATACGGAACTCCCAAGGGCAACGCGCTGGAGGACGCCCTCGAACAAAACCTCAAGCTGCTTTCGAATTTCACGAAACCGCCAGGCGATGCCGTTGATTAGAGCCTAGAAAGGCTCCTTCCACGGCCGAAGGTCCACCTCGTGGGTCCAGGCGCTGCGCGGCTGGCTGTGGATCTGCCAGTAGGTCTCGGCGATGGCGTCGGGATGCAGCGCGCCGTCGGCCCCGAGCTTCTCCATGCGATCGCGGTAATCGCGCCGCATGCGTTCGCTGTCGATCGCGCCGTCGATCAGCACCGTGGCGACGTGAATGCCACGCGGCCCGAGCTCGCGCGCCATGCTCTGCGCCATGAACCTCAAGCCTCCCTTGGCGGCTGCGAAGGCGGCGAAATTCGCGCGGCCGCGCGTGCTGCCCGAGGCGCCGGTGAAGATGACGCTGCCCCGCCCGCGCGGCAGCATGGCGCGCGCGGCTTCGCGACCGACCAGGAACCCGCTGAGGCAGCTCTGGCGCCAGACGTTCTCGAAATCCGCCGCCGAAAGCTCGGTGAACGGGCCCTGCACGCGGGTCGCGGCAACGAACGCGACGGCCTCGACCGGCGCCATTGTTCTTTCAATCTGCTGGAAAAGCTTTGCGACCTCGGTTTCGTTGGTGAGATCGGCGGGAAAGGCAGAAGCGCCGAGCTGCCGGGCCAGGATGGAAAGTCGCTCCGGGTTGCGCGCCGCGAGCGCTACGGCGTAGCCCTCTCGCGCGAAGCGCATCGCCACCGATTTTCCCAGTCCCGGGCCTGCGCCCGCCACGAGCAAGGTCTTCGCCATGAGTGCGGTAATGTATATGCATGTGCCGCGCGCTGCTCTACCTCGGCGAACCCGTGCTGCTCGACAACCTGCTGTTCCAGCCGGACTCGGCGCTGGTGCGCCAGAGCTACATGCCCAAGATGCTGAATATGCTGAACCTCGCCGGGTTCGGGCTGCGCGCCTGGGACGCCGGCTCGCACCAGCCCGAGAAGCCGTTCTTCTACGGCTCGCCGTCGCTGCCGGTGTTCGACCGCAATCTCAAGAACCTCGCCGAGAAAGTGCGCGCGGGCTGCGTGCTGGCGCACGTGCGGGGTGTCGCCTATTCGGCGGCGGTGGAAATCTCGCTGCAGAACGTGCACCCGTTCCAGTTCGACGGCGTGCCGTGGGCGCTCGCGCACAACGGCGACCTCGCCGGCATGGAAGCGCTGAAGCCGCGCCTCGCGCCGCACATCCGGCCGCGGTTCCTCGCCGGCATCCGCGGCACGACCGACAGCGAATGGATCTACGCGCTCTTCATGTCGCAGCTTTCCGACCCGGCCGCCACCGCCGCTGAAGACCATGCGTTCGAGGCGCTCGGCCGCACGCTGGCGATCCTGCGCCAGGCGCGCGCCGACGCCGGCGTGGGCGTGTCCTCCTCGGTGAATCTGTTCATCGCCAACGGCCGGCAGCTCGTGGCGCTGCGCTACTGCTTCGACTTCGGCCGCTATCACACTGACAGCGTCGAGCGGGTGCACGAGGCGAACCTCAGCTTCCTGTCGCTCTGGTACACGCTAGGCCGCAACTATGCGCGGCACGGCGACGAGTGGAAGATGACCGGCGGAGCGGAGCGCGCCGAGTCGATCCTCGTCGCCTCCGAGCCCCTCACGCGCGACACTTCGTCGTGGGTGGAGCTGCCCGAGTACGGCGCCCTGTTCGCGGAGATCAGGAACGGCCGGCCCTACGTCTCAGTGAGGCTTCTGGACTAGCTGTCCCCGAAGACGATCTGGCCGTGGAGCGCCTTCTCCAGGGCCTCGGCTTCGCCGCGCTCGGCGTTGAGACGCGCGTGGCTGATGAGCCGGATGAGCTGCGTGTTGGTGCGCGCGAGGGCCTGCAGCAGGCTGCGGTGGATCGCGCGCCTCAGGCTGACCCCGGTCCCGGTCCCGCCCTCGTAGTGCCGCAGAAGCTGCGGCGCGGCGAGCTCCATGAGGCACGCCGATTCGCGGATCCTCGCCGAGACCCAGTGCGCCCTGCGCTCGAGCACCGCGAGGTAGCCGACGATTTCGCCCGGCCCGGCGATGGTGACGCGCCTTTCCGAGGCGCCTTGCGGCGCGGCGATCTCGACCGCGCCGCGCACGACGAGGAAGGCCGCCGCGGCGGGCTCGCCTGCGCGGAAGAGAGAGCCCCCGCGCGCGAGCTCGAACACCGCGCAGCCCTGCGCGAGCTCGTCGATCTCCCAGCGGTCGAAGCCCTCGAAGAACGCGAGCATCTGGAGAAACGGCCGCCAGTCGAAGGCGGGCGCGGTGCGCTCGTGCGCCTGCGGCGGCACGGCCGGCCGGTCCTCGGCGGCGCGATGCTCGCGCAGCCGCGCGTTCGCCGCGCGCAGCTTCTCCGACAGGACCTCAGTCACCGACCTCTGGATCTCGAGCGCAGCGCTGTCACGGCCGGCGGCGAGCGCCCGGAAATCGTCGCGGTCGACGAACCACCCGGCGACGTCGCTCTTCGCCACCACGCTCGCCATGCACACCGCCCGCTCCATCAGAGCCGTCTCGCCGAAGATGTCGCCGGGGCCGAGCTCGGCGACGGTCAGCGTGCCTCCGCCCGGAAGCGCGACCCGCGCGTGGACCTCGCCCGAACGGATCACGAACGCGCCGCGCGCGACTTCGCCCTGCCGCAGGAGCTCCTCGCCCCCGCGAAACTCGACCTCCCGGGCTATGGGAAGCAGTTTGTCGTTCAATAACGGCAAGCGACACGAGTGTACACTCGGCGCGCTGTGGGCTCCGCACCGCCGCTTCCTGCCGCGATCGACGCCAACCGCGTGCTCGGCGTAGTTGCCGCGGTGGCGCGCGAGGCGCGCCCGAACGTCGAGGCGTACGTCGCGCTCGACTCTTCGCTCGAGCGCGACCTCGGGCTCGACAGCCTCGCGCGCGTCGAGCTGGTGCTGCGCCTCGAGCGGGAATTCCGCGCGAGCCTGCCGGAGCAGGCGCTCGCCTCGAGCGAGACACCGCGCGACCTGCTGCGCTTCCTCCTCGCCGCGGCCGGCGCGGCGCCGCACGGCGCCGAGCGCAGCATCGCGAGCCTGGTGCAGGCCGAAGGCGTGCGCGCGCCCGCCGAGGCGCAGACGCTGGTCGAGGCGCTCGAGTATCACGTCGAGCGGCAGCCCGAGCGGCTGACGGTGTTCCTCTACGACGGCGACAAGGAGCACCGCATCACCTACCGCGACCTCTGGGACGGCGCGATGCTCTACGCCGCTCGTCTCGCCGCGCAGGGCGTGGGACCGGGGCAGACGGTGGCGATCATGCTGCCGACGACCAAGGACTACCTCTTCTGCTTCTACGGGACGCTGCTCGCCGGTGCGATCCCGGTGCCGCTCTATCCGCCCGCGCGCCTCACCACCATCGAAGACCATATGACGCGCCACGTGAGCGTGCTGAAAAGCGCGGGCGCCGCGGTGATGGTGACGATCCCCGAGGCGAAACCGCTCGCCTGGCTGCTGCGCGCCCAGGTCGAGTCGCTGCGCGCGGTGATGGTGCCGGAGGATTTCTCCGGCGAGGCGCGCGATTTCGCGCCGGTGCGCGGGCGTAGCGGCCACATCGCGTTCCTCCAGTACACCTCGGGAAGCACCGGCAACCCCAAGGGGGTGGTGCTTACGCACGCCAACCTGCTCGCGAACGCCCGCGCCATGATCAAGGCCGCGCGCGCCAGCTCCGAGGACGTGTTCGTGAGCTGGCTGCCGCTCTACCACGACATGGGACTGATCGGCGGCTGCTTCGCGACGATGTACGGCGGCTTCCCCGTGGTGCTGATGTCGCCGCTCGCCTTCCTCTCGCGGCCGAGCCAGTGGCTGCGCGCGATCCATCGCCATCGCGGCACGATCTCGGGCGGGCCGAATTTCTCGTACGAGCTCTGCCTGCGCCGCATCCAGGACGAAGACCTGCAAGACGTCGACCTGTCGTCGTGGCGTTTCGCGTTCAACGGCGCGGAGCCGGTGAGCCCGGAGACGATGACCGCGTTCCAGGAACGGTTCGCGAAATGGAAGCTGCGCAGGAACGTCATGTCCCCGGTGTACGGCCTGGCCGAGTGCTCGGTCGGGCTCGCCTTCACGCCGCCGGGCCAGGCGTGGCGGGTCGATTCGCTGGACCGCGGCGTGTTCGCACGCGACGCACGTGCGGTGCCCGCAAAAGCGGACGACCCGGCGCCGCTCAAGGTGGTCGGCTGCGGCTACGTGCTTCCCGGGCACGACCTGCGCGTCGTCGACGCCGCGGGCCTCGAGCTCCCCGACTGCAACGAAGGCCAGCTCCTGTTCCGCGGGCCGTCGGCCACGAGCGGCTACTACCGCAACCCGGAGGCCACCAAAGCGCTTTTCTCCGGCGAGTGGGTCAACACCGGCGACCGCGCGTACATGTCGCACGGCATGGTGTTCATCACCGGGCGCGAGAAGGACGTGATCATCAAGGGCGGACGCAACATCACGCCCTACGAGCTCGAGGAGGCCATCGGCGACCTGCCGCGCATCCGGCGCGGCTGCGTGGCGGTGTTCGGCAGCGTGGACCGTGCGAGCGGCACCGAACGCGTAGTGGTGCTCGCCGAAACGCGCAGCCGGGACACCGCGCTCGACGACGACCTGCGCCATCGCATCAACGAGCTCGCGGTGTCGCTCATCGGCGGGCCGGTCGACGACATCGTGCTCGCGCCGCCGCACACGGTGCCGAAGACTTCCAGCGGCAAGATCCGCCGCGTCGCGGCGCGCGAGTATTACGAGCGCGGGCCGAGCGCTGCGGCGCCGCGCTCGGTGTGGCTGCAGTTCATCCGCCTGGTTCTCGCGGGCATCGGTCCGCAGCTGCGGCGCGGCGTGCGCGCCGCGCAAGGCGTGCTCTTCGCCCTGGCCGGGTGGTTCATCTTCGGCATCTCTTTGCTGCTCGTGTTCGGCACCGCGCTGGTCGCGCCCGGGCGCGCCACCTGGAACATGGCGCAGCGCTGCCTGCGCTTCTTCTTCCGCGTCTGCCGCATTCCGGTCGCGGTGCAGGGCCTCGAGAATCTGCCCGCGTCGGGTCCGTTCGTGATCGCTTCCAACCACACCAGCTACCTCGACGGCGCGGTGCTCGTGGCCGTCCTGCCCTGGCGCCACTACGCCTTCGTGGCGAAGCGCGAGCTCGCCGGCAATTTCTTCAGCCGCGTGCTGGTGAAGGGCCTCGGCGCGGTGTTCGTCGAGCGCTTCGACGTGCAGCGAAGCGCGGAACACGCCGACGCGCTTGTTCAGGCAGCGAAGAGCGGCGTGTCACTCGTGGTGTTTCCCGAGGGGACGTTGAGGCGGCACAGCGGCCTGATGCCGTTCCGCGCCGGAGCGTTCCAGGTCGCGGCGCAGGCCGGGATTCCCGTGGTGCCGGTGTCGCTGCGCGGAGTGCGCTCGGTGCTGCGCGACGAGACCTGGTATCCGCGCCGCGCGCCCATTGCCGTGACCTTGGGCGCGCCGATCGCCCCGGACGGCGACGACTGGGGCGCGGTGCTGAGGCTGCGCGACCGCGCGCGCGCCGAGATCCTGCAGTACTGCGGCGAGCCGGACCTCGAAGCCTAGATGCGGGCCTAGATCCGGAGCGTTCCCTCGATGCAGGTGACGGCGCGGCCGCCGATGCGCACGCCGTCCTCGTCCACGCGCACGTGCACGCGCCCGTCGCGCTTCATCTGCATGCCCTGGCGCGCGATGTAGCGCTCGCCGAAGCGCTTGAGGGAGTTGGTCTGCTTGAGGTAGTGCGCGACCGCGAGGTTGCCGCTACCGCAGACCGGATCCTCGGGAATGCCGTGCGCGGGCGCGAACGAGCGCACGTGCATCGCGGTCTGCTTCTCGCCGGAGGGCGCGAACACCGTGATGCCGGTCGCCTCGTGGTCGATGGTGAAAGCCGCGAGCGCACCCATGTCGGGCTTGAGCGCGGCGAGCTCCTGCGCGTCGGCCACTTCGCCCACGATCCAGATCGGGCCCACTTCGATGCGCAAGAGCTTCTTGGCGAACGGCAGCCCGCGGCGCACGTCGGTGATGCGCGGCTCCGGACCGCGCACGAAGATGCGCTCGTCCTCGAACGAGAGGTCGAGGATGCCGGCGGTGCATTCCTGCCGGAGGAGCTTCTTCTTCTCCACGAAGCCGGACTCGAGCGCGGCGTACGCGCTTCCGATGGTGGGATGGCCGGCGAAAGGCAGCTCGTGCTGCGGCGTGAAGATGCGCAGGCGATAGTCGGCCTGCGACGAGGGCAGCAGGAACGTGGTTTCGGAGAGGTTCACCCAGCACGCGATGCGCTGCATGTCCTCGGTCTCTAGGCCTTCGCCGCCCAGCACCACCGCGACCGGGTTGCCGTAGAAGGGCCTGCCGGTGAAGACGTCGACCTGCTTCAGGGTGAGGCTGGAAGCTTCGCTGGTTTCGCTCATTTCAGGATCCGCAGCAGATTGTGATGCGCATCGGTGAAAACTGGAAGATCCCTGCGCTCCTCGATCGCTTCGCCGGCCTCCGCGATGCGCCCCCAGTCCAGGAGCCTGCGGTTGCGGGTGACGATCACCTGGTCGGTCGAGGAATACCAGTATTCGGGCCCGTCGTCGGCGTCCGGGCTGTCGGAGACGTTGAGCGCCTCGAAGCCGAACTCGGAGGCGAGGCGCTTCACCACCGGCAGGAGGTCGATGTAGCGGTTGGTGGCCTGGAACACGATCACGCCGTCGGGCTTGAGGTGCTTCACGTAGAGCGCCATGGCCTCGCGGGTGACGAGGTGCATCGGGATCGAGTCGCCCGAGAACGCGTCGATGCCGAGCACGTCGTAGCCGCGCGCCGGCTCGCGCTCGAGCGAGAGCCGCCCGTCGCCCATGACGAGCTCGGTCTTCGCCGGGGTGTCGGCGAGGTAGGTGAACTCGCGCCGCGCGATGTCGACCACGCGCGGGCTGATCTCGTAGAAGGTGAGCGTGTCGCCGGGCTTCATCCAGGCGGCGATGACGCCGGCGCCGAGGCCGATCACGCCCACGTTCAGCGGCTTCTTCGGATTCAGCTCGCGCAGCGAGGTGAAGACGCGTCCGTAGCCCGAGTCGGGGCTGAAGTAGTCGGCGGGCGTGTTGCGGAACGCGTCGCCGAGGAGCTGCCCGCCGTGCATGATCGCGCCGTGGTACATCGAGCGGTACGGCACCGGGCTGTAGTGGTCCGCGGTGCGCACCACGCCGTAGAAATCGCGTTCCATCACCCGGATGCCGCGCGTGTAGTCGTCGCCGCCCCTCACTACGAGGACGATGGTCGCACCGAGGACCGCCAGGACACCCAACTTTGCGACGCCGCGCACGCGCAGGGCAAAGAGCGCGGCGAGCAGGATGAGCGCGATACCGAGCTCGAAATAGCCTCGCAGGACGAGCGGCGCGATCACCGCCACGAGCACCGCGCCGAGCGCGCCGCCGAGCGACATCATGAGATAGAACCGGGTGAGGTGCGCCGGGTCGGGCTTGAGGCGCGCGAGCTCGCCGTGGCACACCATGCACGCGACGAACATGCCGACGAAGTACAGCGGTGCCGCGACGTGCAGGTCGAGCGAAGGAATGTAGTACGCCATGGCCGGCAGCAGCGCGACCAGCGCGACGAGCAGCGCGGTGCGCAGGTACCAGCGCGGATGGTCGAACACCAGGATGAAGGTGATGAGGTAGAGCGCGAGCGGCAGCACCCAGAGGAAAGGCACGCTCGAGACGTTCTGGGTCACGTGGTTGGTGACCGCGAGCAGCATCACCGAGCCCATCGCCGAGAGCGCGAGCCACAGCAGCTGCTCCTTCAGTGAAACCGACCCTGCGGCAGAACGGGGGGAAGCTTTTGCTTCAGGTTCGAACCCATTCATCGACATCCACGCCGTGCCGGCGCAGAGAAGCGCGAACACGGCAAAGAGGAGCGACCAGCCCCAGCCGAGCTGGTTGAGATCGAACAGCGGCTCGAACAGCACCGGAAAGCCGAGCAGCGCGAGGAGCGAGGCGAAATTGGAGAGCGCGAACAGGCGGTACGGCACCGCGCTCTGGAAGCGGCGCCAGTACCAGGATTGCAGCAGCGGCGTGGTGGTGGAAAGCAGGAAGTACGGCAGGCCGATCGTCGCCACGAGCAGGACCAGGATGCGCGAGATCGGCTCTTCGTCGCCGCGCGGCTTCCAGCCGCTCGAGGCGATGATCGGCAGGCAGGCGAGGGACACCGCGAGCAGCGCAACATGCAGCAGCGCCTGACGCCGCGCCCCCAGCCGCGTGGTCAGATCGGCGTAGGCATACCCGGCGAGCAGCACGCTCTGGAAAAACACGAGGCACGTCGTCCACACGCCCGCCGAGCCGCCGAACCACGGCAGGATCTGCTTGGCGATGATCGGCTGGACCAGGAACAGCAGGAACGACGAAAGGAAGATCGTCGCCGCGTACGGCAGCGTGCCGAGCAGGGAATACGGTCGGACTAGGGTTTGAATTGTCTGCTTATCTCAGAACGGATTCAGCGCAATACGGACTTCAGCGTTTTTCCCATCTCCGCGGGATTGCGCGTGGTCTTGATGCCGCACTCCTCCATCACCGCCAGCTTCTCCTGCGCCGTCCCTTTGCCGCCGGAAATGATCGCGCCGGCGTGTCCCATCCGCTTGCCCGGCGGCGCAGTGACGCCGGCGATGAAGCCTACCACCGGCTTCCTCATGTTTTCCTTGACCCAGCGCGCAGCGATCTCCTCGTCGTTGCCGCCGATCTCGCCCACCATGATGACCGCCTCGGTCTGCGGGTCTTGGTTGAACATCCTCAGAACGTCGATGTGCTTCAACCCGTTGACCGGATCGCCGCCGATGCCGACGCAGCTCGACTGGCCGAGGCCGAGCTCGCGCAGCTGCCCCACCGCCTCGTAGGTGAGCGTGCCCGAGCGCGACACCACGCCCACCGGGCCCTTCTTATGGATGTGGCCCGGCATGATGCCGATCTTGAGCTCGTCGGGCGTGATCACGCCCGGGCAGTTGGGCCCCACGAGCAGCGTCTTCTTCCCGACCATGCGGTCCTTGGTGCGGATCATGTCGCGCACCGGAATGCCCTCGGTGATGCAGATCACGAGATCGAGCCCGGCGTCGACCGCCTCGTCGATCGCCGCGGCGGCGAAAGGCGGCGGCACGTAGATCACCGAGACCGTGGCGCCGGTGGCCTTCTTCGCGTCCTTCACCGAGCCGAAGATGGGAATGCCCTCGAAGTCCTCGCCTGCCTTCTTCGGGTTCACGCCGGCCACGTAGCAGCTCTTGCCGTTGGCGTACTGCACGCCCGTGCGCGTGTGGAACTGGCCGGTCTTGCCGGTGATGCCCTGCGTCATCACGCGGGTGTTCTTGTCGATGAGGATGCTCATTTCGCCGCTTTCACCACTTTTTCCGCCGCATCGGCCATGTTGCTCGCCGAAATGATCGGCAGCTTCGAGTCGGCGAGGATCTTCTTGCCGAGGTCGACGTTCGTGCCCTCGAGCCGCACCACGAGCGGCACGTGCAAGCTCACCGCCTTCGACGCGTCCACCAGCGCCTGCGCGATCACGTCGCAGCGCATGATGCCGCCGAAGATGTTGACGAGGATCGCCTTGAGCGCGGGCGTCTTGAGCATGATCTTGAACGCCTCGGTCACCTTCTCGGTGGTGGCGCCGCCGCCGACGTCGAGGAAGTTGGCGGGACTGCCGCCGTAGAACTTGATGATGTCCATCGTCGCCATCGCGAGCCCGGCCCCGTTCACCAGGCAGCCGATGTTGCCGTCGAGCTGGATGTAGTTGAGATCGTGCTTGGAGGCCTCGACCTCTGCGGGGTCCTCTTCGTCGAGGTCGCGCAGCGCGGCGATGTCCGGATGGCGGAAGAGTGCGTTGTCGTCGAAGTTGATCTTCGAATCGAGCGCGACGACCTGGTTCTGCCCGGTCACGATCAGGGGATTCACCTCGACGAGCGACGCGTCGGTCTCCCAGAAGCACTTGTACAGCGCCTTGCAGAGCGCCCGGCCCTGCGCCAGCGCGACTTGAGGAATGCCGATGCCGAGCGCGATCTCGTCGGCGTCCGCGTCGGCGAGGCCCTGCGCCGGATCGATCGCGATCTTGCGGATCTTCTCCGGCGTTTTCGCGGCCACCTCCTCGATGTCCATGCCGCCTTCGGAAGAGGCCATCAGCACGACCTTCTGCGAGCCGCGGTCGACCACCATGCCGACGTAGAGCTCCTTCTTGATGTCGGCGCCCTCCTCCACGAGGAGCCTGCGCACCTTCTGCCCCTCGGGCCCGGTCTGGTGGGTTTTCAGCTGCATTCCCAAAATGGAAGAGGCCAGCTTGCGGACCTCCTCCAGGGACTTTGCAACCTTGACGCCGCCGCCCTTGCCGCGGCCGCCGGCGTGGATCTGCGCCTTCACCACCCAGACGCTGCCGCCGAGCTTCTTCGCCGCATCGACCGCCTGGTCGACGCTGAACGCCGGAAAGCCGCGTGGAGTGGGCACGCCGTAGTCCCTGAAGATTTCCTTGCCCTGGTACTCGTGGATTTTCACGCTGCCTTTCCTCTGCCTTTACGCTGCACGTCCTCTATACCATTTGGGGTACCACACGCGCACGGTCTCGGTGCTCGTCTCCAGCGCATGGCACTGGTCGAGCTGGAACGGCTTGGAGCCGTCGTCCTGCTCTTCCTTCATCTCGCCCGCGAACGACTGGATCGCGGCGGTAGGCATGCCGGCGAGCATCTCGGTAAGGTGCGTGCAGCCGCGCACGCCGCCGAGGAGCTCGTTCGCCTTGAGCCTGAAATGCCGCACCAGGTTGAGCCCGACGAGGGCGCGGTACGCCGGCGCGATCGTCTCGCAGCCGCCCGGATAGGGCACCGCTTCGGAAGACGCCGCCGCGTCGACCACGTTGAACTCGCGGTCGATGGTGAGCCGCAGCCACATGCTGTGCACCGGCTGGCCCGCGCGGCGCACGCCGGTCTTCAAGCGGTAGTCGTGGTTCTTGATGTCGGTGAGGTGCGCCTCGATGTCCCAGAGGCCGTCGGCGCGTTTGTAGCCTTCGTAGCGCACGCGGCGCGTATGGAGGAGCTCGCGCTCGACCTCGGTGACCGGCAGGGACATAGGCCGCGAATTTTAGCAGGCCCCTGCTAGAATTTTTTCGGTGAAGTACGTTCTGGCCCTCGATCAAGGCACGACCAGCTCGCGGGCGATCCTATTCGACGAAGCCGGCGGCCCGGTGGCCGTCGGGCAGCGCGAGTTCCGCCAGATCTTTCCGCGCGCGGGCTGGGTGGAGCACGACCCGCGCGAGATCTTCGCCACGCAACGCGACGTGGCGCGCGACGCGCTCCGAAAAAGTGGAATTTCCACAAAAGATCTCTTGGCCGTCGGCATCACGAACCAGCGCGAAACCACCATCGTGTGGGACCGCCAGACCGGCGAGCCGATCGCGAACGCCATCGTGTGGCAGGACCGGCGCACCGCCGAGCTGTGCAAGGACCTGCGCGAGGTCGGCGCGGAGAGCCTGATCCGCGAGCGCACCGGCCTCGTCATCGACCCGTACTTCAGCGGCACCAAGCTCGCATGGCTGCTCGACGAGATTCCTGGCGCGCGTGAGCGCGCGGCGCGCGGGGAGCTCGCGTTCGGCACCGTGGACACGTGGCTCGTCTGGCAACTCACCGGCAATCGGACCCACGTCACCGACGTCTCCAACGCCTCGCGCACGCTCCTCTTCAACATCCACACCAACGAGTGGGACGACGAGCTGCTGCGGCTGCTGCGCGTGCCGCGCGCCATCCTGCCGGAAGTGCATCCTTCGGCGCACGCGTTCGGCATGGTTCCCGCCGGCGTCTTTGGCGAGCCGCTCCTCATCGCCGGCGTCGCCGGCGACCAGCAGGCGGCGCTGTTCGGCCAGGGCTGCCACACCGCCGGCATGGCGAAGAATACTTACGGGACCGGCTGCTTCATGCTGCTCCACACCGGCGACAAGGTAGTGCAGTCGGCGAACGGTCTCGTCGCCACGGCCTGCGCCCAGACCCCGGCAAAGGAATACGCGCTGGAGGGCAGCGTGTTCATCGCCGGCGCGGTAGTCCAGTGGCTGCGCGACCAGCTCGGCTTCTTCAGCAGTTCAAGTGAAGTGGAGCGGCTGGCTTCCGAAGTGCTCGATTCGGGCGACGTCTTCGTCGTCCCGGCCTTCACCGGCCTGGGCGCGCCCTACTGGGATCCCAACGCGCGAGGCACGATTGTGGGATTGACCAGAGGAACCACGCGAGCGCACATCGCGCGCGCCGCGCTGGAGTCGATCGCCTTCCAGAGCGCGGAGGTGCTCGAGGCGATGCAGAAGGACTCGGGCGAAAAGCTCGCCGAGCTGCGCGTCGACGGCGGCGCGTCCGCGAACGACCTCCTGATGCAGTTCCAGGCCGACCTTCTCGGTGTTCCGGTCGTCCGGCCGCGCGTCCTGGAGACCACCGCCCTCGGCGCAGCGTACCTCGCCGGGCTCACCGTGGATCTGTGGAAATCGCGCGAGGAGCTCGCGCGGCAATGGAAAGCCGCGCGGCGCTTCGAGCCTCACATGGATTCTTCCGATCGGGAAGCCCGCATGGCGCGCTGGCGCGAGGCGGTCCGCCGGGCGCGGAACTGGGTATAGGGGCCGCTTCTTCCAGGGAGGAGGAACCGTCGTGAAACAGACAAGTCGGTCGGCGGCTTCGTGTTCCCGGAGTCCTGCGGCTACCACGCGGGAACGAAGGCGCTGTACGTCGGCAATTTCGGCGGCGCCAAGCTCGATGCGGCGTCTGGATCCAGGGCAATCGCCTGTGGGTCACCGACATCGACGCGGCATGGCTCTTCGACCTGAAGACCAAGAAGGGACGCAGGCTCGCGCTGCCGGTGGGCTTCGCGAACGATCCGACAAGCTCGTCAAGGTCGAGCCCGCGGACTTCCTGAACACGAAGAACGGACCCAAGGTCACCGAGGTTTTCTCGGGCGCCGGCGTCAATCCGAACGGCGTCTACCCGGCGCGCGACGGCAGGCTGTACATGGTCGGCTTCCCCGCCGCGGACAAGCCGAAGCCGATCTTCGCGCTCGGCGTGAGCGGCCAGATCAAGCCGCTCTCCGATCCCATCGGCCGGCTCGACGGCATCTACCAGCTGAACGACGGCTCGCTTCTCTTCACCGACTGGAACACCGGCTCGCTCTCGCGTTGGAGCCAGAAGGGCGGCGTGCAGAAGCTCGCCGACGGCTTCAAGGGCCGCGCGGACTTTTGCGTAGTGCCGGGCTCAGGCGGCGCGATGACCGTGGTCGTGCCCGACCTGCCGCAGAGCCAGCTGCGCTTCATCGAGCTGAGCAAGTAGCCGCGGCACCACCCGCGTAATCTAAGACGTCAGCACATCCTCCGGCGCTTCTTGGAGTTCACTGTCGTCCGATCCAGAGGGGATCATGGCGGGGTCGGAAGCGATCTCGGGGGCCGACGCCGGCTTCGCCGTCGGTTCCTTCAAGCTCTCCCGCCCGGGGGAAAGAAAGGCGATGAGCGCTTCTTCCTCTGCGCTCGGCTGGACCAAGCCCATCGCGCGCGGCAGCAGGTGGGCGATGCAGCTTAGCGTGCTTTGGCCGTCGCCGTTATCGCCCACGACGTACCAAAGACGGCTATGCGGCGAAAAGCGGCCGAGGATCGGCAGGTTGTCGCGGGTTTCGCCGAATACGCTGTAGTGCAGGGCAAGCTCCCTGCGTCCGGCAAGGCGAGGAAACGTCTCTGCGCACCAACGCACCAGCCGCTCGGCGGAGCGCGCGGCGTTCGGCGGCGCGTGGAAATTGTCGTCGACCACCGGCGTATCACCGCCGCCGACGATGAGCTTGCCGTCCTGGCGCGCCCAATAGTGGGCGTGCGGATCGAAGTAGTAGGCATTCGGCGTGTTCTCGCCCGGATCGTCGAAGGCGACGAGAAAGGTCCAGTAGGAGCGCATCCTGCCGCTGAGATTCGCATCGCGATCGATGATGAATCCGTTGGTCGCGATCACCACGTGCGCGGCGCTTACCGACTCGCCGCCCGCTAGCTCGGCGCGCACCAGCTCGCCCTCCTCGCGCAGCGCGACCACGCGTGATTGCTCGCGGTAGCGCGTCTCGCCGAGCGATCGCGCGATGGCCTGCACGTAGCGCGTCGAGTCGACGATCGCGTCGCCAGTCACGAACAGCCCCTGGACGTACTTTCCCGGGGCGGTGCCGTAGAGGGCCGCGATCCGCCCGGCGTCGTAGCGCTCGATGTCGGCGTCGATGCCGAGGTCGCGCATCACCCGGTGTTCCTCGCGCAGCCTCCTCTCGTCGTCGGGCTCCCCGACAATCAGCGTGCCGTACTGGCGCACGAGGCGCGGGTCAAACTCCCGCGCGAGCTGGAGCTGCAGGTCGACGCCTCGTCGCTTGACCCGCATCAGGTTGAGCGCCACCTGGCGGTTGAAGCGCCGCGAGAGATAGGTATAGCCCCGGTCGTCCGGCGTGAGCACCATCTTGGTGTAGTCGGGGAACACCGGACCCGGCGTGCCGGACAGGTAGGTGTTTCCGCCCAGGCCGATGTGCTCGGCCTCGAGCACGAAAACGTCGTCGACCCCAGCACGCACCAGGTGCAGCGCTGCACTGAGGCCCGAGAGGCCGCCACCGACGATGAGAATTTGGACGTCGGGTTGCATGGAACACTCTTGTCTTCTCGTCTTAATTCTGCGCTTTCGAAAACGATCGCTCGAACTTACTTATTTTCAGGCGCAGGTCGTACTGCCTTTGAGCACCGAGGCTTACGGAGGCAGCGCGGGGGCGTCTGTTGTCAACAAGTTCTCTTGACTTTCGATTCTTCAGGTCCGTTGGGCGGCATCGCCGGTCGCGGGCTCCGTGCCAGCAGATGGGTATTGACTTTGCTTTTTTCAAGACTACAATGCGCGCCCACTTGGGACATGAGGCACATGCAAACGCCACGACCGACACGACTTTGTAGAGACGCCGATCTGGAGACGAAGATCGCGTAAGCGCTTTGCGCCCATCCGAAGCCCGGACCGCGCGAGCGCTCCGGGCTTTTTGTTTCCGGGCGTCAACGCCGCTGCAAGCACGGCGTTAGGAGAACGGATATGGATCGAATTTCGATGAACCGACATTTGCGACTCGAGCAACGGCTAAAGCCCATCGCGCCATGCGAGGCGGATACGCGCGCGCACCGAGCGGAGGAGGCCTTCTAGCGATCACGCATCGCTGGTAGTCCATCCGAGCCCGGGTGCGCCGCAAGGTCCCCGGGCTTTTTGCTTTCTTCGCGGGCCGCATTCCGGTCGCGGCACTCCCACGAGCGTCGCGACCCGAACGCCCCGCTGGCGGAATCGGCATACGCGCGTGTCTCAGAAACACGCTGCTCCGGGTTCGAATCCCGGGTGGGGCACCAGATTTGTTTTTGCGCGAGCGAGAGCTCGCGCCGCTCTTTTACAACTTGGATGTGGCAAAACGACCCCGCCGCGCGCAACGTGCCCTTGGATTGCCTATGGGCCGCGCGGCGGGGCGGCGGGCTTGCGCCCGCGATTCACGACGTTCCCGTCGTCTAACGGTCAGGACCGCGGCCCTTCAAGCCGTGTATGCCGGTTCGAATCCGGCCGGGAATGCCAACGATTTCTCTCTCGCTGTAGCGCAGCCCGGCCAGCGCGCCTCGTTCGGGACGGGGAGACCGCAGGTTCGAATCCTGCCGGCGAGACCAATCAATACCTCCGTAGCTCAGCGAACCAGAGCGCGCGGCTACGAACCGCGAGGCCGAAGGTTTGAATCCTTCCGGGGGTGCCAACCGAATTGCCGCGCGGATTCTTGCGCGGCGGACCCCGATTTACGGCGCGTAACTCAATGGCGAGAGTAGCTGACTCTTAATCAGAAGGTTGCAGGTTCAACTCCTGCCGCGCCGACCAAATGCTCGGTTAGCTCAGTGCGAAGAGCGCCCACCTCACAAGCGGGAGGACGATGGCTCGACCCCATCACCGAGTACCACTTCACGCTTCTCTAGCTGGTCTGGTGACAGCGCCGGCCTGAAGAGCCGGAGAGCTCCGCTCGAAACGCAGGGGAAGCGCCACGCCATGCCGGTCTAGCTCATCCTGACAGAGCGCCCGCTCGATAAGGCGAGGGCTGCAGGTTCGAGGCCTGCCTGGACAGCCAATCGGGGCGTAGTTCAGCGGCAGAACGCCGGCCTCTGACGCCGGATGTCCCTGGTTCGAACCCAGGCGCCCCCGCCAATTCGATGGAGATCTTGGTGTAACAGCAGCACAGCGGAACGTGAATCCGCAAGTGCCGGTGCGACTCCGGCAGGTCCCCCCGAGCTTTGCCACATCCATAGCAAGAATTCTTCGTGAACGCGATCGCAGCGGGCGAGGCTCGTGAGTCCTCCCTGGCGCGCCTGCCTGGAACATCGGCGTGGCGTGTACCGCGGGGCGGGAGCGACGAATGTTGGGCGAGATAGCTCAGCGGTAGAGCAACGCTCTCATAAGGCGGAGGTCGTGAGTTCGACTCTCACTCTCGCCACCATCTGGATAGCTCAGACGGGTAGAGCTCCGATTTTTTAAATCGGCTGTCGCGGGTTCGACTCCCGCTCCAACTTGCAACGTTGGTTGTAACGCAGTACCGGGGCCGGCTTCAGGTTGCGCTGCAGAGGACCGCGGCGCAGGCACCGGGTGCCAGACCGAGTGCGCCGTGCGGCGCGCGCGGGCGGCGTAGCGGTGGTCTTCCGCCTCAGCTCCCGGGGAAATTCTTCCTGGGAAAAGGCGGGAGAGCCGCTGCGTCCCCCACGAGCGCGGCGGAGCCCGTCGGGCGCCCGGGAGGCCGGATTCCCGATTTTTTGATGATGCATGGACAACAGGATGAGCAGGAAGTGGAGAGTGCAGTGGAGCAGAACGAGCACCTGACCGAGCGCGAAGCCGAT
>Ga0075436_100000235_pt1 | contig 34727 bp, 36 predicted proteins | sample RhiMethybrSRZTD5_FD_75303 | JGI IMG/M metagenome (GOLD analysis project Ga0075436, IMG submission 75303) | Populus rhizosphere microbial communities from Tennessee, USA - Rhizosphere MetaG P. TD hybrid SRZTD5 | ecosystem: Host-associated > Plants > Roots > Rhizosphere > Soil | place: USA...
CTCCCCGCCATACTTCTTCGCAAGGATGTGCGTCATCGCCGCCGTCAGCGTCGTCTTGCCATGATCGACGTGACCAATCGTGCCCACGTTCACGTGGGGCTTGGTGCGCTCGAATTTGGCCTTGGCCATGGTGGTTGCGTAATCCTCGTTACTTGGTCTTGGCGCTGATCACCGCCTCGGCGACGCTCTTTGGCGCCTCGGCGTAATGCTTGAATTCCATCGTGTACGTCGCGCGTCCCTGCGTAAGCGAGCGCAGCGTGGTCGAATAGCCGAACATCTCGCCGAGCGGAACTTCCGCCTTGATCGCCTTGCCGCCGGGCAGATCTTCCATGCCCTGGATGACGCCGCGTCGAGCGGAAAGGTCGCCCATCACGTCGCCCATCTTCTCTTCCGGGGTCTCGACCTCGACCGCCATGATCGGCTCGAGCAGCACCGGCTGGGCGCTGCGCATGCCGTCCTTGAAGGCGAAGATCGCCGCCATCTTGAAGGCGTTCTCGTTCGAGTCGACCTCGTGGTACGACCCGTCGAACAGCGTCGTCTTCACGTCGACCACCGGGTAGCCGGCGAGCACGCCGTCCTGCAGCGCTTCCTTGATGCCCTTCTCCACCGCGGGAATGTATTCGCGCGGCACGCGGCCGCCCTTGATGCCATCGACGAATTCCCACCCCTTGCCCGGCGCCTGCGGCTCGAGCTTGAGCCAGACGTGGCCGTACTGGCCGCGGCCGCCCGACTGCTTGACGAACTTGCCTTCGGACTCGACCATCTTCCTGAAGGTCTCGCGATAAGCGACCTGGGGCTTGCCGACCGACGCCTCGACGCCGAACTCGCGCTTCATCCGATCGACAATGATCTCGAGGTGCAGCTCGCCCATGCCCGAGATGATCGTCTGGCCGGACTCTTCGTCGGTGCGCACGCGGAAGGAGGGATCCTCCTGCGCCAGACGACCGAGGGCAACACCCATCTTTTCCTGGTCGGCCTTGGTCTTCGGTTCGACGGCCTGCGCGATCACGGGCTCGGGGAACTCCATGCGCTCGAGCGTGATGATGTTCTTCACGTCGCAGATCGTCTCGCCGGTGACCACGTCCTTCAGGCCGACGACTGCGGCAATATCGCCGGCGCGCACTTCCTTTATCTCCTCGCGCTCGTTCGCATGCATCTGCAGCAGGCGTCCGATGCGCTCCTTGCGGCCCTTCATCGAGGTGTACACCGTGTCGCCCGAGCTGAGCACTCCGGAGTACACGCGAATGAAGGACAGCTGGCCGACGAACGGGTCGGTCATGATCTTGAAGGCGAGCGCCGCGAACGGCTGGTTGTCGTCGGCACTGCGCGTGGCCGGCTGGCCGTTCTCGGTCTCGCCCTTCACCGGCGGGATGTCGATGGGCGATGGCAGGTAGTCGATAACCGCGTCGAGCATCGCCTGCACGCCCTTGTTCTTGAACGCCGAGCCGCACAGCATCGGCACGATCTCGTTGTTGATCGTGCGGATGCGCAGGCCTTTCTTCACTTCCTCGACCGAGAGCTCGTTGGTCTCGAGGTACTTGTTCATGAGCTCTTCATTGGCCTCGGCGGCGGCCTCGACCATCTTCTCGCGCCACTCTTTCGCCTCGGCCGCGAGTTCGCCCGGAATCGCCTTGCGCTCGAACTTCATTCCCTGCGTGGCGTCGTCCCAGTAGATCGCCTGCATGGTCACCAGGTCGATAACCCCGGCGAACTTGTCCTCGGCGCCGATCGGCAGCTGGATCGGAACGGCATTGCCCTTCAGACGGGTGCGGATGTGCTCGTAGGACTTGAAGAACGTCGCGCCGACGCGGTCCATCTTGTTGATGAACGCGAGCCGCGGCACGCGGTACTTGTTCGCTTGGCGCCAGACGGTCTCGGACTGCGGCTGCACACCGGCGACCGCGTCATACACCATGCACGCGCCGTCGAGCACGCGCAGCGAGCGCTCGACTTCAATGGTGAAGTCCACGTGTCCCGGCGTATCGATGATGTTGATGCGGTGCTCGGGATAGGAAAGATCCATCCCCTTCCAGAAGCAGGTGGTCGCTGCCGACGTGATGGTGATGCCGCGCTCCTGCTCCTGCTCCATCCAATCCATGGTCGCGGCGCCGTCGTGAACCTCGCCGATCTTATGGTTCACGCCCGTGTAGAAAAGGATGCGCTCGGTCGTCGTCGTCTTCCCGGCGTCAATATGCGCCGAGATGCCGATGTTCCGATAGCGTTCGATGGGGGTCTTGCGGGCCACGGCCACGGTCTCTCTTCCCTTTGCTCAGAACCTGTAGTGTGAAAAGGCCTTGTTCGCCTCAGCCATGCGATGCACCTCTTCACGCTTCTTCATCGCACCGCCGCGGCCTTCGGCCGCTTCCTGCAACTCGCCCGCCAGACGCACCGTCATCGACTTCTCGCCGCGCTTCTGCGCCGCCTCGCGGATCCAGCGCATGGCGAGTGCCACGCGCCGCACCGGCCGCACTTCCACAGGGACCTGGTAGTTCGCGCCGCCCACGCGCCGGCTCTTCACCTCGACCACGGGCTTCACGTTCTGCACGGCCTGGCTGAACACTTCGATCGGGTCTTTGCCCGACTTCGATTTGATCGTGTCGAGCGCGCCGTAAATGATGCGCTCCGCGACCGACTTCTTGCCGCGGGTCATCAGCACGTTGACGAACTTCGCGAGGTCGACGTTGTTGAACTTCGGATCCGGAAGAATCTCGCGCTTCGGAACTTCTCTGCGGCGGGGCATGGCAAGCGGCCTTTAAGCTGACTTCGGCGCCTTGGCGCCGTACTTCGAACGAGCCTGCTTGCGGTCCTTCACGCCCTGCGTGTCGAGCGAGCCGCGGACGATGTGATAGCGCACGCCCGGCAGGTCTTTGACTCGTCCGCCACGGATCAGCACCACCGAGTGCTCCTGGAGGTTATGCCCCTCGCCGCCGATGTAACCAATCACCTCGAAGCCGTTGGTGAGGCGCACCTTGGCCACCTTGCGCAGTGCCGAGTTCGGCTTCTTGGGCGTCGTCGTGTACACGCGCGTGCACACCCCGCGCTTTTGCGGCGAGCCCGCGAGCGCCGGAACCTTCGACTTCGGGCGCTTGGCGACGCGCCCCTGGCGCACTAACTGGTTGACGGTGGGCATCTATTTGGCTCTTCCAGAAACAAACCGGGCGGCCACGATTACGTCTGCGCAGCCGCCCCGGGGCTAAAAAAGAGGCCGGATTATAAAGAGGAAAGTAGGCCGGCGCAAGAAATCCCGCGCCGCGCAAAATCAAGCCGGCCGCGGCTGCTGGACGAAGCCGAAGCGTCCCGGGATTTCCGCCCGGGCGATGGGCTGCGGGCTCGCGCCGGAATCGGCGAATTGCACGAGATCACGATCGTCCAGCAGCGCTACCGTGTGGCCGTCCGCCATCAATACCGAGCCTTCGTCGTCGACGTAGCTCATCCGCGCGGCGAACGCTCGGCCGCAATGGTCGCGCAGTTCCTCGCCTTCGTAATGCACGACGAGCGGCGTATATGCGAGGCTCACGTAGACGCGCTGGGGGCCGTTCTGGAAGTACCAGCAGCCGGCGCTGTCGGCGTCATAGTTGCGCGCAATGAACTCGCGCAGGGCCGCATTGGCAATGCGTTCGTCTTTGATCAGCCAGTTGCCGCGCCGGTCGAGCGCAAGCCAGCCGTACACGGCGGGCACGTTCGGCCATTTCGCCATTGCGCGAGCGACGGCCGCATCCATGGCGCGTCCTACGCTACAGCAAGCGCGTCGATCGGGTGCGGCTGATAGATGCCGAAACCTTGCGCGTAGCCCACGCCCATCGCTTTCAGGCGCAGCAGGATGTCCTGGTCCTCGACGCATTCGGCGACCACGCCGAAGCCCAGGCGCTCCCCTACGCGCAAGATCGCATTCAGCTTGCCGCGCGCGCTCTCGCTCGCGAGCACCTTGCGGGTGATGCGGCCATCGACCTTGATGAATTGCACGCCAAGAGCCTTCACGGGAGTGAACGACACGGCGCGACGGCCGAAACCATCGATGAGAAGCGGCGTGCCCACCGCCCTCATCTGGCTAGCGAAGAGCTCGGCCGCCTCCAGCCGCGCGAGCGTGTCGCCTTCATCGATCTCGAAAAGCAGGCGCGCGGGCGCGACCTGATTGGACGCGAGTTGCGCCGCCACGAAGCGCCCGAATTCCGGGTCTTCTATCGTCTGCCCGGACAGGTTGACCGTGAAGCGCGCGATGCGCGTGCCCTGTGCGAGGCGCTTGACCGTGTGGCGCACCACCCAGCGGTCGAGGTGCGGCATCATGCGGAAGTGCTCGAACACCGGAAGAAACTCCCCTGGCGGAAGGAGTGCGCGTTCTTCCTCGCGCAGTCTGACGAGCACCTCCGCCATCGGATAGCGCTCGTCGCCGGCAAACTGCAGGATCGGCTGGCAATAGAGCTCGAACTCGTTGTTCTCGATGGCGCCGCGCAACCGTTGGACCGGATCGGTCCAGCCGGCCAATTCGGAATCCATGCGTTCGAGGAAAGTGTCGTCCACGGGCGCATTCTAGCGATCAAGCCGGCACTCCCATCACAGGCACAGAACGATAAATAACAAAAAATGAGTGCGAAGATCGAACTCAATCACAAGCTGCACGTGCTCACGCGAAAGGAGGAGCTCGACAGCGTCCGCGTGCAGGGCAAAGTGGTCGTCGTCATCGACGTCCTTTTCGCAACCACCACCATGGTGGCCGCTCTGGCGCATGGCGCCCGCGAAGTAATCCCCGTGCTCGACGAAGCGGCCGCGCGCGCCGAGGATGAACGCCACGCGCGCGGCAGCTGCGTGCTCGCCGGCGAGCTCTACGCGGAGACGCTGCCGGGTTTCGTGCATCCGGCGCCGCTCGCGCTCATCGCGCACGGAGTGCGCGATCGGGTCGTCGTTTACTCGACGACCAACGGCACGGTGGCAATGGCGCTCGCCGCAGCGGCGCGTCGCGTGTATTGCGGGGCGCTCCTCAATGCGCGGCGCCTGGCCGAGCACATCCTTCTCGAGCATTCCGGCGACACCGTGCTGCTGGTGTGCTCGGGCTCGGGCGCCAACTTCAACTTCGAGGATTTCTATGGCGCCGGATGTTTCGTCGAGCGCTTCGTGGAGACGCTCGGCCCGGCGGCCGATCTGTCGGACGCGGCACGCGCGGCGCGCACGGTGTACCGGCATTCGCCGCTGCCGCAGGCGCTGCTCGAGTGCCGTTTGGGCCGCATGATGAGCGCGCGTGGGCTGCGTCACGAGGTCGAGTTCGCGTGCCGCACGGACGCGTTTCCGGTCGTGCCCGCGCTCGAGGAAGGACGATTGCGCCTGATCGGCTAGGCGGGCTCGAGCTCAGCGCTCACCGCCAGGTGATCGGAGAGCATCGACCAAGGCTTGCCCTTGTGCACCTGCGAGGCCACCACGCTGAAGCCGCGCACGTAAATACGGTCGAGGCGCAGCACCGGCATCATCGCGGGAAAAGTGCGCGCCGCCTTGCCGAAGCGCGCGAGCGAGACCTCCGTCATCCCGAGGCGGCGCTCGAGGATCGAAGAGGCGCGATGGCGCCAGTCGTTGAAGTCGCCGGCGACGATGATCGGCAGGTCGCGCGAGGCGAGCTCCTCCAGGCGCCGGGATATCGCCTCGAGCTGCCGGCTACGGCCGCGCTCGTGCAGCGACAGATGCACGCACACGCAATGCAGGTTCCTGCGCCAGCCGGGAATCGGCACCACACTGTGCAGCAGGCCGCGTCGCTCGAAACCGTGGTCCGAGACGTCCTGGTTCTCGTAGGAAAGAAAGCCGAAGCGCGAAAGGATCGCGTTGCCGTGATGCCCGTGGTCGTATACCGCGTTGCAGCCGTAGATGTGCTGCCACGTGTCGCCGGCGAGGAACGCGTGCTGCGGCTCGACCGGGCAGCCCGCGAAGCGCATGGCGAAGCGCTGGTTCAGTCCCTGCACCTCCTGCAGGAACACGAGGTCGGGGTCGAGCGACTGCAGGCCCTCGCGCAGGTCGTGGATCACCATGCGCCGCTTGAAGTGCGACAAGCCCTTGTGGATGTTCAGCGTGACGACTTTCAGCCGCTCAGTGCTCATTGCTCGCCCAGCATCAGGATCGCGTCGCGGTTGGACCAGGAAAAGCATTTTGCCGCGGCCTCGCGCCAGGGCAACCATGCGAAGGCAACGTGCTCCTGCGGCGCCAGACGCACCGGCAGCCGGTCCGGCAGTTCGAGCGCGAACACATGCTCGACATTGTGCAGTACCCCGGGCGCGAAGCGGCTGCGCCATTGGGCGTAGATCTCGAAGGTATAGATGACATTCCAGCGGCTGAGCCCGCCGCCGCCGACGTCGATCGCCGTCTCCTCGCGCACCTCGCGGCCGGCCGCCTGCTCGAGCGGCTCGTCAATCCGCTCCACCGACCCGGTTACCGATTGCCAGAACCCGGGATGCCGCGCGCGCTCGAGGAGCAGCACTTCGCGCGCTCGCGTATGGACGAGCACGAGGACCGACACCGGCAGCTTGAGAGTCATGCCTCGCGATAGAGATCTGGCAGCGCGAGCTTTCGCTGCGGATCGACGAACACGGCGAAGAAAGGATGCCCGCGCCCGGCCCAGTAGTGCGCCGCGGAACTCAGCACGTCGATCAGCGTCCCGAGCGTCTCGCCGGTCGGCGCCTTCAGGAAGAGAAGCACGTGGCCGTCGCCTTCGCGCCACGACAGATCACTCAGGCAGTCTTCCAGTGCATCCCAGTTCGCGCCGAACCAGTCGGGAAAGTTGAGCGCGCGCGCGACGGCGTCGAACAAGGCGCCGGCGCTCGCTTCGATGCCCACGACATCGAGCCCGCTCGAACGCGTCGCCTCCTCGATTGGCTGCGCCGCACTCGCCCGGTAGACGCCCGAGCGCGCCGGGTCGCGTAGCCGCGCCAGCAATTTACTCACGGCTCAATGATGCGTCGAAATGTCCGGTAGTGATCGTCAGTGTAGTAGTACTCGCCGCCACGGCCGACGATGATGCGTCGCGGCCCGCGATCGCGCGCGCCGGGTGTTTTGACGGTGTACTCGCGGTAGTAGCCGCGCGGCTGGCGCGGCAGCCGAGCCTCGCGGTTGACGAACACGCCGCCGTCGCGCGCATAGGGCAACGGGCCATGCGATTGCAGGCGGCCAAGCGTGTCGCGCGCCTCGGGCGGGAGATTGGCGAGGCGCACCTCGCCGGAGAAGGCGAGCGCCGCGCTGCAGGCAAGGAGGAGCGCAGCGGCGAGCGCGCGCATCAGCTCTTCGGCTTCTCCCGCAAACGGATGCCGAGCTCCCGCAGCTGCTTCTCGTCCACCGGGCTCGGCGCCTGCACGAGCAGATCCTGCGCGCGCTGCGTCTTCGGGAACGCGATCACGTCGCGGATCGAATCGGCGCCGGCCATGAGCGCGACCAGCCGGTCGAGGCCGAAGGCGATGCCGCCGTGCGGCGGCGCGCCGTATTGCAGGTTGTCGAGCAGAAAGCCGAACTTGGCGCGCGCCTCGGTCTCGGAAATGCCGAGCGCCTTGAAGACCTTCTGCTGCACGTCGGCACGGTGGATGCGGATCGAGCCGCCGCCGATTTCCCAGCCGTTGAGCACCATGTCGTAACCCTTGGAGAGCGCGTGCCCGGGATCGCTGAAGAGCAAGTCCTCGTGCCCGTCCTTCGGCGCCGTGAACGGATGGTGCATCGCCGACCAGCGCTTCCCCTCGTCATCCCATTCGAACATCGGGAAGTCGAGCACCCAGAGCGGGCGCCACCCCTTCTCGACGAGATTCTTGTCCTGCGCGATCTTCACGCGTAGCGCGCCGAGCGCCGCGTTGACGATGCTGGCCGTGTCGGCGCCGAAAAAGATGACATCGCCGTTCTGCGCACCGGTGCGCTCGACGACCTGGCGCAGCACCTCGGCCGGCAGGAATTTCACGATCGGCGATTGCAAGCCGTCGGGAATCTTCGTGCGCTCGTTCACCTTGACATAGGCAAGGCCCTTGGCGCCGTGGCCGGCGACGAAAGGCGTGAGATCGTCGATCTCCTTTCGCGTGAGCTCGGCGCTCACCTTCAACGCCGCCACGCGGCCGTTGGGAAGCTCGGCAGCGTGCCGGAAAACCTTGAAGTCGACCGAGCGCATGAGGTCGGTGAGCTCGGTGAGCTCAAGCGCGATACGCAGGTCGGGCTTGTCGACGCCGTAACGCGCGAGGACCTCGGTGTACGCAAGGCGCGGGAAGGGCTGCGGCAGCTCGACGCCGAGCACGTCGCGGAATACCTGCACGATCAGCGCTTCCATGAGGTCCTGGATCGTGCGCTCGTCGAGAAACGAGGTCTCGATATCGATCTGCGTGAACTCGGGCTGCCGGTCGGCGCGCAGATCCTCGTCACGGAAGCATTTGACGATCTGGTAGTAGCGGTCGAACCCCGCCACCATCAGGAGCTGCTTGAAGAGCTGCGGCGACTGCGGCAGCGCGAAAAATTCGCCCGGGTGCACGCGGCTCGGTACCAGATAGTCTCGCGCGCCTTCCGGCGTCGAGCGCGTGAGCATCGGCGTCTCGATGTCGATGAAACCGTGCGCATCGAGGTAGTCGCGCACCGCCATCGCCACGCGGTAGCGCAGGCGCAGGTTGCGCTGCATCGGCTCGCGGCGCAGATCGATGACGCGATGCGTAAGCCGCGTGATCTCGGAGAGATTCTCCTCGTCGAGCTGGAACGGCGGCGGCGCCGACGCATTGAGGATCTCGACCTCGTGCGCGAGCACCTCGACTTCTCCCGAGCGCAGCTCGGGATTGACCGTGCCTTGCGGGCGGCGGCGCACCTTACCGGTGACGCGCAGCACGAACTCGCCGCGCACGCGCTCGGCGACCGCGAACGCCGCCGAGCGATCCGGATCGCAGACCACCTGCGCGAGTCCTTCGCGATCGCGCAGGTCGACGAAGATGACGCCGCCGTGGTCGCGGCGGCGATGCACCCAGCCGCACAGCGTGACGGTGCGATCGACGAGCGCGGCGCTCAGCTCTCCACAGTAATGGGTGCGCATCTACTTCGGCAGCGGCGGGACCACGCCCATCGAAATGATGTACTTGAGCGCCTGGTCGACGCTCATGTCGAGCTCGATCACCTGGTCGCGGCGCACGATCACGAAGTAGCCGCCCGTAGGGTTCGGTGTCGTGGGCACGTACACGCTCAGGCAATCGGGCGGTAGGTGGTTTACGACATCACCGCCAGGCGTGCCGGTGAGAAAGCCGATCGTCCACATGCCCTGATGCGGCCACTGCACGAGCAGCGCCTTGCGAAACGCCTGGCCGCTCGATGAGAAAAGCGTGTCCGAGATCTGCTTCACGCTCGAGTAGATCGAGTTGACGACCGGAATGCGGTGCAGCACGTCGTGCCAGAGCTCGACGAGCTGCGCGCCGAAGAAATTGGTGGCGAAGACGCCAGTCAGGAAGACGATCACTACCGTCAGCACGGCGCCAAGGCCGGGGATATGCACGCCCAGCCAGTTCTCCGTCTGGAACGACACCGGCAGGAGCAGCAGCGACTGATCGAGCGCATCGAAGATGACCTTCAGCACCCACAGCGTAATGACGATCGGGATCCAGATGAGAAGCCCGGTGATGAAGTACTTCTTCAACGCTCCGGAGACGAAAGGCTTTTTCACCGCTTCCGAAATAAAAAGGCCCGGACGCGCGCCGGGCCGGTCAGGTCAGTTAAGGTAAATGCGGCCGCTCAGGCGGCAGCCTTGGATTCGGTTTTCTTCTCGGGCTTGGATTCGGTTTTCGAGTCGCTCTTCGAGTCGCTCTTGGCGTCGCTCTTCGTGTCGGCCTTGGAGTCCGTGGCTTTCTTCGACGACCCGCCCTTGAAGTCGGTCGCGTACCAGCCCGTGCCTTTGAGCTGGAATCCGGCGGCGCTGAGCTGCTTGCGGTACTGCGGTTTGCCGCACGCGGGGCACACGCTGAGCGGCGGCTCGGACACCTTTTGCAGGTGCTCCTCCTTGTGGCCGCAGGCCTCGCAACGGTATTCGTAAATCGGCATCGCGGCGGGATTATATCGCTGATTTTGGGCCGAAAAACCCTATGCGCGCAGCGTCGCGACGAGGCGGCGCGGCTCGAGCAGCAGATCGAGCGCATCGCGGACATCGTGCACGACGATGTCGGCGGCAAGGAGCGCCTGCGCGGCGGCGCCTTCGCGCTGGATCGTGGCGATGCCAAGCGCCGCGCCCCTGAGCATCAAGCGGTCGTTGCGCCCATTGCCGATGCAGGCGACGCGATTCGCTCCGAGGCGCCGCACATAGGCCGCCTTTGCGCGATCCTCGTCTCCTCGAGCGAGGATGTGCAGCTCGCAGTCCACGCCGCCGAGGCTCGCACGCGCTTTGCCGAACGTGTCGGCGGTTACGACATGCAGGTGCAGGGAGCGCCCGAGCTTGCGAAGCCTCGGCTTCACGCCCGGTAGCACGGCGCCGTCGACAGCCAGCGTGCCGTTGAAGTCGAGCACGAGGTGCCCAAGGGTAAGGCGCCCGAAGCCGCGGATGTCGACGGGGATGCCGTGCCGCGTCACCCTATCCTTGCGCGCCGGCGAATCCGAATTCGGCAGCCGCCTTGGCGTAGAAGATACGCACCTTCTGCCGCCCCAGGATTGCGAGCAGCATGTTGGCCTCGTCTTCGCTCAGCAGGAATTCCACTTCAACGGTCAGATCGCCTGCGAGTTCAAAGAAGTGCTGCTCATGCAGCACGCCGTGGCTGCCGAAGCCGGCAATCGCGCGAAACGCGGAACCGCCATGGATGCCGGCCTTCTTGGCCGTCTCGAGCAACCATTCGTAGACCAGCACGCCGTGGTGCTTGCGGTTTTCGTGGACATAAAAGCGCAGATACGTGCCCTGCATGACTCACCTCAACACGAGGCGCATCGAGCCGACACCGGCAAAGGTCGCGGCGATCGAGCCGGCAACGTGCGCCGCGATCAATAGTGTGGCCCATCCGAACTGCTGGCGGGCAAAAAGCGTCACTGCCTCGGCGGAAAACGTCGAGAAGGTGGTGAGCCCGCCCAGGAAACCAGTGGTGATGAGCAGACGCACTTCGGGCGGCAGCGCCTCGAAATGCGACAGCATGCCGAGCGCGATGCCCATCAGATACCCGCCGATTAGGTTAGCGGCGAGGGTGCCGAGCGGGAGCGTCGGAAAAACGGGATTCAGTACGAAGCCCAGCCACCATCGCAGCCATGCGCCCATGGCAGCGCCGCCACCGACGGCGAGAACACCGGCAAATGTCACTCGAGCACCTCCGAAAGTCGTTGGATTGCGTCGCGCCAACGCTTCGAAGGGCTCATAAAAAATGCCTACGGCTCGCCCTTCGGGCGTTCACGTAGGCATCATCAGCGCTTAGCGCGCGGTTAAAGGAGGAATGCCATCTCCCTGAGGCGGATCATAGCCTCAGAACGGGATGTCGTCCTCCATGTCGTCGAACTTGCCGGCGGGCTTCTTCGCCGTCGCGCCGGCAGCAGCCGCTGGCTTCGGCTCGCCTGCCCGGGCCATGGGCTCGGCGCGCGGCTCACCGGAGCCGGCGCGCGATCCGAGCATCTGCATGCTGTCCGCGACGATCTCGGTGGTGTAGCGGTCCTGGCCTTCCTTGTCCTGCCACTTGCGCGTGCGCAGCCGTCCTTCGACGTAGACCTGCGAGCCCTTCTTCAGGTATTCGCCGGCGATCTCCGCGAGGCGGCCGCGAAACACGATGCGGTGCCACTCGGTTTCTTCCTTCTTTTCGCCGCTCGCCTTGTCGGTCCACTGAAACGACGTGGCGAGCGAGGCGTTCGTGATGGCCGCTCCGTCGGGCATGTACTTCGTTTCCGGGTCGCGCCCGAGATTGCCGACCAGGATCACCTTGTTGACCGATGCCATTTCATACCTCCCCGGTTACCAGTTTGCGCACGCTCGATTCATCCCATTGTCCGGGCACGACCTTGAGGCGCGCGACGCGCTGCTCGGCCAGCACCTCGGCCTCGCGCACGCCGCGCACCGCGGCGAGCGCTTCGCGCAGTCCCTCGAGATTCACTCCCGATGCAATGCTAAACGTCAGACTGCCCAGATCGTTGACCACGGGAGCGGGCCCTCGCATGCCCGCGGCCACGAGCAGCCACAGCACGCATAGTACGGCACAGGTGGCAAAGACGGCGCTCGTGCCGGCACGCTGCGCGGTCGCTCCGCCGATCAGTCCGCCGAAGAACACGCCAAGCGTTTGTGTCGTGTTGTAGACGCCGATGGCGACGCCGCGGCCATGGCTCGGCGCCATGCGCGAGACCAGCGCGGGCAGCATGGCCTCGAGCACGTTGAAGGCGACGAAGAAGCCGAGCATCAGGCCCGCGAGCGGCGCGATGTGCAGGTTCGCCGCGGCGAGCAGCGCCTCGACGGCCATTAGCAGCGCCACGGCGGTGAGGAGGACCGGCTTCGGCCGGTTGCGGCGGTCGGCATAGAGGATCGCCGGCACCATGAGCACGAACGAGCCGAGAACGACCGGCAGATAAAGCTTCCAGTGCTCGGAGAGCGGCAAGCCGGAGGCCACGAGTAGCGGCGGCACGACCACGAACATCGCATACAGCACGATGTGCAGGATGAAGATGCCAACGTTCAGGCGCACGAGCTGCGCGTCGATCAGCGCCCACGCGCTCGTCGACTCGGCTCGTCGCCGTGCTGCCGGCGCCGGCGGATCGGGCACGTAGTACCTGACCACCGCCATCGCGAGAAGCGCGAGCAGGCCGGTGAGCGCGAAAATGCCGCCCATGCCGATGTAGCGATAGAGCAGCGGCGCGCCGACGAGCGAGACGGCGAACATCAGGCCGATGGAGGCGCCGATCATCGCCATGATCTTGGTGCGATGCTGCTCGCGGGTGAGATCCGCGGCGAGCGCCATGGCGACCGAGTTGATCGCGCCGGCGCCCTGGAGGATGCGAGCAAAGATCGCCGTCCAGATATCGTGCGCGCCGACGCCGAGGAAACTGCCGAGCGCAAAGATGGCGAGCCCAATGTAGATCGGCCCCTTGCGCCCCCAGCGATCGGAAGCCATGCCGTAGGGAATCTGCAGCACGCCCTGCGCAAGCCCATAGCCGCCGATGGCGATGCCGACGAGCCCGAGATTCTCTCCGCCGCGCAGGGTGTGCGCGTGCACGGCGAACACCGGCAGGATGAAGAAGAGGCCCAGCATGCGCAGGCCGTACACGCCGGCTAGGCTTGCGCCAGCGCGCACTTCGGCGGCGCTCATGCGATCGGAAGACAAGGCAGACGCTGCGGCGGGAAAACGCGAAGCGTTATAGTAACAAGTTTCGCTTTTTCGACTGCCTGCCTTGGACTCGATCCGCATCCGCGGCGCACGCACGCACAACCTGAAGAACCTCAGCGTCGAGTTGCCGCGCAACCGTCTCGTCGTGATCACGGGCCTTTCGGGCTCGGGGAAGAGCTCGCTCGCCTTCGACACGCTCTACGCCGAAGGCCAGCGGCGCTACGTCGAGTCGCTCTCCGCGTACGCGCGGCAGTTCCTCGAGCTCATGGAGAAGCCCGATGTCGATCTCATCGAGGGCCTCTCCCCCGCCATCGCGATCGAGCAAAAGGCCGCGGGCCACAATCCGCGCTCTACGGTCGGCACGGTCACCGAGATCCACGATTACCTGCGCCTTCTCTTCGCGCGCGCCGGCACGCCGTACTGCCCCGAGCACGGCCTCGCGCTGCAGGCGCACACGGTGGCGCAGATGGTCGATCAGCTGCTCGCGCTGCCGCAGGACACGCGGCTCATGGTGCTCGCGCCGGTCGTCGCCGGCCGTCGCGGCGAGCAGGCCGATCTCCTCGAAGAGCTGCGCGCGCAGGGCTTCAGCCGCGTGCGCATCGACGGAAGCGTGCACGAGCTCGACGCCGCGCCGCATCTCGCCAAGAACGCGCGCCATTCGATCGATGTCGTCGTCGACCGCCTGCGCGCGCGCGCCGACGCGAAGCAGCGACTCGCGGAATCGCTCGAGACCGCGCTGCGCCACGCTGACGGGCGCGCCATCGCCGTCGACACGGAAACCGGGCGCGAGCACATCTTTTCCTCCAAGTACGCCTGTCCGGCGCCCGGCTGCGAGTACGCGCTCCCCGAGCTCGAGCCGCGGCTTTTCTCCTTCAACAATCCGATGGGCGCCTGCCCGCGCTGCGACGGCCTCGGCGCGGTGGAGTTCTTCGACGTGAAGCGCATCGTCGCCCATCCCAACCTCTCGCTCGCGAGCGGCGCAATCCGGGGCTGGGACCGCCGCAATCACTTCTATTACTCGATGCTGCAATCGCTCGCGCGCCACTACCGCTTTGACATCGAGCAGCCCTGGGAGGCGCTCGAGGACCGCGTGCAGCGCCTCGTGCTCAGCGGGTCGGGCAAGGAGAAAATCGCATTTCACTATCCCGGCGAGCGCGGCCGCACTGCGGTGAAGGAGCATGCCTTCGAGGGGGTGGTGCCGAACCTCGAGCGGCGCTATCGCGAGACCGACTCGCTCGCCGTGCGCGAGGAGCTCGGCAAGCTGATCGCGCTTCAGGCCTGCCCGGACTGCGGCGGCGCGCGCCTGCGGCGCGAAGCGCGCCATGTGCGGCTCGCCGACCAGACCCTCTACGACATCGCGCGCTGGCCGCTCGGGCGCACGCTCGATTTTTTTCGCCAGCTGCACCTCGAAGGCGCCAAGGGCCAGGTTGCCGAGCGCATCGTGCGCGAAATCGCAAACCGCCTCGAGTTCCTCGTCAACGTCGGGCTCGATTACCTCGCGCTCGAGCGCTCGGCCGATACGCTCTCGGGCGGCGAGGCGCAGCGCATTCGGCTCGCGAGCCAGATCGGCTCCGGGCTGACCGGCGTCATGTACGTGCTCGACGAGCCCTCGATCGGCCTGCACCAGCGCGACAACGCACGCCTCATCGACACGCTGAAGCGGCTACGCGATCTCGGCAACTCGGTGATCGTCGTCGAGCACGACGAGGAGGCGATTCGTGCCGCCGATCACGTGCTCGACATGGGTCCCGGCGCCGGCGAAGCGGGCGGCCATGTCGTCGCCGAAGGCGCTGTGGATGACATCGTGCGCAATCGCGAATCGCTCACCGGCCGCTACCTCGCGCGCGAGCTCATGATCGACGTGCCGGCGCGGCGCAACCGCCCGGGCGAGCAGAAGCTCGTCGTCACCGGCGCGCGCGGCAACAACCTGAAGGACGTCGAGCTGAAGCTTCCGCTCGGACTGCTCGTGTGCGTCACGGGTGTATCCGGTTCCGGCAAATCCACGCTCATCAACGACACGCTCTACGCCGCCGTCGCGCGCCACCTCTACGGCTCCGCGCTCGAGCCGGCGCCCCACGAAGCCATCTCGGGGCTCGAGCAGCTCGACAAGGTGATCAGCGTCGATCAGAGCCCCATCGGACGCACGCCACGGTCCAATCCGGCGACCTATACGGGGCTCTTCACACCGATCCGCGATCTTTTCGCCGGCGTGCCGGAGGCCCGGCAACGCGGTTACGACGCCGGGCGCTTCTCGTTCAACGTGAAAGGCGGCCGCTGCGAAGCCTGCCAGGGCGACGGCGTCACCAAGGTCGAGATGCATTTCCTGCCGGACGTGTACGTCGCCTGCGACGTCTGCCACGGCAAGCGCTACAACCGAGAGACGCTCGAGATCCGCTACAAGGGCCGCAACATCCACGAGGTGCTCGAGATGACCGTCGCCGAGGCGGCGCAGTTCTTCTCGGCCGTGCCTGGCATCGTGCGCCGGCTGAAGACGCTGATCGACGTCGGCCTGGGCTACGTGCGCCTCGGGCAATCGGCCACCACGCTCTCCGGCGGCGAAGCGCAGCGCGTGAAGCTATCGCTCGAGCTCGCGAAGCGCGACACCGGGCGTACGCTCTACATCCTCGACGAGCCGACCACGGGGCTGCACTTCCACGACATCAAGCTCCTGCTCTCCGTACTGCACCGTCTGCGCGACGCGGGCAACACGCTGGTCGTGATCGAGCACAACCTGGACGTCATCAAGACGGCCGACTGGGTCATCGATCTCGGGCCGGAAGGCGGCGACGGCGGCGGGCGCATCGTCGCCCAAGGCACTCCGGAGCAGATCGCGGCGAACAAGGCGAGTTACACCGGGGGGTATCTGAAGCAAGCGCTTGAGGCGGGCGGCGCGCGCGCTCGCGCCGAGCGCAGCCAGAGCGTCGCCATGATTCATCGCGGCTAATTCATTTTCGCGCCGGCGCTCGCGCAGACTCCATTGCTGCAATGGGTTTGTCCGCAGTACGCAGAGCCCGTGAGAATCACACGAGCCGTTCTTGTTGTCTTGCTCACGCTGCCGGGCGCCGGATACGCGGATGACGAGGGCGAGCAAGAATTGATCATGCTCTACGAGCGCACGCTCGAGTTGCTCGATCAATCGCAAAGAGCGTTGCTCGAGAACGGGAAGCGCCTGGCTCGACTATCGCGACGCGAGTTGTGCGCTCTACAGCGAGCGCGACGAGCCAGCGCAGGCCACCGCCGCGCGCGAGGCCTGCTTCTCGTTCATGGCCGGGGAGAGAGCGCTGGATGGCCTTTGAGCCCTAGGCAACGGCGGCCAGCCTCTCTCCCTGCCACGCGAGCTCGTGCTCGTGATATTTACGCAAGCTCATCTGATGGCCGATAGAGACCAGTGTGGTGTGCGGCAAGCGCTTTTTCAGCAAGGCGTAGAGCTCGGCTTGCGCGTCCTCGGGCAATGATGCGGTCGCCTCGTCGAGGAAGAGCCAGTCCGGCTTGTTGAGCAGCGCGCGCGCGAAGGCGAGACGCTGCTGCTCGCCGCCGGAGAGCACCTGCGCCCAGTTCTCCGCGCGCGCGAAATCGGCGGCGAGCGGCGCAAGGCCGACGGCGCGCAGCGCCTCGGCGACCTCGCTGTCGCTGAAGGTCGCCTCATCCGCGGGATAGCTGACCGCGCGCTTCAGCGTGCCAATCGGCAGGTAGGGCTTTTGCGGAAGGAAAAGCAAGCGCGCGCCCTGCGGCACGCGCACGCTTCCCTTCCAGTAGGGCCAGATGCCCGCCATGGCGCGGAAGAAAGTCGACTTGCCCGCGCCGGAAGGTCCGGTGACGAGCACGTCTTCGCCCGGTCGGAACTGGATCGAGGTCGAGGCGAGGAGCGGCTTGCCCTGCGGCAGCGCAAGCTCGAGCCCCTCGATGCCGATCGTCTTGCCCGCCGCTTCGGCGCGCTCGCCGCCGAGCTCGCGCGCCTCGCGCCGCACGCGCTCGAGCGACGCATTGAAGCTCGTCAATCGATCGACCGTCGCCTTCCACTGCGCGAATTGGGGATACGCATCGATGAACCATGAAAGCGCGCCCTGCACCTCGCGGAAAGCGGAGGCAATCTGGAAAATGACGCCGAGCCCGACGGCGCCGGAAAAAAAACGCGGCGCCGCGACCACGTACGGAAAGATGATCGCGAGCTGCGCGTAGAACGACACGAACCAGTTGAGCTGCTTTCTCTTCCTCATGATGCCCCACCAGTTCTGGATCACGTGAGCGAAACGCTCGCGGAAGTTCGCGAGCTCCAGGCTCTCGCCCTTGTAGAGCGCCACGCCTTCGCTGTTCTCGCGCAGGCGCACGAGCGAATAGCGGTAATCGGCCTCGAAGCGCTGTTGGTCGAAACCAAGCCGGATGAGCGGCCTGCCGACCATGTGCGTGAGCCAGCTGCCGGTGAGCGAATAGACCACCGCGACCCAGAACATGTAGCCGGGGATCGAGACGCCGCCGATCGCGAATGCCCCCGACAGCGCCCACAGGATGGCAGTGAAGGACACCAGCGTGACGATGGCCGAGAGAAGCCCGATGCTCAGATCGAGCGTCATCTCGACGAAGAGGCGCAGGTCCTCGGCGATGCGCTGGTCCGGGTTATCGACGCCGCGGTCGAGGAGCTGCAGCCGGTAATACGCGCGCTCGCTAAGCCAGCGCTCGAGGAGATGGTCGTTCAGCCAGGTGCGCCATTCGATCTGCAGCATCTGCTGCAGGTAGAGACGGTAGACGCCGGCGATGATCCAGAAAAAGGCGAGATAGGTGAAGCGCCAGAGCTGGCGGAAGAATTCCGCCTGGTCCTTGTTCTCGAAGGTATTGTAGAAATCCTTGTTCCAGAGGTTGAACTGCACCGACAGATACACGAGCGCGAGCGACAGGCCGATGACCGCCGCGAGCAATCCGAGCCCCTTGGCGCGCTGCTCCGAGACCCAGTACGGTTTCGCCAAGGCCCAGAAAGCCGTTAGAAATCTTGCCTTTTCCATTAAGCACCTCAGGAAGGATGCAAATCAGTTTACAGAACGCTCTTCTCGGCGTAACAATTCCCATCGCATGTCCTCCGGCCGGGTTTTCCGCTTCACCCCCGCGCAAGAAGAGAAACCGAACCACCTGTTCGTATTCCTGCACGGCTGCGGCGCCACCGCGCAGTCGATGATCCCGATCGCGTTCAAGTTCCAGGCGCGCTTCCCGAGCGCGGCGCTCGTCGTGCCGAGCGGCTTCGATCCGGACGCGCGCGGCGGCGCGGCGCAAGATTGGTACCCGACGCGCGGCCTTAACTGCGATAACCACCGCGAGCGTGTCGCCGCCGTGCTGCCCGACTTCGAAGACCTGGTGCGCCGCGAGCAGACGAATTTCCGCGTGCCCGCCAGTCGCACCGTGCTGATCGGGTTCTCTCAGGGCGGCACCGTGGCGCTCGAAGCCGTGAAGACGCCCGGCATCGCGGGCGCCGTCGTGGCATTTTCCTCCCGCTACGCTCGCCTGCCCGCTTGCGGCGCACGCATCGGCTCGCGCATCCACCTCGTGCACGGCGAATTCGACTCCGTCGTGTCGCGCGTGTACGCCGAGCGCGCCGCGCGTGTGCTCGCCGGCCTGCACGTGCCCGTGACGCTCGACATCGTCGAGGATCTCGGCCACGCCCTCTCGCACCGCGCGATCAGCCTCGGGTCGCTGCGCCTCCTGCAGGGCATCTACGAAGGACGGCGCCACACCGTTCATTGAGCGAAGGCATCGTCCTTTTCGCCCACGGCTCGCGCGACGCGCAGTGGGCGCGGCCTTTCGAGCAGCTCGCCGCCACGCTTTCCCATAAGGTCAAAGGCCCGGTGCGGGTCGCGTACCTGGAAGCGATGCGACCGTCGCTCGAGGAAGCAATCGCCGCTCTCGCTTCAGACGTGGATCGGATCCGGGTCGTGCCGGTCTTTCTGGGCCACGGTGGTCACGTCAAAGAGGACCTGCCGCAATTGCTCGAGGCTGCGCGCGAGCGCCATCCTGAAGTGCACTTTTCCTTGGACGCGCCGATCGGCGAGCAGCCCGCCGTGATCGAAGCGATCGCCGTCGCGATCGCCGGTGACTGTTCGTAGGTTACGAAAAGGAAGTCTTTTGCCCGGCTAATCGGCAAGCCGATCCACCATTGCTTTGACGGCACGGATCTGCGGCCCGTCCTTGGTGTGGTACACGGCACCCGTGTAGCCCCACCAGTCCCAGCAGCCGCGCGGATTGAAAACGAACGGGCTGTAGCGCTTGATCGCTTGCGGATAGAGCACGATCAGCGCGTTCGTGTCGGCCCAGCGGTTGTATCCCGCTTCGCGTACGAACCGGTCGCCGGCTTCCGCCGCCCCTTGCTCGCAACCGTGAAATGCGACGTGCACGCGGCAGCGCTCGGCGGCGCAGCGCTGCGGGACATAGACGAACCCTGTGCTCCCCATCGCGATCGCCTTGGCATCGCCGTCGGCATACGCATCCTGCTCGAAGCGCACGAGCCGGCCGCTCTCTTGCGCGGCCGGCGGTGCCAGCTTGCCGAGCAGGAATTTGAGCAGCTCGCCGGCCGCGTCGTAATCGCAGTCGACGATGAATGGCGGCGCCGTGACGCCGCACGCGCTGCCATAGTGCTCGGTCACCATGCCATGCGCCGCCGGCTTGTCGGCGATGAGCACCACTTCTGCTTTGTACGTCGCATAAAAGTCGCGCAACGCCTCGACGACAGCCGGGTATATCGTGCGGTCAGCGCGGCCGGTGAAGAGCCAGGCGCGCGAGCGCGCGAGGTTCCGCGTCGCATCGATGCGGCCGGCGCTCGCCAAGGCGTTCGCTTCGGACGCGAGCAGCGCCGCCGCCGGCACGGGTGTCCAATAGCCAGGCTGCATGCAGTTGAGCATCGCGGTGAAGAGGCTGCCCTGCGCGCAGTAGTAAGGCCCGCCTGCGATGACCCCCGCGCCGGAGACCACCGACGAGTGCGCGACATGGAACTGCACGGCCATGTAGCCGCCGGAAGAAACTCCGGACACCGTGATGCCGTCGCGCGCGGCGTGAAGCGCGGGCAGCGGGTCGGCGGCCTGAACCGCAAAGGCCATGAACGATGCAAAGAGCGCGTTCACCGCAGCAGGAACTCCTTCACCACGGCGATCTGATCGTCGCTCATCAGTGCGGGCGCATGCCCCACACCCGGAAACTCCGCCACCTCGACATCGGGCTTGCGCGCGCGCATTTCGGCGAGCGTCGCGGGCAGCAGGACCTCGGATTGCGCGCCGCGCAGGACGAGCGTCGGGCACTCGAGCTTGCTCCATACGTTCCAAAGATCGATGCCGCGCATGAGATCCGGGCCAATCGGAAACTCCGGATCGATGTGGCCGTGCAGGCCTTCGCCTACCGCCGGGTCGTAGCGCAAATGGTAGTGACTATCTTCGCCGCGCCGCGCGCTGTGGTGCGCGAGATGGCGCCATTGCGCGTCGGTTAGCGGACCGAAGGGCGCGCACACGTCGCGCAGATACGCTTCCACCTCCGACGCGCTCGAAAAACGCCGCCCGCGCGTGATGTAGCCCTTCATGCGGAAAAGCGCGCTCCACGGAATGAGGGCGCCGACATCGTTCAGCACGAGCCGCCGGATGGGCGAATTTTTCTTCGCGGCGAGGAAGAGGCCGATCAAGCCGCCCATCGATGTGCCGACCCAATCGATCTCGGAGGAGACGGGCGCCGTCGCACGCGCGAGCATCGCCGCGGCGTCGCTTTGATAGGTCGAGAACGTGTACTCGGACTTGTTCTCGAGCCAGTCGCTTTCGCCGCGACCCGCGACATCCATGCAGGCGACGCGGCATTCGGGCGTCAACGCCGCTGCCAGATAGTCGAAGTCGCGGCTGTTGCGGGCAAGCCCGTGCACGCATACGACGACGTGCGGATTCGCGGCTTGACCCCATTCGGTGTACGCAATGCGGTGAAAACTGCCGTTGCCGAGCGCGTGGAAATAGAGCTGGCGCATCCGGCATGCTAACGAGCCGCGCATGAGCGAGGCTCATGCCTCGCTTGAGGTTTTCTATTGCGCGGTCACGACGTTACTTTTGCACTGAGTGCAGCCATGAGGTTTCAGGTGCTTCGAAAGTGGCTGCTCTGAGTGTAAAGTTATCCGCCGAGGAGGACGCCATGCCGCAACGATCCGTAGGCAGCATTATCGGCAACCAAGGTGCGGTCACTGCGAGCGGCGAGCTCACGGTCGAGCAAGCCTCGCACCTGATGAAGGACAAGCGCGTCGGCGCGCTGCTCGTACTCGACGCCGGCCGGCTTGCCGGCATATTCACCGAGCGCGACGCACTCTTTCGCGTCATCGCCGAGGGCCGCGATCCGGCGCGCACGCGCCTGCAGGACGTGATGACCGCCAATCCACGCACCATCGCCCCCGACCGGCCGTTCGGCCATGCGCTGCACATGATGCACGAGGGCGGCTTCCGTCATGTCCCCGTGGTGGAGGGCGAACGCCCGATCGGCGTGGTGTCGGCGCGCGACGCGCTCGGGCCGGAGCTCGAAGCCTTCGTTTCCGAGCTCGATAAGCGCGAGCGCATCTTCGAACTGCTGGGCTAGGTCGCGAGCTCTTCGACGTTGGCGAAGTAATCGAGCGCTTCCGGGTTCGCGAGCGCGTCGGTGTTCGGCACCGGCATGCCGTGCACCACGGCCTTCACGGCGAGCTCGACGATCTTGCCGTTCTTGGTGCGCGGAATGTCGGGCACCTGCACGATGCGCGCCGGAACGTGCCGCGGCGAGGCGTGCTTGCGGATCTCCGCGCGGATGCGCTCGGCGAGCTTCTCGTCGAGCGAAAAGCCGGGCCGCAGGCGGACGAAGAGCACGACGCGCGTATCGCTTGGCTGGTCCGGCGGCCAGAGCTGCCCGATGGCGACGGACTCTTCCACCTCATGCACGCGCTCGACCACGCGGTAGATCTCCGCGGTGCCGATGCGCACCCCGCCCGGATTCAGCGTCGCGTCGGAGCGGCCGTAGATGATCATCGTGCCGCGATCCGTAAGCTCGGCCCAGTCGCCGTGGCACCAGACGTTCGCGTACTTGTCGAAATAGGCCGCGCGATAGCGCTCGCCGCCGCGGTCGTTCCAGAAGCCGAGCGGCATCGACGGAAAGGGCTTGGTGCAGACAAGCTCGCCCTTCTGATTGACGATGGGATTGCCCTCCTCGTCGTACACGTCGATCGCCATGCCGAGCGAGCGGCACTGCATCTCGCCGCGGTAGACCGGGAGCACGGCGTTGGCGTCCGCGAACGCGCCCATGATGTCGGTGCCGCCCGAGATCGACGCGAGGCATACGTCTTTCTTCCAGGCGTCGTAGACGTAGTCGTAGCTTTCCGCGACGAGCGGCGACCCGGTGGAGATCACCATGCGTAGCGCCGCGAGATCGTGGGTGTCGATCGGCCGCAAGTCGCGCTTCGCGCAGGAATCGATGAACTTCGCCGACGTTCCGAAATGCGTGAAGCGCTCCTTCTCGGCGTAGTCGAAGAGCATGCGAGCGCCGCGCGCGAACGGGGAGCCGTCGTAGAGCATGACGCTCGTCTCGGCGGCAAGGCCCATGAAGAGCACGTTCCACACCACCCAGTTCGTCGTGCAGTAGTAGAAGAAGCGATCGCCCGGGCGCGCGTCGAAGTGCAGCTTGTAGGTCTTCAGGCTCTGCAGCAGCGCGCCGCCCGCCCCGTGCACGATGCATTTCGGGTTGCCGGTGGTGCCGGACGTGAAGAGGATGAACACCGGATGCTCGAACGGCAGCTGCGCGTAGTTGATCGCCGCCGGCTGAAAGCGCCTGAGCCACTCCTCGAGCGTCACCGCTTTCGGGATGTCCGATACGTCGGCGCGCGGATCGAGCTGCGGCACGACGACGACCTTGCGCAGCGACGGCAGCTTCTCGGCGATCGCGCGCACGCGCTCGAGCGAATCGTGCCGCTCGCCGTTGTAGCGGTAGCCGTCGGCGCAAAAGAGCACCTTCGGCTCGATCTGGCCGAAGCGATCGAGCACGCCTTCGACGCCGAAATCCGGCGAGCACGACGACCACACGATGCCCTGCGACAGCGCCGCGAGCGCCAGCATCCCTGCTTCCGGAATATTCGGGATGAACGCCGCCACGCGATCGCCCGCCCGAAGGCCGAGCGCCTGCAGCGCCTGCGCCGCACGCGACACGTCGCTCGTGAGATCCGAGTAACTCATGCGCCGCTGGAAGCCGGTCTCGTCCCAGAGCACGAACGCGTCGCCGCGGTCGCCACGGCGAAGCAGGTTTTCCGCAAGGTTGAGGCGGGCCTCGGGGAACCAGTGCGCCCCCGGCATCTTGTCGCCGTCGGCGAGCACGGTCGAGCCTTTGCGCGCCGCGATCACGCCGCAGAAATCCCAGACGTCGGACCAGAAATCCTCCGGGTTATCGATCGACCAGCGATAGAACTCGGGATAGCTGTTCACCTCGAGGCGTCGCTTGCGAATCAGCTGGCGTGCGAACTGGGTGAGGCTCGCCTCTTCGATCGCGCGCTCACTCGGTTGCCACAGGATTTCGGGGTGGCGGCTCAGAGCCAGGTCTCCTAGGATTTCGGCGGTGATTATATTGCCCGAGGCACTCTCCGCCATCCGCCGTCACCACCGCATGGCGGAGGGGCAGGTGCTCGCCGCATTGCGCGCGCTGCAGCCGCGCTCAAGCGTCGAGATCGAGGCGACGGCGCTGCGGCTCGCCGAGCGCGTGCGCGCGGCGCCGCCCGGACCGCTCAGCGCGGAGTCGTTCCTGCGCCACTACGGCTTGGCGACGCGCGAAGGCGTCGCGCTCATGTGCGTTGCCGAGGCGCTGCTGCGCATTCCCGATACCGCGACGGCGGACGCCCTCCTGCGCGACAAGCTGGCGCAGGGCGATTGGGCGCCGAGCGCCGACGATTCGCTCCTCGCGAGCGCCGCCGACTGGGCGCTGCTTCTCACCGGCAAGCTCGCGCGCTGGCACGACGAGCCTTCGCCGCTCAAGCACATCGTCGCGCGCCTCGGCGAGCCGGTGGTGCGCGCCGCCGTGCGCCAGGCAATGCGCATCCTCGCCGAGCAGTTCGTGCTCGCCGAGACCATCGAGGACGCGGTGCGCCGCGGCGCCGAGCGGGCGCCCTACCTGCATTCCTACGACATGCTCGGCGAAGCGGCGCGCACGGCGGCAGATGCCGAGCGCTACATGGAGCTCTACACGCGCGCGATGCGCACCGTGCGTGCGCCCGATACCATTTCCATCAAGCTCTCCGCCCTGCACCCGCGCTTCGAGGAAGCGAAGCGTACGCGGGTAATGGCCGAACTGCTTCCTCGCCTGCGCGAATTGGCTCGCCTCGCGGGCGAGCGCGGCGTCGGCTATACCATCGACGCCGAGGAGTCCGAGCGCCTCGAGCTCACGCTCGACCTGCACGCCGCGCTCGCCGAGGACTTCACGCCCGGCCTCGCCGTGCAGGCATATCAGAAGCGCGCCTTGCCGGTGTGCGAATGGCTGGTGGCGTTAGGCCGCAAAACCGGCCGGCGCCTTCCCATCCGACTCGTCAAAGGCGCCTACTGGGACAGCGAGGTCAAGCGCGCGCAGCAGCTCGGCATGCCGGACTATCCCGTCTTTACGCGCAAGGCTGCGACCGACGTCTCCTACATCGCCTGCGCCGCCAAGCTCCTCGAGGCGCCGCAGGCGATCTACCCGGCGTTTGCCACGCATAACTGCCGCACCGTCGCGACGATCCTCCATCTCGCCGGCGGGCGCGAGTTCGAATTTCAAAAGCTCGTGGGCATGGGGGATGCGCTCTACGAGGCGCTCCTCGCCGAGCACAGGCTCACCGTGCGCATGTACGCGCCGGTCGGAAGCTTCACGGATCTCCTTCCCTACCTCGTGCGGCGCATGCTCGAGAACGGCGCGAACACCTCGTTCGTGCACCAGATCGCCGATCCCGACGTGCCGCTCGAGGCGCTGGTGGCGGATCCGCTGCGCGCCCTGCCCGCGCCTTATGCGCCCGATGAGCGCATCCCGCTGCCGCGGCAGCTCTATCCGGATCGGCTGAACTCGCTCGGCGTCGATCTTTCGCGCCGCGATGTGCTCGACGCCCTGCAGGGCAAGATTACGAGCGACCGCCCGCTCGCCCCCCTCGCGGACACGGCGCGCGCTGAACTCGGTTCCTGCGTCGCGCGCGCAGCGCGGGCGTTCGAGACCTGGTCGTGCGCCCCGGCGGCGAAGCGTGCGGCGCACCTCGACGTGGCCGCGGAGCTCCTCGAAGGCCGCATCGCCGATCTCGTGTCGCTCATCGTGCGCGAAGGGGGGCGCACCTATGCCGATGCGGTTTCGGAAGTGCGCGAGGCGGCCGATTTCTGCCGTTATTACGCGCTGCAGGCACGCCAGCACTTCGCGCAGGCCAAGCTGCTCGCCGGGCCGGCTGGCGAGCGCAATGAACTGCAGCTGCATGGCCGCGGTGTCTTTGCCTGCATCAGTCCATGGAACTTCCCGCTCGCCATCTTCACCGGCCAGATCGCGGCCGCGCTCGCTGCCGGCAACACCGCGATCGCCAAGCCCGCGGAGCAGACCCCGCGTGTAGCGCTGCGCGCGATCGAAATCCTGCACGAGGCCGGCATCCCGGTCGACGCGGCGATCGCCGTCATCGGCGACGGCGAGAAGGTCGGCGCGCCCCTCATCGCCGACGAGCGCATCGCCGGCGTCGCCTTTACCGGCTCGGTCGAGACGGCGAAGCGAATCAACGCCGCGCTCGCCGGGCGCAAGGGACCGATCGTGCCCTTCATCGCCGAGACCGGCGGCGTGAACGCGATGATCGTCGATTCGTCGGCGCTGCCCGAGCAGGTCGTCGACGACACCATCGTTTCCGCTTTCCAGAGCGCCGGGCAGCGCTGCTCGGCGCAGCGCATCCTTTTCCTCGACGAAGGCACGGCGCCGCGCATCGTCCACATCCTCGCGGGCGCGCTCGCCGAGATGAAAGTCGGCGATCCATCCGAGCCCGACACCGACGTCGGGCCGATCATCGACGCGCCTGCGCAGGCGGCGCTCGCCCGCCATGTGGAACGATTGCGCCAGAATGCCAAGCTCATCGGCGAAGCGCCCGCGGCCAAGGCGCCGGGTCAGTTCATCCGACCGATCGCGTTTCAGCTCGCCCTCGAAGATTTGCCGCGCACCGAAGTCTTCGGGCCGGTGCTGCACGTGTGCACCTATCGGCGCTCGGAACTGCCGAAAGTTCTGCGCTGGCTGCGCGATACCGGCTACGGCCTGACGCTCGGCATCCATAGCCGCATTCAGAGCTTCGTCGACGACGTGGTGGCCAGCACGCGAGTGGGCAACACGTACGTGAACCGCAGCATGATCGGCGCGGTCGTCGGCGTGCAGCCGTTCGGCGGCGAAGGCCTCTCCGGCACCGGGCCGAAGGCCGGCGGCCCGCACTACATGCTGCGATTCGCTACGGAGCGCACCGTGACGACGAATACCGCGGCCATCGGCGGTGTAACTGAACTATTGAGCCGAGAAGAGCCGGCTTCCGGCAGTTAGCCTGCTCCCGCCTTAGTCGACGCGCGCGCCGGACGCCTTCACCACCGGCGCCCACTTGGCGATCTCGGACTTTACGAAATTGCCGAACTGCTCCGGACTGTTGGACGTGAAGCGTGCGCCCTCGACAAGGAGACGCTGCTTCATCTCGGCGCCTTGCATGATGTTGTTTACGTTCGTGTTCCACTTGCGCACGATGTCGGCAGGCGTGCCGGCGGGCGCGAAGAGACCGATCCAGTTGTTCACTTCAAATCCCGGAATAGTCTCCGCCACCGTGGGCAGATCCGGCGCCGCGGCGGAGCGCGCGGAGCCGATGGTGGCGAGCGCGCGCAGCTTGCCGGCCTTTGCATGCGGCAGCACGGTCGGCATGGTGCCGAAGAGGAGCGATGTCTGGCCGGCGAGAAGATCGGTGATCGCCGGCACGTTGCCCTTATACGGCACGTGCGTCATGTCGACGCGTGCCATGGTCTTGAAGAGCTCGCCGGCGAGGTGGCTCGCGGTACCCATTCCCGCTGAGGCGAACGTGAGGCGCCCCGGATGCGCCCGGCCATAGGCGATGAGATCGAGCACGCTCTGCGCCGGGATCGACGGATGCACGACGAGCAATCCCTCGGCCTCGAGCACGAGCGCGATGGGCGCGAAGTCGCGCACCGGGTCATAGGGCATGCTGGAGAAGAGGCTGACGTTCACGGCGTGCGTACCGAAGCTGCCCATGACGAGCGTATAGCCGTCGGGCGCGGACTTGGCGACCGCGTCAGCGCCGATATTGCCGCCCGCGCCGGTGCGATTCTCGATCACGACGGGCTGGCTCCAGGCTTCGCCCACGCGGGCGCCGATCATGCGCGCGTAGATGTCGGCAATGCCGCCCGCCGGGAAAGGAACGACGATCTTGATCGGCTTCGCCGGGTAGGTTTGCGCGCCAAGCCCAGTGGACAGAAGCACAAGCAGCAAGGCGAGGCAGCGCTTCACAGTTTGGTCGTCGGTTTGTGTACGGTCGAAAAATGCGGCTTGGTCAGCCGTTCGGGCTGCAGCACCTGCTCGAGCTGCTCGGGCGTCAGCAGCTTCTTCGCCAGCAGCAGGTCCAGCACATTAGCGCCGGAGGCGAGCGCCTCGCGCGCGATCTCGGTCGAGCGCGCGTAGCCGAGGATGGGCGTCAGTGCCGTCACCAGCGCGGTGGATTCGTCGAGCAGCCGCCGCGCGCGCTCGCGGTTCGCGGCGATGCCGTTGATGCAACGATCGGTCAGCGTGCGGCAGCCCGCCGCGAGGTGATAGAGGCTCTTGAAGAGGCTATGCGCGATGATCGGCTCGAAGGCGTTGAGCTGCAGTTGTCCGGCCTCCGCCGCCATGGTCACGGTCATGTCGTTGCCGATCACCTCGAAGGCGATCTGGTTCACGACCTCGGGGATCACCGGGTTTACCTTGCCCGGCATAATGGAAGAGCCGGCCTGCACGGCCGGCAACGCGATCTCGCCGATGCCGGCGCGCGGCCCGGAGGAAAGAAGCCGCAGGTCGTTGCATATCTTCGAGAGCTTCACGGCGATGCGCTTCAGGACGCCGGAGAGCTGAACGAAGGAGCCGGCGTCCTGGGTCGCTTCGATGAGGTTCGGCGAGGTCATGAACGACACGCCGGACACTTCGGACACGCGCCGGGTCACGAGCGGCGCATAGTCGGGATGCGCGTTGATGCCCGTGCCGATGGCGGTCGCGCCGAGGTTGATCTCGCGGATAAGGTCCGCGGCTTCGCCAAGGCGTTGCTCGTCTTCGCCGACCATCACGGCGTAGGTGGAAAATTCCTGGCCGAGCGTCATCGGCACGGCGTCCTGCAGCTGCGTGCGGCCGACCTTGAGCGCGTCCTGGAATTCGCGCGCTTTCACTTCAAAGGCCTGGCGTAGCGCCACCATCTCGGTCAGCAGCCGCTTGATGCCGAGCTGGAGGGCGAGCTTGACCGCCGTCGGATAGACGTCGTTCGTGCTCTGCGAGAGGTTGACGTGGTCGAGCGGGTGCAAGTGCTGATACTCGCCTTTGTTATGGCCGAGCAGCTCGAGCGCGCGGTTGCAGATCACCTCGTTCGCGTTCATGTTGCTCGAGGTGCCCGCACCGCCCTGGATGACGTCGACCACGAACTCCTCGTGCAGCTTGCCCTCGCGGATCTCCTCGCACGCGAGGCGCACCGCGACGGAGCGCCGGTCGTCCAGGAGCCCGAGCTCGCAATTGGCGATCGCCGCCGCCTGCTTGACGCAGGCGAGCGCCGTGACGAGGTCCGGGTAGATGGAGATCGCGGTACCCGTGATCGGGAAGTTCTCAAGCGCGCGCAGGGTGTGGATGCCGTAGTACGCGTCGGCCGGCACCGCCCGGTCGCCCAGCAGGTCGTGCTCAGTGCGCACAGGCTGCGTCATGAGCCGCGATTCTGGCACTATCATGCCGGCTGATGGCTGACGATCTCGATTTCACCGGCTCGCTGCGCATGCCCGCGGCGCGCCCGGCACCGGCGCCCACGGCGCCTCCCTACGAGCCGACGATCGCGCGCGCTTTCTTCGAGTCCGCAGGCAAGGAAGAGAGGATCGGCGCGGGAACCGTGCTCTTCTCGGAGAACGAGAAAGCGAGCCGGCTTTTCCTCAGGCGCGACAAGATGTACTTCCTCCTCGAAGGCGAAGTCTCGCTCGTCGCCAAGGGCAAGGCGATCGCTGCGCCCAAGGTGGGAGAAATCTTCGGCGAGATGGCGGCGATCAGCGATTCACCGCGCAGCGCCACCGCCGTGGCGAAGACGGCGTGCCGCGTGCTCTCGCTCGACGACAAGGCGTTCGCGCAGGCGCTCTCCAAGAAACCCGAGTTCGCGCTCATGATGCTCGGCACGGTCATCATGCGGCTGCGCGCCATGATCGCCAAGCTGCCCGGCGTTCCGAGCGCCGAGGCGAAAGAATCGACGCGCGTATTCGACAAGACGCTGCTCGCGACGATGGTGGAGGGTCTCGGCGAGCAGGCCGTGGTGCGCTACGACAAGGGCAAGATCATCATGGTCGCGGGGCAGGCGGGCGCGCTCATGTACGTCGTCATCGAGGGCCGCGTGGCGATTTCGATCCGTGGCGCGGTGGTCGAGCGCGTCGGGCCGGGCGGCATCTTCGGTGAGATGGCGCTCATCGACCAGTCGCCGCGCGCGGCGAACGTGGTCGCTGAGGCCGACTGCGCGCTTCTCGCCATTAACCGCAACGTGTTCCTGAATCTCGTGAAATCGGAGCCCGCCTTCGGCATCGCGCTGCTCTCCGCCATGGCGGAGCGGCTGCGCAATACCGCGGCAGCGCTGAACTAGGTAAAATTTTTCGAACCCGAGGGAGGAAACAATGAAAACCGCAGTCGCTCTGCTCGCCGCGCTCGGCTTTTGCGCCGTCGCCGTCGCCCAGGAAGGCACGCTGAAGAAGATCAAGGATTCCGGATCGATCACCATCGGCCACCGCGACGCCTCGATCCCGTTCTCCTACTACGATGACAAGCAGCAGCCGGTCGGCTACGCGATGGATCTCTGCCACCGCATCGTCGAGGCGGTGAAGACCGAGCTCAAGATGCCGAAGCTCGAGACCAAATATCAGCTCGTCACCTCGGCGAACCGCATTCCCCTGATGGCGAACGGCACGATCGACCTCGAGTGCGGCTCGACCACCAACAACCTCGAGCGGCAGAAGACGGTGTGGTTCACGATCACCCATTTCGTCACCGCCAACCGCTGGGTAGCCAAGAAATCAGCGAAGCTCGACAAGCTCGCCGACCTCAAGGGCAAGACCATCGTATCGACCGCGGGCACGACCAACATCAAGCAGATGACCGAGCTCAATGCCTCGCAGAACCTCGGCATGAACATCATCTCGGCGAACGGCCATCCCGAGTCGTTCCAGATGGTCGAGACCGGCCGCGCGGCGGCCTTCGCCATGGACGACATCCTGCTCTACAGCCTCGTCGCGCAGGCGCGCAACCCGGGCGACTATCACATCTCGGCGGAAGCGACCTCGGTCGAGCCCTACGGCATCATGGTGCGCAAGGACGACGTCGCCTTCAAGAAAGTGGTCGATGCCGCGATGGTCAACATCTACAAGTCGGGCGAGATCAACAAGATTTACGAGAAATGGTTCCAGAAGCCGATTCCGCCCAAGGGCCTCAACCTGAACATCGCCATGAGTCCTCAGTTCAAAAAAGTCGTGGCGAATCCGACCGACTCGGGCGATCCGAACGACTATAAATAAGCGGTAGTCGCCGAGCGACGCAGTCGTCACGAGACGGCGCGTGCACTACAGCTGGCACTGGAAGGTCCTGTTCGAGGCGGAGCCCGGCGGCACGGGCTCCTATCTCCATTACCTGATCGTCGGTCTCGGCTGGACGCTCGCCACGGCGCTCGCGGCGTGGGTGATCGCGCTTCTCATCGGCGCCTTCGTCGGTACCGTGCGCACGACCAGCATGCGCTGGGCGGTGCGCGTCGGGAACTTCTACGTCGAGATCTTCCGCAACATTCCGCTCATCGTACAGATGTTCCTCTGGTTCTTTGTCGTGCCCGAGTTTCTGCCGCAGGCGCTCGGCGACTGGATCAAGCAGATGCCGCCGCCGTGGAGTTCTTACATTCCGGCGGTGCTGTGCCTTGGCATCTTCACCTCGGTGCGCGTCGCCGAGCAGGTGCGCGCCGGAATCAACTCGCTGCCGCGCGGGCAGCGCATGGCGGGCACCGCCCTGGGACTCACGCAGGCACAGACCTACCGCTACGTGATCCTGCCGCAGGCCTTCCGCATCGTGCTGCCGCCGCTCACTTCCGAGTCCATGAACATCATCAAGAACTCCTCCGTCGCACTGACCATCGGGCTCCTCGAGCTCACCGGCCGCGCGCGCGCGATGCAGGAGTTCAGCTTCCGCGTCTTCGAGGCGTTCACCGCGGCGACCGTCATCTACCTCGTCACCAACCTGGTGGTCGTGATCCTCATGCGAGCGCTCGAGCAGCGCGTACGGGTACCCGGGCTGATCGCCGCCGGCGGCGCGCCGCAAGCGGGGCACTGATGCAAGGCTTCGATTTCGACGTCATCGAGCGCTCGCTCGGCTACCTGTTCCGTGACGGAATGACCTTCACCATCACGCTCACGCTGATTGCGATGACCGGCGGCATCGTCTTTGGCACGCTGCTCGCGATGATGCGCCTCTCGAGCTTCAAGCCGCTCTCCTGGCTCGCGGCCGCCTACGTGAATCTGATGCGCTCGATCCCGCTCGTGCTGGTGATCTTCTGGTTTTTCTTTCTCGTCCCTTACATCGGCGCTTGGGTGATCGGCTCGAACCAGCCGATCAGGGTCGGCGCCTTCTATTCCGCCGCGATCACCTTCACGATGTTCGAGGCCGCGTACTACTGCGAGATCATGCGCGCCGGCATCCAGTCGATCGCCCGCGGCCAGGTGTGGTCGGGCTATGCGCTCGGGCTTAATTACTGGCAGACCATGGGCCACATCGTGCTGCCGCAGGCCTTCCGCAACATGGTGCCGATCCTGCTCACGCAGACGATCATCCTTTTCCAGGACACCTCGCTCGTGTACGTGATCTCCGCGACCGATTTCCTCGGCGCGGCGTCGAAGGTGGCAAATCGCGACTACCGGCTGGTGGAGATGTACAGCTTCGTCGCGGTGGTCTATTTCATCATCTCCTACACCCTGTCGCTCGTCGTCAAGCGCCTCCAGACTAGGATCACGGTCATCCGATGATTTCCATCAAGCAGGTCTCGAAGTGGTACGGCCAGTTCCAGGTGCTCACCGATTGCTCGACCGAGGTCTCGAAGGGCGAGGTGGTCGTGGTCTGCGGGCCTTCGGGTAGCGGCAAGTCGACGCTCATCAAGACGGTCAATGGTCTGGAGCCCTTCCAGAAAGGCGAAATCCTCGTTGACGGCATCTCCGTGGGCGATCCGAAGACCGACCTGCCGAAGCTGCGCGCGCGCATCGGCATGGTGTTCCAGAACTTCGAGCTCTTCCCGCACATGACGGTGACGCAGAACCTGACGCTCGGCCAGATCAAGGTGCTCAGGCGCTCGGAGGCCGAGGCACGCGACAAGGGGCTGAAGCTCCTCGATCGCGTCGGCCTCCTCGCCCACAAGGACAAATACCCGGGCCAGCTGTCCGGCGGTCAGCAACAACGCGTCGCCATCGCGCGGGCGCTGTCGATGGACCCGATCGCGATGCTCTTCGACGAGCCGACGTCGGCGCTCGATCCGGAGATGATCAACGAAGTGCTCGATGTCATGGTGCAGCTCGCGCGCGAAGGCATGACGATGATGGTCGTCACGCACGAGATGGGCTTTGCGCGCAAGGTTGCGCACCGCGTGATCTTCATGGACGCCGGGCGCATCGTCGAGGATGCGAGCAAGGACGAGTTCTTCGGCACGCCGCGCTCCGAGCGCGCGCAGGTCTTTCTCTCAAAGATCCTGCATCACTGAAATCGGTGTCAGGCACCGATTTCCTACGGGCGCTCCACCTTCGCGCGCATCGCCGCCGGAATCTGATAGTCGGGGTAGCGTCGCTTGAATTCCGCGAGTTCCCGGTCGGCGTCCTGCTGCCGGCCCTGGGCGCGCAGCTCTGCGATCCGCTCGAGCCATTGTTGCCGCGTCTCGGCCGCCGCGCGCGCGAGCGCCCGATTCGCCGCGGGCGCGGGCGCTCGCTGATACTGCGACGCGGCATTTTGTTCGGCAGCGCGCGTCTCTGCAGATGACGCCGGCGCGCCGCTGGTGACGGCATCCGCAGCTGCAGCATTTGCGGGCGCTTCCTCGGCCGATGGTGGCGCGGCCGGCACGGACGGAGCGCGTTGCTCGGCGGGGGCTCGTGCGCCCGGCTCCGGCGCGAAGACCGGCGGGCGCTCGGCGCGCAACTTGGGCTTCTGTACAGGTAGGGCCTCGTCCTTGCGCTCCGAGGGCTGTGAAATCGGCGGCGGCGCTGCCGGTGGCGCAGTCGACTCCAGGTCCGGCTGCTCGCGCTCGAAGTGCACCGTTATCGCTACTGCGAAGATCGCTACTGCGGCCGCTGCGAGCGAGTAATACCAGCGCTGCCTGCCGCCCGGCGGGACGAGGGGAACACGCGGCCGCTCCACTGCCTCGCGTGCGGCGGAGAGGATCGCGCGATCGAGCTCCGGCGGCGGCTGCTCGGCGCCAAGCTCGCGGTAGCGCCGCGAGATGTCGTCGTCGCGCTCGTCAGCCATCGTTCAGCGCCTCCTTGAGCTTCGCGGTCGCGTAGCGCAGCCGGCTTTTCGCTGCCTCCACGTTCGTTCCGGTCGCTGCGGCGATGTCGGCGGCGCTCAGGCCGCTCTCCTCGTGCAGCAGGAACGCCTCGCGCTGCAGCGCCGGTAGTGCCGCGAGCGCCGCGGCGAAGCGCGTAAGTGTCTCGCGCGACTGAGCATGGTCCGCGGGATCGTTCGCGTCCGCGACGAGGTCGTCGACTTCCACCTCCACGAGCGTAAGCGCGCGCTTGCGCCAATGATCGACGAGGCGATTATGCGCGATGGTGTAGAGCCAGGTCGTGAAGCGAGCCGTCGGCGCATAGCGCCGGCGCGCCTCGATGGCGCGCAGCCAGATGTCCTGGAAAAGCTCCTCGGCGATCTGTCGGCTTTTCACCGCGCGCAGCATGAATCGGTAGAGACGCGCGCGGTGCCGCGCGTAGAGCGTCTCGAAGGCCCCGGCGTCCCCTGCTTGGTACGCGAGCATGAGCTCTTCATCCGGGGCCTCCATGCCGCATGATTATCCCTGCGGGTCGGGAACAAATTTGGAAAATGAGCCCGGGAAGGGTTGCGGCAACGGCGCGATGGGCACCGGGGAGCGGATCACGCCCCGCGCGAGCAAGTTGCGGTAGCTGTCGTAGTAAAGCGTGATCGTCTCAGCGGGTGCGCTGCTGGCACGCTCGAACTGTACCTGCTGCACATACGACGCCTCGCGCCGGCCATGGCCGGTCCCCAGCCGCGAGTCCTCTGCTG
>Ga0075436_100000236_pt1 | contig 34617 bp, 53 predicted proteins | sample RhiMethybrSRZTD5_FD_75303 | JGI IMG/M metagenome (GOLD analysis project Ga0075436, IMG submission 75303) | Populus rhizosphere microbial communities from Tennessee, USA - Rhizosphere MetaG P. TD hybrid SRZTD5 | ecosystem: Host-associated > Plants > Roots > Rhizosphere > Soil | place: USA...
AGATCGAAGCTGTCGAGGCACCGCACATCATCCACCCGTACCTGGACTACGACGAGCCGCCGATGTGGGTCAGGACGGACCCGTTGCCCGACGCCGTGCTGCCCAACCTCAGGTTCCTGGTTCCGATGGCGATGTACCCGATGCGCGAGGCATGGCCGTACACGCTGATCGAGGGCGCGCCGAACCCGCAGGACAACACGCCGATCGCCGACGCGACGGGGACGCCGTGAAGCTCTCGAAACTGCGCAAGAAGGCGCGATCCAGGTTCAAGATGGGGCCAGGGCGCGGGCGGATCAAGTATCGTGACGGTGACGGCGTCGTCAAGGACGTCGAGGACGCCACAACGGTGCCGGTTGCCGTGATCCGCGGCAGATCGTTCACGCAGCAGCAGGCACGTCGGATCTGGGCAGGATGACCACGTATCGCATGGGCGCGGGGCAGATCGACCCTGCTGGGTTCAAGTTCGAGTGGGACGAGGACGACTACGCGGCGCCCTCCATCAGAGATCGGGATCGCGTGGTCACGGCGGGTCGGACCTGGATGCGCGTGCATGCGCCGACGCAGTGGGCCGCCTTCATCGCGGCGCGGTTGCTGGGATCGCTCGACGTGGCGATCCTGCCGGAGATGGAGCGATACCCAATCGTCCTGCGCAGCGACACGGAGTTCGAGCCACAGGTGATCGAGAAGATTCGTAACAGCGATTTACTCCAGACCGGGCACCGCGTACGCGACAGCGAGAATCGTCTGGTGGCCATCAAGCTGGGCGACGTCGTGATCGACAACACCGGACCGAGATTACTGCGATGATGAAGCCGACAGGTCCGGTCCACATCGGCAACTACCCATGCGTGACGTGCCACAAGATCAGACGCACGGCGCTGGGCGCCTGGGCATGCTGGCGCCTGCACCTGATCCAGCGCCAGGAGGCCGCTAAGCAGACGCACGCGTACATACTTGGGACAGGGAGGTTGCAATGAACCAGGGCGAACCAAACCAGGATCCATCGTCGCTCGCGGACGACTCGCCCGGTACCGTGCTGGGCGGCTTGAAGGCGGACGTCGAGTCTGCCAGCACGGAAGAGTTGGAGGCCGCGGCTGCGATCTACGCGCGGATAGCCAACCCGCCCACGCTCGCGCAGCTCCAGAAGGACATCTGGGAGTGGACGAAGGCGAAGGGCTGGGCCGACGACGAGGCGATGGGTCGCACGACGGGCGATCTGCTCATGCTCATGGTCTGCGAGATCGCCGAGGCGTACGAGGAGCATCGGAAGTGGCACAGTCCAACGGAAATCTACGTGCACGCGGGTAAGCCGGAGGGTATCCCGATCGAGCTGGCCGACTGCGTCATTCGGATCCTGAGCTTCGCCGCGAAGCACGACATCGACCTGCAACAGGCGGTGCTGGACAAGATGGCGTACAACGAGACGCGTGAGTTCAGACACGGAGGGAAGCGAGCATGAGGTACATCATCGCGGCACTGTTGCTCGTGGCGGCATGCGATCAGCCGTGGAGCAGCACGCAGATCGGGCGCTACGTCGAGACGCGGCCGAACGGCGCCATCATGATCGAGCGCGAGGACTTCTGCTCGGCGTCCGCGTTCGACAACACGCGCTGCACGTGGACGTACTTCTGCCTCAAGACGCCGCTGCCGGACATCAGGGTGGGCGACATCGTTCACCTGTCTGGGTGCTACACCAGCGTGCAGGACTACGTCGCCGCGACGGGGCAGCGTGGAGACTGACGCGTCGCCGTACCGTATCGCAGAGCCGATCCTCGATCACGGCTACGTCAGGCTCGTGGAGGCCTGGGGCAGCGACGAGCGAATCATCGAGGCCGCGCGGATGTCCACGGCCAAGGGGTTCCAGGGCTGGGGCACCGCGGAGCAGCCTGGCGACGAGCGCCTGCTGCGGTTCCTGTATGAGCACAAGCACCTGACGCCGTTCGAGATGGCTGGGATGATCGTCGAGGTGCAGGCGCCGATCTTCGTGTTCCGCGAGTGGCACCGGCACAGGACGCAGTCGTACAACGAGCTCAGCGCGCGGTACACGGCGCTGCCCGACCTGGTCTACATCCCGAGCCTGGAGCGCATTATGGCGGGCGCGCAGTCCACGGTGAACAAGCAGGGCTCGGCCGAGGGCATCGACGGGAGCAAGGCGTCGCTGATCCAGGGCCTGCTGGAGCAGGGCTTGCAGACGTCGCGCGACGCGTACGTCGAGCTGCTGCAGATGGGCTTGGCGCGCGAGCTGGCGCGGCTCGTGATCCCGGTCGCGCAGTACAGTCGGATGCGGGCATCAGCGAATCTGCGCAACTGGCTCGCGTTCCTGACGCTCAGGATGGACCAGGGGGCGCAGTGGGAGGTCAGGCAATACGCCGGGGCCATGGGGAAGCTCATTGCCCATCAGTTCCCCAGGACGTGGCAGCTGTTCGTGGGCGCCGCGTGAAGACGTCGACGTCCGAGGTCAGGTGTGATCGGTGCCGCGACGTGATCCCGGCGATGCACCCGACGGCCGTCTTCGTCACGCTTCGCGGCCCGCGTGTTGGTCACCGCAAGTTCGACTTCTGCAACCTGGACTGCTTTCAGTTCTGGACGCGCCATATCGTCAACTTGGACACGACTCGGTGACCGAGCTGCAGAAGATGGCCGCCAAGCTTCGTCGGCGAGGCATCTCGGTGAGCCTGGCGAGCGCGAAGGCGATGGCCAAGGAACATGGGCTCAAGGTGTCGCACAGCGGGCGCTTCTGGTGCCTCTATCGCAGCGACGGCTTCGGTCACATGGTCACGTATCATCACCTCGTCGAGTTGGTAGCCGCGCTCGCCCCTCCGCGTTAAGTTTCCAGCAGCATGCCAGCCAGAGAACCAGAGAGTCCAGAGCAGCGCCGCCTCAACATGCTCGCGGCCGAGCTGAAGCGCCGCGGGCTGCCGCCACCCGCGAGCGTCAGGGCGGACAAGATCGCGCAGGAGATGGCGCATCGAGGCATCGGCGCCAAGGTCTACAAGACGTTCCGCGACTACGTCTCCCACATGAAGCCCGACATGCTGCAGTTCGAGCACGTGCCGAAGCTGCTCGACGTGGTGGATCGTCTGCTCGCTGGCAAACTCAAGTACGTCATGATCCTGGCGCCTCCGCGCTACCTGAAGTCGGAGGTGTTCTCGCGGCTGCTGCCCGGCTATTTCCTGCATCATAACCCAGCCAAGACGTTCGCGCTGGCGTCGCACGCGGCGAATCTGGCATGGCAGTTGTCGGAGGCGGCGCGCGAGAACTACGTGCGGTCAGGCGGCGTGCTGGCACCTGAGGCGCAAGCGCGCGCCAGGTGGCAGACGGTGCACACCGACGGGACTGGACGCCAGGGCGAGATGTGGGCGACGGGTATGGGAGGGAGCGCGATCGGCAAGGGCTTCCATCTCGGCGGCGTGGACGACCCGATCGATCCGGCCCACGCGTTCAGCTACGCTTGGAGACAGAAGTTCGAGACGTGGTGGGAGAACGACTGGCTGCGCGCGCGCGAGCCCGGCGCCAAGATGTTCTTCGTGATGCAGCGGCTGGGGATGGATGATCCGATCGACTACCTGCTGCGGCAAGAGCTGACCGAGCACGCGCTGCACTGGCACGTTGTCTGCCTGGACGAGATCCACTCCGAGGAGCCGTTGGGCAGATGGACGGGGCCGAAGGGTCTACCGCCGACGTGCACGCTCGAGCCGGACTGGCGCAAGGTCGGGCAGATTCTCGCGCCGTCGCGGTTCTCGGAGGCCGAGGTCAAGGAGCGCCAGCAGCAGTCCACGCCCTACGTCGTCGCGGCGCAGAGGCAGCAGCGGCCGATGCGGGCGAGCGGCGACTTCTGGCAGGCCGACTGGTTCAAGAACCGCACATACGACGAGCTGCCAGCCGACGCGTACAATGGCGGGGACGACTGGGACACGGCGCTGACGGCGGACGAGCGGAACAGCGCGAGCGCCAGGGTGCGGAGCTTCCGCGGTCCGAGCAAGCCGAATAAGCCAGACGACTTCGACGTGTACGTGGACGACGTCGACTTCAGGTGGGTCGAGTTCCCGAAGTTGGTGGAGTGGCTGCGGAGCCTCCCAGGGCCGCACTACGTGGAGGAGAAGGCGTCGGGCAAGAGTGCCGTGCAGCAGCTGAAGGCCTACGGGATCACGGCGAAAGAGGTGCCAGTCAAGGGCGACAAGCTGGCCAGGGCGAGCGGCGTGCAGCCGCACGTCTCGGCGGGCCGCGTCTGGATCAGGAGCACGGTCTACGAGCGGCTGCTCTTGGCAGAGCAGCAGGGGCTCCTCCGCGTGACGGCCGAGCAGCTGCAGATGGGCGGCGCGGGCTTGGACGTCAACGATGCTTTCGTCCAAGCGTTGCATCGCCATCTCGGCATCCACCAGCAGCCGGCGCGGAAGATCATGTTTGGGTAGCAGTAGCTTGCTTCGGACAAGGTGTTAGACTGGTACCTAATGGTTGTGTCTCTTCCACCGTTGGAGGGTATGGCAATGAACATCGCATACGGGGACAACGAGGGCAAGACGATCAACACGCACCTGGTCGCGCGCGTCCTGGAGCAGCTGGGACGGGAGCGCGTGCTGCGCGCGCACGTCGCGCTGGAGCACTCCAAGGCGGGCGACTGGAACAGCTGCTTCTTCGCCATGGCGTTCGGGCCGTACGGTGAGATGAACCGCTGGCTGGCGCGCCACGGCAACGAGGAGTACAACGTCGCGAGTCTCTTCCGCATGGCCCACGGGATCCAGCTGACGCAGGAAGAGGTCTGGGCCGTCGTGGAGGCGTTCGATCACTGCCGTCCAGCGATGCAGTCGCTCGTGGAGGAGTGGCTTGAGCTCAACGTCGTCAAGTCGTCGCCGCGCACCCTGGTGACGGCGTGAGCCGGCCCGCGTGGAGGGCCACGATGCTGGCGGCTATCGCTGCCGGCGCCATCTTCCTCGCAGGCGCGGTCTCGGCGAAGATCGTCGGGCCAGTCGATACCACACAATCAGCCGTCACGCTGTTCGCGGGCCCGTCGCAGGAGCGCGACTCGATCGTCGCGCAGGCGGCCAGAGAAGCAGGGATGCCGACGGCGCTCGCGATCGCGGTCAGTCACGTGGAGAACTGGTCAGGCGACTCGACGGCGCGGCACCCAGTCTCGGGCGCGCTCGGTCTGATGCAGGTCCTGCCTCGCATGTGGCGCGATTCGTTCCCGATCGAGTGCGGGCTCGACTCGCTGGTGGCGCGGAGACGCAACGCCTGCGTCGGCGCGCACATCGCGGTCGAGTATTTCGAGCAGCGTGGGAACTGGAACGACGCCCTGCGGATGTACGCGGGCGCGTGGTGCACCAAGAACGACAGCTACGAGCGCTGCGCCAGGAAGATCAAGGCAGGCGACGCGTACGTGCTGGCGGTGATGCAGCGGCTGTACAGGACGGATCTGAGTCCAGCTCGGGATCAGATGGCGCTCGGCACAAGCTGGCGTCGGGACGTGGCATCGGCGGGACCCTTGCAATAGCCGGACGTTCGGCGCCGCCTTGGCCGTCGGTGAAAGGGTTGGAGCCGACGGTATAGATCGGAGAAGGTAGCGACATGCGTGAGGGATTGATCAAGTTCGAGGTGTTCACGGAGCGCCACTGGGGCTGGCTCGCAGTTGGAGCCTTCTGGGTGGCGCTCATCACGTCCGTGTTCCTCACCGGGTGCATCCAGAGCCCGACCGCGAAGCTCGTGCCGATGGAGCCGCAGGAGCCGGACTCGATCGCGTGGGCAGGGCCGGCGACGCTCAACGCGCAGAAGGCGGACGGCACGCTCGTCGGCGGCATCGTCGAGATGGAGGAGTACTGGGCGTACGACGACCCGTGCGGGCTGATCATGATCCTACGCCACGGCTGCGACGGGACGGTAACGTTCCAGTTGAAGCTGGCGAACGACTCGACCGACCGCATCGTCTACGCCTTCACGCCCGCCTACGGCACGTTCGGGCTGTACAAGGGCCAGCGCGGCGTCTACCTGTGGCACAAGATTCCAGTGCAGCGGCTGCAGGAGTGCAAGCAGCGCCAGGCCATCAACGGCTCGTACTGCAACTACGACATCGTCGACGCGTTCCAGTCCGACTTCGACGTTCTGCCGCTCGCCGACTCGGCGCGGGTCGCCGCGATCAGGAAGGCGGTGGGCAAGTGATCCGCTGGGTGATCGTCGTTGGCGTCGCGCTGGTCGCGTGGGTCGCGTGCCAGCAGCCGTTCTATCTCCCGCAGGGGCAGAAGGGTCTCTGCCCAGCCGGCTCGCATGTCGTCTACGTCAAGGGCGGCATCAGGTGCGTCTCAGACTCAGCGCCGTCGGACTCCGTGCCATGACGACGCGAGCGAAGTGGGTCCTGCGCGGCCTTGGCGTCCTTTGTATCCTGTACGGGCTCGGCGTCATCGGCTGCAAACAGTCGCGGCCAGGACCGGAGTTGGTGGTGGCCAACCTGCCGAAGATCGGGACCGGGTGGATCGACACGCTGCGGGCGATCGCGGGCGAGGTGGCGGTGGACACGCTCCCATTCGGCAAGCAGGTGTTCATGTATGGCGGGCAACCCTTCGTGCAAGTCGGGTGGTACAACGATGGCGAGAACACGATCTACCTTCACCCAGACACAGGCGCCTATCGTCGCATGCGGAAGTGGTGCCCTCCAGCGCGGCTCTGCCACCCGGTCGAGCTGATGGTGCCGAACGGCGTGATCGCGCATGAGTTTGGTCACCGCTTCCAGGTCTGCCTCTGGCCGCATGGTCTGGTGCGCGAGGCCGGCGACACGCTGCCGACGTGGGCGCGGGGCGACCCAGAGGTGTTCGCGGATCGCTTCGGCGTCGCTTTGCTGGCGCTCCGCGACGGGCGTCCCGGCGTCGCGGACGACTCTATCCTGAACAGGGAAGTGCGGTCGCGGCTGCGGTGGCACTGGGCGCGGTATCTGCTGCGGGCAGTGTTCGGCGGGAAGAGCTGCTGATGGTGCGCGCCGCCTTCGTTATCATGGGACTGATGGGCCTGGCGCTGTCCATCCAGGAGCCGCGACGGCAGGGGCCGCAACAGATCCGCATCGGGTCGGCGGCGCTCAAGAGCTGGTCGCTGATGTACCGGGAGTTCAAGACGGAGTTCTTGACGTGCGCCTATGGCCACGACGTCGACGGCGTGCTACAGTTGAAGTTCGTGGTCCTCGCGGAGATCAAGCCGTCGCAGGCAGCGCGGGACAGTATCGCACCACCGATCTACTGCGTCGACGTCTCGGGGGTGGACTCTCTGATCGGCTACGCGCACAGCCACCCGAGCGGCGTGTGCGGTGAGTCGTGGCGTGACCTTGAGGCGTTCGTGAACAGCAAGCTGGGCATCAGCATCATCGTGTGTGGTCAGAACAAGATCGCTGTCCTCGCGCGCGGGACGGTGCCGGAGCGCGCGCCGATCTGCACGTTCGATCCCGAAGGCGACTCAGGTTCCCTCGCGTTGGAATGCACCCATGTTCGACCGGATTCTGGATCCAATGCGCCTGCTGGATCCACCCACCAATAATCTTGGCTTCGCTTCCCTCCTCGACCGCCTATCGACACTGGAGGCTCAAATGACGGTACTCGCAGAACCAGCAACGTTCTCGAAGCACTGGGACGACCGCTTCATGGGGTTGGCCCGCGAGGTCGCTTCGTGGAGCAAGGACCGCAGCCGGAAGGTCGGCTGCGTGATCGTGGGCCCGAACCGCGAGATTCGCGCGACGGGGTACAACGGCTTCCCGCGCGGCGTCGCTGACGACGTCGAAGCCAGACACCAGCGGCCCGCTAAGTACAGGTGGACGGAGCACTCGGAGCGCAACGCGATCTACAACGCGGCGCGGTCTGGGGTCTCGACCGAGGGGTGTCGAATCTACCTGATGTGGTACCCGTGCATGGACTGCGCCCGGGCCATCGTGCAGGCCGGCATCGTCGAGGTGGTCGCTGTCGAGCCCGACTGGAACGATCCGACCTTCGCGGACGACTTCAGAGATGTGAAGCAGCTGTTCGTTGAGGCCGGCGTCGCGTGTCGGTTCGTGGCCGGTGAAGCGCCGAAGCAGAAGGCGGTATGAGGCTCGTCCTGTTATTCTGGCTGCTGACGCGGTACTATTGGCCAGTCTCGGTCACCACGATGGCGCACGGGAACAACAAGCACACGCACGTGCAGGTGCTGGGCGCGGTCGACTACATGCGGCTCGAGGACGATGGCGACCTACACATCAGACTGCGAAGCCTCACGATGGGCGACACGAGCTTCATCGTGGCCGAGTGCATCCCCAAGCTGCCATGTCGGCGACCGAGGATCGGCGAGATCGTGACGGTGCGCGGCATCTCGCGCTTCGATCCCGAGCATGGGTGGTACGAGGTCCATCCAGTTGAAGAGGGTCCTTGAAGGGCACGCGGCGGGTCACGAAGGACGGCATCCTCGTTGGCCAGAACCGCGGCGAGGTAGAGGACAAGCGGGTCGAGAAGCTGGCCGAGCTGGAACGCTACCGGAGGGACAACGGCATGGGACAGATCCGATCGCAGGTCGACGGCTTCGCCGAGGTGGAGTGGGAGTGCACGACGTGCAAGGCGCGGCACACGGCGCCGAAGCAACACGCCGGCGGGCTCACGAAGGCGTGGTGCGAGACGTGCGGGGACGAGACCGAGCACGAGCGCGTGTACCCGCGGTGAGCTTCACGGTCCAGCTGCTGCACATCGGCATGGCACGCGAAGAGAAGCGTGGCGAGGATGGGGCGGTGTGGTACCTGATCCTGTCGCCGTGCCCGGGTGATCCACCTGGTCAACCGTGTCAGCACGTATGCGAGGTGCACCCGCGCATGGTCCACCACTACGAGCGCCAGGCGTTCAGGCTTGGAAGCTTTGGTCATCGTCTCGACGCAACGCCGCAGGAGATCGCGGAGGACAAGGCGAACGTTTGGGGCTGGGACGGAAACGTCTCGGCGCCAACGTTGACACCGTCGTTTTTGGCGAAGGCCCATCGACCATACGTATTCCACATGTTCCTGAAGCAAGGGAAGATCGAACTATGCGCGGATTCGACTGTATCGCTCGATCCAGTTCCAACGAGTTGCTGGCATGAGTAGGCGAGCGCTGTGGGTCGCGCTGCTCGACGCGGCCCAGGATCAGCCACACCCAACAAAGGCGCTCAGGTGGGCCGTCGAGGAGCTGCTGCGGCGCGACCCGGTTGTGCTGGACGCGCCAGAGGCGGAAGTGCCTGGCGTGGACGCCATAGACCAGCGCATGGTCGCGCTCGCCGCTGCTAGGAAGCGGCCCAGGCGGCCGACGCCAACCCAGCAACGACGGGCATCTCGGGCCGAACGCTTCCTCACGGGGCTTGCCGAGATTCAGGCCGAGGACGATAGCTAGACTCTCGCCGTCACCAGAGTAGATTGTTCTGGTCCAAGAGAGGCCTTCCCAAATGAAGCTGCTCAAGTTCCTCAACGGTCTACCTGGCATCATCCTCGCCGTCGCGGCGGGCATCGGCGTGTTCAACTTGTACGTTCACCAGAAGGAAGTTGCGGCCGTCGCGCAGGCTGAGCTGGCGCGCACCATCGCGCAGCACCGGCACGACGACTCGGTCCGTGTTGCGCAGGCAGACTCCATCGTCAAGGCGTGGCAGGACTCGACCACGAGGCTCAGGCAGCGCGAACAGGTGTTCAAGAGCGCGGCGATCGCGGCCGATCGTGGCAGAGAGGCCTTCCACGATCAGCTGCACTCGCTCGTCGACACGAACGCGGTGCTCAAGGCAGCCGTGGACTCGCTCGAGGCAGCGCACGGGCGACAGGTGCTCTCGCTGCAGCAAGCGCTCGCGGCCGCGGACTCGGTCATCCAGAGCGACAGCTCGACGATCAAGCAGCTGCACGCCAGGCTGCTCGACTTCCAGCGGAGCAACGTCGACCTGATCTCGCAGCTGGACGAGGCCAGGAAGCGGCTCAACCCGGGGCTAGGGCATCAGCTCGTGAGCATGGCGCCCTGGGTCGCCGTGGCGTACGTGGCTGGGTACGCGACGCCGCATAGATGACCCACGCGCCGCTGCTGCAAAGCGCTCCGCGGTCGGTCAACGCGCGGTACCACGTCGACGTTGGATCCGTCTATCGCTCGTGGGCGGAGCACTACAACAGCTGCGAGACGTGCCAGCGTGATCACTGGTACAGCCCGCTCGAGGGCGAACCGTTCTTCTGCGCCAGGGGCCAGGGGCTCTTCCGCAACTGGGTCTCGGTGGCGCACGTCACTCTTCCAGCGCTGAGCGTCCATGGCCGCTAAAAAGAAAACCACGATCGCGCACCAGCTTGAGCAGGCGGCGTCGTTCCTGGGCCGCATGCGCATGCTTGCCCGCGCTGGGATCCAGTATGGTGGCAAGCGCGACACGTACGCGACGGCGGGCTACGTCAGGCTGCCCAAGTTCGCCGACTTCGAGAGCTACTACATCCGCAACGAGATCGCGGGCCGGATCGTCGACGCGAAGCCCAAGACAACCTGGCGCACACCGCCGGACATCGTGGAGCTGGACAAGGCGAAGGACACGACGTTCACCAAGGCGTTCACGAAGCTGGCCGACAGGATCAACTTGTGGTCGGAGTTCGAGGTCGTCGATCGCCGCAGCGGCATCGGGCGGTACGGCGTCCTGCTCATCGGGACGCGCGGCACGGACAACAACGCGATGAAGCAGCCGATGCGGCGCCTCTCGGGGCCCGACGACATTCTCTACGTGCGCGCCTACGACGAGAAGCACGCGCAGATCGTCGCGCTGGTGGACGATGCAAGCAGTGAGCGGTTCGGCCTGCCAGCACAGTACTCACTGACGCCGACGGACCAGGTCGGCTTCACCGCGCCTGGGTTGCTGGTCGACGCCTCGCACGTGCTTCACGTCGCGGAGGACGCGGACGATCGCGTTTACGGGCGGCCTCGTCTGGAGCGGTCACTGAACCGTATCTTCGACCTGGACAAAATCTCCGCGTCCACCGGCGAGAGTTACTGGCAGGCGGTCGTGCGGATCCTGCAGGGCAAGATCGACCCGCTGGCGACGACCACGCCGGAGCAGCTGGCCGGCCTTAAGGAGGCCCAGGCCGAGATGATCCACGACCTGCGTCGGCAGTTCATCGGTCAGGGCGTCGAGATGTCGTGGCTGCAGAACACCGTCAGCCCGGTGAAGGACATCGCCGAGTTCTACTTCGCGCTCATCGCGGTTGGCTCCGGCATCCCGCGCCGCATCCTCTTCGGGAACGAGTCCGGGGAGCTGGCGTCGAGCACCGACGAGGCGACGTACTTCGGCGCCATCAACGAGCGTCAGGAGCACTTCGCGGAGCCGCAGCTGGTGCGGGCCTTCATCGACAGGATGATCGACAACAACGGTCTGCCGCAGCCAGCAGGCGACGGTGAGTACGAGGTGGTGTGGCCGGAGTTGTTCGAGCTGACCGCGCTGGAGCAGGCTGAGGCGAATCTCAAGACTGCGCAGGCAGCAGCGGCGCTGACCCCGATCGGGGGCGACCCGACGCAGTTGGTCGAGGTGGACGACGAGCGGAACATCTACCTCGTGCCGAAGGAGCCAGGCAACCCGAACGACATTATGCCGCCGACGCCGACGCCGACGCCGCCTAGCCCAGTCCCGGCGGACAAGGGGAGCCCAGGCGCGCAGCGCACTGGTGCATCGCCAGCGGGAGCCGAGCCGGCCATCCAACCGAAGGCCGCGCCGGCGCAAGGTCAACCAGGACAGGGAGGGAATTGACATGGGCACGTTCAGAGTAGCAATCACGGCCGTCGGCAACCACGGGTGCCAGCGGGACAAGAATGGCAGTGACGTCATCACCGGGTGCGGCGAGCCGAACTGCACCGATTGCATCACCAGAGAGTACGTAGCGAGGCTCAAGGCCGCGTCATCGTCGATCTTGGAAGCATACATCCATCACTGGCCCGGTTCGCAGCTGCGGGCGGATGGGCTCGCGGGCGACGTCGTCGATAACCTGCTCACGCAGCGGCGCCTCGGCCGCTTCAACTAGGAGGCCGCATGAAGAGTCTCATCATCGCCGTGCTGCTGCTGGTCGTGTTCGTCGGCGCGTGGCTGGCGCGGCGGCGCAGCCAGTCGAGCAACACCATCACGGGGTCAGGCGGCGAGTCCGGCGGTGGCTACAAGCCTCCAGTCAAGCGGTAGCGTGTGGCATCCCACGCCGCGTTGTCCAGAGCACAGCAGTTCGCCAAGCGGTACGTGGATTTGACCGAGGCCCTGATACAGCAAGGCGTGCCCGAGAAGCGCGCCCGCGAGGAGGCGCGACTGACCGCCACGCTGATCCTCCTCATCCCGGACTACGCTGATCCACATGAGCCGTGTCCAACCTGCGGGAGAGAACGATGACCCAGCTTGAGAATCTGCAAGATGCTCAAAAAGTCGTCGAGAAGGCCGTCAAAGACTTGGAAAAAGTAGTCAAGGATTTCATTCCAGAGAACGCGGGGATGCGATCCATTTTTCAATACCCGTTGCAAGTTGTTGGCGAATGTAAGCAGCTTCTTGATCGAGAAGTCAGGAGGCTTTTGGGGCAATGAGCACCGCGCCGATGGACAAGGTGACGAGTTGGCTCTGGGTCGGCGACCAGCGCGCAGGCTTCGACTGGCAGACGCTGGACCACGAGGGCATCACGGCGGTGTTCAACGCCACGCCCACCACGGACAACTGGCCAGCCGACATGAAGGCCCGCGTGCCGTACCTGCGCATGAACCAGGACGACGGTGCGCCGATCCCGCTGGCGAAGCTCGACGCGTACGCGGACTGGTTCCTGAAGTGCCGCGCCGCGGGCAAGCGCCTCCTCGTGCACTGCGCCGCCGGCGTCTCGCGCGCTAGCACGTTCGCGATCTTCTCGCTGATCCTGGAGTCGGGATGGTCGCAGGTCCAGCACGCGACGGATCCGGTCCAGCGACGTTTGGAAGCCTCTGAAGCATGGGACAAGTATGAGTTCCTAGTGAGACAGCGGCGTGAGCAGATTCAACCACATCCTTACCTCAAACAATCGGTGATGGAATGGCTGACGCGCTAACGCTAGCCGAAGAGCGCTATAATGCAATTCGTTTGAGCGCGCGGAATGTTGGGCGTCGTAAAGTACAGCAAGAGTCTTTCGAAAAAGAGAAGGACGCAATGGAATTACTTCGGTTATTAAATCTGCATGGTAGATTTCGCGCTCATCCGGTTTGTAATGGTTGGCCGGGTGCGGAGGGTTTGTTCACTCTTTACTATTATAAATGCTGATGATCTCCATGCACGCGGTGCGCAAGCGCGGCGTCACGCTGCTCGACGTGCACAACGTTGGGGCGGGCGGGCTTGCATTCCGCATGCACGAGATCATCAGGCGAATCGCGGATCGGTTCGGCAAGGAAGTCGCGCTGCGGTGGACGCAGGCGCTTGCGAGCTACGTGGGCCGCATCAACGAGCATCAGCTCATCGCGGCCATCTCCTCGGGCAGCACGCGGCAGCTGGAGCAGCTCATCAACGTGAGGGGCTTGCAGAGCCAGCTGGAGCGGGCCATGCAGGATCCGCTCTTCCGCGCGATCCAGGCCGGCGCGCAGGGCAGCATCGCCGCGCTGCAGGCGCGCGGCATCAACGCGTCGTTCAACGCCGTGCGCGCGAACGTGATCCGCTACGCCCAGACCAGGGCGGCGCGGCTGGTCACGTCGGTGCCGGAGGACGTGCGGACGACGATCCGCCTCATCGTGGCGATTGGCGCCTCGGGACGAGCAGACGTCGGCCAGCAGGCGCGGATGATCAAGGAGATCATCGGCCTGCCGCGCAACTGGGCCCTCGCGCCGCTCAGGTTCGGCGACGAGCTTAGGGAGAAGATGCTGACGGGCAATAGGACGCTGGGGGCGATCGAGCGGCGCTTCTCGGGGGCCGACATGGCGCAAATCCGCTCGCGCGTGGAGTCGGGCAACCTGACGCCCGACTTCATCAACGAGATGGAGTCGATCTACGCGCAGCGGCTGATCAGCCTCAGGGCCGAGACCATCGCGCGCACCGAGACCCTCGCGGCCACCAACTTCGGCGTGCAAGACTCGTGGCGGCAGGCGGCCGCGGCGGGTGATCTGCCGCAGGACTCCAAGCAGTTCTGGATCGTTACGCCGGACGATCGGCTCTGCCCGATCTGCGTCGAGATTCCAGGGATGAACCCAGACGGCGTCGGGCTGGACGAGCCGTTCGACACGCCGGAGGGGCCAGTCGATGGCCCACCGTCGCCGCACCCGAACTGTCGGTGCAGCATTGGGCTGGTGCTGCCAGGCGCGACCGAGGCAGGGGCGCCGTTCGAAGAGAATCAGACTCTTGAGGAGGCAACCGCGTGAGTCACAAGCCAGCAGCGAGCACCTTCGACGAGCTGAACGGACGGCTCACGGACTCGGCGAAAGCGACGCTGGTCCGCGTCGCGCGGAAGATCGCGGACGGGTACGAGGGCGAGATTCGCATCACCGTGGGGAAGGGCGGCGGCATCCGACTCGTCGAGTGGGTGCAGCGCGAGGACGGCTCGACGATCAAGGAAGCAATCGGATGAGGCGGCACTGGTGGATGCTCGCGGTCGCGCTCGCGGCCTGCGCCGGGAACGGCGCTGGGAGGAAAGTATGGCCGACGGCATGCTGGTCGGCTGGGTCCGACGTCAACTGCAGGTACGTGTCGGACATCGTCCGCGTCGCGGACACGCAAGAGTGGGCGCGGACGGGCTGGTTCCGAATCGGCGATCTGCCGCAGACGCCCATCATCGTGCTGGTCACGGCGGACCGACAAGGCTGCGTAGCCAGCTTTGAGTTACAGGCTGTTGCCCGCGCGCAAGAATACTGGTCGTGTTTTCCGTGGAGACAGTGGCAGGGGCGTTAGTTAGATTCAACGCACACAAGAGGGGGGAAGCATGACGGCAACGTTGGCGGTAACAGATCAACTCGGCATCCTGCCGCACCTGGTCGAGCACTACTCGACGGTGGAGCACCCGGCGAGCTACGTCATCGATGGCGCGCTCGACACCGAGGTGCGCGTCACGTTCAAGTCTCGACTGGGCACGTTCGTCGGGACGGGCAAGACGCTGAGCGAGGCCGCGGAGGACGTCAGGACAAAGGTCAACGCCGCGCCGGCGGAGCAACCGGTTGAGCAACCGAAGCCGAGGGCGAAGACGCCGTCGCTTGGCAAGGTGGCCAAGTGAGCGTGCTCCAGGACGTCAAGAAGGCGATCGAGTGGCTCCAGACGAAGGAGCCCGACTGGTTCCGCAAGAATAGCTGGGTCAACGAGGGCATCGCGGGCTTCGCGCTGACGGCGCTGCTCGCGTGGCGGCTCGGCGGGAGCTTCTTCGCCGTCGTGGTGTTCAACGCGGCGAGCTACGCCTACGAGCGGTGGCTGGATCCTCACGCGGACGCACCTGGGCATTACCCAATCGACGACATCGGCCAACGTGCCGCGGGGAGTCTGTTCGCGGCGTGGCTCGTGGCACTGCTCTAGGAGGTTGCGATGGGCAAGTTCGATCTCGATCGTGTCATTCCCGGCTCGATGGCGTGGCGGTACTCGCAGGCCGACGGGTTCACGCCGCCCAACGCCCTCTATGGGCCATCGGGAGCCGATATCGTTTCGATCGCGACGGCCGCGCCGTCCGTCGGTGATCTGTACGCGTTCCCGTTCGAGTCGGGGTACGGCGGGACGATCGACCAGATTGGCTTCAACGTGGCGACGTTGGCGGCGGGTTTCTTGGCGCGCTGCGGGCTCTATGAGTCCGACCAAGGCGTCAAGGACGCGTCCGACAAGATGTTGATCCCAGGCAATCTGGTCGTGGACGGCGGTGAGCAAGACTGCTCCACGTCGGGCGCGAAGATGTCGACGCTGTCGCCTGTGATTCGTCTCAGGCCTCGCGAGCTGTACTGGCTGGCGTTCATCTGCACCGCGATCGGCGCTGGGCAGGTAACGGGGTTCACGTCAGGCTGGCACATGTTTGGTCGGAATGCGAACTTCAACGCGCAGCAGGGATGGCAAAAGGTCGGCGCAGGATACGGCGCGCTGCCGGCTGTGTTTCCCGCTGGTCCACCTCAGCCGGGCATCTGCACGTCGAACGCCACGTTAGTCTGCGTGCGCTGGGCGACGTACGATCGCTACAAGCGGTCGGGGAGCTGAGATGCGCACGACCTACACGAGCGACAAGATCCTCAACCTATACCGCGCCACGAACTTCACAGCACCGGCGACGGTCTACGCTGGGCTGCTGACGGCGGTCACGGATGCCGAGGCCGGGACGGTCACCGAGACGACATACGGCGGCTACGCGCGGCAGGCAATCACGTTCGGCGCCCCAGCTGCGAACCTGGGCGGCAGACAGATCCTCGCCAGCGCGCTCACGTTCCCAGCGAAGACGGATGCGGGCTCGGTCACGATCATCGCCGTCGGCATCTACGACGCGGTGAGCGGCGGCAACCTGCTGGACGTGATCATGCTGTTCGATGGCTCGCCGCTCGCGGCGATGGTCAACAACAGCGACGTGGCTGGCAACACGATCCAGAGCCCGGCGCACGGACTGACGACGAACGATCAGATCCGGTTCGAGCAGTTCCCAGGCGACACGCCGGTTCCGGCAGGCATCTCGGAGAACACGACGTACTTCGTGATCGCGACGGGGCTCACGGCGGACGTGTTCGAGATCAGCACGACGCAGGGCGGCGCGGCACTGGACATCACCGCCGCGGGCAGGGCGCTGGTGCACAAGGTCGTCGCGGTCATCACGAACCAGAACGATGCGCCGACGTTCGCGGCGAACAAGCTCGCCCTGACGGACGACTAGATGACCTGGATCCTGGCAGACCGCGTTAAGGAAACATCGACGACCACTGGGACGGGCGACATCACCCTGGCGGGTGCGGTCACGCAGTTCCGCGCCTTCTCTGCCGTCTGCGCTGATCTGGACGAGGTGCCGTACGTCATCGTGGGCCAGAGCGGGACGGAGTGGGAGGTTGGCGAGGGCGTCTGGCACACCGGGAACACGCTGACGCGGACGCGGGTCAAGGCATCCTCGAACGCGGGCGCGCTGGTGAACTTCTCGGCTGGCACGAAGGACGTGTTCATCGACTTTGTCGGTGACCTGACGCTTGGTCACCCACGACGGAACGTGCAGACTGAGGATCGCTACGTGCCGCCAGAGACGTCTATGGTGGTCGCTGAGTCGTACGAGGTCGCCTCTGGCAAGGAGCTGGAACTCGCCGCCGGCGCGGTCATGGAGGTCACGTGAGCAGACATACGCTGGTCAAGAGCGCAGCGCCTTCGGCGCCGGCGGTGAACAAGGTCAGTATCTACTTCAACTCGACGACCCAGCGGCTCGAGCTGATCGATGGCGACACAGGGCAGACATATACGCTACAGGCGGCCGAGTTCGACAAGAACCTGCTGATCAACGGCGGCTTCGACTTCGCGCAGCGGCAGGTGCCGGGCACGCTGACGTCGTACGCCACGAGCGCCAATCGACAGTACGGCGCCGATCGCTGGGCGATGATGGTGCAGACGTCGTCGCTGCAGTACCAGCGCGTCGACTCGATCGGCGCGACGGAGTCGAACCTCAGCGCGCGGATGTACGGCAAGTTCAAGCAGATCACAGGCGCGGGGAAGGCCGTCATCTTCCAATGGGTCGAAGGCAGCTCGATCGCATCGGTGCGCAATCGTAAGGTTCGCGTCCAGGTGAAGATGAAGCGCACCGTCGCGGCAGCCATGACGATCCGGCTTGGGCTCGTGCAGAACCAAGCAGCCGGCACCGTGGACGCGCCCACGACGGCGTTCGTCTCCGCGTACGGCGCGAACGGCGTGGATCCAACGCTGGGCGCCAGCATCGCGGCGATCGTGCCCGTCGCGGGGACGGCCATCGGCGGCACGATCTCGGGCAACTACGTAACGTGCAATCTCACCGGTTCCTGGGTCAACTTCGGCGCCGTGTTTACCGTGCCGTCGGACGCCAAGAACTTGGCGCTGGTCATCATCACTGACTCGCAGCTCGCAGTCAACGACGAACTAAATACCGCCGAGGCTGGCATCTACGACGGGCCGGACGTGATGGATTGGGTGCCGCAGGCGCTGGCGAACGAGATCGACCGCGTCCGTCGGTTCTACAACAAATCGTTCGCGATCGATGTCGCGCCGGGGCAGAACGTTGGCCTTACTGGCGCGATTCGTCTCTGGGCGGCGCAGGCTGGCGCCGTGTCGTTCGTGCACGGCGCGATTCGGTTCCCGGTCTGGATGCGCGCGGCGCCAACGATGACGTACTTCAACCCGTCGGCGGCGAACGCATTCTTGAGGCAGACAGTCACGCCGTCCGACGCGACGGCCACCTCGGCCACGCAGATCACGGAGTCGCAGGCGGAGGTCACGGCGACGGGTCTTGCGGCGTGGGCCAAGGGCGATGGTCTGGCGATCCACTACACAGCCGAGGCGGAAATCTAGGTCATGCTTGGGACGCGCCCGCGTAGCACTACTCCGCTCTCGACGCAGCCGACAGCCGCGGTCGGTCCGTCTCTTGCTGCGTTCGGCGTCTCTGGCTCAAGCGGCCGCGCCGGTCTTGGCGTTATCCGCGCAGTCGCTGCCATCGGCGTCGCGGCGTCGATCGCAACAGCAGGGCTCGTCAACAGCAGACCAATCGCCGCGCGTGGCGTCGCCGGCTCGATTGGGAAATCAGGTCTCGTCAACAGCAGGCCGTTCGCCGCGTTCGGCATCGCAGGATCCGTCGGGCAGTCAGGTCTCGTCAACGGGAGACCGATCGCGGCCCGCGGCGTAGCAGGCGCTGTTGGGAAGTCAGGCCTGGGCGCACTGCGAGCAATGGCGGCTCAAGGCACGGCCGCTGAGATCAGTAAGGCAGGGCTGGGAGCGAACCGCGCAATGGCTGCGGCAGGCGTCGCAGGAGAGACAGCTAAGGCGGGGTTGGGAGCGAGCCGCGCACTTGCCGCGCGTGGGGTTGCTGGAGCGATTGGCAAGAGCGGTCTCGGTGCTCTCAGGGCCTTGTGGGCGCGAGGCGTGGCTGCGGTGTTTGGGCAGGCCGATGTGCTTCGCATCCCGCCTGCGCCACCGCCAACGTTCCAATCAGTCTCAGCGGTGGATGGCTCCGCGAGCCGTGCAGGACCGACCGCGACGCAGGTGCGGGCTGGGCCAACGGACACGCCGAACCGCGCTGGGGTTGACGCATCCAGCACGCGTACCGGGCCGACGGATCCGACGCGTCGCGGTGGCTCGACAGACGATACGCGGCGCGCCGCGCAGGACAGCTCCGCGAACCGCGACGACGACACGAGTGACACGAAGCGCCAAGGGCAGGATGCCTCGGCCAAGCGCAACGCGACCACCGACGACAAGAGGTACGGATGATCGTCAAGCAAGGTGATCTGTTCCCGACCGTCGTAACGACGGTCAAGGATGAGACCGGCGCCGTCGTGAACCTCACCGGGGCGACGGCGATCAAGTTCTCCATGCGCAAGTCGCGCGACCCGACGAGCATCAAGATCAACCAGGCGAGCGGGGCCGGCATCGATCTGCCCAACGGCAAGATCGGCTATACGTGGCAGGGAACGGACACCGACACGCCGGGGACGTACGAGGCCGAGTTCCGCGTGACGCCGGCCTCGGGGTCGCCGTTCCGCGTACCGACCGACGGATATATCCTGGTGGTTGTTGAGGAGAAGACGGCGTGACTTGGGTCGCGCCGGAGCAGGACGAGGCGTGGCGCGGCGATGAGCATACGGCGGACTGGCCAGAGGAGGCGGCCGGCCCGGAGTACCATCTGATCAAGCGCGCTGGGTTGCCGCCCGATGCCCAAGCAACCTGAGCAGCAGCCGCCGAAGGGTTTCAGCAGCGACGAGTGGAAGGGCTGGCGCAAGTTCGCCACCGACGCGCATGAGGTGGCAGACGCCATCCATTGCGATTTCAACACCGCCCTGCTTATACTTGGTCTGAACGAGATCGCCGTCGAACTCGGTGAGATTCGCGAGATGCTGAACCACCGCCGTGGTCCAGACGAGCCGTGGAAACGTGGAGACGAAGGGTGACCCCAGTCGTAGCGTTGGTCCTGAAGAGTGGCGGCGACTTTGCGGCCGAGCACGTCATCCAGCTCTGGCTGGGGTTGATCGGCCTCGGCGGCTGGCGCGGTCACGTCGTCCTGCTCACGGACCAGCCAGGTGGATCCACGCCAGCAGACATCGAGCAGCGGCCGCTCACGCGCGCGTGGCAAGGGTGGTGGAGTAAGTTGGAGCTGTGCGCACCTGAGCACGATACCCTCGGCGACATCCTGTACATGGATCTGGACACGGTCGTCGTCGGTTCCATCGCGCAGATCGCGCAGGTCAATCGGCTCACCATGCTGCGGGATTTCCTCAGACCAACCCGACTTGCATCCGGGGTCATGTACCTGCCGGTCCAGGCGCGACGGAACGTGTGGGAGCTGCTACACGCGGGCGCCGGTCCAGAGTTGGTCATGCAATCATACCATCGCATCGGCGATCAAGGGTTCTTCGAGTGGTGCTGGTTCCACGAGGCCGCGCGTTGGCAGGACATCCTGCCGGAGCAGATCATCAGCTACAAGGTGCACGTGAAGCCGGCGGGCGGGTGGACGGACGACGCGCGGCTGATCTGTTACCACGGGAAGCCGAGACCGTGGGAGACTTGAGGCAGGCCGATGCGTGGCGGCTCGCTGGGTTCTTTCGCGAGCCGAAGGATCGCTCCGGGTCGCACCTGCCAGCGCTGGGCGCGGCTGTGCTTGGAACAGAAGGGCCGATCATCGAACTCGGGATGGGTAGGCACAGCACGCCGGCGCTGCACCAGGTTGCGGAGCGGCAGCGGCGGCTCGTGTTCAGCTTCGAGAATAAGATCGACTACATGCGGCCGTGGCGGGACATGCGGAGCAAGTACCACCGCATTGCGCTGGTGCAGGACTGGGAGTCGTGCCCGTACGATCTGATGTTCTGGGGCGTCGCGTTCGTAGATCAATCGCCAGGGGCGGCTAGATTACCAGCCTTGCTGGAGCTGGCGCAGCGGGCCGAGATCGTGGTCGCGCACGACAGTGAGCCAGAAGAGGCGGACTGCTACAAGTACGACGCGGCGTACCCAAGCTATACCTCGGTGCGCCAGTGCCACGGCTCGTGCTGGACGGCCGTGCTGAGCAACTATCACGATCTGTCGACGTGGAGGCTACCAGAGTGAGTGCATACGCTGCGTGGGACGCGCGGATCCGCGCGCTGCTGCATCTGCCGCGCTGGGTCTCGCCCGTTGGTCTGCTGATCCACGTCGTCGTTGGTCTCGGCGTGTCCGGCGTGCTTGGTTTCTTCGGCGCATCACGACTCGCGCGCATGGTCGCCGCGCTGCTCGTCGGGCTCGCGCACGAGCAAGCGCAAACCGACATGATCGGTCGGCACTGGGCCGACTTTAGGATTCGGTGGCAGGTCGACGGCGGAGGGTTCTTGAACGGGACGCTGGATGTGCTGGCGTTCGTCCTGGGAGCCACGCTATGATCGCCGACGCGTTCACGCGGGCCAATAAACTGCTACCTCGGTGCATCTGTGGGTTTGGTGACTGGCGCGGATACACGATCCACGATGTACCAGTGCTCGAGTGCTTGCGGTGCGGCATCGTGCGTCAGGCCGTGGACATGTCCGAGGCCGAGCTGGCAGCGTGGTACGCGTTCCGCTATTACGACGGCGTCTACACGCACACGCGGGCGCACGACCTGGAGGTGGCCGCGAAGCGCCTGAACGCGTACAAGCTCTCAGTCGGCGCCAAGCTGCTCGACGTGGGCGCAGGTAACGGCGCGTTCGTGCAGGTGGCGTTGGATGCTGGACTCGACGCGTGGGGGCAGGATCCAGCCGCGCAGAATGAGTCCGACCGCGTGTATCTCGGTCACCTCGCCGACGTGGCGTTTCCGACGGCCGATTTCGATGTCGTGACGATCCACGACGTGCTGGAGCATGTGCCCGACCCGATCGCGTTCCTGCGGGAGATCAAGCGGATCCTGAAACCAGGCGGGCGTCTCATCCTCGACTTCCCGCGGTTCTGGGACGAGGCAGGCGTCCACCACTGGAAGCTGATCGAGCACCTGTGGATGTTCACGGGCAACCAGCTTATGAGTATCCTGCAGGGTCTCGGCTTCGACGTGCAGTATGTTGGCAATCCGATCCCGTCGAAGATCGTGATCGAGTCAATCGCGCCGGCCGTGACGCGCACGCGCATATTGGTCCCAGCCGGGATCGGCGACGCGTACTGGGTCATGACGAAGCTGAAGGGTTTCCTGGCCGAGAAGGGCATCACGGAACCGCCGGAGATCGTGGTCCAGGACGCGGGCGGGCCGAAGCGTACCGAGCCGTTCCTGCGCACGGTGCCGTTCGTGTACGCCGGCGGCTATGAGCTGCTGCGGACGCGGCACCGGATCTGGAAAGAGGCCTACCTCGTCGACGGGCGCACGGTCTATGAGCAGCCGTTCCCTGGTATCGATTGGTTCATCGCGTACAACGGCGTCATGCGCTACGGCAAGAGTCTCTACGAGCGCGACTCAGCATGGCCGGTCGACTGGTACTTCAAGCAGCATGTTACGAAGGCGTCGCTGGCGTTCCAGAAGGACTGCGAGGCCGACGGGCCGTACGCGATCGTCTACCTGACCGACGGCGGCATGTACCAGGACTGGCTCAAGGCGTTCACGCCGGAGCAGATCGTCAAGACGCTGCGGCTGGTCGGCCGCGCGCATGGTCTGCGGATGATCTTCATCGGCGCGGAGTGGGACAAGCAGATGACCGGCGAGCGGCTCGCGCAGTACGGCGACGCGGACTGGATCGACCTGGTCGGCGAGACGAATTATGACCAGATGATCGGGGCGCTCCGCGGTGCGTCGCTCGTGTTTGGGTACCCGGCGGGCAACACAATCCTGGGCGCAGTGCTCAGGCGGCCGACCGTGCTGCTCTGGCACGACTACTTCAACAGGAACTTCTGGACGAACGTCTGTCCACCCGACGCGCCGTACGTGGCGCTGAACACGATCGGCCTGACGCCAGAGGCGTGCGCGGCCGCGGCGGACGAACTCCTTCGCAAGGGTGCACCGTGTCAGACAACGTGACCAAGCCGGACTACTCCGAGTGGTTAACGCCGGAGCGGCTCGAAGAGGAAGAGCGGCAGTGGGCCGACCCGCGTTTGTGTACGTGGCCAATTTTCGTTGGATGGATCAGGCACGTGGCGCGCGAGGTCGAGATTCAGTCCGTGATCGAGTATGGTTGCGGCACCGGGTGGACGCCCTCGCGTCTATCGGAGAGCTTCCACTATATCGGCGTCGACGCCAACCTGAACTGCCTCATGCGGGCCATGCAGCGCAATCCTGGTCGCATGTTCGTCTACGCGGACGTGCGAAAGCAGCACGTCCTGACGTTCGATCTTGCGTGCGCGTTCAGCTTCCTCAAACACTTCGGTCTCCATGAGTGGGACGAGGTCGTGGCGCAGGTGCTTCGGCACGGGCGTTACGGCTTGTTCACGATGCCTGTTGGACCGGAGACCAAGGACGACGGAGTCGAGTTTCCGCACGTGTGGGTGACCGAGGATCGGTTGCGCGCCGCCGTGAACATGGCTGGCCACGCCGTGCGGCACATCGAGGCGATACGCACCGGCGAGGTGATGGTCGTGACGCGGCGGAACGATGTTGAGCCCTAGAGACATCTTCAACAAGACCGGTTTCTGGTTCGGCACGCGGATGTTTTCGCCTGAGCATCTGGCGCGCATCGTCGAGCACTTCGACGCCGTGATCGGTGGGAAGTACGAGACCGGCACAGCGCCGCACGGCGTGAACCAGTTCGGCGACGCGATGGTAAAGGTCTCGAACGCGTGGTTGGCAGACTTCGAGCTGCGTCGCGTCGTGATGGATCATCGTATCGCGCGCATCGCGGCGCATCTGCTGGGCGTCGACGAGCTGTATCTTTGGGCCGACAGTCTCTACTGGAAGGCGCCTCTCAAGCATACTGATCAGAGCGTGATTGGTTGGCACCAGGACAAGCAGTACTGGGACGTCAGCTCGACTGACAACATGATCACGGCCATCGTTAATCTCTACAGAGCCGATTCACTCTCGGGCGGCATGCAATACGGCGAGGGCAGTCACCACTGGGGCTTGGTTGGTGGATCCGAGGCTCTCGCTGGTGCCGAGAATGCGGGACAGCACGCGGAGCTGCCGATCCCGACCGGCGAGAAGTGCAACGTGATTATCCCGCAACTACCGCCAGGGTGCGTGACGTTTCATCACGCGCTCACGTTCCATGGCTCAGGTCCGAACCTGTCGGAGGAGCCGCGACGGTCGATCACGATCCACATGATCGCGGGCGAGGGACGATTAATGAGACCGTTCGGTTCACTCATGACTGGCGACTTGTTTCGCGGACCGATGTTTCCACGACTCTTTCCACAATGAAGACGGTCAAGCGAGAGCCGCCGATGGATCTGAGCGCCGTGCAGCGGACGCCATCGACGCGCAAAAACTGCGTGGTCGCGAACTGGGCCATCGTGTTGGGTGGCGCTGACTGCGTGTGGCACGACGTGCGGGCGTGGGAGTACGGCACGTTCGGGCACCCGTGGCCCGGCCTCATCATCGCGGCGAACGACATCGGATGCCACTATCCTGACCTGGATCATTGGGCAAGCTTCCACGTCGATAAGTTTGCACGCTGGATGACGATCCGCGAGCGCTACGGGTACGCGCGGCCGCGTACGTGGGGCTGGCGCGTTGGTCACCCGGTCGATCACGTGATCTATCCGTGGTCGGGTGGCTCCAGTGGGATGCTCGCGGCGCAGGTTGCACTTGCGCTGGGGTGCACGCACGTCATCCTGTGCGGCATGCCCATGACGCCGACGCCGCACTTCGTCGAGAGCCAGGAGTTCGACGCCGAGCACACGACGTGGTCCGAGAGCGACGGGCATTGGCGCTCGTGGCTGCGCGTGCACGAGCATGGATGGTTCGCCGATCGCGTGCGCTCCATGAGCGGTCGAACGCGTGATCTGTTCGGGGAACCATCGCTGACGTGGTTGCAACGATGAGTTTCCGCGATGAGTTAGTCAAGCGGTGGTGGGTCGGCGATCCGTTCCGTCCGACCGAGGAGGCGCTCCGTTACTACGAGATCAAGCACGCCATCGCGCAGCGACTGCAGCCCAAGAGTATCTGCGAGATCGGCGTTCGGGCCGGCTACTCCGCGTACGCGTTTCTCGCAGCCGTGCCGACCGCTGAGTATCTGGGCATCGACCAAGGCACCGAGGGTGCGGTCGACGTGAACGAGGCGTCGGCGTGCTGCACCAACCTAGATTCGATCCTGAAGGAGTTCGCGCGCGCGCAGGTGCTTTGGCGTAACAGTCGTCAACTACAACATATGCCGGGCGCGTACGAGTTCGTCTACGTGGACGCGGACCATACGTACCAGGGATGCGCGCACGACTTGGGTCTGGCGCGGCAGACGGCCAAGTGGATCCTCGTGGACGACTTCGACGTGGGGCCTGAGGTCAGGGCCGCGTGCCGAGATTTCTTGCTTGCCAATCCATTATGGATGGCCGAGTACATTCCAGATGGGTTCCGCGGCAACCTGCTCCTCACTGGGGCTAGACATCCGTAGGGCACTTCTGTACATTTGAGCATCGAAGTACGGGACACCCGAGAGCCTCTCGCAAGAGATTGCCATCGGCCTCCATGCAGACTCAGCGCATCGGGGCCGTTTTCTTTTCTGGAGGGCAGACTTGCCTTCACCGCGCAGTGGCGAAAGTCGACAAGATTTCGTAGGTAGGTGCATGGGTTCGGCGGAGGCGCAGCGTAGCTTCCCGCAACAGAACCAGCGCCTTGCGTTCTGCGAGAGCACGTACGATCGGCGTGGGCGTGCGAATCACTTCGCGAGCATCGCGATCGAGACAGCAACGTGCGCCGCGCGCAGGGTCACGTACATGGGCCGGTCGTTCCGCGTCGTACCGGCCGTCCTTGTCCGCTCTCAGGTGCTCCGGAACAATCTCGGCACCACGTTCCTCCCGGCGGAGGAAATCACGGACGAATGGGCGGCGCAGTGGAACAACATCCCGGTGCTCGTGGGTGCGCACCCCGGCGTGTCGGGGCGGACGCCGCAGACGACGAACGAACGGTGCGTCGGGTGGATCTTCAACGCGCGGGCCGAGACGACCGCGGACGGAACGCGGCGGCTGGTCGGCGAGGTCTACCTGGACGAAGCGCGGGCGGAGGCGGTGGTCGGGTTCAAGGCGGTACTGGCGCGACTCGACGATGGGCAACCAGTCGAGCTGTCGACCGGTTTCGCCACGCAGACGGACGAGAACCAAGGTTTCCACAACGGCGAGCGCTACGAGATGGTGCTCCACCCGGTCGGGGCCGATCACCTGGTCATCTCGACCGAGATGACCGGCGCGTGCTCGATCCAGCATGGGTGTGGGCTCGGCGCGAACGAGGAGGTTCAGGTGGACGAGAAGCAGACAGACAATCGTCTGGAGACGGTGAGCGAGCCGGCGGTGAGCGGCATCGCGTCCGATCTCAAGAAGGCCAAGAAGCGGCTCAAGGAGCTCGACGCCATCCTCTCGGACGCCGCGATCTCATTTTCGGATCGGGAGCAGGCGCAGATCGAGCGAAGCCAGCTCATGCAGTTGCCTGGCGTGGCCGAGGCGCTCGCGGGTAATGCTCCGACCAAGTCGGTGGACGGCGCCGATCATCCGGCAGGCGACTTCGCGTACGTTCCGGATCCGTCGAAGCCGAGCACGTGGAAGCTGCCGATCTTCGACGCGAATCACGTGCGCGCGGCGCTGGCGTCCCTGGGCGGATCCCACGGGAACCCGCCCGACATCCCAGCGGCTGCGATGGCCGGCGTCAAGCGGAAGATCAAGGCCGCGGCGTCGCGGTTCAACGTGGACGCGGCGTCGCTCAACACATCGCCGCTGAAGGCGCTGCTGGGCAAGCTGGTCGAGATGTTTGGGAAGGGCAGCGTCGAGACGGTGGAGATGACGGCCGAGGTGCACGACGCGCTGCGGGTCAAGCGCGCAATCGCGGAAATGCAGTTGACCCCGAGCGACTCGGAGCGGGCCCAGATGCTGCGCGAGGCGTGCCAGGAGGAGTACGGCGCGAGCGACCGGGACGTGATCGTCACGGACGTCTACACGCAGCCCGAGCAGTCGGTCATCTTTTTCTTCAGCACGCCGATGGGGCCGCAGCCGAAGGGCGCCGAGTATTACAAGGTCATGTGGGTGGATGCCGACAACGACGGCATCCCGGAGCTGAAGGGCGATCCAGTGCTCGTGCGCAAGCAGGTCACGTACGAGCCGGTCGGGAGTGGGCCAGCGGGTGACGGGTCCGAGCCCGCGGGCAACGAGAGTCCGGCGAAGGAAGTTGCCACGCCGGCGGTGCAGTCTCACAACAAGGAGGAAGGAAACATGTCGGACAAGGAGAAGGAGACGGGGCTGGGTGAGCTGACCGCCGCGGTGGCGAATCTCACCAAGCTGGTGGAAGCGCAGAACGCCAAGATCGAGAGCCTGGAGAAGCAGTCCGCTCCGGCCGAGATCGCGGGGTTGAAGCGCACGGTCGGGCAGTTGGCCGAGTCCTTCGAGCAGATGAAGGGCGTGACCAAGGCTGCGATCGAAGAGCGGGAGCGGGAGCGTCAGCACCTCGTTCGCGAGCTGGCTGGCAACCACCGCTGCTCGTTCGGCGCGGAGGAGCTGGAAGCGATGCCCATCGACCAGCTGCGGAAGCTGGGCGCGATGGCGCAGGTCGCGAACTACACCGGTAGGGGTGGACCGCAGGGTGCTCTGAACACCGAAGAGGGAAAGCGCTTCGCGGAGCCGAAGGCCTACTGGGAGACCGAAGGCAAGAAGGAGGGTAAGTAAGCCATGGCCGGCCGCAATTCAATCGTCCTTCGGGGTGACTACATCCAGAAGGAAGGCAAGGCATCCGTGGCGGTACAGCCCGGCATGCTGGTCGAGTGGGACGGTAACGCCGTGGGCTCGACCCTCGGCGTGCGTCCCTGCACGAAGGCAGGAGTCGGCCTCGGCGCAACGCGTAAGGCGTTCGCGCTCGAGAACGACCTCGTTGGTCAGGGCATCGCCGACAACTACGACATCGCGGACATCGTGCGGTACGGCGTGTTCCAGCGCGGTGCCGAGGTCCAGGCGCTGCTCGCTTCAAGCAACACCACGGCGATCGGGGACGCGCTGGCCTCGAACGGCAACGGGCAGCTCAAGAAGGCAGCGACCACGGTAGGGGCAGACGATGAAGAAATCGTCGGATACGCGATGGAAGTCATCGTGGGCGCGGCCCTTCCGGGTGCACTTGTCCGCGTCGAAGTGGCGTAGGGCGCCACACCACAACCTCTCAAGAGGGAGCGAGCTAGACCATGTTGAAGACGATCGGAGCTGAAGAGCTCATCGCTCGTGGCGTCACATCTTTCAGCCGCATGCGGCCGATTCTGTCTCTGAACGGCGACCCGCTGGCTGAGAACGCCACGTTGCAGAAGGACGAGTGGGAGCGGATCGACGACCGGGTCAACCAGGTGCTCCGCGAGCGCATTTCCATCGCGGACGACCTGCGCGCGGCCGGTCTGGTGCACCCCGTCGGCCTCGGGACGATCCTCCGAGTGACCGAACGGTTGTCGGAGGTGGACGTGGCTGACCTGTCGTTCGACGGCGATTCACCGCCCGCGCGCGATAGGCCCAACTACAAGCGCGACGTCATCCCAGTGCCGGTCATCGGCAAGGGGTTCACGATCGGGTGGCGGCAGCTCGACGCGAGCCGTAAGCGCGGCGATCCGCTTGACGTGACGGCCGCGGCTCAGGCAGCCCGCAAGGTGCGGGACCTGCTCGAGAACACCTTCATCAGCGGCTTCGCTTCTGGTCCGGGTTCTAACCCGACCAACAGCACGGATGGCCAGAGCATTCCCGGACTGACCACCCACGCCAACAGGCAGACGCAGGCCAAGTCGGGCTCGTGGAGCACGTCGGCCACGGACATCATCGGCGACACGCTCGCCGTGCTCGGCAAGGCGTACGCCAAGTTCCTCTTCGGCCCGTTCAACTTCTACGTGCCGAAGAACTCGTGGTCCACGCTGCAGCAGGACTACAAGACGGCCAACCCGACCTCGCGGACGTTCCTCGAGCGGATCCTGGGCATGGTCGACATCAAGGCGGTGCGGCCGAACGACTTCCTCGCGACGGACGTGGCGGTACTTCTTCAGATGACCGAAGACGCCATCGACCTGACCGAGGCGCAGGCGATCACGACCGTGCAGTGGGAGACCAACCCTTTCCTCACGCACTTCCGCGTGCTGACCGTGGCCGGTCCTCAGATCAAGAACATCGAGGTGTCGGACGGTACGACCACGGCCGGCATCGTGCACATGTCGTAAGCAGTAGCCGGAAAGCTTGTGCCCATGAGGGGCGGGCAATTCACCGCCCGCCCCTTTGGTTTTGGTAAGTGAACAGGAGGAGAGATGGCGCGAACGACCGACACCGCCGTGCGGGAGATTCTCAACACCGCGCTGCCGACGAACCAGCTCAAGGCGTTCATCGAGGACGCGAGCCTGTGGGTGACCGAGATGCTGGCCAACCAGGTACCAGCGCCGACGGCCACTCGTCTGGAGATCATCGAGCGGTATCTGGCATGCGCCATCGTGAAGCTGCGCGAGGTTACTGGTTCCGCGCTTCGGTCGGTAACGATCGGCGACGTGACGGAGGACTACTCACTGCCGGCGTCAGTGCGGGACTATCTCGATACGGCGGCCGGTTTCGATGCGAGTGGGCTTGTTCGGCGGCACTTCCTCGCGCCGCGTCCGGTGGCCGCACCCGTGCTGCCCACGTATGGCGCGATCGCGAACGTTGGCAAGTCGTTCACCGATGACGATCCGAACTCGACGTTGCCGTGAGCAAGCTGAACGTTCTCTCCGCCGGAGTGGGCTTCGAGACCGTGACGGCGCAGGCGCCGAGCGGCGTGGACGGGCAGGGTAAGCCAACCTACGCTGCCGGCTCCACGTTTAAGGCCAGGGTGGTGCGCGAGGAGAAGGTGTCGCGGCTCGGGGATGGTTCTGAGATCGTCACCATCGCGACGATCTGGGAGGACGCGGCCCAAGCTGTGCTGCCGCTGGAGGAGTGGCGGCTTACGCTGACCGGCGGACTCATCGGGATCGTAGTCGAGCGGGACGAGCGGCGAGACATCTCGGGTAATCTGGACCACGTGTACATGCGGATTCGGAGGGAATAAGCATGGCCGAGACAACGCAGCAGAGCTTCGAGCGGGCGGGCCGGAAGGTCATGCTGGCAGGTCGGAACATTGGCCGCATCATGCCGCAGGGTCTTCGGCTGATCGGTGAGGAGATCATGACGGACGTCAAGGCATCCTCGCCTGGTCACGGCGTGCCGGTCGACAAGGGAGCACTGCGGGCGAGCGGGGCGGTGGAGCAGCCGGCGCCTCTGGCGGTCGATCTGGCGTTCGGATCCGCGGCAGTACCGTACGCGCTCTCGCAGCACGAGGGCCTGGAGTTTCACCACAAGATCGGTGAGGCGCGTTATCTTGTACGTGGCCTGGAGCGCTGGCGGCCGGGCGGGAGTGCCGCGATGGAGGCGCTGAAGACGAATGCCGACGAAGCGATCAAGGCGGCGAGCAAGTGAGCGCGGTCGACGACGTGTTCACGTACCTCGGCCCAAGCCCGGGGCAGGGGCTCGCGGGCGGAGCGACGGGCTGGGCGCTGGTGCGGCGAAGGATGGGCGACCCGCCGACGTTCACGGATCAGGCCGTGGTCGTTGCGGAGGACGGTGGCCCTAGTCCCGAGATCAAGGCGACCAGCGGCATCGGCAACGCGGCGATCCAGGACCCAGGCGTGATCGTGATGGTGCGCGCTGGGGCGTGGGACGGCGACGCGTGCAAGGCCAAAGCTGCCGCGATCTTCGCGGCGCTGCACGGGAAGTTGAACATACAGCTGGTGAGTGGTGGCACGTTGTATTACCGGGTCCGGGCACTGACGCCTGAACCTATCTTCGCGGGGTTCGATGACACGGGACGGCCCCGGCACACTGTCGCCTTCCGTCTTTTGACGGCGGCGGCGTAACACAAGGAGCGGCACAATGGCGAAGTATCTGCCGCACGGCACGATCTTCACGATCAACGCGAAGGCGGTCGGCGGCCTAATCAGCGTCGGGATTCCGGACAGGACCCGCGGCGACGCGGAGACGACGGACTCGGCGGCATCGTTCAACCGGACGTTCTTGCCCGGGCTCAGAGATGGTGGGTCGGTCAGTCTGACGTTCCGCCACGACATCGCGGACTTGGGACAGCTGGAGCTGGAAGCGAACTACAACCTTGACGCCTCGGCGGCGCTCAAGACGTGCACGATCGTCTTGCCCGCGCCCGCTTCGCGGACGTACACGTTCACCGGCTTTGTGACCGAGCCGCCCAAGGGCGACATCGGTCTGGTGGACGACGACGTGGCGCAGCAGACGTCGACGGTGCGGATCACCGGCTCGGTCACGATCACCTGACCGTGGGGCAGCGAGAAGAGGAGATCGTCCTGGGCGGCTCTGGCCAAGAGCCAGAGCCGTTCACGGGCGAGTACATGTCGGTCGAGGAGGCATGCGCGTGGCTTGACCAGTGGACGAATCGCTGGAACGAGCCCGTGCTGCCGAAGCGTAAGGGTCTGCCGTCGAAAGGCGGCACCTCGCGCGTCGAGGAGACAAGGGCGGGAGGTGGACGCGCCATCACCCCGCGCACACAGGAGTTCCAACCATGAGTGAGCGCAACGAAGCACCGCCGGCGCCCACGAAGGGCGTGCCAATCATGCTCGATCGGCAGCGCTATCTCCGATACACGCTAAAGACGCTGCGTAAGATCCGCGAGGAGCTTGGCGAGGACGCGTTGAAGACGGGCGTCTCGGGCGAGAAGCTGGCGAAGGTATTGTGCTATGGTCTGCAGGGCGACGATCCAAGCATGACGTGGGAGCAGGTCGAGGACATCATCGATTTGAGCCAGCTGGAGGACGTCGTCATCGCAATGCGGAAGGCGATGGGCCAGAAGGCAGCGGTCACGCTGGACCCTCGGACGCCGGCTCCGGCGGCAAGCGCGGGCGAAGAGTCCGCATAGTACCGGGGTCGGAGGACCTGCAGCTCTGGGCGTTGGCGCTTCGCTGCGGGATTCCGAACGAGTTGATCTGGGACCTGGCCATCCCGGAGATCGAGGCGGTCGTGAAGCTCAAGGTCGAGGACGACAGGGCAGCTACACTTCGGGCTGGGTTGATCGCCGCCACTGTGCTGAACGTGAATCGCAAGAAGGGCACCAGGCTTGTGCAGCCGACAGACTTTGTGTCCATGCCGGACGATTATCTGAGTCCGGAGCAAGCAGCGTCGTACATGGACGCCTGGGCCAACACGACTGGGCGGTGAGGAGATGACGTGGGAACCGAACTAGCACGCGCGGTCGTCCGCATCGAAGGCGACATCTCCGATCTCGAAGCCGCGCTGAGTCTCGCTCACGGTGAGATGGAGAAGGCCGGCAAGACGTTCGAGCAGCTGGGTCACACGATGACGACACACGTGACTCTGCCTCTCGTGGCGCTTGGCGGCTTCGCGGTCAAGGAGTTCGGCGAGCAGGCCGACGCCGTGGCGCGTCTCGATGCCGTGCTCACGGCCGCTGGTGGCGTGACTGGGACTACGACCGCTCGCATCGAGGAGTTGGCCAACGCACTGCAGCAGTCCACGCGCTTTGCAGACGACGAGGTGATTGCGGCGGCGTCGCTGCTCTCGACGTTCCACCAAGTACGCAACGAGATTGGCGCCGGGAACGATATCTTCGATCGCGCTATCCAAGCCGCTTCGGGTCTCGCGGCGGCGATGGGTGAGGATCTGCAATCTGCGACGCTGAAGCTCGGTCGGGCACTTGAAGATCCGCTGACGGGGCTCATGATGCTGCGGCGCGCTGGCATCATCTTCACGGCAGGCGAGCGCGAGCAGATCAAGATTCTGGTGCAGCATGGTCAGGTGCTCGAGGCCCAGCGCATCATTCTCGAGAAGGTTGAGGGAAAGACGCGCGGCGTGGCCACGGCGATGGCGCAGACGCCGTTCGGGCACTTCATCCAAGCATGGAATGCCGTGAAGGATGCGCTCAAGCCAGTCGGCGGTATCCTGGCCGAGGTGCTCGTGCCCATCGCCGATCTGGTCAAGAAAGCGGCTGAGGCGTTCAAGAACCTCGACCCGGCAATCCAGCGCATCGTCGTGATCATCGGGACAGCACTCGCCGCGATTGGTCCACTCTTGATCGCGTTCGCGACGATGGCCAAGTTGTGGGCGTTCTTGAAGACAGTCGGGATGCTGGGGCTTGCGCCGACGCTTGGGCTCATCGTGATCGCACTCGGTGCATTGGTCGCGGCCGGGCTTGCGATTGTCGAGAACTGGGCGTGGATCAAGGTCCAAGCTGTGTCGCTCTGGACGCTGATCAAGGATGTGTTCTTCACGGCGATCGAGCTCATTCTGCAGAAGGTCGCCGATCTTGGGAAGCTCGCCGACAAGATTCCGGCGCTGGCGAAGGCGTTGATCCCAGGACTCGGGACCGTGGCGTCGGTGATGTCGGCCGTCGGTCAGGCGGCGCAGACTATGCACGACGAGGTCGTCGTGGCGCATGAGAAGATGCTCGCTGAGTCTGGCGCGCAGCTCTCGGCGTTGGAGGCCGACTACCAGGTCGTCATTGACAAGATGGTTGAGGCGATGCGCGCGGGTCAGAATCTAGGCAAGGGCGGCGCGCCAGCTCGTGAGCCGCCGTGGGCAGGGCCGGTCGCGGAGGCACTCGATAAGCTCAAGAAGGATTTGGCGACGGCGCAGTTGATGTCCCGCGCGCTGGGGTCGAGCTTCGATCTTGCTGGCGCGCAGGCATCGGCGTATCAGGCAGCGTTGCAGACCGTGGCGGAGGCGACGAACGGCGTCGCGGATCCAACGGGGGCGATGGCCGCACTGATCGACAAGCTGACGCTGAGCTTCCAGAAGGCGACGGCGGAGGGCACGATCGCGACTCTCAACAAGTCACTGGCCGATGCTAATGTTCAGGCGAACTTGCTGGGAGCAGGCTTCGACTTCGCAGGGGCGCAGGCATCGGCCTTCCAGGCGGCGATCCAAGAGCTGAGCAAGTTGCCCGCGGCGGTGCTCGACAAGCTGGGCATCTCGCTCGATCAGCTGAAGATAAAGTTGGCGAAGGCGCAGGCTGCGCAGATCCAGGGCAACCTCACGAAGGGTCTGCACGACATTCAGGTCGGCTTCGGCGGCGCGTCCGATCAGGCGAACCTGTACGCGCAGGCGATCCAGGCGATTGCAACCTCCACGCCGGCGGTGATCGCGGCGTTGGCCGCGCAAGGCATCTCGATCGACGATCTGAAGCGGAAGTATCAGGAGCTGCAGCTGAAGGCGCAGATCGGTCAGTTCTTCCAGGACGAGATCGGGAAGATGATCGACGCCTTGTTCGAGGGCAAGGTCCACTTCACCGAGTTCATCCGCGACATGCTCTTTCAGCTGTCGATGCTGATCCTCAAGATGGAGGTCTTGCACCTCATCGGGAGCATCGGGGGCGGAGACGTGGGCAAGTTCCTTGGTCTGCCAGGCTTCGCGACCGGCGGCTTCCTACCAGCCGGACAGCTCGGCATCGTC
>Ga0075436_100000237_pt1 | contig 34531 bp, 25 predicted proteins | sample RhiMethybrSRZTD5_FD_75303 | JGI IMG/M metagenome (GOLD analysis project Ga0075436, IMG submission 75303) | Populus rhizosphere microbial communities from Tennessee, USA - Rhizosphere MetaG P. TD hybrid SRZTD5 | ecosystem: Host-associated > Plants > Roots > Rhizosphere > Soil | place: USA...
CGGCATTGTCAGCAATGGAATTCACGCAAGTCATTGATTCATAAGGCGCTTGTTGGGTTCGAATCCCACCCTCTCCGCCAACCTGTAAGCGATTTTGTGTCAACTAGTTATGCGGAAATTTCGCGTAATTTCGCGAAAACTTGACACAAATCGACTCCTAGAACGCGCTTATCGCACGCGCTCTCACAAGCTCGTAAACATTAGTGCTCCGTTCTCGAGCGAGCTTGGAAGCGAGCGCTCGTGTGCGGCGAAGGCGCACCACTCGCTCACCTTTGTTGTGCGCTGTCTCCGGTGACGCGCAGCGGCTTCTACGCGTGGCGGGACCGGCCCGAATCGGCGCACACGACGCGCGATCGACAGCTGAAGGTGCTCGTCCGGGCGTCGTTTGCGGCGAGCAAGGGGCGGTATGGGAGCCCGCGACGGGCTGGGCCGTGGTCGCTCATGGTGGTGCATTCAAATCGCTTCCGCACCCCGGATCGCGGTGAATGCGCGATTCTCGACTGGTTCTCACGGTTCGTCGTCGGATGGGCGGTGAGCGCGATCAATGATCGCCACCTGACGTTGAAGGCGCTCGAGGTGGCGCTCAAGCGACGCTGTCCCACGGGCGGACTGCTGCACCATTCCGACCAGGGCTGCACGTACGCCAGCGAGGACTACGAGCGGCCGATGCGCACGGTATTACCTGCGCGATGAGCCGTCGCAGCAATTGTCACGACAACGCGGTGATGGAAGCGTTCTTCTCGTCGCTGACGAGCGAGGTGGCCGATCGGTTCGCCAGCTGTGGCGAGGCCAAGATGAAATTGTTCGACTACATTGAAGTGTTCTACAACCAGCGGCGTCGTCGTCACCCGACGATCGGTCAGATCAGTCCGGCTGAATTCGAAAAACGCGCGGCACGCATTATTGTTCTCAGAGAAAGACCAAAGATCGACGGCATAGCCAACCCGTCCACGAGATCGGATCAGGCGCACGGCGATGTTGTCACGGCGACGGAAGGGCCACCGGATGGACTCGGCGGCGCTTCGGACTGTTCTGTCGCGACGGCGCCGTCTGGGGTCGCAACTTGTGTAACGAAACGCTCAATCGGAGTGTCTGCAGTCGGACTCGCCGGCGACGGTGAAGAGGTCGAACCGCACGCAGCCAGAGTGACGTAGACCGCACACGCAACGCATGCGACCGTATGCGTCATACCGGGCACGCGCAAACAGCCTTGGAGCCTACCTCTCGACGACGCAAATCCGCACCAAGACGGTCGGAATCGTGTCCACCAGTGCCCGTATCGGTGCCAATTGCAGCATTCGATCCGCGATCAATGCCAGGGGTAAATGTATGGGCGGCCACGTGTTCCATCGATGCGCGTTTCTCATTATGAAATCAGCATTTGCTGCTTCGGGCCGCAACGTGTCAGGGCACGGCAACTTGAAGGAGTGGACTCTCACTCCTGCACAGTCACCGTGGTCGAACCGCAGACGGACCGGACACATGCGGTAATCGTCGCCATCCCCGGAGCGACGCCGTACACGTGTCCGTTGTTTGTCTCATCGTTTGTGACGGTTGCGACGCGAGAGTCGGACGATGACCATCTCACGGACTGGAGGATTTCAGCATTGCCGTAAGTATCGATCCCTGTAGCCCTCATCGTCGCCGCCGTTCCGACGGCGACTGAAGGCTCCGGAAGACTCACAGTGACAGTCGTGAAGTTCGTGTCCGAAAATGCGAGGTCTATATCGAGAACCGTTGCACTGTTGATGAGACCTCCAGCGATCAGCACCTGGCCGTCATTCAACAGAGTTGCCGTGTGCTCGTAGTGCGCGTTTCGCAGCGCGCCGCCAGGAAGGAATACACCTTTCACGACGTCGTAAAGTTCTACAGCACTGATGGCAGTGTTCGACATCGTAGCATCTCCGATTCCGCCCGTCATCAATACCAATCCGTCGTTCAAAAGCGTGGCGCGATGAGATGATCGTCCGCTTACCATCGTGCCGGTGGGCGTAAACACACCGGTCGACGGATCATAGAGTTCCGCGGTGTCAGACGCGACCGAAGACCGATCGCTACGGCCGCCCGCGACCAGGACCCGTCCATCGTTGAGAAGAGTCGCAGTGTGGGCGTGTCGAATCACACTCATCGTTCCTGTCGGTGTGAACGTTCCCGAGAGCGGATCGTAGATCTCCGCGCTGCCAATCGTATCTCCGCCACAAATCAGCACTCGTCCATCGTTCAAGAGCGTCGCCGAATGCTCGGCGCGGGCGATATTCATCGTACCGGTTGGAGTAAATGTGCCACTGGCGGGATCGTAGATGTCTGCCGTCGCGAGCGCGGTCGAGTTGGATCCGCCGGCAATGAGCACGCGGCCGTCGTTCAGCAGCGTAGCTGTGTGAAAGATGCGGCTGGCGCTCATGCTGCCAGTCAGTGTCGTCGCGTTGGTCGCTGGATCGTACACTTCCGCACTATCGCACGGAGTTGGCGGCGCGCAACCGTTGCTGCCCCCTCCACTCAACAACACGCGCCCGTCATTCAGCAACGTTGACGCATGGCCAGCCCGTGGCGCTGCAGTCGTTGCCACGAGAGGAATTGAGCCGAGACCGTCAATCTCTAAGCTGTGGTCCGCAAAATCGCCGCCGCTGATTAGGACGCGTCCGTCGTTCAACCGCGTCGCCGCGTGTCTCCGGCGAGAAACAATCATTCCTGAATTGTCGAAGCTAGTGACCATCAGCGTTGCCGATCCGACGATAGGCGTCGAAGTCCTTGTGGAGTTCAATGACGCTGAAATCGTGGTCAAGCCCCAACGGCCCGGGTACGCGAAGCCCCGGGGAGTACCCATTAGGGCGGCTGCTGCATTTGACGATGACCAGTTCACAAGCGCGGTTACATCCTGGGTACTGCCGTCGTCGAATGCGGCTGACGCTCTAAACTGAACGGCCTGATTGGGGAGGCCGTCGAAAAACTTGGTCGTGCTCGATTGAGCGGGCGTGATGGCCAGGCTCACGATCGGCCTCGGCATTGAATACGCTTCCACGAGGACCGCATCGTTCACGTACGTCACTACTTGGTACGTGTTCGCGGACACCCAGTCACCATACCCATACCCTCCGCCGCGACACTCGCGAATGTAGACGAAGTTGTTGAAGTAATTTCCGCAATTCGGGTTTTGCCAGTCTGCCCAGCCGCTCCCGTTCACATAAGTCGAGCCTGAAATAGTGACCGTCGTCCCGGCGCCGAGAATGCCGCCGAGGCCAAGCGCCAGGAGATCGACGTCCTGGCTGCCGGAAGCGCCGGAAAGCGACGTCGTCCCGGCGGGCGTCGTCAACGCCGAAAACACCGTGCCCGAGTCATCAATCCGAGACGAGAACGAGTCACACGTAGCCTGTCCGCTTATACCGTTGTAACTCGTGTAGCAGGCCGTCTGCGAATACGACGTATGTGAAGTTGATAGAACCGTGTGCAGCTTTAGTACCGCGGATTGCAAAACAGCCCCGTCAGGCAGTCGCGGCGCGGTGACTAAGAGTTCGAATGGAGTCGCGGCAGAGCTCGAGCTGACACCAGAGGACTGATCGTTCGTACCGTTTGGTCCGCAAAAGATGAAGCAACTTCCATAAACATTGTCGTACGCCCAGCTTGACTGTGTCGCATCCGCCTGTATGGTGGCCACCGCAGGCGTAAAATCGTCCGGCGAGCCGCGACTTTCGAGTCGGTACACGGGAGGCTGCGTAACGGCCAGCGACGCGTAGGCGATTATCGCTCCGAAGCTGGCGCTGACCGCGATCTGTCCTGCCGCAAAGCCGGTCGCGAGTCCTGCACTGATATTCGCGATCGTCGGATCGCTCGATCCCCACGCGACGAGTTTTGTCAGATCGCGCGTCGAACCGTCGGCCATCGTGCCGGTCGCGACGAACTGTTGGTGAGCGCCGACGTAGAGCGACGGGGCAGTCGGCGGAATCGGCGTAACGGTCAGGGCGACGAGAGTCGCTGCTGCGCTCGGATGGTAGATCTCGGAATCCGGCAGAAAACCCGAAGCAACAAGTGCGGTTCCATCATCGAGCAACGTCAGATCGCTCTGCTCGTGATACTTATGTGACGGAGCCGATTGCGCGAACGTCTCCGACTCATAATCGAACATCTCGGCGTCAAAACCTTCGATGATCAACGCGTTCCCGTTGCTCAGCTGCACCATAGGGGCGTAGCCGTGCGCGTTCAACATGCTGCCTGTCGAACGGAATACGCCCGTGCGGGGGTCAAAGAGCTCCGCCGAAGTCAGGTAGCCGCTCAAGTCCACACCGCCGGCGATCAGTACAAGTCCATTTCCGAGCAGACTGCCGCTCGGTCCGACGCGACCCGTATTCAGCGACCCGACGGCATGGAAACTCGCCGTCGCCGGATCGTAGACCTCGCTGAGCGTCGAGTACGCGTCGCCGCCGGCGACTAATACGGAGCGATCAGGAAGCTGCACTGCGGCCCCGCCCAGATGTCTCGCACTCATCGATGCCGCAAGTGAGAACGTACCGCTGTCGGGATCGTACAGTTCGGCAACGGCGGAATCGCCACCGACGATCAAGGCTTTGCCATTGGGAAGGAGAAAGGACGCATGCGTCGAACGTGCGTGGTTCATTCTGCCGGTCGGCGTAAACGCATCGGTTGCAGGATCGTAGAGTTCGGCCGTCGCGAGCGCATATCCCGACTCGCCGTATCCGCCGCTGATGAGCACGCGGCCATCGGGTAGTCGCAGCGCGCTGGCATTGGCGCGCGCCTCGCTCAATGAGCTCGAAGTCCTTGCGAACGTCCCCGTTGCCAGATCGTATATTTCGGCGGTTACTTGCCGCAGGTTGTCGGGGTAGCTATTGCCTCCGGCAATCAGCACGCGGCCGTCGCGCAGCAGCGTTGCACTGTGTCCGCTTCGTCCAACATTGGTAGGATTGGTCAACGCAAAGTAGCCTGCAGGCGGTACGGCGACGGTCAACGTTGTCGTGGCTGGCGTCACTGATCCGGAAGTCGGCGTTCCCGAGATAGTGACGCTGCCGGCTTGGCCGCTTACTGCAAAGAAGCCGTCAATCGCCGCGACCCTGTTATCCGATGAACTCCAGGTTCCAGGAACTTCACGAGTCGATCGGTCCGTAAACGTACCGACGAGGTGCAGGAAGAGCTGATATCCTCCGGGCGCCATCGTGGGTCCAGCTGGCGATATCGCGACGCTGACCAACGCAGGCGGAGCGACGGTCAGCGAGGCGCCGCCGCCGATCGTTCCGACCGACGCGCTTATCGTCGTCGTACCTTCTGCTTGGCTTGTCGCGAGGCCTGCCGAAACCGTCGCGATGCCCGGAGGGCTCGAGACCCACGACGCCGTCGCGGTCAGATCTTGCACGCTGCCGTCGCTGTAGGTGCCCGTCGCCCTTAACTGCTTCGTGAGGCCAAGCGGCACTGATGCCGCGTTCGGTATGATGGCAATGCTCGTCAGCACTGGTGGCGTCACCGTGAGCGCTACGAACGCGCTCGTCACGCCGAAGTAAGAAGCGGCGATATTCGTCTGGCCCTGCGCGTGGCTCGCCGCCAGACCGCCCGGCCCAACAGTCGCAACGCCCGGTGCCGAAGACGACCACGTCGACGCGGACGTGACGTCGCGCGATGTCCCGTCGATGTAGTTACACGTCGCCACGTACTGCTGCGTTGTCCCTAAGGGAATCGAGGCTGTACGCGATGTCACGACGACCGATCGAACTGCCGGTGTCACGATGAGCGTTGTCGCGCCCGAGATCGAGGCGGCCGTCGCCGAGATTGTCGCCGTCCCCGATGAATTCAGTGTCGCGAGTCCGGTTTTGCCGATGGTCGCGGCCGCCGTGTTCGAGGAATTCCAGATGACGCCGTTCGTGAGGTCCGTTGATCGGCCGTCACTGAAAGATCCGACCGCGCGATATTGAACAGCGGCAAACGAAGGTGCCGTCAGGTTTGGTGGCGACACGGTCAATGCTGTCAACACTGCGGACGTCACGGTCACCGGTGCCGTCCCCTGCGTGGCGCCTGGAAAGGAGGCTGTGATCATCGCCGAGCCGGGCCCGACGGCGGTCATCGCCGCATTTTTGATCGTGGCGACTGAATTATTTGAAGACGTCCACGCAACGATCGATGTGACGTCATGTGTACTGCCATCGCTGAACGATCCACTTGCCGAGAACGCGACTTTGTAGCCGGCACCTACCGTAGTCGCGGAAGGCGAGAGGGTGATCCCCGTCAATACGGCCAACGAAATTGACAGCGATGTCGAGCCTGTCACTGTGCCAAGCGTCGCGCTGATCGTCGTCGAACCTGGCCTCCTCGGCGTGACCAGCCCGTTCGCGTCGATCCTGGCGATGTTCCCGTTGGTTGATGACCAGCCAACGAACGCTGTGACGTCGCGCGACGTGCCGTCGCTCAAGAGCGCGGCTGCCGTATATTGCTGCGTTACCGATACCGGAAGACTCACGTCCGCCGGGGCTATCTGGATGGATGTAATCGAAGGTTGAGACCAGGCGCTGACAGCGGTTAACGTGCAGAACGCCAGGACGTTGACAAAAGAGCACCAGAATCTGCGCATGGTGAGAGCTACCTGAACGTGAAACCTGATCCCAGAAATAAGTTGTTTGATTATCAGTTAATCATCGCTATCGCGAACCACCGGCGTTACACGCGGTGATGCTCGAGTGATCGCGAGGCCGCCAAATCGTGATCGACGCTTGATTTGCCTGGCGCAGGGTTTGACGTCGACCTCGTCGCAAAGAAGAACGCCGACAGGAACATCGCCAGGACCGAGAATCGAAGCATCCATGCGTGGAATCGACACCATGACTCCAAACGGTTTGACGATCACCTGATGGCGAAGTGAACGTTGTGTGTAACCGGATCGCCGGACGCGCTGAAATTCAGTTGGTACGTTCCTGTCGTCAGGCCGGTCGTCTGCAGGTTGAAGATGTAGCCGCCGAGCGACTCATCGTAGCGGAAGTTGCTGTCCGGATTCGCGTTGCCCGCGTCTTGCGGCACACCGTCGACGTTGACCGACACGAATGACACGCCGGTCGCAGTCAGCGCAATCATCGGATTCGACAGATTCACGCCATTGGCATCGCAGAGCGCGACTTTGATCGGCATCGTGGCGCCGCTCTTCACCGGCCGCGTCTGGTCGTAGAGCGCGCAGACGTTGTTCGTCACCGTCAGCGTGCCCGGCAGGAACGAGACTGCGTAGTTGGCGGCCGTCGCGCCACCCGGAGTGACGATGTAGGTTCCTGCCGGACTGCCTGGTGCCGCGGTTGTGGTGAAGGTCACCGGTGTCAGCAGGACGGCGGCATCCTCCCCGAGTTTGAAGCCCGAAAACGTCGCGGCGAACGACGGGTTCGCCGCTCCGACGAGTCGAGTGGCGTCGACAGCGGCGACCGCAAGTGCGGCACGCGTCACTGTCAGCACACCGCTGGTCGTCGTGAGGACGTAGTTGGCGAGGCGATGGCTCGAATCAACAACAGTTGGCACGATTGGGTACTCGCCAACGGGAGACGACGCGGTCGCGCTGGTTGCCAACGTAAACGTCAGCGCATCGCTCGCCAACGCGCCGCCGATCGAGCCGGTCAGCCCGGTGTTGGCATCGCCGTACGGCCGCGTCGCGCTATTTGCGACGACCGTCAACGGTGCCGGCGACACGTCGATTGTCACGGACGCCGACGTGGCGTGGTTGCGCGTCTGGTCCGCCGGCGTGAATGTGACCGACAACGGCTGGCCGCGGCCGGCGTCGAGCATGGTCCCGCTCGCGGGGCTGTAGACAAACGTGCCGTCGACTGGAACGCCGTTGACGGTGGCAGTCGCGTTCAATTGCGCCGCGCCGAGTGGCGTGCCATAGACGATCGCCGATGGCGCCGGCCATCCAATCGTCAACGCTGCGTTGGCGATGGCCAGACGAGCGTCGGCCAGCGCCGAGGAAACGTCTTCGTCGCCGGTGAACGTGGCGCGAAGCGGATGGTCGCCGACGAACAAACCGCTTATCGAGATCGTGGCTGTCGCAAAACCCGCTGGGTCGCTGATCGCCGAGGTGTCGCGAGCGCGATCGACGGTGAACGAGATCCGCTTCGCCGCGAGCGGCGCGGCTGCCGCGATGACCGTCGCACTGACAGCGGCTGTCGATTCACCGGCGGTCGCCGATGTATCCGTCAGCGTCAGTTCGGTGACGGCCGGCGGTGGGGCGATCGCCAGCGACTGGAACCAGCCGGCGCCGATCCCCGTCGCGTGCACGAGGCCGGCGACCTGGTGTGGAAGTCCCAACGCCGGCGTCGGCGCGCCGGCCGGAACGTCGCCCCACTTCCACACATGTCCGTCACTGGCGAGCGCGAGACTGTGATGCGAACCCGCAGCAATCGCCACGGCGCTCCCCGGCGGCAACACCTGATGCGGCGGCACCATGGGGCTGGCAACATCGCCAGACTGCGAATAGGTGTTCTCGCCCCATGCCCACACCGAGCCATCGCGCTTGAGCACGAGGTTGTGCTGCGTCCCTGCCGCAATTGCTCGCGCGCCGTCCATGATTTGGAAGGGGGCGTAGGGGCCGCTACCGGCCGCCGATAGCTGACCCTGCGCATTGTCGCCCCACACCCACACCGTGCCGTCGCCCTTTAACGCAAGCCCGTGTGACACCCCCGCCTTGATTGAGACGACGTGTTCGAGGCCGGCAATCGGCCGCGGCGCGGCTGCCTGCGGATTTTCGAGGCCGATCTGACCCTCGTTGTTGTAGCCCCATCCCCACACGGTGCCGTCATCTCGCAGCGCGAGACTGTAAAAGTACCCAGCGGCGACGGCGACGACGTGATCGATGGCTTCGATGGGCGCGGGCGTCGGAAAACTCGGCACGGTGTAGCCAGCTGCCGGAGCATCCGACCTCGTGCCGAGTTCGCGATAAAAGTTGTCGCCCCATCCCCAGACGCTGCCGTCGTTCTTCAACGCCAGCACGTGATACGAGCCGGCGGATACCGCAACGACGTTGTCGATTCCGACAATCTGGCGAACATCGGACCCTGACGGCCGTTCGCCGATTTGCGCGAACGTGTTCTCTCCCCAGCCCCACACAGTGCCATCGGCTTTCAAGGCGATGCTGTGGCAGCATCCGCCGCCGGCGGCGACGACGTTCGTGAAGTGGACCGACTGTGGAAGCGTCGTCGTTTCGCCGACCGCGACAGGGCCGCTTTGTGCCTTGTTATTGGCGCCCCAACCGAGCATCGAGCCGGGAGGAGGCAAAGGATCGGCGGGCGAAATCGTCGCAACGAGCGATCCACCGTTATCCGAAAAGAAGGATCCGCCGGGGCCGGAACAATCATTTGCTCCGAGCAGGAGTCGCCCCGGAGTGGACACTCGTGTCGGACCGACGCCCACCAAGAACCACGAGGCGCCGCCGTCGACAGAGCCGATCAGCGCACCCATAGGTGCCGAGGTCACCGGCGCGCACGACTCCGTTCCAAAGCCCGTCGCGCCACCCGCATTGAAGGTCCCATAGGGGCCGCCGACCGTCCATGTGCCAGTCGCCGTCACCACAACGGCGGCGCCGTCGGTGACGGAATATCCCGTGTCCACCCACGGAAATGCATTGCCCGCAACGACGACCTTCGATGGACCAGAAGCTTCGGCCAGTGACGACGTCGTGAAGGCGACGCCGAGCATGAGCAACGACGAGACATTCCGATTCCGGGTGGCAGATATGAACTTCCGAAGGCAAGAACCAATGGTCATCAACCCACACCTGTACCTTGTGGCGCGTCTTCGCGGGCGCCCACATCGATTTCTTTGTCGTTTGAGGAGTTCGAATTCTACTGAGGCTGACAACGAGCGCAAGTTACGTTCGTACTGTTCACGGAATTTCACGCGACGCGGTGCGGATGCTTTACAGCGTAAAGCGCCAGAGCAAGCCTGGTCTTGACGCCGACCTTCTCGTAAATAATCGATAAAGCGTTCTTCACGGTTTGCTCCTTGACATGCAGCCGCCTTGCGATGCCCTTATTGCTGCAGCCATCGAGCAAGAGCGCCACGATCTGTCGCTCGCGGCGAGTGAGGTGGCCCGCCCGTCGACCCACTCGGGCTCGGGACGCGATCGCACCTTTTGCGCGCGTGAACGGGGGGCGGTGTACGGTCACGAAGCGTGCTCGCTCCTAGGCCACGCCATGGCGAACCTCGCCAATTGCGTCTCTCCGTGGCTGGGCAGTTTTGCGTCAGGCGATCTGCTTTCTCGGCCGAAAACACCTCGACAATTGATGTCCTTCAATTGCGTTCGCTATCGCTGAGTGGATATAGTCATCTCCGTTGGGCTCTGCTCGCGATCGGTTTGCGAAGCCCTTGGGACCGTTGGGCGCCTATTTCACCGGTCGGCTCACTCTCGAGCCCAAATACGACATCGTCGCCGAACCGGTGCGTCCGGCCGGTCAGGGTCCGCTCGCGTTTATCAATCGCCGTTGTTGCGGACGCCATCCGGCCGCACCAGCTCACGTCTCCTCACCGCGTCCTGCCGACGGCCATCTTCACGCGATGTCGGTGGCGCTCCGTGCGCCGATCACTTGTCCAGCACAGGAGGTGTACTCCAACCGGCGCGAAGGCGCATCCTCCAAATGGAGGAGCGCCATTGGTTGTCGCACTGACGATCGCGTCAGCCACGCGAGTGTGGGCGTCGGCGTGACCGAGCCCTGGTGGCGAATACCGGCATGCACGTCTGCGGCGCGCTGCGTCAACAGAGGATCCGTTTTCCCTATACCGGCCCGTCGAGGTGCCTGAGTGCCGAACGATTTTGAGCTGCTGCGGTTGATCGGACTGATTTACGATGCCGTCGACAACTCAGCGTCGTGGACGACATTCCTCGAGCAATACGCGAGCCTCCTCTCTGCGTCAGCGACATTCTTTCAATTGCATCGGCTTGCTGAACGATCATCTCGGATTGTCGGCGTGTTCGGCGGCAGCGCTCGATTTGAGGCCTCGTACAACGAGCACTACGGACGCATGAACATATGGCGCGATCGCGGACGGGAGCGGTACGTTCAGGGCCATGCGTTCCTCGACCAGGAGATGTGTCCACGTGGAGTGCTCCGACAGTCGGAGTTCTACAACGACTACCTTGTGCCGATGGGAGCCGAGTACAGCGCTGGCGGCACCATCAGGCGCGAGCGCGACGAGGTATTGACCATCGGCGCGATCCGCGATAACGCTCATGGGCCGTTTGGCACGACCGAACGAATCGCTATTGAGGTGCTCCTGCCGCATCTCACGCGCGCGAGTGCGATCGCTAAGCGTCTAGAGTTTCTCGATGCGAGCGAATCAGCGCTCGATAATCTGGATGTTGGTATCGTGTTCGTCACCGCCGACGGACAGCTCATTCACGGCAATCGCGCAGCGGAACAAATTGTCGCGCGTGGTGACGGCCTTAACCTGCGGAATGGAAGGCTGCGCGCCGTCGAATCATCAACGGATGCGCACCTGCGTGACACACTGCGGGAGGCAACCTCCGCTATCGTTCCGTTGGAATTGCCGCTGGCGATTACGGTGTCCCGGCCCTCGTCGTGGCGTTGCTACCAGTTGCTCGTTGCGCCTCTTCGTCACGGCCTGTCGGTATTCGCCGGAATGCGCTCGCCACAGGCGGTGATTTTGATTATCGATGTTGAGGGCAGGCGCCGGAGTTCGCCGCGATTGCTGAGTCGCCTTTACGGACTGACGGCCCGGGAAGCGGCAATCGCGTCGGTGCTGTCCAGTGGTAAGACCCTTGAAGCGACTGCCGAGCAACTTCGTATGACGTACGAAACGGCGCGCAGCCATCTGCGCCGCATTTTTGATAAGACAAACACGTCACGTCAGACAGAACTGATCTTATTATTGGCGCGGTTGCCCAAACAGAGCGTCGAACCGACGATGGACGAGTCCGGCGAATGTTCCGATTGAGAATTCGATTGGACCGACAGCAGTGGAGAAATCGTCGACGGGCGAAGGTGTCATCTTGACCTCCGTTACGCTGCAAATACGGTAGGGCTGCGGCCATGGGAACTTCACGGCGCGACTTCGTTAGGCATTTGACCCTCGCGGCTGGCGTCGCGACGCTCGGCCCGGGAGCAATGAGCGGCGCGGGCCAGGCCCCCATTCCGCGACTCGGCCCCGAGCCCCGCTCCCAATTTCCCAGCCTGAACCGTCGGTCGCGCGGCTGGCTTCGCTTCTTGTGGGACAAGGCCACGACGGCGGACGACTGGAGCAGTAGCGGCGTCCCGCATCAATGGTGGGATGTTTACACGACGCCTGGGGTCCAGAGCTACGGGCGTTTCGACTTGCAGACTTCGTCCTATGCGCTTCTTCTCATGGCGGATCAAACGCCAGCGTGGCGAGAAGTGTACACGCGGATTGCGGACGGCTTGGCGAGCCGGTTCCCCACGTATTGGGGCGCGATCGATTGGCTGACACAGATAGGCGATGATCCGAAACGCGCGAACTATCCTGAGCGCGACATGGCGCAAATGCCTCGGCAACTGCGCGGCAAGTACAACCGGATCGGCTGGACGGCCAATGGCACGGCGCCGTGGGGCCTACAACGCGATCCGATCGGCGCGGACGGATACCTATTCTTTCGCGGCTGGTTCAACCTCGTGCTCACGATCTACAAGTACGTATCCGGCGACGACAAGTGGGAACGGCCGTTCATGGTCACTGGCTACGGAGATGAAAAATTCGAGTGGGATCATGGTCGAATCGCAGATTTGCTCGAACGGCAATATACGCAACACGAGGCGGGTCCTCATTGCGAAAACACGAAAGTCTGGTTCTCGTGCAACTCTGCGGCCGCACTGGGCCTTTATCTTTACGACAAGATCCATGGGACGCAAAAGCACCGGCCTGCCGAGAGTTGGCTCGAGTACGCCCGCCACAACTACATGAAGATATCTCGTGAAGGAAAACTTGAGTCGGTGACGAGGTACTACGATCCTCTGGTCGACTACAAATTGAACGTTGGCCCTGAGGCAGCCGTGAACATCGCGTACTTGCTGGTTCCACAGCAGCGCCAGGCCGCGACGCTGTTGTACGAGGCCGCGGCGAACGCGCTCGAATGGCGTAACGGGGCCAAGACGATACGCGCCTCCGCTCCGGGCTTGATTATGGCGCGTGAGCTCGGGGACCACACCGCGGTGGCGAGGCTCACCGCGGCTGCAGAACGAGAGTTCGAGCCCCGATTCTTCGGCGACCACGAGGAGCACTTCGGGTGGTTCTTTCACCTCAATGAGGCATATCCGCGTGGAACGCAGAGCGCCGTGATGATGGTGGCCGAAGTTGGCGACGAAGGGGCTTGGACCAGGGCCTTTGAAGCGCCACATCGCGACAAGTTCGATGCGCCTACGGTTGAAGGCATCGACTTTCCATCTCTTGGCCTGTATCAGGCGTGGAATGACACGGCAAGTGGCGTACTTCATGTCGGCACTTACGCAGCAACCGGCGACCGGTGGCACGCAGAAACGACCTGGCGAGTGACGAACCTTCCGAACCCCGCAGCCGTCTCGATCCGCTGCGACGGTGAGCCATTCACTCGATTCGAGATCGTGGGGAAGACCACGATTCGGCTCAACACAACGATCGACAATCATTCGTTTGAGGTCCTGACGAGGCCTACAGACCGTGGACGCGGCCAAGATGCGGACCATCGCGACGAAGCAATCGCAGCCGTCGGACCCGCCGTCGGGCGTGCGGTCTGCGAGCAGAGTCCCGAATCGCTCGCGCGGGCGGCAAGAGACTTGGCCACTGGTCGAGGACCAAGCTGTCCATGTTGTTCTGACGGTACGTAGAATAGCCGCTTCCCCCGAATCTCAGTGGCGTCGACGTGATAGCGATACCAAGTCACCGCAGTTCGCACGCTAGCGTATTCGTATCGATAAACGCTCACACGGCTTCGTGAACTCGCAGAACAGTTTCGGCGTGGCACTCCGCCAGCTGTTCGGAGCGTAGAGAAGCGACTGACTCCGCGCAAGCCTGGTAAAACAGAGTTTTCAGGCGCGCACTGCCAGCCGGAGCCGTTGCACTTTCTGCAACCTGAAAGGCCAGCGATGAATGCCCGCGGACACGACGAATACGCGGCGGTCGCCGATCCACGTATCCCGACGGACGACAGGAGCGGCTGATCCACGCCTTCGGCATGCGGTACTTCTTCAGGTTCGAGGTCGAACATCTGCTGGCGCGCGCGGGGTTCGACGTGGAGCACCTGTATGCCGACTTCGATCGGAGCCCCTTCGGATCGAAGCACTCCAGTGAGTTGATTTTCGTCGCACGCAAACGTTGATCGCGATGCAACATCAGACGAGAGCAGGCTCGAGGCGGCATTGGGCGTCCGCCGATCGCCGCAGGACGAAGGCCGGTTCGAACTGATCGTGCGGAAAACAAATCGTTGAACGTTCGCCGCCGTCCTTCCGGGTGGCAGGTGAAGGTTCCCATTGCGGCTCAGCGGTGCGTGCAACAGCGTGCAAGACGCCACGGCAACCGTGGCATTCTCGGCAATCGCGGCATTGTAGAATCTGCAAGTTGCAGAATCTAGGAGATCCCGTCGGGTTCGAATCCCACCCTCTCCGCAATCCCTCGCATTCAAAACCCGGAAGGCGCTGACGCCTGATATCATCGCCCGAGCACAGGCTTAAGTGGCCCTCGCGTCAGGAACGCGGCTCGGCCCGTACGAGATCATCGCCGCGCTCGGCGCGGGCGGCATGGGCGAGGTCTACAAAGCCCGCGATACGCGGCTCGATCGCATCGTGGCGATCAAGATCCTGCCGGAGGCCCTCTCGTCTGATCCTGAATTCCGAGAGCGCTTCGACCGAGAAGCTCGCAGCATCTCTCGACTCGAACACCCGCATATCTGCGCGTTGCACGACGTCGGTGAACGGGGCGGCACGGCGTTCCTCGTCATGCAGTACCTGGAGGGCGAGACACTCGCCGACCGCTTGAAGAGATCGACGCTGCCATTCGAGCAGGCACTCCAGTGCGCCATTCAGACCGCTGACGCACTCGACACAGCGCACCGTGCCGGCATCGTCCATCGCGATCTGAAGCCCGGCAACATCATCCTCACCAAGGCGGGCGCCAAGCTGCTGGATTTTGGTTTGGCGAAGACAAACAAGCCCGTCGGCTCAGGCGCAGGGTTGTCGATGTTGCCGACCACGCCGCCTAATCTGACGGCGGTCGGCACGATTCTCGGCACCTTTCAATACATGGCACCCGAACAGCTGGAGGGTCGGGAAGTTGACGCGCGGACGGACATCTTCGCCTTCGGTGCTGTCCTCTACGAAATGCTGACCGGCAACAAGGCGTTCGAAGGAAGAAGTCAGGCGAGCCTGATCGCGTCGATCCTCACCGCTGAACCTCAGTCGCTCACAAATATACGGCCGCTCACGCCACCAGCGCTGGAGCATCTCGTTCGCGTGTCTCTCGCGAAAGATCCGGACAGGCGGTGGCAATCCATGCGCGATGTCCACCGTGAGCTGACCTGGATCGCCGACGTCGCGTCGCGGTCAGACCTCGTCGCGGCGCCTTCCCGTCGCAGCCGCGGAAGGACCATCGCCTCCGCATTGGCAATCGGAATCTGTGGCATGGCAGCGGGTGCGGGACTGACCGTGGTCAGAATGTCGTCCCGAACTCCGTCGAGCACCCCGGATCCGATCGCACGGTTCAGCATTCCCCTCAAGAGCGGGACGGTGCTGACCAACTCGATGTCGGCAGTGGCGCTTTCTCCTGACGGCAAGAACGTCGTCTTTTCGGCCGACTATGGGACCGGTGCGCAACTGTACCTTCGCGCGCTCGATCGCCTCACGGTGGAACCGCTCGACGGCACTGCTGGAGCCGTGGCGCCATTTTTTTCACCAGACGGTCGGTGGGTTGGATTTTGGGCAAGGGCCCGGCTCCACAAGATCGCGCTCGGTGGCGGAGCACCGCAGGAAATCTGCGACGCGCCGGAGGCGCATCCCGCCGCCTGGAGCGACGATGGGACCATCTTTTTCACGTCGACGGACGGGGCGGGTCTGTCGCGCGTGTCGGCCAACGGCGGCACCGCGGTGATCGTCACAACGCCGAGCCGCGACACGCGCGAGAAGACCCACCGGGGACCAGAGGTCCTTCCTGGCGGGAAGGCGGTCCTGATGAGCGTCGGCACAGGCGATATCAGTTCCTGGGATGATGCCCGGATCGAAGCCGTCGTCCTGACGACGGGCGAACGCAAGATTCTGATTCGCGGCGGCACGAATCCGCGGTACGTCTCAAGCGGGCATTTGATTTATGCGCGCGCGGGCTCGTTGCTCGCTGTTCCTTTCGACCTCGATCATCTCGAAGTGACCGGCGCACCGACGACAGTGGTTTCAGACGTCGTCACAGACCCGGTGTCTGGATTTGCGAACTTCGCGATCTCCCGCAACGGTTCTCTCTTGTATGCCACGGGTGCGCCGCTAACGAGCAACGCCGCGCTGGTGTGGGTAGATCGCCGGGGTCGAGCCGAATCGATAGGTGACAGCCGTCGGCCTTTCATATTCCTCCAACTGTCACCGGATGGACAACGCGTGGCCGTGGAGATCAGCGCGGCAAATGAGGACGTCTGGATATACGACCTCGCCCGCAACGGCATGACACGCCTGACATCGGGCTGGGACAACGCCGTGCCAATCTGGTCGCCGGACGGAGTCCATGTCGCCTTCCAGACAAATCGTGCGACGCCTGGCGCGTACGATCTGTTCTGGCAGCGTGCCGACGGTCGAGGCTCGGCGGAACGACTGCCGATTGACACAGCCAGTCTGCAGTGGCCAGAGACATGGTCGCGCGATCGTCGATTCCTCGTCTTTGGTAGGCGCGAAGCCGGAGCGTACAATCTGTGGGTGTGGTCCGCCGCCGAGCGGACGGCGAAGCGGCTCTTTGAGCGATCAATCGCGGCGCGGATTTCTCCCGACGGGCGATGGATCGCCTACGGGTCGTCCCAATCGGGTCGAATGGAAGTGTACGTCCAGGCGTTTCCGGGTCCGTCGCGTACGTGGCAGGTTTCCATCGATGGCGGCAACACTCCCGTCTGGGCTCCCGACGGACATGAGTTGTTCTATCGTTCGGCTGACCAGACGATGAGCGCACGGATTACGACCACGCCGGAGTTTTCCGCCGCACGGCCCACTCGACTATTCAGCGGCTCGTACCTCACCGGCCTCTCGTCGTACGACGTCGGGCGGGACGGCCGATTCTTGATGATCAGGCCTGAACCGCAGACGGTCACTCAGCTCAATGTCATCTTGAACTGGTCCGACGAACTGAAATCGCGTGCGCCACGTCCCGTGCCATAAAACATGAGGTCACGAAAGACACGCGAAGGGGCGATGGTGGACCGGCCCGCGTGCTCAATACGTGCTTCTACCTCGGCCTTCGTGCGGATCTGGCGGATCCTGAGGAAGCGATAACCTGTGAGCTGCCTCGCGTTATGCTGGTCGGCCGAATCGCACGGTTCGAACTTCATATTCGCGACAAGTATTCAGCGGTCAATCGCTCGGCGGTTTCTCGGCTGCTGTCACCGGAGATGATCGAGGAGAACATGAAGATGTGGTTCGGCGCGGCTTGCGTGTTCGCGATCGTCGCCGTCACCCCGCCGTCGCTGTCGGCGCAGTGGCCCTTGTACCCCGCGGCTGACGCTCCGCGGACACCCGCCGGAAAGGTGTTGCTCGATGCGCCCGCTCCGAGGACGGCCGATGGGAAGCCCGATCTGTCGGGGGTCTGGGAGAACGTTCGCTCGGGGACCGGGCAGCGAATCGTCGGGCCTGACGTTCCGCCCCTCAGCAGAACGAGCCAGTTCTGGAATATCGGCGCGGGCCTCGACGGCGATCTCCCGCTTCGGCCGTGGGCAGCGGAGCTGCGGGCCAAGCGCGTCGCAGACAACAGCAAAGACAATCCCGACGCTCACTGCCTGCCGATCGGCCTCACGCAGCTTCACAACCATCCGCAACCACGAAAGATCATTCAGACGCCGTCACTCGTCGTGATTCTGTACGAATCGAACGGCGGCGTCCGGCAGATCTTCATGGATGGCCGGACGCTGCCCAACAACAATCCGCAGCCGTGGTGGTACGGCTATTCAGTCGGCAAATGGGACGGCGACACGCTGGTCGTCGAGACCAACGGCTTCCGGGACGGTGGATGGCTCGATGTGAACGGGGCGCCGCTCACCGACGCGGCGAAAACCACGGAGCGATTCCGCCGCGTGCGCTATGGATATCTGGAAGTCGACATCACGGTCGACGATCCGAAAGCGTATACCAGAGCGTGGACGACACAGACCATACGTCAGCGCCTGATGCCCGACGATGAATTGATCGAGTTCGTGTGCGCGGAAAACGAAAAATCGAGCCCGCACTATAAATGAGCGCAGACCCTCGTCTCCGCCAGTGCCTGAACGTTCTTCGGACTCGCACGATTATGCGCGGAGTAACGTGGAGGTATCGATGAAATGTCGAATCCTCATCCTCTTGCTGAGTTTCTCCGCGGCGATCGGCTCCGCCGCAGGTCAGACGAAAAAAGCGGGCCGCCGTCCGCCGAGCACCCCGGACATTCAAGGCATCTGGAATTTCGCCACGATCACGCCTCTCGAACGGCCCGCCGAGCTCGCAGGAAAGGAATTCTTCACGGAACAGGAAGCGGCGCAATATGAAAAAGACGTGCTCGCGCGGACGAACATGGACCGGCGCGACGGCGGGGCACACGCTGACTTGGAGCGAGCGTACAACGATTTCTGGTGGGACCGTGGGACGAAGGTCGTCAAGACCTGGCGAACGTCGTTGATCGTCGATCCCAAGAACGGCAGGATTCCTCCACTCACCGCCGCCGCAAAGGATAGACAGGCCGCACGGCAAGCAGCAAATCGGGACCATGAGTTCGATGGCCCAGAGAACAGGCCGCTGTTCGAACGATGTCTGATCCTGCAGGGCGCGGGCGCCCCGACGACTCCGACTGCTTACAACAACAACACACAGATTGTTCAGACGCCGGAATTCGTTGCCATCCACAACGAGATGGGCCACGAGGTTCGTATCATCCCGCTCGATGGCCGCCCGCACCTCGCGCAGACGGTCCGTCAGTGGAAGGGGGACTCACGCGGTCATTGGGACGGTGACACGCTCGTCGTCGAGACGACGAACTTCTCGGCGAAGAACTCGTTCCGGGGTTCCGGGCCAGACATGACCCTGACGGAGCGCTTCCGTCGGCTCGATGCGGACACGCTCGAGTACCGATTTACGGTAGACGACCCGGACACGTTCATACAACCCTGGACGGTCGAGATTCCTTTGACGCGCACTCCTGGGCCGATTTTCGAGTACGCGTGCCATGAAGGAAATTACGGAATGCAGGGCGTTCTCGCCGGCGCCCGAGCGCAAGAGAAAATGGAAGTGGAAGCGAAGAAGCCAGCGAAGTAGGTGCACTCTATCCGGCCGCCGCGCCGGCGCGGCGAAGGCCTGGGAGGTTCGAGAGGAATCGTCGGTTGATCGCTCAACCGGCGATGCGGGCGGCTACGCTTCGCGGCCTGTTTGTCCCTGAACCGCGCGCCTCGAAGGATGCCTTCCATCCCGTAGTTCGCCTCGTGGGCAGCACGCACGGCAAATCCTCCTGAACCAGTGAGGCGATGGATCGTGTCACGGTAGCCGACTCCAGCTTGGTGTGACAAGCGGAGCCTTCGCTCCCTTCCCGGTGGTCCGCAAGAATTCATTGCCCGTCCGCGTGCTCAATACATGTCTCTGCCCGGGCTTTCGTGCGGTTCCGGCGGATCGTGAGGAAGCTGAAATCGGTTAAGGTCTTTGTTTTCAGCACCCGACAGGTGTCCGAATCCCACTCTCTCCGCCACTACAACGGCTTGAAATCAAACGACTTGTTCAATCAGTTTTCTGACTGTACCTAACCCGTTGCTTTGAGGCCGATTTTCCCGTCAAAGGACGACGCGAAATTGCTAACGTTTTCGCCACGTGGGTTCCACCTCCACCCACGTGCCCATGCGGTCTCCAAAAGCCAGGGCCCTACAATTCATCGGAACGCGAATCATGACCGTCGAGAAAACCGCGAGGAGATCCTCCGCATCGCCGCACGCCACGGCGCGCGGAACGTACGCCTGTTCGGTTCCGTCGCGCGCGGCGAGGACTGGTCCGACACTGACGTCGACCTGCTTTTCGACATGGAAGGCACCAGGTCACTCTCGATCTCGTCCGATCTCGAGCGAGAGCTCGAGGAACTGCTCCAGCGCAAAGTCGATGTTCTGACTGACGAGAGCATCCCCCCGGCCATTTCGCGGACGGATCACAGCTGACGCTCGCACTCTGTGAAGGACGAGCGCGTCTATCTCGGTCACATCCACGACACCATCGACGACACTAAACCTAAGCATCCGTCCGCGAGGCGGCGTTCGTTGTCGAGCGAGTGCAGGACGCCGTCATCCGAGAGCTCGAGATCGTCGGCGAGGCGGTCAGCGAATCTCCGACGAAACGAGAGCGCGACAGCCAAGATTCGATGGATACAGATCGCGAGTATTAGGGATGGCCTAACCCCTGACTACTTTGGGTCGATCTCGCGTGGCGAGTCGTCGAGCGGGATCCGCAGATACTCGACACGGCGATCGAGGGGCTTCTACTGGAATCGGACATCGGCGATTCAGCCTGCGGCGGCCAATAACCGGTTCGAGCATCTCGCAAAGAATCAGGCTCAGGACCATCGCTGAACTCCCAGGCTCCCACGGTTTCTATTTAACGAACGATTGCGAATGCCGTGAACGGTCGACGGATTCGCTGAGTTCATGTTCAGCTCAACGGCCGGAGCGGCGTACGCAGTGTGAAGTGATGTCAGGAAGCACGGTGCGATTGCGGGCACGCCCGCAATGCTTTAGGCCTCGCCGCGCACAGACGCGCCCGCGGATGCTGGCGTCAGTATTGCGCGCTGGCGGAATAAGATCGAGACATGCTCAGTGACGCTTCGGGAGAGACATAATTGACCGCTGCGATGGTTGGGTCGAGGACCTGACCATTCCTCTCACGCCCCTCGTCGCCAGTGCCCGAAGGCGGAGCGGATCTGCGCCTTCACTTCAGGCAAGAGGGCTCATACGCCGTGATGATCGGTAAGCTGATTCGCGCCGTGAGCGGAATTCGCGCAGCGCTGCAGCTCGCCGAGGTCGGCTACATTTGCGAATGCGGCGCGGTACTGCGGATGGCTGGCGATTTCTGCACGGAGATAAACGCTATCGCGCAGGCGCTCCACTGTGGTCGCCAACCTCCTGCTGCCGTCCGCGCGTTCGTCGACCAGTACTTTATCCCGAGAGAACGAACGCCGGACGAGCACGACGCTGCCGAGCGCGTGCGCTACATCAGCCGGGAGGAGCTGATGAAGGCCGATGTCCGACTCGCAGAGGGTACCCAGATCGATGGCGAACGCGTTCGCGTCATCCATCGGTTCCTAAACATGACGGGCGACGCGTACGTACATGGCGCGTACGAGACCGCGATGGAGCTGTATAACCCGGAAACCGGACGCTTCGAGATGCGCGGACATCCCAACCCTGGCAAGCGCGAGGAGTTCGTCGAGGCGGTATTGCTCCGCAGTCATGAGGTCGTGGTCGCAATCGAACTGAGTGCCCTCGTGATGGGACGCCAGAAGGTCTTCGAAGCGGCACGGGAGGTCCGTCGCCGCATGGACTCAGAGCAGCCCTGGAAGGTTAGTCCAGCACAGGTTTCGGGGGTCGTCCGCAGCTAGCCGGAACACTCGCCGGTGGACTCTGTCCTGCGGGAGGTTGCCCGAGAAGCCGACAGACTACGGGCAGCGGCAACGAGTTCGCGCTTTCTGCACTGCTGCAATCGCCGCTCGGCCGGCGGCTGAGATTGTGCGGCGTCGGGCGCCGCGGGTTGAGCCGCCGCCGTCCACTCGGCGCCTCTGCATATCGCTATGGGTCCCCGAGCAACGCGCTGTTTGCGGCGATTTCGCGTCGAACTTCCTCGGGACACGGACGTGCGTGTGCGCCATGACGTGCTAACTCGCGGATCTGGTCGAGAGCGAATTCGGCAAATGTCCTCCGCCGTTGATGATCCACAAGGTACACGAAAAAAGGCGTTGCGGCTGCACGAAATCGTCTCGGCGGCTGCGCAAGACGTGTGTTCTTTAGCACCATGCTAAGGTCAGACGTAACACGATCGTATTTCATCTTTGATTTGGCTCGGTGGGTGGCGACACTGATTTCCGCTCGACGCCCTTGATATAAGCGGCTTTGAATGCATCATACACTCCTCCGTCATCGGCACGATCTGGCTTGGCAATGTCGACATGATTGCGGTCGATGGCGACCGCCTCGTTGCATAGAAAGCGCGCGCTGACCTCGTCCACAACCGGCTCAGAGCCAAGCATCGGGACCTTCTCAAACGCACAAAACGACACAGCCTTAAACTGTGTACCGTCCCAAAAGTCGGCAAGATCTTTGACATACGACACTTCGTTCCACGCTTCGAGGTTCTTGAACTGTGGATTGTTGCTGTCAATCAATGCCGCAAGCTTAGTTAACTGGCTCCCTGTGGACGGTGTTGCCACAAAGAACAATAGGGGGACGTGCTGCGCGTATTTCGATTGAAACTTGATCAGAAAAGAACGCACGACTAGACCGCCCATGCTGTGTGCCACAAATATTACCTGTTGGTGATCATCGAAGATGCGGTACGTCGTCAGAGCAGTATCAAGATTCGCCGCCAAATCGCTGATCGTTAACCTTGTATTGTAGAGGGAAGACTCATAGTTGTATACGAAGACGTCAGATTCCTTGAACGCATCGTCGCCTCTCACAAGCCGCGGCCAATAGGCCTTGGTCTTACTGGACGTCCAAGTCGACACCGAATTACCAAGGACACCGTGAACAAACACTATTGCTCGCTTAGCGTACGGAACTCGTGTTCCCACGTACCCCGAATGTGGTTCGTCCTTTTTGATGTCTGTCGCACCAATGTTGAACGATTGCCATCTCCACGGTGCGAGTGCGATCAAGCCCAGAACTGCGAAGCCGCCGGCGATCCCTGCCACTATCTTCCATCGAGACCTATGAAGTGTGTTTGACGGCCGGCCCAGGCGTATTTCAAGCGACGCGTTGATTTTGAGAAAACCACTTGAAGCGGCGAGGGCATCGACATCAAACGACTGATACGGATCGAGAGTGCTTCGAAAAAATGAGGACGACTCAAGTCTCGTCCAATCCCGTAACACGTATGTCTCGCCAGCGGCCACCAGCGATTCGGGAACGGACTCGTCATCGATACAGACAAATATCGGGCCCTGTCGTTCTGTGACACTCTCGACTTCGCGCGTCACAAACTTGGATCCTGCGGCCTTCTTCGACCAGACTACGATGACGGCGCGAGATGCCTTTAGCGCTGCTTGGATTTTGACAGTATCAGAACTCCCTGGATTATCTGAGTCCGACCACCAAACCGTCCAACCAAAACGTTTCAGGGCATTCCCCAATGCGCGTGTGTACTGCCGGTCTCCGTTTGAGAAGCTGATGAAAATGTCGATCGTCAACATCGCACCATGGGTTAGCCGAGAGCCTACCACCATTGCCCGATCGTGTGCGCCGACAAATAAGAATTTGTCGACCAAAATCGTGTCATCGCTTGTCGTGGCGTTTTCATGGGCTCCGCCTTACGCCACGGTGCTGTCCCGACTGAAAGGGCCGTTCCATTGGGTTTCGTCCGCAAAGAGTCGGTGCGGATCGATTTCCACTGCTCTGGCGCGATCGCGTCGCACGCCGCACGGCGACCGATGCGCAATTTGCAGATGGCATACGATCGCCGCGACTATGGCCGGCTCACGATGTCGCACCGCCGCTTGCACGCTCGTATGCATTTTCGGAATGTCGTCCGATTTGTCGGGCCTGCCGTGCGGTCGCGTGCCCAAGTCGCCGCGGAGAACCTGTTCCTGAGAAAGCAGCTGGCGTTCTACGTTGAACGCCAAGTAAAGACACGGCGTGCCGATGATGCGACTAGGATCGTACTCGTCGCGCTGTCGCGGCTGATTGAGTGGCGCCGAATCCTAACGATCATCAAACCCGACACGTTAATGGGCTGGCACCGCCAGGCTTTCAGTTGTTCTGGCCGTGGAAATCACGACCACGCGGCCGACCGCGAGTGCCGACGGATCTGCGACGGCTCATCGCGGCGATCGCGACCGGGAATCGCACGAGCGGTGAAGAGCGAGATCGCTGCCGAACTGTTAGTGAAGCGGCGCCGGACCTTGAGGCGCTACCTGCCGAACCCGCCGTGCGCCGCACGCGGGCACGCCGTCGCAGCGGTGGAGCACTCTCGTGCGGAATCACGAAACGGACCGTTGTCGTTTGGCGATCTGCGACCGCGATTAGAAGTGGACCGCGGCCGTACGCGAACCGCTTCGAGGAGCCCGCGAACAATTCTCTCGCGAACACCACTGAAAACTCAGTACCAAGACTGAGGCGATCGGCGGCCACGATCTGCTTCACGTGATTGCGAGGACTGCGCCGGTCCCGCGACGATGGTGGCGCCGGATGCCGGAGGTACTTCGCGACCGTCGCCAGCACTCCAAGCCTGAGCAGTTCGCCGTGTATCCGTGGCGCGCCGCAGGGCGGATTTTCCTGCGCCCCCTGACGAGTCAGCGCGCTCACATCCTGAGCCACGGCTGAGGGTCGCCGACTTTCCAGATCCAGAATCACCGGAATCCTTGCCGGTGCCACCCCACGACCGTATCAGGCTTGACGATCACGAGCGCCGCTCCGCAAATTCAACGGCACCAATATGTTCGAGGTTTTTGGGAAGCGCCAAGGTCTAACGCCGACAAGGAATGTAAGTAACTCTGCATTAAATGACATCGGGCTGCGATTTTCGCATTGACAAAGCGAGCTCATCCGTGCAAGCCTCCGCGCATCAAGAACTTGTAAGAGGTTTACGAAAATGGTGGAAAGATCGCGCCCGGTGCTCGTGCTCACAGTTGCCGTCGCGATGCTCGCTTCCCAAGCCGCTGAGGGTCAGACGTCGCTCAAGCAGAAGATGGCGATCGCTGCCGCCTGCGCAGGCGGCGCATATGCCGGGGCCAAAATCGGCGAGAAGATCGCGCAAATCGAGGCGATACGGCGCAACCTATCGCCACAACAGGTCGCCAGCTACGCTCGCGCCTTCACGATCGGCTTCGCAGTCGCGCTTTGCGGGGGCGGGGCGATGGCGGCCAACACGACGTTCAGCAAACTGACCAAGCGAGGCAAGGAGGCACGCGAGAAGGAGATCCGTACTGCGCTGGAAGACGCGCAGCCGCATACGTATGCCGATCCGGACAACCCATCACTGAAGGGAACGGCGACTCCGCAGCCGACGTTTGTCGAAGGCGACCAGGAATGCCGCATCGTGGAAGATCAACTCGCATCCGACCAAGCACTCATTAAGTATTGCCGTCCCCCGAACGGTACCTGGACGGTGAAGATGGTTTAGCAGCGTTCTTCACAGCTGCGATCCATGAAGAGCCTCCGATGAAGAACGTTCCAAGAAGGGTCCTTGCCATCACGTTCGTGGTGACTCTTGCCGCGCCGCGCGTGGAAGCGCTGAGGTTCCGAGATGTCGATGCCGCATTGCTGCCGGCGGGCGTGAGATCCGCACTCTGGGTACGTGACTGCGGAAGGCCAGGGTTCGCGGATAAGGACTGTGCAGAGGAAGAAAAAAGATTCTCGAAAGGAGACTCGATCAAGCTGGCAGCGCTCCTCGGCGGCGGGCGAAAGTACGACGAGGTCTGGCTGGCCTCGAATGGCGGAGTACTTGACGAGGGATTGAGCGTTGGAGCCGTCCTGCGCAGATTCCAGGCGACCGTGCGTGTGCCTCCGCGGCAGGCATGCGTCAGCAGCTGCACGGTTGCATTTCTCGGAGGAGTCTTTCGGTACATCGATCTCGAGCAAGGCGCCACGTACGAGGTTCATGCGGGATCCAGCTTTCTCGGCGAATCATGGGACAGCAAAGTCCTCGCCCGTGTGATGAATGATCCAGAAGGCGAGCTTCGTAAACGCTCGGTGGACGAAGCTTCAGATAGTCGAGACCTGGCGCAGCAGCTTTTCACTCACTTCCAAAAGGCCGTGCATCCTCTGGGGCAGCTGCCGCCCGGCGTCGAGAGCTCGAATCGGGTCGTGTTTCTGCGGCTGCCGATCCCGCCACCAAACCCGTATCTGACGGGCTCACAGATCGAGGATGATGCGCGGATCATCCGCCGGGAAGGCGCGTCGGCGGCCCAGGACATCCTGATGCGAATCGAGCGCGACTCGATGCAGCACGCGGTCGACGAACTGCGGACGCTGCTTCCCTCACTGGGACCTCGGGCTGAAGCCGCACTGAGGATCCTCGAGACGATGTACTCGAGCCGTATCCTGGGAACGGCGAGCCTCAGCTACGAAACTCTCCTGCGAATGGGTTTTGTCACGAAGGTCTTCAACCCACAGAAATAGCCAGATGCGAAGGCGCCCACGACGTTGGATGCTGGCGTCGGCCGTTGTGGTGACATCGGCAACGCTGCGGGTGATGGTGACCGCGCAGGACAAGGACACGTTGTGGACAAAGGTATCCGCGAGCGGACGCGTCGTGTCCTTGACCTGGAACAAAAACCACCCATGGGACGCCGAACTGGCGGGGCGAGGTGCGGAGCTGATTGCCCGGTACTGGACCGAGTCGCGCCGGGAGGTCTCTGAGCCCGTCGGTCGGGCGACGGCTTCGAAAGGCGAGAGGACGCTGCGTTTCTCGCTGGCCGACGATCTTCGTTCGAATCCACTCGGGCCCGTGTGCTTCTTCATTCAGCTGCCGGACCGACGCGTGCTGCCGGTTCGCCGGGCGAACAAGCAGGATCAGGAGACCGCCGGCTTCCGCTACGAGACATGGGAGCGGCACATGAGGCAGCGCGTCGATGCGCGCGCTGCTCAGAACCGCGTTGCGGCTGCCGAGCGCGCGCTCGACGTGGCAGTGCGAAATGTCGGAACACAGCAGTCCGTGGTCTCGAGCCGCGGATGGGGAACACCCTCGTCCTGCGAAGACATCCCCGCCGTCGCGGCGGATGCCGGGAAGACGCCGTATGACGTGGTGGCGCCATCCGAGCACGACGAGGCCGCGCGTCGGGTGTGCGTCCATCGTCTGTGGTACGGGCGCTCGCTCTTCCAGGCGCTCGTCAAGCGTGACATCGAGCCCAATCTGGCCACAGGAACTGCCGCGAAAATCCGGCAACGCCTTCGGGACCTGTACGGGATCGCGCACGTCATTCCAGAGGCGGCCGGACCAATCCTCGGCGAGGTGAGGCGGATCGGCGGCGCACCATCCGCGGCCAGAGATGCGCAGGCCGCCGAGTTCCTGGCTGATTGGAACAGGCTGTCGGCGACCACGGAAGAGTACAAGCCGCAGTTTGGAAATGCCGACGACTATCTGATGTGGGCTCCGAGCATTTACGAGGGCGCGTTTCGTATTTTCGCGCCCGGCCTCCTGGAGGGTATGAACGCGTCGTCGGTCATGCAGGGCGTGCCTTCGCCGACGATCACCGAGATGGAAGGCGTGATTGGTGCGGGGCTGGATGCGTACTTCGGGTGCCTCGAAGACGGAAAGAAGCAGCTCAAGATCAAGTACGACAACTGGCAGTCGCTCTCGTCTTCCGCTCCGCAGCGCGCTGCAGCGGCTCACGAATTCCTCGTTCGCGAGTGTCGTCAGGAATTCCGCCTGCTCGACCGCCTGAAGGCCGAGCGAACGACCTTCGAGAATCAACTGGCGCAGGAGCGAGAGGCCCTGAAAGCGGCATCGGCGGCGATTCCGCTGCCGACCCAGCCGCAGCAGCTGAATTTCACGGCCTGCGCCGATTCCGACTCCAAGAAACGTTGACGTTCCGCTCCCTCGCTGTGTCCGTATCGTCGAAATCCGGCAACATGACGAAGATCGCAAAACTGATCGCGTTGGCGGCGTTTGTGCTCGTGTTTCCCGCGAAGGCCGATGCGCAGGAGAACATCATCAACATCTGCAATCAGGGAAACACCTTGATTTGGATTGCCCGAGTCCGCAACGAGGTGGGCTGGAACATTCGACTGAACCGCGATAACTATCCGCACAGGGCTTATGGATGGTATACGGCATCGCGTGGCACGTGCGTCGAGACATGGCGATCGGACGTCGTATGGTCGACTCAGATGTGGTTCTCGATTGTCTACAAGGACCGCTGGGGAACAGTCGGCGCCTACCATTTCGAGCCGGAAGAGCGCGGGCTGTTCGAGGCCGCCTCAGCTTTCTCCAAGGATGACGCGCTGTTCTGCATTCCCGATGGCAACGCCGGATCGTTTTCCATGACGAGCGAAAACCTCTCGCGCGCAGGCACATGGTGTGATGTTGGAGCGACGCAGGGAATCAAGGGAATCAACTTCAATTTCACGAACAGGCCAACGGCCAACGGTTTCTGGCAGCCGTTTCCGTTCCTGCTCAAGTGGAAGAGCGGCGGCGCTGGTAACGCCTTTAGCACTCGGACGTACACGTTCACGGTGACGCCCGACAGCAACGTCAAGGTATGGTGGCCCCTGAAAAGGTACGCAGACTACGCCACGGCTGCGATTTCGATCGAAGGCGAGTTTCCTTCAGGGGTTCCTGCGCCCAGCGACGGCACGAACTCCGTTGAGCCGCTTCTCGGCGCCGTTGCGAAACTTGTGGAGGAGGCGAAGCACAAGAATCCAAGCACAACGCCTGAGCCTGCATCACGGGACGTACCTCGCCAATCTTCGTTCTTGACCGCTCTGAGTTCGGGAGCGACGGGGATTTCTGTGAGCTACCTCGCCGAGGTGCGTCCTCCCTGCGACGCGTGCGAACTCATCACGATGTCGAGTCCGACGTCTGTACTTCGTGATGTCGCCAAAGCGAAGGCGATGGGTCGCATCTTGAGCATTGATTTCACGCTCAAGACTCCTACTGACAAGGACGATTTGGATGGCGTCAAGAACGATGACTTGACAATCATGGCAGGCGGCCGGTCGTATACGTGGGATTCACTCCTCTGGCCATCAGCGGGCGACTATCGAGCCACGGTAAGGGTCTTGTTCGTTGTTCCAGCAGATGCCACGCGATTTCAATTGGAGGTCAAAGGCAGCGCCCCGGTGTCGTTTTCGTGGACGGGCATCCGGTGGGTACGCGGTGCGATCTAGTGGCTGTCCGCGCAGCCGCCCGCCATCGATGCGTCCGTCCTGCGCTGGCATGACGAGGGTTTGCAGAACAGCAGCAGCACGGCGACTGATTGAGCGAGCGGCATGTGCGGAGCGCGCTCTTTGAATGGGCGGCTCGCCGGGCCACAACATGTCCTTGCGCGGGCCCGGCTTTCGCGTGCTCAATACGTGTCTCTTCCTCCGTTTTCGAGCGGATCTGGCGGATCGTGAGGTAGCCGAAATCCCTTAAGTTTTTTTTCAACACCCGGGCGTGGTGCGAATCCCACCCTCTCCGCCACCACAAACACAATGCAACTCAGTGGCCGGCGCGTTCGGCGGCCTTGATGTCGACGCTGTATCGGCGCACCAGCTCCTCGCTGAATCTCAAGCCCAGACCCGGCCGATCCGGCACGGGGAAATAGGCCCAGCTGTCTTCCCATTGCCCGAATATCTCGCGACTCAGAGATTGGGATCGGTATCGCCCTGCTCGAAGATGACGAAGTTCGCGAGCGTGCAGCACGCGTGCAGATGCGCCGCAAGGCACACAGGTCCGTTGGGATTGTGCGGCGCGACCGGAATGAAATGGTTCTCGGCCATCGCGCAGACCTTGCGGAACTCGGTGATGCCGCCGATGCGCGCGGCGTCGGGCTGGTACAGACGAATCGCTTCCCGCTCGAGGTACTCGCGCGCCTCGAGACGCGACTTCAGGCGCTCGCCCGCGGCGATCGGCACGCTGGTCGCCCGCTGCACTTCGAGCATCGCGTCCACGTTCTCGGGCGGCACGGGCTCTTCGAGGAACATCGGCGCATACGGCTCGATCGCTTTCGCGATGCGGCCAGCGCGCCTCTGGCAACCAGTTCTTTCGTGCGCTTCGCGTATGCCTCGGCGGTTCTCGGAATGTTGCCCCACTTGTAGCTGGTATAAATCTTCAGCCGATCGTTGATCTTCCCTCCCAGCAGCTTGTACACAGGGACACCGAGCTTCTGCCCGACGATGTCCCACAACGCGATGTCGATCGCGGCGATCGCCGATTGGACCGCGCTGCCGTGCATCGCGTTCCGCCCGCGGTAGATCGTGGGCGGGCCTGATTGAGCACCGAGTTCGTGTCGCGTCCGGTCCAGGCGCTCACTTTGCGATCAGAACTTGAACTCGAGACCGACGCGCCCGATCATCGGAGGAATGACCGCGCTGACGAATCCGAATTGCCGTGCCGTTCCAACCGTCCCGTACTGATAGTTGACGGAGGTTGCGGCGTTGGAATTCGTCGCGTTGAACAGCTCGATGGTGGCGACAACGCGCCGGTCTCCACCGACCTTGACCGTCTTCGCTCCCCTCAGATCGAGGACGCTCAAACCGGGGTTGCGGCGCGTGCCGTAGGGTTCGAGCGCAATCGTCACCGTGCCCAGTTGCGGAACGCCGGTCACCTGGTCGGTGGCATACGCGGGCGTGCCTGCAAGGTAGCGATAGTTCAGGCCAAAGCTCACGTCGCGTGGGAAGTCGTACGTCACCTGCGCTTTGACCGAATAGTCCCACGTCTCATCGAGCGGGAACGCGATCTGGTACGGCGCCGTCGGCTGCGCGGCCGATTGATTCGCCGCGAACACGCCAGACGTCGTGAGCCATTTGTGATTCCTGGTCAGGCTCAGCGCGCCGAGCGCGCTCCAGTGACCTGCCTTGCGTCGGGTCACGGTGAATTCGTAGCTGTGGAAGTAATCCGCATTCCCGGTGCGGTTCACGAACATCGTCTGGTTGCCGATGTCGGTCCGGAGGGCAGCCGGGTAGGTGAGGATCGTCAGCGGCTGGCCGCCGTTGACCGGGTCGGTGGTCGGATATCTCGTGTTGAACGGCACCGTATATGTGCCGATGCCTCGATTTGGAAACGTCAGATCGAACATCCGGTCTTCGTGGTTGTAGACATAGAGCGCGCGAACAGCGAGGTTCGCCGCGAGTTCACGCTCGAACCCGAGCGTCGCGGTCTGGAAGTACGGCATCAGCAGATTCGGATTGATCACGCCGGTGATGCCGCCGGTCGTATTGAGATAGTTTGGCGACCCGACGCCCTTCAGGCCGGCAAGAAACGCGTCCGATGCCGTGCAGGCCGAGAACTGCGTCCTGACGCAGGCCGAGTTCGGCCCCGTCCAGGTGTAGGTGCTGGTGAACAACGCTGCCGGGTTGAAGTTGAGGTCGAAGGTTCCCAGCTGATCGAGATTGTATTGACCATACGACGCTCTGAGTACCGTTCTGCCGTCCCCCGACAGGTCGTACGCAGTTCCGATTCGGGGCACGACCCGGTTCCATGTGTAGACCGTCAACTCGGGAAACGTCCCGCCGCCGGAGAATTGACCCGCCGCCTGATCCTCTTGGCTGTTGTAACCCCGGTAATGATCGAACCGGAGTCCGGGGCTCAGCGTCCAGCGATTCGAAATCCGCCACGTGTCCTTGACGTACAGACCGAACGCGCGTTCTTTTCCGGCGACGCTGAGCGGGAAGTTGTAGGTCAACACCTGATACGGCGTGATGACGCCGTTAATCGTCTGGACCTGGAGTTGATAGTTTCCCGACGGATGGTTCGGATTCTCCTTCGTGTCGGACTGCGGGAAGAACGCCAGGTAGCCGAACTGGAACGAGTGTGTTCCGCTTGGCAGGTACGTCAGGCTGCCGGAGGATTGCAGACGATTGTGGCTGCCGATGTCACCCGAGCTGACATTGCTGATCGGCCCCGTCGAGACGCCGGTGGTCTGATTGAACGTCCAGGGATTCCCGGGCACGTTCTGACCTTCCTGGTTCGGATAACTATAGGGCTGCCAATAATAGCCGCCCAGGATGTCGAGCATTGTTCGCCCGTTCGGCGTCCAGAGCACCTCGCCTTTGGCCGTGCGGAAGTGATCGCTGAAGTTGTACGTGGATGGATAGGCGACGGTCGAGCTCCCGTTTCTTTCCGGCTCGATCTTCGACGCGTCCTCGAAGAACCCCACCAACTTGATGTTCCTGGTCGCTTGCAAGGTCGCCTTGGCGACGTGATTGTCCTGATGCAACAGATCGAATCCAGGATTCCCGTCGGGGCCGATGTAGCCGATCACCGAGGTGTTCTTCGTTTGGAAGTGTGAGGCCCAATAGAACCACAACCGGTCCCTCACGATCTTGCCGCCGAAATCGGCGAACACGTCCGTGAAGTCCTTCAGCCGGTTCACGCCCGAGCCGCCGGGAAACGTGTCGGGAAGGTTGGTCGCCTGAAATCCCGACCACTGCCGCATCAGGCGGCCGTCGCCGTGATAGTCGTTGCCGCCCGTCTTGATGACGGCAATCATCAGCGTGCCCGGCGGTCCGGCGTCGGCATCCGAGCCCGTCGACACGACCTTGAGCTCGGCCAGCGAATCGTAGTCGACGAAGTCGCCCGGCGATGAGCCGCCGCTCAGCGAGTTCGCCTGCAGCACGTTGATCCCGTCGACGAGCGGCACCATGTTGCCGCTGTATCCGTACGCGCCCATCGCCTGCTGGTTCCCCAACTGGCTTCCTCCCACGTCGGGCGTGTTCGTCGGCCGGACGCCGGGCGCCAGATACACCGCCTGAAAGATGCTGCGGCTGGTCGGCACGCTGTCGAGATTGGTTCGCGTGAACGTGTTGCTCACGACCGACGTCGAGACGTCGACGATCGGCGATTGCCCGCTCACTTCGACCATCTGCTCCACCGCGCCGAGTTTCATCGTCACATCGACGCGCGCGTTGAAGCCGACGGCCAGAGTGAAGCCGCTCCGGATGTCGGTGCGGAACCCCGAAACGGAGTACTCGATGCGGTACACGCCGGCCGGGAGGTTGGACAGTCGATAGGCGCCCTGTCCGTCGGACACCGCAGTCTGCGCGCCCTGGAGCGCCGGGCTCGTGGCCGATACCGTCACGCCAGGCAAGGCGGCGCCCGTTTCATCCGTGATCGTGCCGAACACGGAACCGTTCTGCACCGTCTCCTGAGCGATCGCGGATCGCGCGGCGCACAGCAGCAGCACGCTCATCACCATCCCGGCGACAAGGGACCGACGTACGAAAGACATCGGCTGCATGTGATCCTCCCGGCTGTGCGTCAGGGCCGCGGTCCGTAATGCGGCGGCGCCTGGCCGAATTCGAGCGCGCCCAGATCGGGCGCCTGACCAGTGAAGCCATCAGTCACGTTCGGCAGCGTCACGCCGCGATCGATCGCCGCCGCCCCCGGCTTGAGGCGCGGCGAAGATCTTTTCCATCGAGCTTCGGGACGTTCACGAACACGTCGTAGTCCAGCGTGACGCTGTGCTGATCCTGGCCCGTCGCCCGCGCATATTCCGCGAGCGTCGCAAAGCGACGCACGTCCATCGACGATTCGGCCGCGCGCGCGTTTCCTCTGCCGCGTCCGGCAGGCGCTCCACCGCCTTCGCCGCCGTCGCCTCCGCCGCGCAGCAGGCCGGCGTAATCCGCGTGGACGCTGAACGGCGGCGACGTCCACTGAAAAGAGACGTCCGCTCCCGGATTGAGCCGGAAACCGTTGTAGTCGGACGAACTGTAGTTGGTGTACGTCGTCACGCTGAAGATCGCCGGAGCCGAATTCTCTCCGAGCATCAGGTTGTTCCGCCAATGCGCGTTCGCCGAGCTCGCCGCCGTCGTCTCCGTCAGGATGGTGTTGTTGTAGAAGAGCACGCCGGCGGCGCCGCTCGTCATCCGCGTCGAGCCGGTCGGCGCATGGTACGCGATGTTGCGGATCCAGTAGATGGGGCCGCCGACGGCGGGTTGATTGCACATCGGGTGCGACGCGGAGTTGATCATCATGTTCCGCATGACACGCACGTTGTGCAGGCTGCCGTCGATCTCGAAGGCGTTGTCGTGGAAGTTGGTCATGTAGTTGTTGTAGAAATCGATCGCGACCGGTCGCCGGTCCCAGTACTCTTTCGTCGGGTAGTGCGGGCCGTCCGCGGCGCTCGAGCCGTCAGGGTTTCCGTAGGTCTCGACGTCGATGCCGTCGTGGAAGTTGGCGACGTAGTTGTACGCGACGACGTGACCCGGGCCGTACACCTTGACGGCGACATACGACGCCATCGTCGGCGGGAACTTCTGATTGTCGACGCCGGCGAACTGGGCCCAGAAGTTTCCGCTCCAGCCGATCAGATGGTTCGGATCGTCGCGGCCGATGAAGGTGTTGTCGGCGATGTAGAAATCGCTCGAGCCGGAGTAATTCGAGAACACGCCCAGCCCGACGTTCTCGAAGCGGCAGTGCTTGACCGTCAGGCCCTTCGACCCGCCGAGGAACTGCGTGCCCGCCCAGATCGCGATATCGGTATTCCGGATCGTCACGCCTTCGATGTAGTTGTAGTCGCCGCCCTTGACGTTGAA
>Ga0075436_100000238_pt1 | contig 34474 bp, 33 predicted proteins | sample RhiMethybrSRZTD5_FD_75303 | JGI IMG/M metagenome (GOLD analysis project Ga0075436, IMG submission 75303) | Populus rhizosphere microbial communities from Tennessee, USA - Rhizosphere MetaG P. TD hybrid SRZTD5 | ecosystem: Host-associated > Plants > Roots > Rhizosphere > Soil | place: USA...
CCTTCGCTAATTTCTTGCTGTGTCAGGAGTTGGTTAGCCAACAAATGACGGGCATCGCCCTTCGACAGCGTTCATTCTGAACGTTCCTCTTGGGGGAGGGAACGTCGGGGTGTGGTCGGGTGAGCGTTCCTCACGCTGCCGGCGAAGTGCACAAATGCGCTTCGCAGTTAGCGAGTTGAGCACTCACTGTGGGTCTACGACCGCTCACGCTCGGGGAATGTGCTCGTGCCTCTCGCCTCTGGTGGGAGGCACGAGTGTTTCTGCAACAATTTTGCCAATGAGCTGAGAAATCCCTGAACGTCACGGCTTCTTCGGACAAACTCACGTGGTGCGCTCGAACAGTCGAGAAAGCCTCTTGTTTGTGACCCTGTGCTGCAAACGTCCAACGACAACAGTTCGGGCAGGGTAAGCAGCCTAATCGGACATGGCGAAACCTACGTTTACGTAGGTTCCTGACGGTCTGCACAGGTTGCTACCTGTGCAGACCGTGCGCAACCTGTGTGAACGTAGGTTGCATCAGCTTCCCCGAGGACCTAACCGAGAGGAATCGGTTAGGACGAATCGGTCGGACTGCTCGGTTGAGTGCATGGACTATCGCGCTTTGGGACACTCCATGCATGACGATGGTCGGCCGGCAGCCGGAGCTAATCCGGCTGGCTGACCTCCTAGACCGTGCCGAGTCTAGGACTGGTGGATTCGCGCTGATCACCGGCGAAGCCGGACATGGCAAGACACGCCTCGTCACCGAGTGGGCCGCATTAGCTCGCCGCCGATGATTCGTCGTACTGGTGGGTCGGGCCATCGAAGGAGGCGACTCCTGACGGCCGGTTGCTCCAGCACTTATGGAGGCAGTACGAGACAGTACGCTGCTGGACTCCGCTCTCTTGCGGCCGTTCCGGCCGGCACTCAATCGAGTGCTACCAGGCTTCCCCACTGAGGAAACGGCTGACTTCGTCATCGATCCGAGCGTGGTGTTCGGCGAGGGCGTGCTGCGGCTGCCGCAATCGGTCGGAGGATCCGGAGCGGTGCTGCTTCTGGAAGATTTGCACCGGGCCGACCCGGACACGGTGGCCTTGCTGGACTACCTCGGGGGGCGCGCTCAGCACGTCGCCGGTGGTCGCAGTGGCGACGGTACGCGATGATTCGCCCGGCTCATCAATCGCACCTACGCTGAGCCGGATACCTGGTGCAATCCATCTCCGATTAGGCCCTCTCAATTACGCCGAAGCCGCAGTCCTGATCGAGGAACGACCTGAGCTGAATGATGCGCAGCGGCAGTTGCTGATCAAGCGAGCGGATGGTGTTCCGCTGTTGATCGAGGAGCTGCTGGGTGCCGTCACGGACTCCACCGCATCTGCCTCCGACATCGTGCCGGCGTCATTTGCACCGCATGCATGGCTGGACGCGCTGGGCAGCGGTTGTCGACGATTGACCTGTTCGACAGCACCTCGACGCTGTTGACCGGTGCCTGCGGCGGAGGCTGGCAAGCTGCAGCAGGCGCGGTTCCCGCTGATCTTCCATTCCAGCTGCTGTCGGTAGGCGGTGAGATCTCCAATCCGACCGGGCAGTTGGTTGAGCGGTACTGGCCGGCGGTCGAGCCGTTCTGATACGTCCGGATGGCTATGTCACCTGGCTTAGCAAGGACGCCAACGCGGATCCTGTCGAAGAGCTTCGCCAAGCTATTGCACAAAAGTCTTGGGCAGTCGCTAAAGCCTGCCGATCAGCAGGCGTCGGTCGCCTGATTCTTCGCGCCGGAGTGTCCGAAAACCGGCGCTATGGTCCGATTGCGCGCACCTTCATAGGCGGCGAGGATGAGGCAGAGCACGTCGATGCCTTCCTTTTCGGTGTGCAACGGACGTGTCCCGGAGTGAAGGCAGTCAGCGAAGTGTCCGATCTCGAGCGCATAGGAATCGACGTCCTCGTAGTCAAAGATCTCACTGCTCGATCCGCGTCGCGTGAGCGTTAGCGATCTTCCATCGCTTCGCAGCGAGCCGTTCTCTCCGACGACTGAGAATCGCTCGGTGCCGGGCGGTGCGTCGTACGCCCAGCTGGTGACAAGCTGCCCGACGACCCCATTGTCGAAACGGACCAGCACCTGAGCCGAGTCTTCCCCTTCCATGAAGCTCAGCCGGTGCTGAGACAGCAGAGCAGTGGCCTCGATCGGCGAACCACCTGCGAAGTGCAGCATGAGATAGGTCGGGTGGTAGCCGGTGTCCATGAGCTCGCCGCCGCCACTGGTGGCGGTACTCGCCCGCCAACCCATGTTCTCCGAGTGAAAGTCGTTGTAGAAGCTGTCGCCGGTGCGGACTTCATACACAGGGCCCAGTACGCCGTCATCCAGTAGCTGCTTCGCCTTGGTTACAGCTGGCAGGTAGAGCTGATTGTGAGCACACATCAACGTCACACCCGCGTCGGTGACCGCCCGCCGCACCTCGTCTGCCTGGAGCACGGTCAGACAGAGCGGCTTCTCACACAAGATGTGCTTGCCTGCCTCAGCAGCCGCCACGATGGCCTCGGCATGGAGGTGATGTGGCAGGCAGATGTCCACGGCGTCGAGCTCGGCCTCGACGATCATCTGCCGAAAGTCGGTGTACGCCGCGGCGCCAAGCTCAGCCGCCCGCCTACGCGCAGTTTCCTCCAACACATCGGCGACGGCGATCACCTCGATCGCATCGGCGTACGCGCGATAGCCCCGGATATGGGCCTCCAGAATGCCGCCGCCGCCCAGGACGCCTACCTTGATCGTGCTCACGGCGTACCCATCGGATAGCTGACGGTCGCACCGCTCGCTGCCGCCATATTGGCCGCTGTTACGAGGCGGCTGAGCTCGACCGCACGGTCGAGATTGTCATCGGCTCGGGTGCCGTCGCGAATATTGGCGATCCATTGGCTGATCGGGTCTGTCCCATCCGGAAGCATGGGCTGTGGCTGCCAGGTGTCTTCGCCGGCGCGCCGCATTTTGAGCAGGTTTCCGGTGTCCTGGTACGCCAAGACGCCCGCTGTGCCGTGCATCTCGATAGTAAAAGGGTCGCGACTCAGGAATCCGGTTTCGACGACGCCGATGGCGCCGCTGTTGTATCCGAGCGTTACAACGGCCTGGTCCTCGACCTGCCGCTTCGTGACAGAGCCGTACGTGGCGCTCACTGTTGTGGGGACCGTACCTAAAAACAGTTGGGTCAGATAGACCGGATGACATCCAAGATCGCTGAGCGCACCGCCCACGGCCGCCGTGGGGTCGTAGAAGCGTTCCGGCAGCCAGCCCGCGACGGATCCGTCGTGCGACAGGCGGATCCGGCAGAAGGTCAGCTCGCCCAGCCGCCCCTCGCGGAGCAGCTCCATGATCGCCCGCGTGTAGCCGTGGTACAGCCGTGGCAGCGACACAACGAGAGCAACTCCGGCGTTGTCCGCGAAGTCAATGATCTCTTCGGCCTCCGAGACAGTCGGCGCCAAGAGCTTCTCGGTAAAGATGTGCTTTCCAGCTTGCGCGGCACGCAGCATGATCGAGTGATGGTCGGTCGTCGCGGCAGTGACGGTAACTGCGTCGATGTCGTCACGGGCGAGCAGCTCTTCAAGATCATCAACGAACGTGGTCTCGTTGCTATCGGCAGCTGCTTGGCCACGAGCAGGATCGTCATCCCAGATAGCGACGAGCTCGGTGGCTGGGTGCTGCTGCACTCGGTCGGCGTACTCGGCTGCGTGCACGTGCCAGAATCCGAGAGCCGCTACCTTGATCGGATTGGACACGTGCAGTCCTTCCTCGAGCTTGAGCGGGTGGCGCCCATGTCACCTGGAGGCTCCACCGTAGCTGTCCGCCGCTCGCGGATGGCCCTCACTTGCCAGCAGGAGAAACAAAATTGACAACATCACCCGAAGAAGTTGCCAATCGGACAACCGAGCAGTTCGCCGACAAGATCTTTCAGGCAGCTCTGGGCACCATGGAGACGCTCAATCTCTACCTGGGTGATCAGCTTGGCTGGTTCGACGCGCTGGCCGTGGGGCCGGCGACTGCTGGAGAGTTGGCCGAGCAGACCAAGTCTCAGCCGCGCTATGCAACTGAGTGGCTTGAGATGCAGGCCGTTTACGGAAATGTCACTGTCATCGATGACGGCGGTGGCAATCGCCTCCAGCGGCGTTACGCCCTGCCGCCCGGCGCGGCGGAGGTGCTGACCGACCGGCACAGCCTTAGCTACCTTGGTGCCCTGCCGCAGATGCTCGCGGCGGTCGGCGGTCAGCTAGACCGGTTGCTGGAGGCGTATCGCAACGGCGGCGGGGTCAGCTGGGCCGAGCTCGGCGACAATGCCCGGGATTCCCAGGCAGCTCTCAACAGACCGTGGTTCGAGTCCGCGCTGGGACCTGCCCTCGCCTCGGTACCGGAGATCAATACGGTGCTGGCGCCCGACGGAATGCGGATTGCCGATATCGGGTGCGGCGCCGGCTGGTCGACCATCGCATTGGCTCAGGCGTACCCGGCAGCAGCGCTGCTCGGGGTTGATGTCGATGAGCCCTCGATCCAAGCTGCCAACGCCAACGCCGAAGCGGCAGGTGTTGCAGACCGGGTCAGCTTCACCCTGGCGCACGGGGAGACGTTGAGCGGGCTCGGGCCCTTCGATGCTGCCTTCGCCTTCGAGTGCCTTCACGACATGCCGCGCCCTGTGGAGGTGTTGGCAGCCATTCACGACGCCGTCCACTCCGACGGTGTGGTCGTGATCATGGACGAAGCCGTTGCCGATGAGTTCGACGCGCCTGGCGATTCGGTGGAGCAGGCGATGTACGGCTACAGCACGCTGATCTGCTTACCCGACGGACTCTCATCGACGCCGTCAGCGGGAACCGGCACTGTGATGCGTCGTCCAGTTCTCAACGACTATGCGACACGTGCTGGTTTCGCTTCCGTGGAGGTGCTGCCAATCGAGGGTTTCGGCTTTTTCCGGTTCTATCGCCTGCGCCATTGACCCAGCCTCAGATGCAAGCCGGGTCAAGCGATCTAGTAGCGGCGGATTTGCCCTGGCGTGACGAGCTCGCGTCGGCTGGCCCGACGGTGCAGCAGCCACGCAGCCAGAACGCCACCAATGGCGCCGCCCAGATGGGCCTGCCAACTGACGCCGGCAGTACCTGGCAGCACGCCCCAAATCAGCCCGCCATACAGCAGCAGGACGATCACCGCCAGCACGACCTGCGCTGGACGTCTGGACCAAATGCCGCGGGCGAGTAGGTATGTCAGCCAGCCGAAGATCAACCCGCTGGCACCAAGGATGATCGTGTGCGGCGGTGTCAACGACCAAGCTGTCATCCCGGAGACGACGATGATGATCAGCGAGGAGGTTAGCCATCGGGCTAGGCCACTTAGCAACACGAGAAACCCGAGAATGTAGAAAGGCAAGGAATTGCTGATCAGGTGATCCCAGCCAGCGTGCAGAAACGGTGCTGTGAAGATCTCGGGCATGCCGTCGATTTCGCGAGCGTGGATGCCGAACTGGTCCAGCTCATTGCCGCTCAACTGATCAAAGAACTCCAGAATCCAGAGTCCCGCAAGCAGCAGCAGCATGACGAGGGCGGCCAGGCCAGGGCGCGGCGCCGTCCGATCAGCCATCGTTCACCTTCCGCTGTGTCCTGGTCGTGATGCGGCGCCCTGCCGGGAACCACTTCTGAATCCAGCCTGCCTGGCACCGCCAAACCAGTGTCGCCGACACCGCCTTACTGCGAAAGCCGCTGCCGTGCAGTGTCATCACCGAGTTGGAGGTCATCATCGTGGGTAATCCATCACTGGTGAGAGGAGGTCAGCCATGTCGTTTCAAGAAGGTCAGCCATTAATCGAGCCCGATGACTCTCCGACTACGCCTGACAAGCCGGCGCCGGAGGTCGACCCAGATAGTCCACTCGACCCGCCTGAGGACACCAAGCACGTCGACCAGGATCGACCCTTGGACCCGCCTGGCGGACCGGAGCTCGAAGCAGATGGATATCCATCCGCTCATCCGGCACTCGACGAGTAGGCGGATACAAGGTCGCCGACACGCTGGCCGACGTGGCAGCGCTGCTTTGCCCAAACCGTTTGGCCACTGATCTCGAATGATCTTGTGAGGAGTGAATATCAGCGGTATCAGCCGATGAGGAGCGCCCCTCTGATCATTGAGAGCTAGCTGGCAAGCATGAGCAATGTGGAGATTGTGATGTATGCGCTTCCGGAACTGGTGGCCGATGCAGGTCACTTCGGCGGCGCTGATCTTGTTCAGCAGCGCGGCACCATCGCTGAGCTGGCACAGATCTGTCAGGCCTGGGGAGCGGCACTCGCTGCGCTGCATACCACAGCCACCGATGGCTTCCCGACACCCTTCGCTGCGCGACCTTGGGCAGTCAACCCGGAGCACTGCACAACATCGATGAGAACCGGGCTACCGAGCCTTGGGTACGCCGCGGTGCTCAAGGCTTACCAGTCCTCCTCCGACCTGCGTGCTGCCTCCCGTGAGGTCGATGAGCGCTGGACTGAGCTGCATTGGATCCACGGAAACCTCAACCCGACCAATGTCGTCGTTGATCACCAGCCGGCGCTGCGGGTGAGCTTCATCGATCGCGACGGAGTTGGCCTTGGAGATCCGGCGTGGGACCTGGCGTCTGCCGTCGACACGATCGTCTGGTTGTCGCCGCGCTGGCGTGCAATCTCACAGCCGCTCGTTGACTACTTCCTTTTGGGCTACCGGCGTGCTGGGGGGCCTGGGCGGCTCTATCCGGCAATCCAGGCCGTACGGGCACTCGCCACGGCCAGATGGGTCTTGGATGGAACGCCTGAATCGGCAGACGCCGACCACGTCGAGACGGAGCCGGCCGTCTGGCTGGATCGGGCTCGTGCGTACGCCGCCCGGGTCGGATGCCTGATGGCCGTCGCCTAGAGCTGGCCAGACCTAAGCCAGCACGGTGGTGCCCAACAAGCGACCAATGAGGTACGTCGCCGCAAGCGCCAGCGCGCCGCCGACCACCACCCGGACCATCGGGCGCATGATCGGACTGTCGCCGAGGTAACCGCCGGTCGCGCCGGTGATTGCCAACGCGATCAGAACGGCGGCGAAAGTGGCTGGGATTCGCATCGAAGCGGGAAAGAGCACGATCGCCAAAATTGGCAGGACGCCGCCGATAGTGAAGGCAAAGGCTGAGGCGTACGCCGCCCGCCAAGGACTCACGATGTCGTTCTGATCGATGTTCAGTTCGGCATCCAGATGCGCTGCGAGAGCGTCGTTGGCAGTCAACTCCTCGGCTACCTGGCGTGCGGTCTGCGGGCTTAATCCCTTGTCCTGATACAGCTTGGTGAGCTCGGCAAGCTCCTCGTGCGGCATCGTGGCGAGTTCATCCCTCTCCTTGGCGATTAACGCCCGCTCGCTGTCACGTTGACTGCTCACTGACACGTACTCGCCGAGCGCCATCGAGATCGCACCGCCGACCAAGCCCGCGATGGATGCGGCGAGGATGGGTGCAAGCTGAGGAGTGGCAGCAGCCACGCCAACAGCGATTGCCGCCACTGAAACTATGCCGTCGTTGGCACCCAGTACACCGGCACGCAGCCAGTTGAGCTTGTTCGCCAGCCCTCCGGAGTGCGGCTCATTGGCGTGCGCGGCCTCAAGTCCCGTCACGTCGCGAGTCAAGCACGACGCATAGGGATCTGCCAGTCAAGGCTGACGTTCAGGCGCCGAGCAGTGCATGCTGATGACCGGGAGGTCAGCAGTGACAGTTGGATACTCTGGCACACCGTTGCCGCGGAAGTTGGGCATCAAGCCGGGCATGTCGATCGCGGTACTGGAGGCGCCGCAGGACATCGATGCAGTCCTCGGCGATCTGCCAGAGAACCTGACCATCAGCCACCGGCTGACCGGCCATCGCGATCTGGTGTTGATCTTCATCACCCGTCAGGCGGACCTCGCGTCGCGACTTCCGGCGCTTATCAATGCGATTGCACCGAACGGCATGATCTGGGTGGCCTGGCCCAAGCGGGCGAGCAAGATCGAGACAGATATGACCGAGGACTTCATTCGAGAGATCGTGCTGCCCAGCAGTGGATTGGTCGATGTCAAGGTTTGTGCCATTGATCAGGTCTGGTCGGGCCTGAAGCTGGTGATCCGTAAGGAACTTCGCTGAGGCACGCGCTCAGCTGATGGGCTGCACGCGTAGCGCAACGTAGCTCGTCAAGACCTCCCGCGGATCGATCAAGAGGATGCTGTTGGAGATGCGGCGTGCGTCGTGTACACCGTGCGCCGGCCAGCTGGTACACGGCGTCAGTGACAGAAAGTATCCAGTGCGGTACCACGGGAAGCCGCTACGCCCACCCGCTTCCATCGCGTACCAGACATAGGGAAATACCTCGACGTCCCATTCCAGCTCAATGGCAAGGCGATGCGATGGCCGGCTGATGCTGATCATTGGCCGAGAGAAGTCGCTGAGGTAGGCCAATCTGGTCTCGCCCGTCTCTGGGCCGGGCAACAGACTCAAGTTGATCATGGCTTCCGGTCCGTGCGATCGCGGCCAGGGCATCAAGTCGTCGTACTTCGTACCCGGACTGGATTGCGGATCAGGACGTACGACTGCGGCGCCAGCGTCGACGGTGGTTTCCGGACCCACCAGCGCACCACCAAGCTTGAGCTGGCTGCCCCACATGGTTTCAATGCGCTCCCGGCCGACGTTGCGCACCGTCTCACCGACTGTGACCTCATTGTCGCGTAGAGAGATGATCTTGGTGATTTCGAACGGCGAGCGGACTAGACGACCAGTCATCCGCACTGACGAGCCGGTGAACTCCCAGTCCATCCAGGTCAGGCGAACTTCCCCGTTGTAGGCCCACTCGACGCCGTGAGCGAAGACGGAATCGCCACCGTTGGGAAATAACGTCTGCCAGCCTCCAGCGAGGCTGTCGATCATCTGCGCCTCGGAGTTGCCCGGCACGAAATGGCTGCCGCTGGGCCGCAGTCCCCAGGGAGGTGACCAGAGCAATTCCGCAGTATCAACCTGGCGCGTCAGGGACGTTATCGTGCCACCAAGTCCAGGGATGATCTCGATTGCGAGTGCGTCACTGGAGAGCCGCAGAATGTCCCAGCCCCGGGCGTGCCGTTGCTCCAGCTGGGCCATGCGCTGAGCCTATTGGTGTGGCGATCGCCGGGAGTGGAGCGAGGCAGTCAAACACGGATCGCGCCCCGCGCCGTGCTGAGGAGGAGGGAGCCGACACGCTCTTCGTCGGCGAGCGACGACGAAGTAGGCGCGCACAAAGGCGCGATCCGCGCCGAGCGAGGTGTGCGAGCGAGGCAATCAAATACGTTCAGTCTGGGACCTTGAGTGCCGTCACTGTCTGGTTGGAGTCGTCGCTCATCAGCAGTGTCGCCTCGCTGCGCGGCATGTCAAAGGCAACAGTGCCGCGAACCCGTTCCCCGGCATGGAGCGTGCCCGTCTGCAACATGGAGACTCCGGCTCCCTCGATCGCGGTTTCGAACAGCTGACCCGTTTGGTCGAACACCTGGAAGTTGTACGGGTCATAGTCGACCGAGCCTGAGTCGCAGATCAGTTCCACATCGACCCGGAGATAACTCCCCGAGGTGGGCGGTACCTGGCCATAGGACACCCAGGAGTGCTTGAGCAAGATCAGCTCTCCGCTGCCGTCGCTGGTGGTGAACTCGATCCGGTCGCCTTGAGCGCTCACCTGGGGAATGGGTTGCTTGCTGACGACCGGAGCGCTGACGTGGGTGTCCGCGAAATGCGCGACCAAGCTGGCCGCTACGACGACGATCCCGACCAGCAGGAGGATGCCTGTGGTGATGAGGTTCGCACGCCTGGATTCGCGCTTGATGGCCGACCCGAGAGAACGCGCTGGGGCTGGGGCCGGCTCGATGGGCGGCATGTCACCCGGGGCGGGCGCCCAGGGAACGAAGGACGGCCCGCTGGGCGTCGGTCCCATGCCGGTGCTTTCTGAACCGCTGGGCTCGTCCATTTCCGACCACGGTAGCGCAGGATTGTCTCGGTGCCGAGTCCGGGATTCCGCTCGCAGCACTGCGAGCGCCGGTCGCGTTAGCCGTCCGTACGGATTGTGACTCGTTCAGCACGTCTTGATCGGCCGCTTCAGTGTCACCTGCATTTCCCGTCCCGGGACGGCTCGCAGGTGTTTCTCGAGCGCATTCCTCAGGTGTTTGCCGTCCTGTGATGGTAGACGTTTCACCGCGGGAGAGACTCTGGCTGCCGGCCGCATTGAGCGCTTGGTCGCTTGGCTCATTGTGCGGTTCCACAGGACTATCGCCTTGTGCCGGGCTATCCACAGGTTTGCGGGCCCTGCGCACGATTTCGTCTCGAGTACGCAGACTCCGGACATGACAGCTTCGGAGAAATCAGCCGGGAAGAGACCAGCGCGGAGAAAGTCAGCGCCCAGAAAAGCTAGGCGACGGCGGCACAGGCAAGAGCGGCAGGTGGAGGCGCCGACTCGGCTCAGGGTCCGTCGGCCAGATGATCTTCTCGCCATGATTCCGTACCTGATTGGTTTCCACCCAGACGAAGATCTCGTCACAGTGTTTGTGAAGTCAGGCCGCGTAAGGCTCACGACACGGACTGATATTCCACCGGAATCGGCTGGTGAGGAGTTTGCCGAGTGGATCGCGGCACTTGCCAAGCGTGAAGGAGCGGAGGGTCTGGCGCTGGTTGCCTACAGTGCCGCCTCGCTGCCGGCTCACCGGCTTCTGACCCGACTGATGGATCGGCTGAGTGACCACGAGTTGATCGATGTGCTCTATGTCGGGCATGGCAAATGGTGGTCGTTGACGTGTGGAAATGAGTGCTGCCCCCTAGCCGGTACGCCGTTGGACCTAAGCTCGCACCCGCTCTCCGCGACTGCTGTCGTTGCCGGACTGAACGTCCGTGCCAGCCGGCTGGAGCTGGAGGCGTCGGTGTGTGGTCCAGATCAACACGATTGCCCACGACTAGAGGCACTAGCGATGACCCTGCTGGAAGATCTGGAGCAGCTCGATGATCCCGCCGCAGCAACACATCTGATAACAACCACCATTGACGCGGCGCTGGCCGAGTCGGGCGGTATCGATGAGAGAACCGGCCTGCTGCTCGCGGTACTAGTGACCGACGTGCACCGGCGCGATCGGGCTTGGGCGCTGATCCGGCCGGGCGCTGCCGATGACCATGTCCGTTTGTGGGCAGGTGTGGTCGCGCATGTGCCGCCGATCTTGGCGGCTGCGCCGCTGTGCCTGCTGGGCATGGCCGGTTGGATAGGCGGGTCCGGCGCGCTACTGAACTGCTGCTGCGACCGGTTGGCCCGTATCCATCCGCAGTACTCGATGGGCAGATTGCTGAGTGAGATCAGCGAACGGGCAATTCCTCCCTCGGCCTGGGAGGAGATCATGGATGGAAGCCTGGCTGAGTTGGATACTGAGAGCGCACTCCTGGCCGGTTAATAAGCCGGCTCGTCGGCGAACCTCACCTAGGCGGCGCAACAACCACTAGGTTTATTCCCATGACTCGCTTCGTGGTCTGCGGAGAGACCTTGATTGATCTCGTTCAATCCGACGCGGGCACCAATGACTCGTTCAGCTCGACATGGCTCGCGCTGTCGGCAGGTGGTCCCATGAACTCGGCAGTGGCGCTGGGAAAGCTTGGTGCGGATACTCACTTTCTAGGCCGGATTTCCCGGGATGCCTTCGGCCGCCAGTTACGCCAGCACATCCTTGAGGCGAACGTCAAGCTGGACCTTTCAACGGAGTCTTCGCAAGCGACCTCGATCGCGGTCGTGAGCCTGGACGCGGAAGGTGTGGCGAGCTACACCTTCCACTTCAACGACACTGCCAACTTCGGCTGGCAGATCGATGACCTTCCGGAGCTGTCGAGCGAGGACTGGCTTCACATCGCCTCGTTGTCGTGCGTGGTGAGTCCGGGCGCGGAGGTGCTGCTCGACTGGATGCGCAGCGTCGAGGCCGGTGTCTCCTATGACATCAACGTCCGGCCTACGGTGATCACCGATCCGGACGCGTACTGGAGCAAGGTGCAGCCTTGGTTGCGTGCGGTCGGCCGGCGCCAGGGCATCGTCAAGGCAAGTGATGAGGACATCAAGTTCCTGGCCAAGGCAGAAGCCGCCGGCGGTGAAAAGGCGGGCGTCGATCCAGTCGAGCTGGCCGGTATTTGGGTGGAGCAGTACGGACTGGGGCTTGCCGTGATCACACTGGGCCCAGGTGGCGGAGTGGCAATCGAGCCGGGCGGAAACATCACTCGGGTGCCCGGTTTTCCCACCAATGTGGTGGATACCGTCGGTGCGGGCGATACGTTCATGGCTGGCTTCCTTGATGGCTACGTCAAGCTTCAGCTCGGAATCGAGGCCTCTCTCGAACGCGGTGCGGCGGCCGCTTCGATTGTCTGTTCCAGGCGTGGGGCCCAGCCGCCGACCTCGGCCGAAGTTGACGATCTGATCGCGGAGCGGACCTGACAACCGAATGGTTCAGCTCGATGCCGTGGTGTTCTGCGGTGACGCTATTCCTGCTGCCATAGTGAGCGCCGCCACCCCCTCCCGAGCACGCTGTTTAGTGGGCGCTGAGCCATCCACCTCGGTGACGTAGAAGGTGTCGATGGCCTGGCCGGCGAGAGTGCTGACATGGGCCGATCGGATCGACAGCCGGACCTCACTGAGGGATCGACCGAGCGCATAAAGGAGCCCGGCACGATCACCTGTCCGTACCTCTATGACAGCCGCGGTGTCGCTGGCATCGGGGACCATTTCCACGTACGGGTTGGAAACCGCGCCGCTGCCGTGGGCACGTGCCTCACGGCGCTGCACCGGAGCCAAGACGCCAGTTTCACCTGCCTGCAAGCGGCTCAACTGCTTGATTAAGTACGCAGTGTCTGGCAGATCAGTCGCCAGCTGCTTGTCGACGCGCCAGGTGTTCACCGCCACGCCCTCGACGGTGTGGAGGACTGCCGATCGCACCTGAACCGAATGGGAGGCAAACAACCCTGCTGTGTCGCTGAAAAGCCCGAGCCTGTCCTTGGCGGCAATCACCAGCTGGACACCGCCTGGCTGGGTGTCCACTCGAATCCGCGGTCTCCCGTCCAGCTGCACAGAACGTGCCAGACCAAGATCAACTAATTGGGTCACGTCCACCCGTGTTGTGTGGTCGACCAACAGCTCTTCTACGTGATCGGCCAGGCTGTTGATCAGCTGGGCTCGCCAGGGCGACCAGGCGGCTGGACCGGCGGCTTTGGCGTCCGCTTCGGTGAGAGAACGCAGCAGGTGCAAGATGTCGGCTCGACCCTGAACGGCCTCGACGAGGGCGTCCAGCGTCGCTGGATCGGCATGATCGCGTTTGGTGGCCAGTCCGGCGAGCGTAAGGTGATTTCTCACCAGGTGCTCGATCAGCTCAGCATCGCTTTGGCCTAGTCCGATCGCCTGAACCGCGTCACGAGCAATCGGTGCTCCGCGGTCCGCGTGGTGTACGCCCGCGCCAGGCAACTTGCCGATGTCATGGAAGAGGCAAGTTAGCAGCAGGATGTCGGGTCGATCGACCCGGGTGAGATGAGGTTGTGCTTCTGCCACCGTTTGCACGAGATGTCGGTCAACGGTGTGTTGATGGACCGGATTGTGCTGAGGGCGGGCGCGAATAGGCTCCCAGCAAGGAATCCACCTGCTGATGCATCCAGCCAGATCGAGGTCTTCCCATACCGGCACGACGTCGGGACCAGCAGACAGCATCTCGAGCAGCGCTTCTCGAGCAGCTTCCGGCCACGGCGTCGTCAGTGCCTGTCCACGCTTGCCGAGGTTGTCAGCCGTCACCGGAGAGAGGATCAGCCCGCGCTGTGCGGCCAGGGCTCCTGCCCGCAAGCCAACGACCGGATCGGCGGCGTTGGTGTCAGGGCCGAGGCCTACTTCCTCGGAGTGGATGATCAACCCGTGATCGGCTCTGATGTAGTCGGGCTTGCGCTCTCGCTTCATGAAAGTGAGCACCCGGCGGGGTGGCAGAGCCTGTCGCGCCGCCCGTACGGTGAGGTCGACGGCGTGCCCGATACGGCGGGCGGCCAGGCTCACCTCACGACGAAGATCATCGGGTTCCCGGTAGCCCAGCCGAGTGGCCACAGCTTCGATTTCACTGAAGATCAAGCGGTCGAGCGTGCGACCGGACGCCAGATGCAATGCGTCCCGAACATCCAGCAGCCGCTCGTACGGTTCGCTGATGCCGACGTGCGGCCGGTCGGTCAGCCAACTGGCTGCAAGCGCCCGCAGCATTGAGACATCGCGGAAGCCGCCGCGTGCCTCCTTCAGGTCTGGCTCCAGGAGATAGGCAGCGTCACCAAAAGTCGCCAGCCGCTCGTCGAGCGATGCCAACAGCTCGGGTAGCCGTTTTCGGGCATTCCCGCGCCAGCTGTCCAAAAGCGCCGTACGGGCACCCTTGGCAAGTTCTGCGTCACCGGTGATCACCCGCAGGTCAAGCAGGCCAACACCTGCGCTCAGCTCGCGTCCGGCGACCTCCGCACACTCCGCAGGTGTGCGTACCGAATGATCAACACGGATTCGCCCGTCCCACAGCGGATACCAGAGATCGTTGGCGAGCTTGTCGATCTTGGTCGATGACTTGCCGTTGTGCAGCAGCACAAGATCGATGTCGGATCGCGGGCCGAGTTCGCTCCGGGCAAGACTTCCGACGGCAGCAAGGGCGGCCCCACTCGCAGGGCCGCCCACTTCCGCATACAGATCGACCAGCGCGGACTCGATGCAGCCGGTGATCAAACGCCGACGATCCGGCCCTGCAGTGGAAGACCACTCAGACCGGATCGCGACGTTGAGACGCTCGCTGGTTAGATCACGCTTCAGAGCGCGTCCAGCCCGCGCTCCCCGGTTCGTACGCGGACGATTTCGTCCACCGGAACCGACCAGACCTTGCCGTCACCGATGCGACCGGTCCGAGCGCTCTTGACCAGGACATCGATGATGTCCTTGGCATCATCGTCGCCCACGAGCACCTCAAGTCTCACCTTGGGCACCAGGTCGACGGTGTACTCCGCTCCCCGGTATACCTCAGTGTGGCCGCGCTGACGTCCAAAGCCGCTTGCCTCGCTGACGGTCATTCCCTCGACACCAAACGATTCGAGTGCGGTCTTTACTTCGTCCAACATATGCGGCTTGATGATCGCTGTTACGAGCTTCATGCCGACACCTCCTGATCATTCTTGCTGTCTGCCTCGACCTGGACCGGGCTCGGTGATGAGCCCGCGTACGACAGGCCGCGCACCCCGGATCCGAGCGTGCCAAGATCGTAGCCAGTCTCAGCGTGTTCGGTCTCATCAACACCAGTCCGCTCTTCCTCTTCGGTAACGCGGAATCCGAGGGTCTTGTGCAGCAGGAAGCCGATGATGAGGGTCACGATTCCGCTGTAGAACAGAACCGAGAATGCCCCCACTGCCTGCCGCCACAGCTGGTCGAACCCGCCCCCGTAGAACAGACCACTGACACCTGCAGGAGCGGCCTCGGTCGCCAGCAGGCCGACCGCCAGGGTGCCCCAGAGACCACCGAAGAGGTGGACGCCAACCACGTCGAGCGAGTCGTCAAAGCCCAGCTTGTACTTCAGTCCGATAGCCAGCGCACAGATCACACCTGCCAGAGCACCGACAATGATCGCGCCGACCGGCGACACCGAGGAGCACGACGGGGTAATGGCGACCAATCCGGCGACGACACCAGACGCGGCACCCAGCGAGGTCGCATGACCGTCACGAATGCGCTCGGTAATCAGCCAACCCAAGGATGCAGCTGCTGTAGCGACCATGGTGTTCACAAAGACTGTCGCCGCGGTTGTGCCGGCCGCGATCGCAGAGCCGGCGTTGAAGCCGAACCAGCCGAACCACAGCAGCCCAGCGCCGATCATGACCAGCGTCAGGTTGTGTGGCCGCATGGGATCGCGCTTCCAGCCCAGCCGCTTGCCAAGGATGATGGCCAGAGCCAGGCCCGCGACACCGGCGTTGATGTGGACCGCAGTGCCACCTGCGAAGTCGATCGCCTTCAAGGTGTTGGCGATCCAGCCGCCTTCGTGCTCCCCAGAAGAGAAGTCGAACACCCAGTGGGCGATGGGGAAGTAGACCAGGGTGCCCCAAATGACCGTGAAGATCATCCAGGTGCTGAACTTGGCGCGATCGGCGATGGCGCCGGAGATCAGCGCGACGGTGATGATCGCGAACACGGCCTGGAAGGCCACGAACGCCATGACCGGGTACACGCCAGTCTGATCGTCAAATGAGACTGAGGTCGTGGCGCCCATCAGGCCCTTTAGACCAAGGTATTGCACGGGGTTGCCGATCAGGCCGAAGCCGATGTCGTCTCCGAAGGCGGTCGAGTAGCCCCAGAGAATCCAGACGACGGCGATCGAGGCGAGCGCCCCGAAGCTCATCATCATCATGTTGAGAACGCTCTTCGCGCGGACCATGCCGCCGTAGAAGAAGGCAAGTCCCGGCGTCATGAGCAGCACCAGCGCTGCTGACGCCAGGAGCCACGCAGTGGTTCCAGTGTCAATCTCGAGTGGAGTCATGATTACTTCTTTCGGTGATGGGGACTGGAAACGGGTGGAGAGCCTCAGGCGGCTGGATCCTGGGACGCCGGAGGTTAAGCAAAACTCTGCTAGCCCTGTGTTGCATCAAACGTGCGTTCGGTTACGCCGACGTCACAGTTGACAAGAAAATGTGACGGCTATGTTTCGGGCTCTCGCTCACGAAACCGGTCTGAAACAACAAGAAATTCGGCCTGATCTGCGTTGTTCGTGACCGGTTTCGGCTCGACAGCGTGCTGGCCTCTACTTTTTTGGCGTGATTCGGCTTGACCGATCGGCTGCTTGTCGGGCGGCCCAGGCGGAGGCGACCATGTCATCAACGCTGTGCCGCATCTGCCAGTCAAGATCACGGGCAGCCAGCTCACCTGTCGCCACGATCCGAGCCGGGTCCCCGGCGCGGCGGGGACGCATCTCCGGGGTGAAATCGATGCCGGTTACACGGGCGACGGCATCCATGATCTGGCGTACCGAGAGCCCGGTTCCGCTGCCGAGGTTGTATACCGGCTGCAGCGGCCGACCTTCCTCCAGCGCCTTCGCCGCGACGACATGTGAGAGCGCTAGGTCGGAGACGTGGACATAATCACGGACTGGAGTGCCGTCCGGGGTGGGGTAGTCCTCGCCATTGACGTACGGCACTTCGCCGCCGACCAGACGCTCGAAGATCAACGGGAAAAGGTTGTGCGGGCTGGTGTCGCGCAGGTCCTCATAGCCGGAGCCAACGACGTTGAAGTATCGCAGGGAGGTGTGGCGCAGGGGCGCGTCGCCAGACGCGGTGGCGCCGCCTTGGTCACGGAGCACCCACTCACCGACCAGCTTGGATTCGCCGTACGGTGACTCTGGCTTGGTCAGATCTTGCTCGCTAACCAGGTCGGTAGCCGGCGTGCCATAAACCGCAGCGCTCGAGGAGAACACGAACAGGGTCACGCCGTTGGCGGCCATCGACTCCAGCAGAGTGACCATGCCGGTGACGTTCTGGGTGTAGGTGTGCAGTGGTTGGCTAACCGAGACGCCCGCGTACTTGAAACCAGCGAGATGGACCACACCTGCGATCTGATGTTCGGTGAAGATCCGGTCGAGCAGTTCGCCTTGCAGGACGCTGCCTTCGTAGAACGGAACGTCGGTTCGAACGAAGCTGCGGTGCCCGGTAGACAAGTCGTCGATCACGACAGCCGGCATGCCTTCGGCGGTGAAGGCGCGTACGACGTGGGAGCCGATGTATCCCGCACCGCCAGTCACCAACCAGGTCATCGGCTCGTACTCCTCTCGCCGCTCAGCGTAGCGGTGTCCGTACTCGCACGTCAGTGATCGTTAGGTCCAGAACCTGTTCAGTTGCGGCGATCGCGTCTGTGAAGAGATCATCGGCCAGCACAGGATGTGGATCAAGCATGGTGACTTCGATATCGGTGCGCCGGCCCTTGGTGATCGTCTTCCAGCTCGCAACCAGTTGACCGTCATAGAGCACCACCGGTGAGAACAGACCATTCACCTTGGCCCAGACCTTTGGAAGCTGTTGTTCGGTCAGGAAGCGAGTGCGGTGTCCTCCGTGATAACCGACCAGCAGCCCGTCGTACTCAGGCAGCAGACGCAGTCCCGGATCCACCGTGCCGCCATGAGGAGGCTCGGCGAGCTCGAGGTAATCCTCATCGTTCGGACCGCGCAGATGGACGACCTCATCGCCAAGACGATGCACAGCCTCATCCACGGCACGCAGTCCGGCACCGAAGAAGAAGGCCAGATCCTCACGGAGCGCGGGGCCGTACGAGCCGAGGTGGATCCGGACCAGGTGGGTCAGCGCCTGTGCGAAATCACACTCAGGCAGATCCGTCAGCAGACTGCTGGCTCGCCGATGGTAGATGTCGGTCCGCTTCTCCCATCGGGTGTCGCGGGGCCGCCGTAACAGTCCGCTATGGCCCCAGATGAGGTTGTCGGAAAGCACATCTGGAACCTGGCCGGCTTCATCGACCTCGCGCTCGGCAAGCCAGCGGCGTACATGCGAGACGATCTCCGACCGCGGTCGCCAGTCTGCAGCAGCGAACTCTTCAATTTCAGCTGCCAGTTGCTCGGGAGTGACCCGCTGCAGCTTGAGCACTTTTCGCAGCTGGTTCGATCGGGTGGCGCGAGCAACGGCATCCAGCCATCCAAACTGCTCGACAGTGCTGGTGTGGACGGTGCCACGGATGTTGCTCGTCTTGACAAGCTGATGCGACTCGAACAACTCGCAGACCGTCTGATAGCGAACGCCGGGCAATCGTGACGAGATGGTCAGGAAGGGTGCTCTTGGCACCTGGGACTGAATCGGCCCGAGCCGTTGGAACAGCTCCAAAACCGCTTCCGGACTAGTTCCAGAGATACTCGGGAATTGCCGGCGCAGCGTACGGCGACGGAGTTCATCGTGACTGAGCCGGCTCACGGGTCTGACGCTAACCGGAGCTGTCACGATCTCACACTGAAAACGCATCGCTGGCGGCCGAAGCCCCAAATCCGCCCGTCACGCTGGCACTCGTGATGCATAACCAGGGGAGGAGTCCCCGCCCGGTGCGCTACCCTGACGGTATGCAACGCCCCGAGGTCATGGACACTGCCCTCCTTACGTAGCCGCGTGGGAAACCCTGCGCGGCAGCCCCTCATGCCCAAAAGGCGAGGGGTTTTTTCATGTCCAGATCGGTAGGCACACGCGATGCACAGCCAAGGAGACGAGACGACATCATGACCAGGCAGAACGAGCGGGCGGAGACTTCCGGGCCGGCCGACACCGCGACCCGGGAGCGTACCGGCTATGACGCCCGCGCTGCCCAGGAGCGGTGGCAGGCGTTCTGGGAGGCAGACAACACCTTCGTGCCTAAGGACGACGGCTCCGCCGAGCGGCGCTACATGCTGGACATGTTCCCCTACCCATCCGGCGATCTGCACATGGGTCACGCGGAGGCCTTCGTGATGGGGGACGTCATCGCGCGCTATCTGAGGCTCAAGGGCTACGACGTACTCCACCCCATTGGCTGGGACTCTTTCGGGTTACCCGCCGAGAACGCTGCGATCGAACGCAACGCGCACCCGGCCGAGTGGACGTACAAGAACATCGAGACTCAGGCCACCTCCTTCCGGCGCTACGGGCTGAGCTTCGACTGGTCTCGGCGGCTGCATACCTCCGATCCGGAGTACTACCGCTGGACCCAGTGGCTGTTTCTGCGATTTCGGGAGCGCGGCCTGGCTTACCGCAAAGCCAGCTACGTCAACTGGTGCCCGAAGGACCAGACGGTGCTGGCCAACGAGCAGGTGATCGCCGGACTGTGCGAACGCTGTGGTTCGGTCGTCACCAAGAGGCAGCTGACCCAGTGGTACTTCAAGATCACCGAATATGCCCAGCGGCTGCTGGATGACATGGATGATCTTGTCGAGGGTTGGCCGGATCGAGTGCTGACCATGCAGCGCAACTGGATCGGTCGTTCCGAGGGCGCGTACGTCGACTTCATGATCGAAAATCGGGCAGAGCCGGTGCGCGTCTTCACTACTCGGCCCGACACCCTGTACGGGGCCACCTTCTTTGTGATTGCACCCGATGCACCGCTGGCAGCCGAGGTCGTCACAGACGAGCAGCGTGCGGCTTATGAGGAATATTTCGAGCAGACCAAGCACGAGACTGAGATCGAGCGGCAGTCCACCGAACGCCCCAAGACCGGCGTCTTCTTGGGCGTACATGCCACGAATCCGGTGAATGGCGAAAAGATCCCGGTCTACGCGGCCGACTACGTGCTGGCCGAATACGGCACCGGGGCGATCATGGCCGTGCCTGCACATGATCAACGTGACTTGGATTTCGCGCTGGCCTTCGAGTTGCCCGTACGAGAAGTGGTCTCCACGGGCGGGCCAGACCCGATCACCTCAGGCATCGCCACGCCGGGCGATGGAACCTACATCAACTCCGACATTTTGAACGGCCTGACCAACAAAGAGGCCGGAGTTCGAGCCATCATCGCCAAGCTGGAGGCGGAAGGCGTTGGCGAGGGCGCGGTGACGTTCCGGTTACGGGACTGGTTGCTGAGTCGGCAGCGCTACTGGGGCTGCCCGATACCGATCATCCACTGCGAGCAATGTGGGGAGGTGCCGGTGCCCGATGATCAGCTACCTGTTGAGCTGCCATACCTGACGGGCACCGATCTCGTCCCCAAGGGAACCTCACCGCTGGCGGCGGCGAGTGACTGGGTCAATGTCGAATGCCCGCAGTGTAGCGGACCGGCCAAGCGTGACTCCGACACGATGGACACCTTTGTGGACTCGTCGTGGTATTTCTTCCGCTACTGCTCGCCCGACTATGAGGATGGGCCGTTCAAACCCGAAGATGTCCGCCGCTGGATGCCGGTAACGCAGTACGTCGGAGGCGTGGAGCATGCCATCCTGCACCTGTTGTACATGCGGTTCTTCACCAAGGTGCTGCACGACATGGGCATGGTGGACTTCGAGGAGCCGATGCGCCGCTTGCTGAACCAGGGCCAAGTCATCAACCAGGGCAAGGCCATGAGCAAGTCCCTGGGCAACGGCGTTGACCTGGGAGTCCAAATCGACGAATTTGGCGTCGACGCGGTGCGGCTGACCGTGGTCTTCGCCGGGCCGCCAGAAGAGGACATCGACTGGGCCGACGTGTCGCCGTCCGGGTCGCTGAAGTTTCTGCAACGGGCGTATCGGCTGGCTGACCAGGTGACCAGCGAGCCAGGCCTTTCCCCTAGCGGGGGCGACCTGGCGTTACGCCGGGAGACTCATCGGCTACTGGCCGACATCGACCAGTCCATCGCTCGGCAGCGGTTCAATGTGGCCGTCGCTCGGATCATGGAGCTGGTCAACGCCACCCGGAAGACGATGGACGGTGATCCCGGTCCGGCGGATCCGGCGGTTCGCGAAGCTGCGGAGGTCGTCACGATCGCGCTGAGTCTGGTGGCGCCGTACGTTGCCGAGGAGATGTGGGAACGGCTGGGACATGACCCATCGGTGGCCAACGCCGCCTGGCCGACGGTTGACTCCAGCCTGCTGGTGACGCAGGCGGTGACCTGTGTGGTGCAGGTCCAAGGCAAGGTACGTGGTCGGCTGGAGGTACCGCCCAGTATCAGTGAGGATGAGTTGCGGTCCCGAGCCTTGGCTGAAGAGTCGGTGGTACGGGCCCTGGCTGGTCGCGACGTGGCCAAGGTGATCATCCGGGCGCCCAAGCTGGTCAGTATTGTGGCGCGCTAACAGCCGCTCACCTGGGTGACCGAAACCTACGTTCACGTAGGTTGCACTCGCTCTGCATAGGTTGCAACCTGTGCAGACCGTTAGGAACCTGTGCAGACCTCGGCTAGTTCAGACGGCACCTGCCAGCGTGGCCAACAGTCCCCGGTGATCGGTGCCCTCGATTGCAAAGCTGGACACCGAGCTGGCCGTCAGATCCTTATTGATCATTACGTGATCAATAGGCAGCAGCGGTGGCAGCGGACCGTCAGCCGGATAGGTGGGAAGCCAGCCGCCTCCAGCGACATCGGTTGCGCTTTTCAGCCCGAGGCGCCGCAAAGCCTGCATCGGTCCATGATCGTCGACGGCATTGAAGTCGCCGGCTACAACCAGCGGCTGATCAAGGTTATCGATCACTGCCTTACGTAGGATTCGATGCTCGTCGCTCCAGCGATCACCGCTGCAGTAGGGGTTGCAAGGGTGTACGGCCATCAGTCGGACACTGCCGACATCTGGGACCCGCACGGTTGTCTCCCACTGCTGAAACGCAGTTCCACCGCCGATCGAGCTGCTATGGCTTAGCGGGAAACGGGAGTAGACCGCGGTATTGAAGGAGCCATCCTTGGGATCTCCCAACGAGTACGGAAACCGCCTGTCCCACCCGAACTGCTTCAGGCTCGTGAGCGCGGCAGGTGTGGCCTCGACCAAGATCACGATATCGGCCTGGCGGGCGCGCTTGGCGACCTGACGAGGGTCGGCTTGACCGTTGAGCATATTGAGGCTCATCAGCCGGAAGTCGCTGGTTGCGGGCGCCCGATGATCATCGACGAACAGCGGTGCCAGCCAGGCGAGATGAAGGGCTGTCAGAGCCGCGACGCCGACAGTGATCGTCGTGAGGATCAGCCGGCGCCTGGCTCGTACCAAGGCCACCAGCAGGCAGCAGAGTGCGACCAGATAGCCGATCAACCCATAGGGAATGAACGCCGCCAGCTGCGCGGCTGGGTCGTCGGTTGGAGGCAGCACTCGCAGGACAGTGGCGATCAATGCCGGGAGAAGTGCAAACGCCGCGATGGTGAAGAGCAGGCCCTGGAACCTGGGACCGGCTGGACGGTTGTCCCACGAGGGTGGCGCGGTTGTTGGCGCCAGAGCTCGCCACGTCCTCGCCGATATGGTCACCGGGCCAGAATGCCCGGCTAGTGCAAGCGGCTATTGAAACGACACGGCCATGACGCTGCGTTTACAGGCTACGGCGCGGTGCATGCGGGTTCCTGCGCATCAGCTGCAGACATTGAGGATGCGGCGGATACTCCGACTCTCGCCGCTCCCCGGTCTCGGTCCAGCCAAGCGCCCTGTAGAAGGCGCGGGCGGCGTGATTGTCGGCCAGCACCCAGCAGTACGCCTCCCGAGCGCCGCCGGCGTAGATCTCCATGCATGCCAACTCGAGCAACGAGGAACCGTAGCCGCGCCGGGTACGGTCTGGCACGATGCCGAGATGATGCACCGTCTCGGCATCGAAGGCGACGTAGCCGACAGGGCCATCGAGGAGCTCCAGAAGATAGGTCTGCATAAGTGGATCACGGAGCACCTGACGCCACCGTCGGGAAACCGCGCTGGTGGGATATGGATACTGCTCCGGCGGAAAGACGTGGGCCAAAGCGCCTTCGCTCGCAGCGCGTTCCAGTTGAGTAAGGAGTCTGCTCTCGTCTGGGCGTGCCCGGCGGATGCGTAGCCCGTTCTCCTCGTTCTGGAACGGGGGATCGTACAGCTCCACAACGTCGAGGAGTTGCCCGGCGATTCGGTCGGCTCTGGTAAGGCGGCCGCGCCGACTGGCGAAATTGGACTTTTGGACGCACCACGCTTCAGCAGCGTCCTCCTGCGAACCGATGAGTAGGCCGTTTTCGCCGGGGGCAATCACGGTGATGTCATTCCACTCGAAACTGTGCCGGCGGAACGGGTTGATGATCTCGACATTCTGCTCGGTGACCCGCAGCCGCGGATGGAAACCGAAGCGCCAGGCGTACAGCAGCGCCAGCATGGTCAGCAAGATCAATAGCGCGGGAAGCCAGAGCGCGCTGCCGTTCTTGTAGATCAGGTACGCCAGAATGGGGATGATGATCCCGGCCGCCAAGGCGAATGCCGAGACCACAAGCAGGGTTACTGGCCCAGCACGCCAGACGCGTTGGGTCTGATCTCTCATTCGGTTTCCGCTTCCTCCTGACACATGCCAGGGATCCCCGAGGTCTGCTACCGGGCAGTTGGCCACGTCTTACGCTGAGCAGATGGCTGGCGTCGCAGTGGTGACAGACTCTACGTCTTCCCTCGATCCAGCTGCCGCTGCCCGCGCGGACGTCTCGATCATTCCACTGCAGGTTGTGGTCGACGACATCAGCCGTCCAGAATCAGAAGTATGGCCGCGTGATGTGGCAGGTGCATTGCGCGCGGGTCGGCAAGTGAGCACGTCGCGGCCCACTCCAGAGGTGATCGGGAACACCTACGCCGAGCTTGCCGCGGCCGGATACGACGCCATCGTCTCGGTTCACCTCAGTAGCAAGATCTCCGGGACATGCGGTGCGGCGCAAGTTGCCGCCGCCTCAGTTGGCATCCCGATCATCGTGGTGGACAGCATGACGTTGGCGATGGCAGCCGGGTTTGCGGTGTTGAAGGGGGCTGCGATGGCGCGCTCAGGCGCTGCTGCGCAGGAGGTTGCCGCGAGCGTACGCCGGCGGGCCGCTGCCGCGACCACGTATTTCTACGTCGACAGCTTGGAGTATTTGAGGCGCGGTGGCCGTATCGGTACAGCGGCGGCAATGGTGGGTTCGGCCCTTGCTGTGAAGCCGCTGCTGACCGTGACTGAGGGCGAGATTCGACCATGCGAGCGGGTCAGGACCGAATCGAAGGCACTCACGCGGCTGGAGGAGCTGAGCCTCGAGGCGCTGGCGAGAGTTGCAGACCGCAACGGCGCCGTCGATATCGCGGTGCATCATCTCGATAACACCGAGGGCGCACGGCGGTTGGTCAAACGGCTGAACCGCCGGATACCCGCGGCTGAGATCGTGATTTCCGAGGTGAGCGCCGTGCTTGGAGTTCATGTCGGTCCTGGCACCTTAGGGATCGTCGTATCGCCGCGCGTCTGAGTCACCAGCTCGGCACCTCGTCATAGATTTCATCCCCAGACCAGACGGTGCATAAAGCGCTGTCCACAGATCCTGGAGCAGCCGCACAAAGCCGAGTTGCTTCCTTAGCTTCCCAACATGGGATCTCGGCAGAAGACGGATCTTGAGTTGGCTCGACTGATCAGTGATCGGCTGGCGCTGCTCTTGACCGAGCAGGCGCCACGAAGAGCACGCGGCCCAGGACTTATGCAGGCCGAGGAGACCGCTGGGTTTCCCGCAGAGTCGGTGACAGCCAGCGCCCACCAGGGAGGAGAGCCGCAAACTGAACCGTTGGTGGATGAACTGCCGAGGCAGCGATTGGGCCGAATGCATGTCAAGGTGATCTGTGCCTTGCTGGCACTGGGTCTGATAACAGCCGGATGGCTACTGGTGCGGGCGCGGCCAGTCGCAGTCGCCAGTGCCGGTGAGGTCGTTACAGTAGCTCCTCCGGTACAGACTCCAGCCTCAGCGACACCCTCGACAGCCAAGAGCGCTTCGAAGATCGTCGTGCATGTTCTCGGTGCAGTGCGTCGCCCCGGTCTGGTCAGGTTGCCCGAGAATGCCAGGGTCCAGGACGCGATCGACGCCGCTGGCGGACTGACTCATCGAGCAAATCCCGGCGAGCTCAACCTGGCTCAAGTACTCAGCGATGGCCAGCAAATCATGATCGGCACCACACGTGACCCGGCCGGGGAGGTGCGAGAACAGCCGGGCTCCAGTACCGGTAGTGGTTCCGCCGCCTCGGGGGCACTCGATCTGAACCGTGCTAGCCAGACACAGCTTGAGGAACTACCCGGAGTCGGCCCGGTGATAGCCCAGTCGATTCTCAGTTGGCGAGAGCAGCATGGCCGGTTCACAAGGGTCGAGGAACTGCAGGAGGTGGACGGCATCGGACCGAAGACGTACGCCCAGATAGCCCCGCACGTGCGCGTGTGAACACCTGGCTACGACGGCTGATGGCTGCGGTGCACGCCGCAACTCGCGAACTAATTGTTCGGCACTGGAAGCGTCGTCAGCCTGCGGACGCGCCAACAACCGCTCATTCGCCGGATCTGCGAATGGTCCCGGTTGCCGCCGCAGCGTGGGGAGCCGCCTGGGTTGCGACTTCGGAAGCACCAGCAGGCCTTGCAATCGTCGCCGGTGGCATCTCAGTGGGCTTGGTTGGCGCAGCTTTACGACGCTCAGCCACGGTGCTTGCCGTCATCATCGTCATCACCGTGATCGTTGGGGTCGGCTTGATCGACATGTATCGACTGCGTCATGGGCCGGTGGCGACGTTGGCAAGGCATGGAGCGGCCGTATCGGCCGATGTCGAGATACGGGCGGATCCCGATCTGGTGGACGCAAGTGCGGCAGCGCCTGGTGCGGCCGTCATGAAGGTTGTGACCATCCGGCTTGAGGGCCGGGGTGGCTCTTGGCTCGTCCGGGCGCCCGTGCTGCTCGTCGTGAGTGGTCCGCAGCTCCAAGATTGGCTTCAGATTCCCGTCGGCGTGGAGCTTGCCGTTGACGGACGACTGCAAGCACCCGATCGCGGATCGGATCTGGCAGCCGTGCTCAGGGTACGTGGCTCACCAGTCATCGTCAGGCAACCCGCAGCCGGACTCCGCATGGTTGAAAAGGTACGTGCGGGACTGCGGCAATCCGTTGCTAATCGTCGCGCCGAGCCACGTGCGCTGGTCCCTGCCTTGGTTCTCGGCGATACCTCACGTCTCGACGAGGGGTTGAGCGAGGACTTCAAATCGGTAGGCCTAACTCATTTGACGGCCGTTTCCGGCGCGAACCTCACGCTGCTGCTGGCATTTCTGCTCACTGCTGCCCGCTGGGTCGGGGTCCGAGGCTTGAACCTGCGCATTGTCGGTTTCGCGGGAGTGATCATCTTTGTGGCCTTGTGTCGTACCGAGCCCAGCGTGCTGCGGGCTGCCGCGATGGGTCTGGTCGCATTGGCGGCACTGGGATCAGGCAGCCGCGCAGCCGGAGTACGCAATCTTGCGGTCGCCAGCACGCTGCTGTTGCTGCTGGATCCGTTCCTCAGCCGGTCAATTGGCTTCACGCTGTCGGTTCTCGCCTCCGCCGGTATCGTCTGGTGGGCTCGGCGTTGGACTGTGATCATCAGTCGCTGGCTGCCGTTGATCATCGCCGAGTCGATTGCTGTGCCACTTGCAGCTCAGATTGCCACCACTCCTGTGCTGGCGGCGCTTTCAGGACGGGTGAGCATGTCGGGCCTGATCGCGAACGCGCTGGCAGGCCCGTTTGTGGGACCAGCGACGGTACTCGGATTTGCCGCCGCAGGCGGTTCGCTGATCAGCGAACCACTTGCTGCTGTCCTCGGCTTCGGTGCAGCGTGGGCTGCTCAGATGATCATTTGGGTTGCCCGGATCGGCTCGCAACTGCCCGGTTCGGAATGGCATCTACCAGTGACGCCGCTCACGCTGATCTGGCTAAGTGTCAGTTCCCTGGTAGTCGGCCTGTCAATGGCCTACGTTCTGGCACGCGTGTGGCTGTCACTGCTGCTCTCCGGCATCATGATCATCTGCTTGTGCGGGCCGCCGCGCCAGCCTGGCTGGCCGCCTCGAGATTGGCTCTTGGTTGCCTGTGACGTCGGTCAAGGCGACGGTCTGGTCATCAAAACCGGCGACAGGAGTGCCATCGTCGTCGACAGTGGCCCCGCACCTGCCGCCATGCGTGGTTGCCTGGACAGGCTGCGGATCAGACGAGTGCCGTTACTGATCATTACTCACTTTCACGCCGACCACGTCGATGGTCTGATCGGCGTAATGCAGCGCCGCCAGGTGGGTCAGCTATGGGTCAGCCCGCTGGCACCGCCAAGTCCTCTGACCGCGATGGTCAGGCAGCAGGCGGTGCAACGCGGGATTTCGCTGAATGCACCGTTGCCGGGTACGCGGGCCACAGTGGGCCAGGCCGAACTCCAAGTACTTGGACCTGTGAACCATGTGACAGCCGATCAGGGTGAGTCCTCCAAGCAGAATGACAGCAGCCTGGTGATCATGGTGAAGACGGCCGGCGTACGGCTGCTGCTCACCGGTGATGTGGAACCGCCGGGTCAGCAGGCGATTGTGAGCGCACGAGTGGATCTGCACGCCGACGTGATCAAGATTCCGCACCACGGTTCGGCGCAGCAGGATCCGGCGTTCATCGCCGGAACCCATGCCCGACTCGCAATCGCAAGCGCCGGCCTCCACAACGACTACGGTCATCCCGCACCCAGTACGGTTCAGCTCGTCCGATCACTTGGTATGACGCTGCTCAGAACCGATCAGAACGGCTCGATCGCGGTGCGCTTGCAGCACGGTCGACTGGCCGCGGTGACGTCTCGCTAGCTCACCGCCATCGGAAATCGGAGCGGCCCGCGCAGCGTTGTGCCGGGGGGCATCGTGATCGGGCCAGTCTGCCGAATCTTTGGGAACCGCTCTGCTAGCGCCCGGAACGCTCGGGTCAGCTCCAAGCGTGCCAGCGGTGAGCCGAGGCAGTAGTGAATGCCGCCTGAGAACGCCAGATGTTCAGCAGGAGACTCGCGCATGATGTCGAAGCGGTCGGGTTCGGGATAGACCTCAGGATCTCGGTTCGCCGCCGCCAGCAACGTGAGCACCCACTGGTTTGTCTCCAGTGCTACACCACCAAGCTCGACAGGTTCATTCGCTACTCGCGCGGTCAGCTGAACGGGCGGTTCGAAGCGGAGTACCTCTTCGGTCACCGCGGCTGCCCGACTCGGGTCCGCTACCAGCCGCTCCCACTGCTCACGGTCGGCCAGCAACCAATGCATGCCATTGCCGATCGCGTTAACAGTGGTCTCGAAGCCGGCGACCAGAAGGAGCCGGACCAGTGCAGCGAGTTCCGATGGTGTGATCGCGCGGCCTTGCTCGGCAACGAGCGCAGATACCAGATCATCACCCGGCTCGGCTGCGCGTTCTTCGAGCAGCTGGGAAAAAATGCTCCGGAGTTCAGCGTCTGCGGCCGCTAGGATGCGCGCCTGGCCGAGCGACCAGATTCCATCCAGGGCTCGGGAAATTGTTGAGCCGAGTCGCCGAAATCGCTCGGGATCATTTGGCAGGCCAAGGAGATGGGTCACAACTGCAATCGGCAGCGGTGAGGCAAACGATGACATCAAGTCGAACTCCTGCTGGCGTTCGCATTCGTCAAGTAGTCGGTCGATGGCGTGATCGACCAAGCCTGCGTAATCAGCCATGCGCCGTGGCGTGAAGGCCGGCGCGGCGAGCCTGCGGATCCGGGTGTGGTCAGGCGGGTTGAGTTCGAGCAACGACAAGTCGAGTCCCGCCTGGCTCCCGAGGTCGTCGCTTCCGTCTTCTTGGCTTACCCCGAACTTCCGACTCCGCAGCACCTCATTGCACAGCCGATGGCTGGTGGTGCTGTAGTTCCCCAGCCGGGTTGGCAGCATTGGTCCGCGGGCACGCATCTCTGCATAGATCTCGTAAGGATCGGTATGGCCGTTCGGCAGGTTCAGGCGGCTGAAAAGGTCACCTCGAACATGTGCCCAGTACAGCACCAGCGCCCGCTCGCGATACATGCCGCCCAGGAACTTGGCGGCCTGGAGGGCCTTTGTCGCCGTGCTCATGGCAACTGCCTGATGATCAAGGCCCGGTGGTCGGGTTGACGCGAATCGTCTGGCCGTGGCAGGTCACCACGACCTCAGGCGAGATTTCGCCTTCGGTGATGTGGCCCTCAGCGGGATTGTCACCACCTGGCACGTTGGCGAAGCGGACACCCATAGGCATCCCATGCCCGCAGCTATAGCGCCAAAGCTGGGCACTGTCGGTGAGACCGATGCCAAGCAGATCATCGGCGTTGACATCGAATCGACCACTGCCGGCGACGACGAGGACATCGCCGTACTGGGCTGCGACGATCCGCCCTGAGATCTTTGCACCGTCCGGCGTGTGGGCGACCACCGGCGACAGCGATACTGGGAGGTTGTGGGTCGACAGCTGCTGATAGCCAGAGTAGGCCGTCACGGTCTGGCAAGTAAAACCGCTGATCACTAGGGTTTTCGCTGGTTCCCTCTGGGTGGAGACGGTGGTGGGCTGATCGAGGATCCAGGCACCACAGTTGAAGTGCACTTCATCAACGGGGCTCGCATAGGTCAACTCGGCCACCCGCTTGTTGGCCTGGGTCGTTGCCGGCCATCCGATCGCGGCGGTAATGATCAAGATGCCGATCACGATAAGAGCTCGGCCGACGAACGCCATCTGACGCCGCGGCGGCCATGCTTGGTAAGCGACCCAGACGGCGGCTCCCACCAGGAGGCCGACGAAGTAGAGCAACGCTGTGCTGGACGTCCACAAGGCGGCAAGCCGCAGCGCCACGGTGTTGTCTTGAAGCCTGGCAGCGGCGTCGCGCATCGCCGGAGCGAAAAGCCAACGCCCAATTGCGATTGGCGCTAGGGCGACGATCGCGTACGCGATGAGGAGTGGCAGGCCACTGTGCCAGGTCTTGGGCGGCAACGGCCCGAGGTTGCCGAGGAACCCGTGAAGGGCGGCGTAGCCAGCACTGAAGACCCAGATAACCAACAGCAACACGCCGATCAATGACGACGACAGGCTGCCCCGTACGGCCAGGCCGATGACGATTGCCAGCGCGGCCACCAGGCCCAGGGCCGCGGGAGCCAGCATCGCGGTCCGGCCGAGCCAGTGCCGCGTACGCGATAACCAGAACAGGGCAAAGGCGCAGACCAGCAGCACCAATGCTGGTAGTCCCCACTGACCGTTCTGCGCTTCAACCTGAGGTTGGCCCTCACTGGTGAGGGCAACTGAGGCCAGCGGGGCCAGCTGTGTGAGCCACAGTTGGTTGGCAGGAAACGCGCTGACCTCGGGAATCCAGTAGTTGATGAAGAAGACCCATTGGGCTCCGAGGGAAATGATCAGTGGGATGGTGGCGGCTTGCCTGATCTTTCGGGAGTCCTCAGCTCCCTCAGGCGAAGCGGGCCCAAGCGAACCCACGTCGGGTCGCGTCGCCAGCGGGTTGGTGTAGGCGATCTTGCTCACGACGGGGGCCCGCTCATGATCTCGATTACCCGGTGGTGTCGGCCGCCACGAATTCGACCCGCTCATGGGGAACGAGTCGCCGCAAGGCCTCGCGATCAGGTTGGCTGCCAACAGACAGTCCGCGCGCGCGCTCCTCGGCCGATCGCAATGCCTGATCAACACCGATGCGCAGCACGGAGTCCTCATCGAAGGATCGCACCGAGATCAGCCGTCCCGGGCTGCCGTCGACCTGCTTGAACCAAGCGCGAACCAGATCCTCATAGGAATCCACCACAGCGGCGACAACATGCAGGTTGCGATCTTCGTAATAGTTGCCAAAGGCTTCCCGTATCCGACTTCCTTCGTAGGCGCCCGGCTCACGATCTACCACGGCAATGACGGTGGCTGAATTGCCGACCTTGGCGCCGGCAATTCCTCGAACCTCCGGCTCAGCGTGGTGCCGCCAGATTCGCCGCAGACGTACATCCATGCTCAGTTCCATAACCGATGAAGCCGGCGCAGTACGTGGGATCGGCACCGGTAACGGCCTGGGAGCCGACAGTGGCGGCTCCACCTTGGGCGACTTCGTCTGCGGAATGGGCACCGAGATCGGGCCGTCCTTTGGCCAAGTGATGTCACGGACATCGAAGTCCCGCCGCACCAGGGCGCCGCCGGCGAAGGACCTTGGCAGCCAGCGTTCGGCCAGCTCCTGTTGCACCGTTGGGCGACGCAGATCGGGGAGTCGGTTCATCTTGACCGCGGCGTGCATCCCCATCACCACATCGGTCTCGACCCGCTGCAGCAGATATGCCTCAAGTTCGGTCCCGAACTCGGCCGCCAAGGCAGCAACAGAGGCATACCTGTCGCGATCCGACAGCTGCACAGTGACCCGGACCATGCACTTCTCGATGTCATGGCCATCCATGGTGACAAGGTGGTCGACCGTTACGTCCAGCTCTACAGGCCCTGTGTTGACAGCGAGCACCTGAACGGGACGTAGCGACGGAAGTAGGCCTGGCGTCAGGTACTCACCGGGAAACTTCAGGCGCGGCGGGCTGTCCTGCTCGAACAGGACCACAACGGTGTTCGGCTGGACAGTCACCATGCGGTCTAGCGGATGGGGCTCCCCGGTGAGCTTCATGCCAAGCGCAGGCTCCTCCAGGGGACCACTTTCCGGCTCCGCCAGGGCAGTCGGCAGCTGCCGATCAGAAACCACTACCCGACCGAACAGTGAGGTCCACAACTTGCCGACCACCTACGCCCCTTTCGCCTCATATCCAGTGTCTCGCTCATGTATATCAACACCAGTCATAGGCAGACGCGAATCTGTTTTTGTGTTGCGGACAGAACATCACGCGCAATCTCGAGGCCAGCTGTCCGCTGGGGCTGGCATGCTGTGCTGCGTGGTAGCAGCGAAATCTCCTTTCGGTCGGCTGGTCCTGGTGAGCGGGCCAGAGTCGCTACTGGCAGACCGAGCTGTTGCTTCGCTGCTTAAAAGCATGCGATCAGAATCGCCTGATGTCGAGATTTCGGAGATAGAGGCTGCCGGGCTTGATGTTGGCAAGCTCACCGAAATCACTGGCCCGTCGCTGTTTTCCAGCCGTCGTGCTGCAGTAATCAATGATCTGGAAAACCTTGCCCCAGAGCTGGATGTTGAGCTGCTGAATCTAGCGGCTGCGCAGATAACTGATCTTGCCGTGATCCTCCTACATCGCGGTGGACAAAAAGGCAGAGGGCTGCTCGGCAGGCTGAAATCAGCTGGCGCTGACGTTATTGATTGCCCGGCCGTAAAGACCTGGGAGCTGCCGCAGTTCGTGTCCAGGGAAGCAAAGCGGGTCGGTAGCTCGATCGATGCTGGTGCGGCATCAGCGCTGGTTGACGCCGTTGGCCACGACTTACGGACGCTGGCCGCGGCTGTCACGCAGCTCGTGTCCGATGGAGAGGGTGGTCCGATCACTGCCGATCAGGTTCGTCGTTACTTCGGTGGCCGCGCCGAGGTGACGAGTTTTGCTGTTGCCGATGCCACATTGTCGGGACGCACCGGCGTGGCAATGGAGCAACTCCGCTGGGCGTTGGCAACCGGTGTCGCTCCAGTATTGATCACCAGTGCACTGGCATCGGGGGTTCGAGGGCTTGGCAAGCTGATCACTGCCGGCGGCGGACAACGTGAAGCAGACCTAGCACGTGAGGTCGGAGTGCCGCCCTGGAAGCTTAAGTCAATGCGCTCCCAAGCGCGCGGCTGGAATCAAGGGAGTCTGGCTAAAGCGTTGACGGCCGTCGCAGTAGCCGATGCCGACATCAAGGGTGCGGCTGATGATGCCGCGTTTGCGCTGGAGCGAGCCGTGCTTAGCGTTTCCCGGCTGCGGCAGTAGATCTTTTCTGAGTTGCCGGCGAGCGCTTCTTGCCGGAAGGATCCAAACGCGCCGACTTGGCAGCGATTGCCGATTTGCGATTGGCCGCCTGGTTCTTGTGGATGATGCCCTTCGATGCTGCCTTGTCCAAGGCGCGGGACGCGGCGTGCGCCAATTCGGTCGCCTTAGCCGTGTCACCAGCGTCCGCTGCTTCGCGGAACCGACGAATCGATGTCTTCAGCGCCGACTTCGTCGCCTTGTTACGCTGACGAGCCGTCTCGTTGGTCTTGATTCGTTTGAGCTGGGACTTGATGTTCGCCACGACAGGCCTCTGGAACTCCTCTGAGATGTATTTGGGGCGCTGCTGTGCAAGCGCGACGGACCACGGTACCAGCGGTCACATGAGCGGGCCAAATTCGCGATAGCAGGTGAGGATGTCTGTTGTGAGTCCCGTGTCCGCGCCGCCGCCTGGCCGCACTGACCCATCGATCATCCGCAATTTCTGCATCATCGCGCACATCGATCATGGCAAGTCCACCTTGGCCGACCGGATGCTGCAGCTGACGGGTGTCGTCGATGAGCGGTCCATGCGTGCCCAGTACCTCGACCGGATGGAGATCGAGCGGGAACGCGGTATCACCATAAAGTCGCAGGCAGTCCGGATGCCGTGGCGGCTTCACCATCGATCCGACAACCGGCCCGGCGACCGGGCTGCCGGTGAGACGTACGTGCTGAACATGATCGACACGCCTGGCCATGTCGACTTTACTTACGAGGTCTCCCGATCCCTGGCCGCTTGCGAGGGTGCCGTACTGCTCGTCGATGCCGCACAGGGCATTGAGGCGCAGACACTCGCCAACCTCTACCTGGCTATTGACGCCGACCTACACGTCATTCCAGTGCTGAACAAGATCGACTTGCCGAGCGCCCAGCCGGACAAGTACGCGGCTGAGTTGGCCAAGATCGTTGGTTGCGATACAGATGAGGTGCTCCGAGTGTCGGCGAAGACGGGGGAGGGCGTGGCGCAGCTGCTGGATGGGATCGTTGCCCAAATTCCTGCACCGGTTGGTGATTCCGCTGCGCCGGCCAGGGCGTTGATCTTCGACTCTGTCTACGACACTTACCGAGGAGTCGTCACCTACGTACGTGTCGTGGACGGGGCGCTGTCGCACCGTGAGCGGGTATTGATGATGTCCACCAAGGCCGCGCACGAGACGTTGGAAGTAGGTGTC
>Ga0075436_100000239_pt1 | contig 34402 bp, 28 predicted proteins | sample RhiMethybrSRZTD5_FD_75303 | JGI IMG/M metagenome (GOLD analysis project Ga0075436, IMG submission 75303) | Populus rhizosphere microbial communities from Tennessee, USA - Rhizosphere MetaG P. TD hybrid SRZTD5 | ecosystem: Host-associated > Plants > Roots > Rhizosphere > Soil | place: USA...
CGCGGCTTTGACGTTCTCAAGCTTGTGGCCGGATATGGTGGAGAGAATATATCCCGTCCCGGATTCGCCGGCGGCGCGGCACGCGGCCACTTCTCCTCCGGGATGCATCATCCGGCTGTAGCCAACGGGTGCGAGCATTGCAGGAAACGAGATTTCATGTCCGAGCACGGATGTCCTCAGCTCGAGGTTCTCTGCCTTGACAGCTTGACGCGGGCGGAAAGTGATCGCCTCGAACGCGCGACAGTTTTCGCGCAAGGTGACTTCCCCATCGGCGCCGCCGTCAAGATAGTCGAAGACAACTTTAGGTATGCGGCACTCGGCAATTCGCCGAAGATCGCCGATGTTGACTACCTTGGAGGAAGGAAGTTTCCCCATTGTGTCACCAGGAAAAATGAAGACAGATGAAGCTACCAGCGTTGGTGAGCTCAGTGCAACTGGGTTTAGAGCAGGGGGTAGGAGGCTGCGACTTGTTCAGTGGCACTTTGCGGCGCCGGAATCACTGAAGGTCTTTCCTTCTTGAGGAATGAACTGCCAGTCGTAGCTTTTGGCATGCAGCGTAAGTTTCAGCACGCCAAACGTATCGGCGTTGTGAGCTTCGCTGTTGGGTTGCATTGCTGCGAAGAGTCGGTGCGAGTTCCTGCCCCCGCTCCCTACGACGAATTCGCGAATGCCGTGCTCGGGATCAGAATTTCCGTTCGGATCCTGCGGTGCAAAGCGCTCGTAATCGTGATCATGCCCATTGATCACAATGTCAGCGCCGGCGTGGTACAGAATGTCCCAAAGCGGCTTAACCTCGGAATCGGCGCCGTGCGAAAGGCCGGAACTGAAAAGCGGCTTGTGAAAATAGGCCAGGGTGCAGCCAGCGCGATGCTCTTGCAAGTCCTCTTGCATCCATTTGGCCTGCGGCGAGTCCATACCGCATCCGCCCACTTCACGACATTCGCTATTCAGGGAAAGAATGTGCCACTGGCCGAGGTCATAACTGTAATATCCCTTCTTTGGGTCGCCGGCTGTGGCTCCGAAATAATTCGAGTAACCGGATGCGCCACTGCTGTGATACTCGTGATTGCCGGGAGAGGGGCGAGTGCGGTCTTTGAAGCGGCCCCAGGTAGGGTGATAGCAATTCTTGAAATCGACATCGCTGCCATTGGGATAAGCAAGATCGCCGACAGCGAAGACCGTGCCGGAAGTTTGCTCGATTATCTTCGCGGTTGCATAAGCGCCAGCAAGATCGTCGCAGCTGGCGATGTCACCGGCGCCGACGAAGACGGGATCTGAAGCCTTTTCGCGGACCGCCCCCACCACCAGAACTTCGAATTTCCCAGCTTCGGCGGTGGAGAGGAATAGTTGATGCGTCTTGGGATCAAGCGTCATCGTCTTGGCTCGCGGCGCAGTCTTGACGCTCTCGACCACCGAATATTTGTCGGGGCTGTCCTGATGAATCACAGTGATGGTGCCTTCTAGGTTGGAGTTGAAAATGAGCCGCGACTCGGGATCGAATGCGGTAGCGTCGACATGATCGCCAATCGGCAGCGTGGTGATGACCTTGCCAGTGTCCGCGTTCATCACCGCCATTAATTTGCTCCGGCAACCGATGAACAATCGGCGGTTGGGCCGATCCATAGCCATACTGGAAGGCGATAGGCAAGGGCCGGTTGGCCATCGCTGTTCGACTTTGAGGTTGCGAGAGTCGATCTTCAGCACCAGACTCTCGTCTTCAAGGTTGTCGAATACATTGCCCGCGCCATCTGCGGCGGCAAATTCTGGCCCGCCACCGAGATCGATTGTTCCAGCCACCTTTCCGTCGGCGGCCTGGATCACAGTTGCGCTCTTGCCGTCTCCGTTAAAAGCAAAAACTCGCGAAGTGGCAGGATCGTAAATGATGGCATCAGGATCAGTGCCGGTCGGCACGTGACCAATGGTCTTCAGCGTCTTTAGATCAAAGATGGTCACGCTTGATGCTTTGCCGTTGCTCACGAAACCGCGGCCTAGGTCCGAAGCGATGGCAATCCCGTGAACGCCTGGAGTGTTGGGGATCTTGCCGACGATGGCACCCGAATCAACGTCGAGCACTTCGACTTGAGTACCGTGAGAAACGTATAGACGTCTCGCGCCTTCGTCGACGGTCAGGTAATCCCAACCGCCCTGACCAGGAATAGGAATTCTCTTGATGATACGAAAGCTTTGGTTGGACTGAGCTGAGGCGGCAAGGGTCAACGACAGAGCGAGAACAATGAAGATGAATAGATGTTTCAGCGGATCCTCCTGTGCAAGAAAAGGCCGACATGCTTTAGGTTCAACCAGTAGCATGCCGACCTCAACGTCTAATTGTTTTTCTTACTATTTGCTCTCGCCCGACAGAGTATAGCGCAGCCCAAATTGGTAGCTCGGCTTGTAGTACTCGCGCTGGATTGGCTGGGTCGGACTGCCAGCATAAAAGCCAAAGACCTCGTTAGTGAGGTTCAGTCCCGCGAAGATGAATTGCAGGCCCTTATACATTCGGAAGCTGGCCTGCGCGTCAACCTGAGTGTGCTGGTACAGGTAAATATCGCCCTTGGGCCCTCTTAAGCCAAACGGCACTGCTGTGGGGGATAGTCCGGTTGGGCTAGCCTCGAGGTCCTGATACGCGTACTCAAAAATGTAAGGACCGTTATACGAGAGCCCGAGGCGGGCCGAGAGTCGGCTCTTGTCATAGGTCGGGCTGAAGTTGAAGGTGTTCGGGGCCTGGCGTTGTAAGGCCGGGTGATCTGTACGGAGTGGAACACCAACAGTACTCGATTTTGTGTAGCCATAGTTAGCCGAGAGACCAAACCCGTTGAGCGGGCCTGGCAAAAAGGTGAGGTGTTGCTGATATGCAACTTCGAAGCCGTACAGATGCGCACTCGATCCGTTGATGGGCTGCGTCAAAAAATCGTCCACATAGGGCCCTAGCAGAGGATTCTGTTGCACAGTCTGTTGGGTGATTAATGTCCTCACTCCTTCGTAGATGGGATCTGAAATATCCTTGAAAAAGAAACCCGCCTGGATTAGCCCAAGTGGCTTCAGATACTGCTCGAAAAGTAAATCGTAATTGTTCGAGTGCGTGGGCTTCAGGTTTGGATTTCCAAAGGAGATTTCTTGTCCGGGTACGTTTTTAGGCACGTCGGTAATACCGAAAGTGGGCGGCAGGTCGGAGAAATTCGGCCTGGCAATACCTCGTCCGTAAGATACCCGGATTGCGGAGTCTGGCCCCAAACCAAAACGCAGTTGTACCGACGGCAAAGGATCAAGGTAAGAAGAGTCCTGATGCAACGGGGAAAACGTCGGATTGTCGCTGGTACCACCGACTGTGTTTCCCAGAAGGTTTTCGCTGGTGGCTTCGAAGCGGAGTCCAGTCTGTAGACGAATGCGGCCAAACTGTGAGGTGTTCATTGCGTATCCGGCAGTGACCCGTTCGATAATGTCGTAGTTACTCCCAAACGTATTCAACACCGTGCCAGCTTCGTCAATTTGAAATGCTGTTGGATTCCCCCGGAAATATGCCAATAGCTTGCCATAATCGACCTGGGGGCTGGTAAATGAGCCTGGGTAGCGTCCATAGTAATAGTTTGAGTTCGTGAAGCTACCCAGAAGACTGGTCATGGGCGGATTCGCGAGGGAATTGTAAGCAGGATCGAATGCGTCCTGAAACTTGTGCGCATTGCGCAACTTGGCTCCGAACTCAAAGGTCCCGAAGTGTCCACCGACGTTGTAGGTCCGCGCCGTCGAAAACGCGCCCTCGAGGTTGAGCTGCGGGCTGTAGGTGGTGCTGATATCTAGGTCTGTGAGAGTGTACTGGCTTGGGTCGAAGATGTTGGCTCCGGCTAGCGGGATCAGCCGCGGAGTGTGAATGTTGGGATCAACTGCAAACTGAAACGTGTTTGCGTTATCGAAATCAGCGCTCGAGTAGCCGTGGTCTTCTGCCGCTGAACGCGATACAGCGAATTCGTAGATCAGTAGCCATGGTGAAAAATCGTGCTTCCCACCTGCCTGCAAGCTGCCGATCACCTCGACCGGACGGCGAGCCGAGGCATTGAAGAACATCTGTCCGTCGGTCGAACCCAGGCTTGGATTTTCAAAGGTGTTGATTGTTGGGGAGAACACCCAGCGGTCACCGAAATTGTCAAAATGAGAATATAGAAAGCGGGTGTAGACACCGGAAACGTCGCCTAATTTGTAATCCACGCTGCCGGTAAGACCATATCGCGTGCGGTTATACCTGTATTCGCGCAGGTCCTCGGTCGGATACGTGATAAAGTTGCTTGCGTTATTGGCATCAAAGGTTTCATTACATCCCGTGGAACCCGGGCTGCACTGCACTACATCCGGCACAGGTTCCACGTCGTCGATGCCTCGACCGTTCCAGTCGTAACTGCCTCCAAACAGGATTCCGAGCTTTTTATTTGCTCCGAACCGTTGTCCGACAAAGCCATCGAACTCTGAAAGCGTTCTACCACCGACAATAGGCGTGTATCCGCCAATGCCGTTCAGGTACACAGTCGGGCGTTCTTCAGCGGTTTTAGTTACCAGATTGACTGAGCCGCCGATCGCGTCGCCGTCTTGATTTGCGGACAGCGTCTTATTCAGCTCCACGGAATCAATAAGATTCGCCGGAATGATATCCAGCTTGATTTGGCGCGCGTCACTTTGCGGCGACGGGACTCCAACCCCGTTGATTGTCACGTTGTTGTACCGTGGCTCTGCACCGCGAATTTGAATGTATTTGCCCTCGCCCTCGTCGCGCTCAAGAGTAACGCTGGGCAAGCGTCCAACCGCATCGGCAATATTGGTGTTGGGCAAGCTCGTAATCACGTCAACCGGCAGGACCTGCAGAATGTTGTCCGACTCACGCTCGCGGTTAATAGCTTCGGCTTCGCCATGAGCTCGTTCGGTTGTTACCACGATCTCCTCATTCCTAGAACTTACTTTCATCCGGGCGTCGGCGTGGGCAAGCTGGCCAGCGGCGACCGACACCTGCGCGGAATAGGTAGCGAAACCGATATAGCTGACGGTTAGCGTGTATTGACCGGGGGGCAAACCGGAAATAGAGAACTCACCTTGCCCGTTGCTCACGGCGGATGCGCCGGTAGGTTGTACAACCACTGGCGCTCCTTGCAAAATCGCCCCCGACGAGTCCGTAACCCGCCCGCTAATCGTGCCATGACCACCCTGCGCGCTTGCGAAGGCGGCTAAGAAGGAAGTCAAACCCATCAGGACAAAAGAGGAAAAGACACGCGCACGGATAAGTTTGAGCATAAATGCTCCTTAGGTCGACTATCGATTCCCGCCCACGAGCTATGCGCGCATTCTAGGGACTAGAAGATGAAAGGAACGTTAAGTGGAAGTGAACAGATGTAAAAATCGATGTTGCAGGTACGAGACAGATGTGGGCCCGGAAGATGGACGCTGCAGGGAGATTAATGTGCCGTAACCCAGGTTGCCGACGGACAATTCCGTCGATTTACACCAGCGTGTACTTTCCGCGCTCGATTACTTTCTGCGCGATCTGCTGGCGCAGCTCGATAGTGTTGTAAGGGTCATGCTTCGCCAGGCGGCGCAGAATTGCGAGTTGGGTGCGAAGCATGTCTCCCTCGGCGACTGCGGCGATGATCTTGCGCGCGTTGGTTTCAATCTTTTCCATTGCCTGCGATAAGTATGCGCGGGTCATGGCTATTGGTATCGCGGCGGCAGCTTCGCCCAGAGCGCCCGCGATCTTCAAAGTGCGGAGCACGGTAGATTCCGTAGCGTAGATCTCTATTACCATGTCGGCGATCGCGCCCATGATCTCCTGCTGGTCCTGAATGGCTTGCATGTACTTCTGGGTGGCCGCACCGGCTGCAAATAATCCAATCTTCTTGGCTGACGCAACCAGCTTCTGTTCTTCCGCAAGCGGGCCTTCAACCTCTTCGCCTAGCGACGGCCCGGACAGCACTTCATCCATAAGCTGTTTGATCGCAGGCATGAGAGCGAGTTGCCCCGACATGGCGCGCTTCAGCAAAAATCCGCTGATGATGAGGCGATTGATTTCGTTCGTGCCTTCAAATATTCGGTTGATGCGGGCGTCACGATAGGCACGCTCGGCGGGATACTCTTCGACAAATCCGTAGCCGCCGTAGATCTGAACGGTTTCGTCGACGACGTAATCGACCATCTCCGAGGCCCACACTTTGATGATGGAGCATTCAATGGCATATTCTTCGATTGCTTTCAGTGTTTGCGCGGGCGCGTCGGAGGCGGATTTATTCACCGCCGAAAGCGCTTCGTCCATCATGCCGATGGTGCGGTAAACCATCGACTCGCCGACATAGGTGAGCATCGCCATATTCGCCAGCTTCTCGCGAACCAGGCCGAAATCAGCGATGACTTTGCCGAAGGCTTTACGCTGCTTGGCATAGGCGACGGCATTGTTGAGAGAAGAGCGAGCGCCGCCCACGCACATTGCTCCCAGCTTGAATCGTCCTACGTTGAGAATGTTGAAGGCGATCACGTGACCACGCCCGATTTCGCCCAGCACGTTCCCGGCGGGTACCTGGCAATCGTTCAAAATGATAGGGCAGGTCGACGAGCCGCGAATGCCCATCTTGTGCTCCTCGGAGCCAATGGAAAACCCGGCGAAGGTGCGCTCCACCAGAAAGGCCGTGAACTTTTCACCGTCAATTTTGGCGAAAACCGTGAACAGATCGGCGAAACCGGCGTTGGTGATCCACATCTTTTCGCCGTTAAGCACGTAATGCTTGCCATCGGCGGAGAGGGTCGCTCGGGCGCGGCAGTTCAGTGCGTCTGATCCGGATGACGCTTCAGAGAGCGCGTACGCGCCCACGATTTCTCCGGCCGCGAGGCGAGGCAAGTATTTTTCCTTCTGCTCATCGGTCCCGAAGTAAACAATTGGCAGCGTGCCAATTCCGGTGTGTCCGCCCCATGTGGTAGCAAAGCCCGCATACTTGGCGATGTGGTCAGCAATAACCGCGGCCGTGACCTTGTCCATCTCAAGCCCGCCATAGATTTCGGGAATTTCGACGGAGCTCAGGCCGAGTTCGCCAGCCTTCTTGAGCAGAGCGCGTGAGACGGAGAAGTCCTTATGCTCCATCTTCTCGATGTTGGGTACGATTTCGTTTTGCGCGAATTCTTCAGCGGTCTGGCCAATGAGTTGGTGTTGTTCAGTGAAATCCTCGGGAGTAAAGATCTGGGTGTGCGGGCGCGATTCAAGTAGAAAACTTCCGCCGGGGACAGTGGTCTTTGCAGCTGTCGCTGTGGACATCTCACAAACCTTTCAACTACGAAGGACACGAAGGTTCACTAAGGAATACGGAACGCCGACGTTTGGACAGTCCTATTTCCAGTCCGTACCATTCACAAATCGCTTGGTTCCGTCTTGCAAGTGAACAACCTTGAAGTTTATAGGCCGTCCGACGGATTTGCCACTAAGTTTGAGGTAGGTAATCACTTGAGCATGGTGGACTGGTGCGACGGATCAACGGATTTGACCTCAACAATGACGAGAATCTTTCACCAGTGGATCAAATTGGTTTCCTTCGTGTACCCTCGTGTCCTTCGTGGTTAATGTTAAATTCCCAGCGGCAGCTTCCAGTCGCGCGCAGACACATGGCCGGCGTGGAGCCAGGCGATGCGTGTAAGTAGTGATCCAGCGACGCCAGATATCGCCGCGGCTTTGCGTAGCGAACCTGAGCGGCTGCCGGTGAGCATATGCATTAAGCGCAGCGCGGCGGGCACCGGGCCGGAGAGCACTCCACCGATGCGAGTTATTGCGCCACTGGCTCCATGAGTCAATGGCTCCAGCGCCGCATTGCTGCGCGCTTCGATTCTCAAGCCTTCCCAGCATTCAAACAGTGCTGCACCCAGGCCCAGGATTTCGAGAGCACGACTCTTGCGATTGCCCATCAGTTCGAGCATCCCCACGGCGGCGGACAACCCGGAGATTCCGAAGTGAATGGGCAAGTCGCCCACGTTCTGGTTCCACGCGGGAATGGCCGTCGCGCCGATGAGCACTCCGGTGTAGTTCGAGAAAGGAAGGCCAAATGCCAACGAAGCTGCCTCGCCAGCGCGCTCCATCACCCGCACCGGAAACGACGGACCGTAGCGGTCCGAGAGCAGCTGAGCGAATGCCGCGGCGGAAGCGCCGGCCGAAAAACCGAGCAGAGTCCACACGCCAACCGACATCGGGCTTTGAGGCTTAAACACACGCAGCATGTTCAGAAATCTTGAAGGTCTGCCCAGATCGGAGATCAGCAGTGCCGGCGATAGGACTGAGCCGGCAGCCGCAATCCAGCGCGCATCACGAACAATTTTGCGATCGGCGCCGGTATAGTTTGCGATTGCGGCCACAACCGCCGCCGAACCGGCCGCACCGCCAACAAAGAAGTAGAGGGGAATCTCCCAGGTCCACGTCGGCTCTTTTAGAAGAGGAATGCCGTAATATCCGGTTTCAGGGGAGGCCACTGGGAACGGTGCGCCAGCAGGGCGAGTTCCCTTCCCACTAACGACACCTTTGGTCTCGGCGTCGCGGCGGATCTCAAACAGCCGTCGCTCGCTCAAATCATCTGGAATGCGTGGCGGTGTGCGGAGTGGGTCACTCATTCGTTATCTCGCTCTGGTTTCGTTCTAGTTCAGCCTTTCCGTGACGCAAACGTTCCGTTGTTGCCATCCGCGAGGAAAGCAGCAATTGTCCCGCCAAGCAGCAAGAGCGCTCCAATTGCCGAAGAGCGCCAGGCCTTTTTCAAATACACGGTCGGCACTTCCGGCGTAGGCGGAAGATTATAGGCCCGCGGATCGCCGCGCACGATGAACATGGCGTGAGTTCCACCCACGCTCGAGTCCGATGCGTCATAAAACTGAGCATCCTTCATGCCGCGTGCGGCCAGCGTTTTCATGCGCTCGGCCGCAATCTCACGCAGTTCTTCGATCTCGCCGAACTTAATGGACTCCGTGGGACACGTCTGCGCGCAGGCTGGCTTCATTCCAACTTTCTGGCGGTCGTAACAGAAAGTGCATTTGAAAGCCCGGCCATCGTCCTGATTTCTTTCCACCACGCCGAAAGGACACGAAACTACACAATAGCCGCAGCCATTGCAGACATCCGGCTGAACGAATACGCCCCCGAATTCCGTGCGCACGATCGCGCCGGTCGGACACGCCTCCAGGCATCCGGCGTTCTCGCAGTGCTTGCAGACGTCAGACGAGAAAGACCACGAGTTCAGCTCCGGTGCGTTGCCGCCGAAGCCCGGCTCGGGGCTTTGCTCTACGAACTTCACGTGCCGCCAGGTCTGCGCCCCCACGGCGCCGGTATTGTCGTAAGAAAATCCGCTCCAATTCAGGCCGTCTTCAGCGACGTTGTTCCACTCTTTGCAGGCGACTTCGCAGGCCTTGCAGCCGATGCACAGTGTCGAATCGGTAAGAAACGCGGTTGTGGGCATTGGCTCCTCAAGAAATCAAAAGCATTTAACCGCAAAGTATGCAAAGTCTACGCAAAGCGCGCAAAGACACAAATCACCCTGGTCCTCAGACCGCCGACCGAATTTCTTCTTTCACGGCTCGATTTCCGTTTCCACCACTTCCATTGCTCTGAGCTCTTGTTCCTGGCTGTATGTTGCACACCAGAGCCTTGCTTTCCATGATCCGCACATTGGGCTCTTCGCTGATAGCCAGCAGATCATTCGTGATATCGCCTTTCGCCTGCCCTTTGTACCCCCAGTGATACGGCAATCCGACCTGATGAATGTATCGGCCATCGATCTTCATCGGACGCATTCTCCGAGTCACCAGCACTCTTGCCTGGACGCGGCCACGAGGAGTGGAGATTGTCGCCCAACCTCCGTGCGAAAGGCCAGCTTCTTCCGCCAGTTCAGGCGACACTTCGGTAAAGAGCTCAGGCTGCAGTTCCGCCAGATGACCGAGCGTGCGGCTCATTCCTCCCGCCGTGTGGTGCTCAGTGAGGCGGTAGGTGGTGAGCACGTATGGATAACGCGGATCACCGACCTCTTGCGCATAGGGATTGTCCGGCCGTTCCTTTTTCGCTGCCGCTGGATCGACTTGCTGCCGGTAAAGAGGATTCTTGATCAACCCTTCGAGCGGCTCATAATGCGTTGGCAAGGGACCGTCTTTCAGGCCGCTGGGGACATAGAGCCAGCCCACACCATCAGAATGCAAAGTAAATGGCCGAGCACCGCCCAAGCCGACTACGCCCACTCCGGTATCGAAATCATCAGGCGTGGTGGGGGCAAGATCTTTCTTGTAGTCGGCATTATCCAGGCCTGTCCATTCTTTTTTCTGCTCGTCCCACCAAACCAGTTTCTTGCGCTCGCTCCACGGCTTGCCATCAGGACGCGCCGAGGCGCGGTTATAGATGATTCGGCAGTCGTTCGGCCATGAAAATCCCCAGCCGTGTCCGAGTAAATCTTTGGGATTGCGTTCGTCGGCGCGATTGCGTCGCTCTTCGGGATAGACGCCGCAATAAATCCAGGCGCCGCATGCAGTCGAGCCATCGTTCTTCAAGTTCTGCATGTGCGGTATTTGCTTGTGATCAGCCACGGTCCACCCGTTGATCTCTTTCAGCACAGCTGACACTTTGGGCTCACGTTCCTTGCCTTCGACGGGATACTTCCAGGTCAGCGCGTTGATACCGGCGTTTCGTGGACTCTGATCCTTCCTGGCTTTTTCTTTGATTCTGCGGCCCAGGTGATATATGAACCAAGTGTCGCTGCGAGCATCTCCGGGTGGATCGACGGCTTTTTCGCGGTATTGCAAAAGCCGCTGCGTGTTGGTGAATGTTCCTTCCTTCTCCGCGGTGCCGGCTGCCGGAAAAAGAAAAACTTCGGTGCCGATGTCTTCCGGCTTCATTTCTCCGCGCGTAATTTCCGGTGAATCCAGCCAGAACGAGGCGGTTTCAATCTCGACCATATCCCGTACCACCAGCCATTTCAGCTTGGAAAGCGCGGTTCGCTGCAATCGGCCATTGGGAGCTCCGACCGCAGGATTTTGACCCATGACGAACAGGCCATCCATTTTGCCGTCTTTCATGTCCAGCCAATAGCCGAAGTGGGAGTGGTCGCCGCTGACCCGTGGCAGCCAGTTGAAGCCGAAGTCGTTGTCTTTGGTCGCGGCTTCCCCGTAATACGCCTTTAGCAAACTAATAATGTAGCAATCGAAATTCGACCACACACCAATACGAACCCGGTGTTTCTTAATGTAATCCTCTAAGTTGCTGGTGCCGGCACCGAAGAACGGCATGGGTAAATATCCAGGCAGAATGTCGTACAGAGTCGGGATATCGGTTGATCCCTGAATTGAAGCATGCCCGCGCAGGGCCAGGATTCCGCCCCCGGGCCTGCCGATGTTTCCCAGAAGCAGCTGCAGGATCGCCGCAGTGCGGATGATCTGCACACCGTTCGAATGTTGCGTAAATCCCAGCGCGTAGCAAATCGCAGCAGTCTTCTCCGGGCCGGAAGCTGAGGTGAATGTCTCTGCGGTTTTTAGGAACACATCTTGCGGAACGCCGCAGTAGCTCTCAACCATCTCCGGCGTGTACCGGGAGAAGTGCCGCTTGAGCACCTGGAAGACGCAAAGAGGATCTTCCAGAGAAAAATCCCAATCGAAGTTCGTGACTTCCTGCGCTTCCCCACCGCGGTCTTTTGCGTGGCCACCGCTTGCATCTGCATGCCCGGGAGCATCCCCGACTTTTTTCCTTGGCGCACTGCGATACAGCCAACTCTCGGGATCGTATTTCTTTCCCTTCTCGTCCCAACCGGAAAAGAGCCCGTCCAGGTCTTCGGTATCGCGAAAGTCCTCGCGCAGAATCGTTGGCGCATTAGTGTAGCGGACCACGTACTCACGAAAATCTTTGTTGTGAGTGAGAACGTAATTTACCAGCGCGCCGAGAAAAATAATGTCGCTGCCCGAGCGCAGTGGCACCCAGATGTCCGCCATGGCCGAGGTGCGGTTGAATCTCGGGTCAACATGGATGATCTTGGCGCCACGCTCTCGCGCTTCAATCACCCACTGAAATCCGACAGGGTGGTTCTCCGCCATGGACGATCCCATAATCAGGATCGCGTCAGCGTTGCTCAGGTCTTGTTGCGCAGTGGTCGCGCCGCCGCGCCCAAAACTTGTCCCCAGACCGGGGACGGTGGAGCTATGTCATATACGGGCCTGGTTGGAGAGACACACCATTCCCAGGCCGGCCGTGAACAATTTCTTGATGAGATAGTTTTCTTCGATGTCGAGAGTTGCGCCGCCGAGGTGTGCCACGGCCGTAGTCTGCATCAGGGTTTCGCCGTCTTTTGTTTCCTGGAAAGTGCGGCTCCGGGATTCCCAGAGGCGGTCGGCAACCATGTCCATTGCAGTTTCGAGATCCAGTTCTTCCCACTGCTTGGAATGTGGCCGGCGATACCTCACCTTCGTCAATCGGCCGGGGTGCGTGTGTAGCTGGTAGGTCGCAGCGCCTTTAGGGCAGAGATGGCCGCGCGAAATCGGCGACTTGGGATCGCCCTCAATCGAGATCAGCTTGTTGTCCTTATGAAATACCAGTTGCCCACAACCGACGCCGCAATAGGGGCAAACCGACGGCGTGGCCTTCGCCCCATCAAATTTGGGACGCAGATTACGCGTGCGCTCCGACATCGACTCGATGCCGTTGCCGTTCGCGCCAGTCTTGATCTGCTGAATGAGCGGCCAGCGGGAAAGCAGTTCCTTGAGCACACCTGCCTCCGGGGGAAATACCCGCACAGCTTAGACGCCCATAGCATACGCAAATGTTGTCAAGAGTGAAAGTCGAGTTCACCACGGAGACACGAGGGGACGAGGGATTCAACGCTGACCTATTTTTTTCCGTGTCTCCGTGCCTCCGTGGTGATTTCCGTTGTAGTCCGTGTTGTAGAATTCCTCGCATGCGTGGAAACGACAAAGTCTTGAAAAATCTGGGCGAAGCTCTAAAGGCTGAGCTCACCGCCATCAACCAATATTTCTTGCATTCGAAGATGTGCGACAACTGGGGCTATTTCCGGCTGGGGGCTTACTACAGGAAGGAATCCATCGAGGAAATGGTGCATGCTGAGAAGCTGATGGACCGGATTCTGTTTCTGGACGGCTCTCCGAACATGACCGATGTGGGCCCAATCAATGTCGGGACCAACGTCAAAAAACAGTTTGAAAGCGATCTGGCGCTGGAGCTGCGCGCCGTGAAACATTTGAACGAAGCCATCGAGATCGCGACGGACGTCGGAGACAATGCCTCCCGCGCGCTATTTGAAGAAATATTGAAGGACGAAGAACATCACGTGGATTACCTGGAAGGCCAGCTGCACGCAATCGACGAAATGGGTATCGAGAATTTCCTGTCGCAGCAGCTGCACAAGGGAGAAGAAGAGAAGGGCTGACGGTTGAAGGTGCAGGATGGGAGATCAGGTTCTGCATCATCGCGGAAATTACCTGGTCCGCCGGCTGCGGCTGTCCCCGGGAGAAGCCACACCACGGCACCGCGATCCTTGCCATCGAGTGACGGTTGTTCTGAGCGGCGACTTGCTCGACATCGAATACCGGGGCGGCGGAGATACTCACCGTGAGACGATTGCGGCCGGCGAAGCCCACTGGTCGGAGCCCAGCGACCGCGTTCATCGCGCCGTTAATGTCGGCAAAGTACTGTTCGAAGAAGTGACGACGTTTTTTCTCGACCGACCTGATGCCGATCCACAGCCTGAGGACGCATAAGCCACTATCAGGTGGCTCTTTTTTATTGATGGAGCAAGCTGTAGACCAGTCCGCTCATTGAGACCAGAACCACCAGAACCAGAAATGCGTCCACACACCTGTCCTTCACTGAAGCCGGGGTTTGCGTCTTGACGGACATTCTTGCTTACCTGGGCGTCCGAAGTGGGCAGATCAGACGAGTGAATCGTCGTGAGTACTTGTCTCACACCATAATCGCGAGGAACGGATACCACAATGCCACTTGAGTAACTTCGGTGGTTACTGTGGGACATCGGGGCAAGCCTTAAAGCCGGCAGCGCGATGCATTTATCGTTGTCGACTATCATTGTCGGCATGTTTTCCCGCCGGACCGAGTGGAACCTTGCGCCCAACCGATTGGCACAGGCGATCAGCCACGCGCGAGAGTCCACCGAGGCAATTCTTGATTTAACTATCTCGAATCCTACGCACGCCGGCATCGAGTTCGATCAGCGCGCGATCCTCGACTCGCTGTGCGATCAAAAATCGCTGGAGTACTGCCCTCAGCCGAAAGGATTGTTAAGTGCCCGCAAGGCCGTGGCGGATTATTACGCCGAGCGTAAGGAAAAGGTAGACCCCGAAAATTTATTTCTGCTCGCCAGCACCAGTGAAGGCTACTCATATACGTTCCGTTTGTTGGCGAATCCCGGCGACGAGGTCCTGGTACCCAAGCCAAGCTATCCGCTTTTTGAATTTCTGGCCGATCTGCAGGATGTAACCCTGGTTCCCTACCCGCTGCTTTATGACCACGGCTGGCAGATCGACCTGCAAGGGCTGGAGCAGGCGATCAGCGAAAAATCCCGCGCGATTGTGGTGGTGCACCCGAATAATCCCACTGGCTCCTACGTCAGCCCAGGCGAGCGATTCCGCCTGAATGAATTATGCGCCAGTAACGAAATGGCGTTGATCGTCGATGAAGTCTTCTTGGACTACGCACATGACGGGAAAATGCGTCGACCTTTTGCCCTGAATGCTGAAGCGCTCACCTTTACGATGAGCGGCTTATCGAAAATTTCTGCCCTGCCACAAATGAAATTAGCCTGGATCGCCGTTAGTGGGCCGGGAAAAATCGCAGCCCAGGCGGTCGCAAAGCTCGAGGTGATTGCCGACACATATCTATCGGTCAACACGCCGGTGCAGGTTGCAGCTCCGATCCTGCTCGCGCAAGCAAAAAGTGTGCAGCCGCAACTCATGCGGCGCGTTCATGCAAATTTGCGCGAGTTGGGCGTTCAACTTTCTGCAAACGGTTCTTGCACACGCCTTGAAGTTGAAGGTGGATGGTATGCGGTGCTGCGAGTTCCGGTAACCCGCTCAGATGAAGACCTGGCCATTACGCTGGTTCGCGATTGCCGCGTACTGGTACATCCCGGACATTTTTATGATTTTGCCGCCGATGGATTCCTGGTGCTGAGTTTGATCACTGAGCCGGGAACCTTCCGTGAAGGGATCTCACGCGTGTTGAGCTCGTTCAAAACCTAATACTCAGCAGTGCGCTTCTATCTCGAGACTTTCTTCAGCGGAAGCAACTGTTGACCATCAATGACTTCAAAGTCACCAAGACGCGCGTAGCCATGAACGCCAATCATCCCCTTGAACCGCTGCGGCGAAACGGCGGTCAGAAGACGTTCCTGATAACGGTGCTCGGTGAGCGAGACAATCTCATGAAATCCAAAACTGTAGCCGTAGATCGGGGACCCACTCTGGCTGGGACGGATCAGGCGATCGCCGGCACGGATGATTGCGCCTGCGCCACGATTATTTCGAATGTCGGTGGAAATAGGGCTGCTGGGGTGAAGCCGCCACTCGGAGCTCAGGCTCGCTGAGTAAAACAGCAGAAGGCATCCGGCACGGGATTCGGGCTCCGCAGTGGTCACTGCCATCCACCACTTCCCATCGCGCTCCCAAAGCGTCGGATCGACGTACTTCCCTTCAATGAGAGTTCGTTCCTTTTTCCACTTCAGAGGAAAATCCTGGCAGACATATAAGTCGACGGAATTAGAGCCAGAGCTCTCCGGGGTCATCCAAAGGATGCCATTGGCGTGAAACACGTGTGGATAGGAATAGTGAATGTGCTCATCGGCAAGACAGGTCACGGGCGCTGCCAGGGTGCCGTCCGGCAGAACCTCACAGCAGGCAATGTCGCCACGTTGGTTTCGATAAGAGTAGTCCTCAAAAAACAGCCAGGTGCTTCCCTGGTGCGCGATGAGAAAGGGATCGGCCCAGAAATGGCTTTTGGGAGCTTCTATCCAGCGAAATCCTGTTGCGTCTGGATTCTCACCAGCCTCGAACAAAGGCCGGCCGTTCTTGCGAATCGCCAGGCGCCAGTGCAGCACTTTCTTCTGCCGGAAGGGGTAACGCACTGCTTTCTTAAGCAATATGGGCGCCAGCCAGCGGGCTACATCCAAATTCTCCGGAGTACGGTAAACCTTCCTCTTGCCCTGATACGGCACGGGAGCAACGGCACGTTCTTTCAAATAATCCCAACCAAACTGATGCAGTTCGTTGAGCTTCTGAATCACCATGCCAGCCGAGCCCCAATACGGAGCAAAGCGGTTCTGAGAAACACTGATCGAGCGCTCGGTCGCAAACTGGCTCTTGCATAAGACAAGTCCGCCGTCGAGCTCTTCGGTCAGAACTTGAAGAATGACACCTGAAAGCGGAGCGCCTTCGACCAGTTCCCAAAAATGCGCCGGCCCACCGCGATAAAACTCGTTGTCACCGTGATGGAACGACCACACTCCATAGCGCGCAGACTGCAGAATCTCGCCATGCAGGATGTTAAAACCGAAACGCAGGATCACATCCAGTTCGCGGGCTTTGATCTGCTCAATAGCTTCGGGTGGAAATCGCTGGATAAATTTCTTCCCTATTGGTTCCACTTCCATGCTCTCGATTCCCGCGAAGACGTTGGTGCAGTCGACGAGATCCAGAGGATCGTTAGTGGGGCGCATGCGGCTGTCGAGTTTCAAATAAAGATGGTAGAAGGTTCGGCTACGCAGCTTTGGATCGCGAATGCGGGAAGCCAGGTTCGCCAGCTTCGATTTCTTCACCGGAGGAGCGGTGTTCGAAGCAGCTTTCTTCGGGTAAACCAGCAATTCAAGCTTGGCAAAGTTGCTAGCTTGAATGTCATCGACGATGCGTGCAAACACGGCTAGAAGGTTCACATCGTCGAGCAGAATGCCTATGCGGAGCGGAGTTTTGTTCGCCGGGGAAAATCGAAACTGAGGAACCATGCAGGCAATACATCGTAGCACGCAGCGCTACGGCGCAGAACCAGGACGTGCTGCAGCCAGATATGGCAGACGATTGCACCGTGCGCCGAAATGCTTTCTGTTTGCCGTAAGTGGGAGCGTGGTCAGTTTTCGAACCGGGAGCGCGTCTGAGTGCTCTTTCCCTCAGACTTGACGTCTTGTTCGAAGAACTTCACCAGACGGTCGATCAGGCGACGACGTCCCCCGATCATGTGCAGCCCGCTTTCGTGCTGATGCTCCTCCAAAAGGTTGTTGAGCTTGGTTTCGAGTTCAGTCATTGGAGGGCCTCCATAGGCCTGAGAATCAGGCCATTCCTACCTTAGCAAGTTGAGATGAGAATTAGAAATTGGAAAATTTGATGAGTAGGATTAGCAAAATGAATGCGGTGTGGGCCCCTGGAGACTCGTGATACGTGGAAGAGCGGCGCTTTAGCGCCGCGTCAATCTTCTAGCCGATGCTAACGCGGCCCTGAAGGGCCGCTCTTCCACGGTGTCTTCCCAACTTCGTTGCGACGGTCGCAAAAAGCAGGTTCCCCGACTCGGGAATCATTCGCGAGGCGAATGCTTCCGCTTCGCTCGGAATGAAAGAGTTTGCGCGGAATAGCGAGTTTGTGGAATAGCCAGGAAATTACTTCGACACCGCCGCCAATTGCCTTACTGTGCTTATGAAGGTTGTTGTCGCCCGTGTCAGCGTCCGGTCGCGGCGATATGCCACGCCCAGCTCCCGCCACAATTCCTCGCCCTTGATAGGGATGAGCTTGACACGTCCGGCGAGAACCTGATCGCGAGCGAAGCTGGCGCTGATGATTGAGACCCCCAGACCTGCGGCAACAAAGCTCTTGATCATGCCAATACTGGGCAGTTCCATTCGCACGTGTACCTGCGCTGCGTAAGGACGAAACAATTTATCCATGAGCCGGCGGCTGAACCCAGTTTTTGGCATGAGCAGTGGCTGTTTCGCGATTTCGCTGACCGGAACAATCTCCAATTTGGCCAGCGGGCTCTGAGGACTGACCATCAGCATCAGCTGGTCCCGGTAGATAGCATGCGACTTCAGCGTGGAGCTCTTGACTGGCATGGTTACGATCCCGACATCTATCGAGCCATTCTCCAACTTCTCGACAATCTTGTAACTGAAGTTGCGGTAAATGCTGATCTGCACGCCGGGATAAAGGCTGCAATATTTCGCAAACACGTCCGGCAGCACATAAAGGCAAGTGGCTTCATTGGCGCCAACCGTAATAGTTCCCCGCGGCGTGCTTCCCTGGTCGGCAACGGCCAGCAGCGATTCGTCACGCATTTGCAGCATGCGTTCAGCGTAAGCGAACAGTGCGCGGCCCGCGGGCGTGAGCGTCACGTCTTTGCCAGAGCGGTCGAGCAATCGGTCTCCGTAGGCCTGCTCGAGTTGGCGAATTTGTGCGCTGACGGCAGACTGAGAGCGAAAAACCTTCTGCCCGGCGCGCGAAAAGCTGCCCAGCTTCGCTACTTCGAGAAACGTGATCAGTTGGTCGAAGTCCATTGGTGGGCCGAATTATAGCGGATCGGTGGCCAGCTTCCTTGTGGGGATCTATCGGGACTACGCGCTTCCTTCATGTGACTTTGTGTCCTTAATGGTCGTTGATCAAATTAACCACGAAGGACACGAAGTTACACGAAGGAAATCAACTCGCGCGAAGCTTAATCGTCTCCCGCGGCGGTCGAAAGCTGCACCAGGTTTGGTTCTGACGACGAACCTGGCGTGTGCAGGCCGCACTCAGTTTTGCCGAAGCCCGACCAGCGGCCGGCGCGGGCATCTTCACCGGGCTGCACGGCTCGAGTGCAATGCGTGCATCCTATGCTCGGATAATTGCGGTCGTGCAGCGGGTTGTAAGGAACATTGTGCTCAGCCACATAGTTCCAAATCATCTCGCGCGTCCAATCCGCCAGCGGGCAGATCTTAATCAGGTTGAACTTGGAATCCCAATCAACTTTGCGCACGCCCGCTCGTTCCGTGGTCTGAGAACGCCGGATTGCCGTCCCCCAGGCATTGAGGGTAGCCAACTTCCGGCGCAGCGGTTCAACCTTACGTATAGCGCAGCACTGGTCGGGATCGCGTGCCCACAGCTTTGGCCCGTGCTCGCGTTCCTGATCTTCGGGTGTGAGATCTGAATACAGCCGCTCGACCTTGATGCTGTATTCTCTCTCGACCCGGTCCATCAAGTCGTAAGTCTCTGGGAAAAGAAACTCAGTGTCGCCGGTAAAGACCTTCACGCCAGGATTGATGCGCCAGGCCATATCAACCAGCACCATTCCCTCAACTCCCATACCGGTGGCAAGTGCAATGTTTTCTCCGTAGGTTGCGAACGCCCACGACAACACTTGTTCCGGCTTCCAGCCTTCGGCGACAATCTTCGCGCGTTCCAGATCGGCTCTCACTCGACGCTCTCCGTAGGTTCGGGAATGGCTGCTGAATAGTAGGTAGCAACACCGCTGAACTGTTCTTTCAAGCGATTGTGATCGGCAAACCGGACAACTTCGCCGATGACCAGCAATTTCGGAGCTTGCAAGCTCGGCGCGGTAGCCAGTCCGTCAACCGTCGTGATGTGGACTTGCTCGGAGTTGCTGGTGGCGCCGGAGATAATTGCGCAAGGAACCTCGGGAGCAACTCCTGAAGCCAACAATCGTCGCCGCAGAGCCCCCAAGTCGTGCCCGGGCATGTAGACCACAACTGTCGCGTTAGACGGCAGGCGGTCGGGCCAGTTGGCAACGTGATCTGATTGCTTGCTGCTGCCGGTAACCAGAATCAGGGCTGAAGAAACTTCGCGATGCGTCAGCGGAACCTGCACCGCCGCTGCAGCGCCCAAAGCCGCCGTGATACCCGGCACTACTTCAACCTCGACTAATGCGCCACGAAGCGATTCGAGTTCTTCCCCGCCTCGGCCGAAGATAAAGGGGTCCCCACCTTTAAGCCTGACAACTTGCAATCCGAGCAATGCATGCTCAAGCAGTAAGCGGTTGATATGCTCCTGGGGGGTGCTCTTTCTGCCCGAGCGTTTCCCGACATTAATGATTCGGGCTCGAGATGGAATCAGGCGCAGGATCTCATCACTGACCAGTTCATCGTGCAGAACAACGTCGGCCGAGCGGAGCACTTTTGCAGCCTTGAGCGTCAGCAGTTCGGGATCTCCCGGCCCCGCACCGACTAAGAAAACTTTGCCCGTCATTAAGCGAACCTCGTAATCAAACGAACCTCGTAATCTCTGTGCTTTTCCGCTAAAAACAAAAAGCCCATCGCCGAATAACACTGGCGATGGGCTTCTGTACCGGTTACTAAACTTTTATTAGGTCAGTTGCTCTCCCGCGCCAGTGTGGGCACACGTACAACAACAAGGACAACACTGGCAACGCATTTGGCGGGAAAGACTCATTAAGCTTCTAGATAGTAAGAACAAAGCGCGTTTATGTCAACTTACCTTTTGAACGTTTTACATCTAAACTTTTGATTCTGTGTATCGAAATTCTGATTCAATTTAATGCGCCATACTCGGACCCTTGCCGCCCCGTGGCTTCTCCATTAAAAACAGCAGCGGCAGCATCAACAAAAACATGCCACCTAAGAACCGGAATACGTCGTTGTAAGCGAGCATGGAGGCTTGTTGCTGCACCATCCCCCACAGGGCACCGTGGGCCTGATGAGTGGCCGTTACCGGGTCGGCCCCACGAGATATAAACAGTTGCCGCAGACCCGCCAAAGTCGTTTGCGTCTGCTGACTGGTCTGGTTGACGTGCCCACCCAGGATATTGATATGTGCCTGCATCCTCCTGAACTGCAAGGTTTCAACCGTCGAGATGCCGACACTGGCTCCAATATTGCGCATCAGGTTGAATATGCTGGTGGCGTTGCCCATGTGCTCGCGGGGCACCGGATTATTGGTGACCGTGGTCAGCGGGACGAAAATCAGCCCCAGGCCGGCGCCCTGCAGCATCAGCGGCCACCAGAAATTCCAGAAGCCCACATTCAGGCTGAAAGTCGAGACCATAAACATGGCTCCAGCCGTTGCCGAGAGGCCTATACCAAGCAATTTTCGCGAATCAATCTTTCCGGTAAGAATGCCAACCACGGGCATAAACAGGAATGACGCCATACCGCGGGGTAGATTGGTAACGCCCGCGTGGGTTGCGGTGTAGCCGAGCAACTCCTGCATGAGTAGTGGCAGGAGCACGGTCGATCCATAAAGCACGAAGCCGACCACGGTCATAAGAAAAGTGCCGACCGCGTATGACCGGTAGCGAAAAACGCTGAGATCGATAATGGGATGAGGCGTCCTGAGCTCGCGGATGATTAACCCGCCAAGCCCGACTACGGCGAGAATTGCCAGCACAAGAATGAAGTGCGAGCCGAACCAGTCTTCCTCCTGGCCTTTATCGAGCAGGATCTGCAGCGATCCGATTCCCAGTGTCAGCAACCCGATCCCCCAATAGTCAATGCCAGTACGCTCACGCCGCAAGTAGGGTGGATCGAAGACGAACGCCTGGGTCAGGAGAATTGCTATCACCCCGATGGGGATGTTGATGTAAAACACCCAGCGCCAACTGTAATTATCGGTAAGCCACCCACCGGCGACTGGTCCGAGCATCGGCGCCACTACGATTCCAAGCGCCCAGAACGCCATTGCCTGGCCTCGTTTCTCAGCGGGAAATGATTCGAGCAGAATTGCCTGCGATAGTGGCTGTAGTCCTCCTCCGCATGCCCCCTGAAGAATGCGAAAGACAATGAGAAATCCCAGTGACGGCGCAAACCCACAAAAGAATGATGCAGTCGTAAATCCGGTCACTGCCATCAGCAGCAACCGCTTGCGTCCGAAGCGGCTAGCCAGCCATCCAGTCATCGGGAGAATGATCGCGTTGGCGACCAGATAAGAGGTAAGAGTCCAAGTGGCCTCGTCGGTGCTGGCCGAGAGGCTGCCCGCGATATGTGGCAAGGAGACATTCACCACGGTCGTATCCAGCACCTCCATGAAGGTGCTCGACATGACTGCGATCGCGATCAGCCACGGATTGATTTCAGGGATCGCCTGCGCCTGGGAGCTCATCGTGCGAGATTCTACATTCGATTCAGATTTGCCAGCGCGGGTTCAGGGAAACATTCAGGGAGACTAAAACTAAAATAAAACAATCAAGTCGTAGAGCTAAAAAGTTGGCCGGGCAGGCCTTAGCGGCTCACCCGGTAACTATCAGAGTAATCCGGTGTTAAGGGTATTGCGGCTAGTAGTACCTAGCAAGGGATAATCAGGAAGCTCGGGTTAGCAGGCGCTGCTTTCGCCCTGGGAACGACTGCATGGCGTGCGCACTCTCACCCCTCCCAGGCCATGGCAGTCCGAATCCTTATTGCCGATGATGATGCTGCGATTAGACGCCTTCTCCGGCGTTTGATCGAGAGCCATGCCGACTGGAGTATCTGCGGGGACGCTCAGGACGGCCAGGAGGCAGTAGGCAAAGCCAGCGAACTCGATCCGGATGTCATTGTGCTCGATCTCGCCATGCCACTGATGAACGGGTTCCAGGCGGCACGGGAGATCTCGCGGAACTTACCAAAAATTCCTATGCTACTGCTGACCGTGCAACAGCTCTCCAGAGAGCTGACCACCGAGGCCGTGCATGCCGGATTCAAAGGTGCGGTTTCAAAGAATACCGGCAGTGAGGTGGTGCGAGCTATTGAAGTGCTGCTCGATCACCAGAACTTCTTCCAACCTGTGCGTAGCGACGCGTACGCGTAGAACTCGTTTTTGATCCCACTCGGATTCCTCTGCATTCCTCCGCACCAGCAGCCCCCGCTATAATAGAAAGTTTCAGCTGGTCTCTCCGGCTCCTCTGTAGCGCTGCGGCGCGCGATTGGCTTTGGCTGACCTGCTTTTAGGTTCCCGATGTCTGAAAATTCCAGCGACAGCATCGTGGTACGTGGGGCACGTGTCCACAACCTCAAGAACATTGATTTTGAGATCCCGCACAACGCCTTGACGGTGGTAACCGGGGTCTCGGGATCGGGGAAATCCTCGCTCGCTTTCGATACGATTTACGCCGAAGGACAGCGCAGATATGTGGAGTCTTTGTCGGCGTATGCGCGGCAGTTTCTCGAGCGCATTGAAAAGCCAGATGCTGACCATATCGAAGGCATCGCTCCGGCGGTAGCAATCCGGCAAAAGAATACGACTCGAAGCCCGCGTTCCACAGTCGGTACGGCCACTGAAATTTATGACTACCTGCGCCTGCTGTTCGCGCGCATCGGCAGAACGTACTGCGTGAACTGCGGGGTGGAAGTCAGAAAAGATACTGTGGACGAGGTGGCCAGGGCAGTGCTGGCCCTGGGAGAAGGGACGCGCTTGAATGTGCTGTTCCCGGTCGCGGCTCGCGCGTCCGCAGGGACGGATCCTGGTGTCATTCCGAGCCCGTCTATCGGCAACGACGCTGCTGGTCTGAAGGGAGCAGGCTCCTCCTTCGGAAAGACAAAAGGCAAGGCCGGAAAGAAGAAGAAAAAGACGGCGCCGACGGACCAGTCGCTGGAAGGGATCAAATCGCGGTTGTTCGAATTGCGGCAGAAAGGATTCAATCGTCTGTTCCAGCAGGGGCGGCTGTTTGAGTTCTCGACGCCGGAGTCACTGCTTGATGTCGACTTCAATAAGCCCTTGTTTGTGTTGGTGGACCGCATTGCGATTGCGTCCGATTCGCGGGCACGCATAGTTGACGCGACCGAGATCAGCTTCCGTGAAAGCGGCGAAGTGGTGTTTGAAACGGCTTCGCGCGACGATCAGCCTTCGCGCCGGCTGCGCTTCTCGCAGCGGTTCGAATGCAAAACGTGCAACATTCGCTACGACGAGCCTGAGCCGCGTCTTTTCTCCTTCAACAATCCGTTTGGTGCCTGCCCGCGATGCCAGGGCTTCGGCAACACCATCGACTTCGATCTCGCACTGGTGATTCCCGACCCATCGAAAACGTTAAATGAGGGCGCGATCGAGCCCTGGACGAAGCCGAAATATCGGTCGCTGTTCACCGACCTTAAGCGGTTTGCGAAGCCTGCGGGAATTCCGCTGGATGTCCCGTGGGCGGAGCTCAGCTCGGAGCATCGCCGTCTGATCGTGGAAGGCGACCGCCACTTCCCCGGCATCCGAGGCTTCTTCCAGTACATGCAGCGCAAGAAGTACAAACTGCATGTCCGCGTGTTCCTCAGTCGTTATCGCGGATACTCGACCTGCTCGGAGTGTGGCGGAGCGCGGCTGCGCCGTGAAGCGCAGCAGGTGAGGATTGCGGGGAAAAATATTTGTGAAGTCAGTTCGCTTACAGTCGAACAAGCGGGCGAGTTTTTTGAGAAGTCGGTGTCCGGCGGCAATCTGCGCGCGGAGGAAGCCGAAATCGCTGAAAGACTTCTGGATGAGATTCGATCACGCTTGCGATTCCTGATTGATGTTGGACTTGAATACCTCATGCTGGATCGGCTGACCTCCACACTATCGGGTGGGGAGGCGCAAAGGATCCAGCTGGCCACGTCACTGGGATCGAGGCTGGTCGGAACTTTGTATGTGTTGGATGAACCTTCAATAGGCCTGCACAGCCGCGATACCCACCGGCTGATTGGAATTCTTCACGGGTTGCGCGATTTGGGAAATACCGTGCTTGTGGTTGAACACGATCCGGATGTGATGCGTGCCAGTGATCGCATTCTCGATCTTGGACCGGGCGCCGGAGAATACGGCGGCAAGGTGATTGCGACCGGAACCTACGATGAGATCAAGCACAGTCCTGGCTCGCTGACCGGACGCTACCTTTCCGATGAGCTTCGCATACAGGTGCCTGCAAACCGCCGCAAGCCGGGGCGGCAACAGATTTGGATTCGTGGCGCGCGGGTGCACAACCTGAAGAGTGTCGATGTAAAGATTCCGCTGGGAATGCTGGTGGCGATCACCGGCGTTTCAGGATCAGGAAAGTCGACGCTGCTGCACGACGTGCTATTTAAAGCGCTCAGCGCCGCAAGAAAACAGACAGACGAAAGCTCCCGTCCAAGTGAGATTTTTACCGCTCAGAGCCACGGACTTACGGGCGTCAGTGAAATCGAGGGCGCAGCGTTCATCGACGAAGTTATTCTGGTGGACCAGTCGCCGATTGGACGGACCCCGCGGTCGAATCCAGTGACTTATATAAAGGCATTCGACGGGATTCGTGAGCTGTTTGCGGCGACTCCGGAGGCGCACAAACGCGGGTTTTCGCCCGGGCATTTTTCGTTCAATGTGCCGGGAGGCCGCTGCGAAACCTGTCAGGGCGACGGCACCGTCGTCGTGGAAATGCAGTTTCTCGCTGATGTCGAGCTGATCTGCGAAGAATGTAAAGGCGCAAGATTCAAACCGGAGGTTCTGGAAGTCCGGTACCGCGGAAAGAATATTCATGAAGTGCTGAACATGACGGTGCGTGAGGCGATGCATCACTTTGCAAACGCGCCCAAGGTGGCTGACAAGCTCAGGGTACTTGATGAAGTTGGACTGGGTTACTTGCGGCTGGGGCAGTCAGCGACGACTCTATCTGGAGGCGAGGCGCAGCGGGTGAAACTTGCGGCGCACCTGCAACCGGCCACCGCGGCCAGTCGGGCACGGAACGGTTCACGTCGTCCACGCATGCTTTACATCTTTGACGAGCCTACCACCGGGTTGCACTTTGACGACATCAGTAAACTACTCTCCGCGTTCCGCCGTCTAATCGAAGCAGGGGGATCCATCCTGCTGATTGAACATAACCTGGAAGTGATCAAGACCGCTGACTGGGTAATTGACCTCGGGCCGGAGGGCGGCGACCGCGGCGGGTATCTGGTAGGAGAAGGGACTCCCGAACAGATCGCCAAAATTCCGAACTCTTACACAGGGAAATTTCTGGCTCGCGTTCTCAATGGGAATGGGGCCTCGCAATAGATGGGCATCGATATCGATAAAGAGTGCAAGCCAGGGTCACCGCTAGTACTGGCCGGGCGTTCACGCGACCACAAGGCATCGGCAGTCTTCTTGTTTCTGTTCGCGATTTTATTCTTTGCTATCCAGGCTTCACTCCATTCCGACGCGCAAACCAGCGGCAAGACTGTCCGTCACCATCGGGTTGAGGAAGGCGACCCCGATTCCGCCAAACTCACCGAAGCTGAAAACGATCTTGCTAAGCGAGACTACGCCGCGGCTGAGCCGATTCTTAGACAAATTGTGGCGCAGCATCCGCAGAATTATGTCGCGTGGTATGACCTGGGTTATCTGTGTCATGCACTGGGCCGCAGAGAAGAGTCAATCGCTGCTTACCGAAAGTCGGTGGACGCCAAGCCGGAAGTATTCGAGTCCAATCTGAACCTGGGTCTGGCTTTCGCGGAAGCCGGGCAGCCCGAGGCGGAGCAGTATTTACGCGCGGCCACAAAATTAGAACCCAAGTCTGAACCAGCGCAGGGGCGCAAGCGCGCGTGGATGGCGCTCGGGACCTATCTTCAGTCTCGAAACCCCGAACAGGCGCTCGAGGCTTTTCGACAGGGAGCGCTCGCCGATCCAGGAGATCCCGAGCCTCATCTGCTGGCCGGTTCCCTGCTCGAAAAGCAACATCCCGCGGAAGCTGAAAAGGAGTATCAGCAGGGGATCGCGATCGATCCCAATTCCAGCGATGCAAATACTGCGCTGGCAAACCTCTACATGCGACAGCGGAGGTTTTCGGAGGCTGAGCCTCTGCTGCGTAAGTTGCTCGCAACCCATCCGAATGATGCCAGTGTGCATTTTCAGCTGGGGCGGATGCTCGCCATCGCCGGGAAAAATAATGACGCGGTTGCAGAACTTGAGGCCGGCTTGAAACTTGAGCCTTCCGATAGCAAGGCGCAGCGCGATCTGGCCGATTTATATGTTGACTCCGGAAAATACGATGAGGCGCAGAAACTCTATCGCACGCTGCTGAGTTCCTATCCCCAGGACGCCGATCTGCACTACGGATTTGGACGTGCCCTTCTGAAGCACAAGCAGTTCGCGGAAGCGCAGCAGGAACTCATGAAAACGCTGCAATTGAAGCCTGACCTGGGAGCCGCATATGGAGACCTTGCCGTCGCCGCAAACGAGAACAAGAATTATCCCCTGGCCATTCAGGCAGTGGACGCGCGCGCCAAGTATTTGCCCGATACTCCTATGAGTTTTTTTCTGCGGGCGACAGCCTACGATCACCTTCATGACGCGCAGAAAGCGGCGGCGTATTATCATCAGTTTCTGGACGTGGCCGGCGGCAAGTATCCAGATCAAGAGTGGCAGGCCCAACACCGTCTGATAGCCATTGAACCCAAGAAGTAGGCGTGAATGACAAAGCGTTTTGGGGCGGTTTTGTTTTGCTTGCTTGCCGCTGCGGTGTGTTCGTTCGGGAGCAAGGACGAGACCATTGAGCAGCTTATTGCTCGCGCAGCCGCGGCCCGGCCCGACCAGCAACCCGATCTTTACATGCAGGTCGCCGACCGCGAACTGAAGATCGCAATGGAAGCTTATAAGGCCAATCAGTGGGAGCAGTTCAGGCCGGCGCTGCAGCAAGTTGTCAAGTACTCCGGCGACGCACATTCGGCCGCCATGCACTCTGACAAACACATCAAGCGGACCGAAATAAAAATACGCGAAATTTCGAACAAGCTTCGCGACCTGAAGTTGAACGTCGAAGTGGATGAACAGCCGGGAGTACAGGCGGCAGTCGACAGGCTGGAAGGCTTTCGCACCGAGCTACTGCACAGCATGTTTGGATCGAAAAACAATGACTAAGCTGCAATGGTTCGCGTGCTCACTATTGCTGCTGACCGCGACCGCCGGCGCGCAGACGCATCATCGCGATCCGCTCAACCCACTAGAGGTGGACAAGATTCGCGATTCGGCAATGGAGCCCGCGATCCGCTTGAAGCTTTATGTCGAATTCGCTCGTGCGCGTCTCGATAAGCTTCAGCAAGTGCGGTCGGACCCCAAGATAACCGATAAAGACGAACAGACGAGCGCCGCGCTGCAGGATTTCGCCGATATCTACGATGAGTTGAACACCAACGTCGACACCTTCGCCGACCGCGGCAACGATATCCGCAAGGCGCTGAAACCTGTGATCGAAGCCGACACCGAGTTTGGGGCCAAGTTGCGTGCCTTCAAGTCCTCGCTGGTGAGTTCAAAAGAAGATGCGGGTAAGTACGATTTTCTGATCGGCAGCGGTCTGGAGGCGGTGGACGCGGGAGCGAAGGACCATCGCCAACTGCTGGCCGAGCAGGAAGAGACCTTCAAACACAAAAAGGAGAAAGTTCACAAAGATAAGGGCGGCCAGGCAGAATAGTAGCCGATAAACGAACCAGCAACTCAGGTTTTTCCCTTATGTCTTCCTCAACAAAAGTTGTTCCAGTGCAGAAAAATGATGACCACAAATTCTTTCAACTGCTAGAGTGAAAAAAGGTATTTACGTCCGAGTAGGGGAGTTTTTCAGCAGTGAGGGTTTTTCGATTAACCGTAGTACTAGCGGTCTCAGGTGTGGTAGTCGCATGTGGACCGCTCAAGGCCGACCTACCCCCGACTGTCTCAATTGCAGCGACCCAACATCCGTTAGTAGCGAGTTATTCGCTCACTAGCTCATGCCCGGGCTTCTTCATGGTGGAGTTTGGCGCGGACATTTCGTACGGCCGTAGCACCGCCTGGTACCCCACTCGTGGCAACCATGAAACCAACGCAATCCTGGTCGCAGGGATGAAGGCGTCTTCAACCTACCACATGCACTCGATTCTGCAGTGTGCCGGTAACACATTCACCTCAGACGACCAGACTTTCAACACCGGCCCTTTACCACCGTCAACTCCCTTCCCGTCCCTCGCAGTGACGCGGCCCAGCTCGGCGGCACCCGAAAGCGACGGGATCGAATCGGTTAACATCTTCGCCCCGGGCAATAATACGATGCAAAGCTTCTTCATCGACCGCGACGGGAATCCAATCTGGTATTACGACGTCGGGTTTGACCAGGGCAATGCTCCTTACACCATGGAGTTGCTGCCAAACGGGCACATGATCTTCAGCATTACCCGGTCGGTTACAGCGGGAACCATCATTCGCGAAGTCGACCTGGCGGGAAAGACGATTCGCGAAATGGATACCGGAGTTCTAGACCAGAAAATGCAAAAAGCCGGAATGAGTTTTACTCCCACCGGTTTTCACCACGATCTATTGCCGCTGAGTAACGGGCATTTGATCGTTCTGGTTAATTTCTTTCAGAGTTTCACTGACGTTCAGGGGTATCCCGGCTCAACCCAGGTGCTTGGCGACGGCCTGGTTGATCTTGATCAGAATTGGGACCCGGTGTGGGCCTGGTCATCATTCGACCATCTGGACGTCAACCGCCATCCGAACGGGTTGCCGGATTGGACCCATAGCAATGCAGTAATTTATTCGCCAGCGGATGGAAATCTCATCTTGTCCATGCGTCACCAATCCTGGGTAATGAAAATCGATTACCGAAACGGCATTGGGAATGGCGACGTGCTCTGGAAGCTGGGCTATCAGGGTGATTTTAGCTTGCGTGAGGGCGACGACCCTAGTCTCTGGTTCTACTATCAACATTTCCCTTCTCTCGTCTCGCAAGACGGGCAGCAGACAACACTCACGGTCTGGGACAATGGCGACAACCGCGTGCTCGACAGCAGTGGCACCCCATGCACTACTACGTGCTACTCCCGGGCGACGTTGTTCAAGCTTGACGAAAGCACACGGGTCGCCGATCTGGCCTGGCAAGACTTACCCGGTCTCTTTTCTATCTGGGGTGGCAGCATCAACCAACTTCCGAATGGAAACGTGGAATTTGATGCCAATGCCCCGGGACCACCGCCGGCTCCAAACGTTGCCTCGCGCATCGAGGAAGTCAGCCAGACAGCCGATCCGCAAGTCGTCTGGCAATTAGATATTTCCCCTGCTCCGTTCTATGCCTATCGCGCCTATCGCGTGCCGAGTCTCTATCCGGGTATCACTTGGCAAAAGTGAAATCCGTTTTCGACCGAAAAGTTGCCGCTGGGTTTCACGCGTTGCAAGTGGGCGTCCTGATAAAGCGAAACTTGCGCGTTACGACCCGCACCGTCCATTTCAGACGGATCGTGCTAAGCTGCGATGAATTCCGTGTCAGAGCGACTCTTAAACTTGTTTTCAGAAACGCACCGTGAGCTGCGGCCCAGGTCTTCCATGCCTGAGTTGCGCGTCGAATTCTTTGATTTCGTAGCCATCAATAACACCATCCGGCTGCGTGAAGGCCGGCTGCTGGTGCGGTTGTCCGATTTGCTGGAAGGGGCGCCGGAGGCAGTTCTGCGCGCCATTGCACACATTCTTCTGGCAAAGATGTATCGCAAGCCCATCGACCGCGACCACGCGGCGCGCTATCGCCGATATATTTCTAGCCATCACATGTCGCGCAAAGCACACCTCCTGCGGCAGATGCGAGGGAGGAAGCGCATCGTTTCTGCTAAAGGGCAGGTATACGATCTCGAAGCAATTTTTGAACAGTTGAACATCAGGTTCTTTCACGAGCTGTTGGGCCGTCCGCAGATGACCTGGAGCAGCGAGCTCGCGAGAAACCGGCTCGGTCACTACGATCCCGCGCATAATGCGATTGTTGTCAGCCGTGTGTTCGATCATCCGCGCGTCCCGCGCTACGCCGTGGAGTACATCGTCTATCACGAAATGCTGCACTTGAAACACCCGGTGAAGTTGCGAGGCAGTCGCCGCTGCGTGCATTCCAAGGAGTTTCAGGCAGAAGAGAGCCAGTTCCCGCAGCTCGAGGCAGCAAAACAATTTTTGCGGATTTTATGATTAGATCACCCGGGTTCAAGCCTCCGCAGTTATCGTCAAGTACTTTGAGCATGGTCGACTCCTCTCAGAGAAGTGCGTCAGTAAACTCCTCGAACCCAGCAAATCCATCCCGTTGTTGTACAATTCCGCGCGTGCGATGTTGTCGAAGTCTTTCCCTCTACCTGGTTTTCTTTCTGTGCGTGGCGGGCCTGGGGCAGAATGCTGCCAAGGCCAAACTCAGCTATAAACTCCTTTCCATTCGGGTCAAAGGCGCGGTCCAGCTCAATGATGACGAACTCATCGCAGCCTCAGGCTTGAAGCTCGGGCAGTTTGCTGGAGAGCGGGAATTTCAGCAGGCGCTGCAACGGCTGGGCAACACCGGGCTGTTCACCAATCTGACCTACAGCTACCACTATTCGTCCGAAGGTTGCGAGGTTGAGTTTCAGATCGCGGAGAACGCCAACCTGGTTCCAATTGTCTTCGACAATCTTGTCTGGTTTTCCGACGATGATCTGATTTCGCAGCTTCATGCGCGTCTCCCGATTTTTAAAGGGCGCCTGCCGGTGAGCGGCAATCTGGCAGACCAGGTTGCGGATTCTCTCAGTGCGATTCTGGCGCAACGGAAGATCGAAGGCAAAGCTGAGTATCTTCGGACCGGGAAACTTGACGGGCCGATCGATTCTTATGTTTACAAAGTCACTTTTCATCCGGTTCTGATCAGAAATATGGATTTCCCGGGTGCAGGTGCGGAGGAGCTTTCAGCCCTGCAGGCCGCAGCCAAGCCGCTTTCCGGGCAAGACTACTCGCGCACAAAGATGAGTCCCCAGGAGAAGTTCAACTTTCTTCCCGTCTACCTGGCACGCGGTTACTTGAAAGCGACCTTTTCCGTAGCTCAAGCGAGAATTGTCGAGGACGGCCCGCGCACCCTGGTTGATGTCAGTCTTCCCGTCTCTCCCGGCAGGCAGTACAAGCTGACCGGAGTTCAATGGCAGGGGAATGCGGTCGTGACTGCCGGAAAACTGCAGGAACTCATTCACTTGAAACCCAGTCAACCAGCCAATGCGGTCCAGTTGAGCGCTGATATCGTCGACATAAGAAAACAATATGGGACCAAGGGATATTTGTTCGCTCGTGTCGACCCCACACCCGCGATGGACGACGGTCAATCCACGGTTGCATATGAGCTAAATGTGACCGAAGGCGAGCAATACCGCATGGGTGATCTGGAGTTGGAGGGGCTGGACCCGGATGCGTCGAAAAAAATGGCCGCGCAGTGGCAACTGAAAAAAGGAGAGCCTTACGACAATAGTTACCTGCACAAATTTTTCAGCGTTATGTACCGCGACGTAGGACTGCGCCATCCCTATGACGTGGTCCCCAAAGAATCGGTGAATCAGCAGAACAAGACCGTTTCGGTGACGCTGCACTTCGTGCCCAAAAGCTAAGGAGTTGCCGCGGGACACGGCTCCTGCCTTGGCTACAGATGCCACATCGCGTTCAATCCTGTAACCTTATTGCCGGCTGTAAATCCATTAAAGTAGATGTGCACAACTTCCTAGGAGGAAATTCTCAATGAAGTGGTCTGCTCGAAAAATTGGTCTGGCCCTCGCAGCGATGCTGCTGGCGGCAGTTACGGCGTATGCTGCAAAAGCCGAAACCTTTACCGGCGAAGTCAGCGACGCCATGTGCGGGGCGAAACACGGGATGGACGACAAAGCCGCCTGCACACGATCCTGCGTGCAAAAGGGTTCGAGTTACGCATTGGTGGTCGGGGAGAAGGTCTACACCCTGCATAGTTCTGACCAGAGCACGAAGGACCAACTGGACAAACTGGCGGGGGAACAGGCCAAAGTTACCGGCACCGCGAACGGTGACACAATCGAAGTCAGCAAAGTCACCGCCGCGAAATAAGCGATCCCGCTTCGGACGGACGGGCCGGTTTGGCCCGTCTTTTAATTTTTACGCGCTTTTCATATCGCATCGCACCCGGGCTATGTTAAATTTGACGATTCGTGCATCGAAAATCCGGGAGGATTTCTGAATTGTCCAAAGACATGGTCCCCAAAAAGATTTTCTTCACCAAGGGGAACGGCAAGCACAAAGAACGTTTGACTTCGTTTGAGCTCGCGCTGCGCGATGCCGGTATCGCCGCGCAGAATCTGGTCCGGGTTTCTTCCATTTTCCCGCCTCAATGTAAGTTGATCTCGCGAGCCCAGGGACTTCCTTATTTGGATCCAGGCGAAGTGGTGTTTTCTGTGGTCGCCGAAAACTCTACTCATGAGCCGCATCGGTTGCTGGCGGCGAGCATCGGCGTGGCCATTCCAGCGGACCGAAATACTTACGGTTATTTGAGCGAGCACCATTCGTTTGGGGAAACCGAAGACTCCGCCGGCGACTACGCAGAAGAACTCGCAGCCGAGATGCTTGCGACCACGCTGAATGTAGAGTTCGATCCTGATCGCTCGTGGGATGAGAAGAAAGAGATCTATCGCATCTCGAACAAGATTGTGCGCACGGCGAACGTTACGCAATCAGCGGTGGGCGACAAGCGGGGCTTGTGGACGACCGTGATCGCCGCGGCGATTTTTATCTTTGATTAGAGCTAGTGCTTTCATGAGCCAGCCAGATTCCAACGGCGAAGAAGCAGGGCTTTGCTGATCACGCCCTTATCGAATTCCCAACAATACTTCCAGATACTTGCGCGTTTTGCTGAGAAGCTGCGAACTGGCTTTCGAATGGAATGTGGCTTTCCTCACTGACCAATCCAGACTCTTGATCTGATCCACGAGAACGGAGCCCTCGACCCTGCCCACAACCGCTGGCAACGCGAATGGATAAGGTTTACGGCGACTCGTCAACGGACAAACCACAGCTAAGCCGCTGGCGCGATTGAAGTTTTCTTCGGTGACAACCAACGCAGGTCGCCGCTTGGCCTGTTCCCGACCGGTTTGCGGATCGAAATCAAGCCAAATAATGTCCCCGGCTCGCGGCACGTATCGAGCTACCATTCGACGATTTCCCTGCCACGTTCGGGGCCAGTGGAAATCTCTTCATAGCGGTTTTCCGGGGTAATCTGAGCGACGAGTTCCTTCAGAGTGGGGATTCGTTCACTGCGTACCAGCTTAATCAGGCCACGAGCGGCCTCCAAAACCACCGGGTCGCCTTCCGTTACTCCTGCCTTTTCAGCGACTGGCTTCGGAATGCGGATGGCAAGGCTATTCCCCCATTTCACAATCTGAGTCTTTGGCATACTTGAGCCTCTAAGATATACAGAGTATATCCCAATGTAGTCGCAGCGTATATATACCAAAGTAATGCTACTTTCTAGCAGCCGCTTTCTGCTTGGTTGCTTTTCCTGAAGTGGAATTCTTGTTCTTCCCCAGCCGCTCCAACACCGCCGCCACAATAATCGGCAATCCGACAGTCGCATCCACGAAGACCTCGCCGAAGCGGCCGCCCTCAGCAGGAGGCACGAACTTTCCCCAGGAGATCGCCTCGCTATACGGGCTGCCTGATAAGCCGCCCCAGTACACCGGCTCCGGGCAAATGCGCACCCCATAGTGGTAGCGCTTCAGTGGGACGTTCTCGCCCA